>CXWL01001969.1_pt1 | contig 53343 bp, 44 predicted proteins | sample 590931 | NCBI WGS metagenome assembly CXWL01 (sample SAMEA3498368, study PRJEB10139) | groundwater metagenome | biome: water well; material: biofilm material | place: Germany | collected 2015-04-27 | reverse complement strand
CCGCAAGGTCGTGTTACAAAAAGCCTTCCGGCCTTGCATCTTTGAACATGTTTATCTGGCACGTCCTGATTCAGTGATCGACAATATTTCGGTTCACAAAGCCCGAATGCGCATGGGGGAATATCTCGGAAAGAAAATCAAAAAATCAAAGATTCCGATCGACGTAGTGATGCCGGTACCTGATAGTGCTCGAGAAGCAGCTCTGGGTGCTGCTACCGTCTTGAAAAGACCCTACAGAGAGGGACTCATCAAAAATCGCTATATCGGCCGAACCTTCATCATGCCGGGTCAAGAAATGCGGCAGAAATCGATCCGATATAAGCTCAACCCCATTGTTTTGGAAGTGAAAAACAAGAATGTATTACTCGTCGATGATTCCATCGTTCGTGGCAACACCTCGGCGGCCATCATTCAGATGGTTCGACAGGCAGGCGCGAAGAAGGTCTACTTCGCTTCCGCTGCCCCTCCCCTTCGATTTCCCTGTTACTACGGTATCGATCTGCCGACTCGGGAAGAATTCATCGCCAATAAACTGAGTGAAGAAGAGATTTGTAAAGCACTCGGTGCTGATGCGCTATTTTACCAGGACATCGAGGATTTGAAAAAATCAGTCAAAGCTGGTAACCCGAAAATCAAGAGCCACTGTATGGCCTGTATGGATGGGAATTATCCCACTGGCGACATCACCGAATCAACGATAGAAGAGTGGGAAGAACAACGTCGTATCAGTCATGAAAAATTGGAAAAAATTAAGCAGGGATTACCGATTATTAACGGATGATGTTCAAATAATTCCATGAACACCATTGCACATTTCTACCCCTTCCTCTCTTCATTTTTCCTCACGCTTGGATTAGTGCTCCTGGCAAGTAAGATATTTCGAAAACTTCAATGGCTCGATAGTCCTGAACTTTTTGGCTACAAACGGAGACCTATCCCCTACGGCATCGGCATCGTCTTCCTTCTTAATTTTTTATTTTTAGCAGCTTTTTTCCTTCCTTGGAGCATCCAGCTGGTCGCACTCCTGTTTTCGGGAACAATCCTTACCGTCATTTCCTGCATCGATGATCGGATCAAATTATCGCCATGGATACGCTTAATCATACAACTTTGCTCTGCACTCTTGGTCGTCTTGGCAGGCATCAATGTGCCTGCAATCACCAACCCTTTTGGTGATCCATTTGTTCTCGATGGAATCGTGTGGACGCTCAGTATCGGTGGAATGATGTTGACCATTGCGCCAATGGCAGCATTGTTTGCCATGCTATGGATTGTCTTCGTCATGAACTCCATGAATTGGCTGGACGGCGCTCCAGGAATCGTGAGTGGAATGTCGACGATTGCCTGTGCCGTGCTCTACTTCCTGGCGACTGAAAGCCAGCTCCATGTGATCGATCAAACGACGCTCGCCATCATGGCACTCATCGTCGGTGGAGGAACCTTCGCTTTTCTCTGCTTCGATTTCCCGAAACCAAAAATTTTGATGGGTGATAGTGGAACCATGTTTTTGGGTTTTATGATCGCTGTGATGGCCATCTACAGCGGGGGGAAATTAGCCACTGCATTCATTGTATTGGCGATTCCTATCCTCGACGCCGCTTGGACGATTATTCGGCGTCTCATCAATAAGCAGTCACCGCTCAAAGGCGACTTCCAACACTTCCATCATGAGCTGATGAAGGCAGGTCTGTCTGAACGCCAAGTGAACCTCTTCTATTACAGTATCTCTCTCGGTTTCGGTATCGTTGCTCTCACTCTAGAAAGCCTCGGAAAATTCATTGCCATCATCATACTCTTCGGAATCATGGCTGGAGTTCGGCTCTTTATGGCAATTTCTTCCAAATCGTCTTCCCCTCCTTATCCATGATTTCGATCCCTTTGTCCTTGAGTTGATCACGAATTTGGTCAGCCTTTTTGAAATCCTTCGCTTCTCGAGCCTTATTGCGTTCGCTGATAAAGTACTCGATCTCAGGATCAACCTCTTCAACCACGTCCCAATTCAGGATAGCGAAGACTTGATCGAAGTCGCGCAGAAACTTGAGTGCGTCGAGTCGATTCTTGATACCGGTGGATTCACGGAAAAGCTTATTCCCCTCTTTGACCATTTCGAACACTGCAGCTAGGGCACCTGATGAGTTTAAATCATCTTCGAGCGACTCTTCAAACCGATGTCGAACAAGTCCTACGTCGATCACAGGACCATTGTCATCGGCGTTTTGCAGAGCTTCCAAAAATGTTTGCAGACGGTCGATAGATTTTTGAGCATCTTCCAAGCTCTTGAAAGTGAAGTTGGTGTTTTGACGATAATGAACTGAGAGAATCAAATATCGAAAGGCCAGCGGAGAAAATCCTTTCGCTTCCAAATCCGCGATGGTGAAGAAATTTCCTTTTGACTTACTCATTTTTTCTCCTTCCACGAAAATATGGCGTTTGTGAAGCCAGTATCTGGCAAAAAAATCTTTTCCGCTGACAGCACAGGATTGAGCGATTTCAGCCTCATGGTGAGGGAATATATTATCTTCTCCCCCCGTATGAATATCGATTTGATCTCCCAAAATCGATGAAGCCATAGCCGAGCACTCGATGTGCCATCCGGGAAAACCAACACTTGAATCTTCACCCAGAGTTTCAACGCGCTTTCCAGTACGAAAATCCCACCGCAAAATATGCTCAGCATTCTCACCGATACATTTTTTCCACAGCGCGAAATCAGCGGGATTCTTTTTTTGATCATGTATCTCAATTCTTGAACCGGCGTTCAGATCCTCGACCTTGTTTTTAGAGAGCTTTCCATAGGCCGGAAATTTGCTGACATCGAAATACACACCGTCATCGATCTCATAGGCTATACCTTTCTCCAGGAGATCATTAACCATGGCCAGTTGCTCGACGATATAATCACTGGCTCGTGGATATTCTACCGCATCCTTGATATGAAGTTTATTTCGATCGACGTGAAAAGCCTCCTCATATTTACGGGCGATGGCTATGGGATCGAGCTTTTGTTCCCGAGCTGCTTTCTCCATTTTATCTTCACCGGTATCACTGTCTGACACAAGATGACCAACATCAGTGATATTCATGACCTGTTTCACCTGGTAGCCTTTGTATTCCAAATATCTTCTCAAGAGGTCGGCCATCAGGTAGGAACTGAGATTACCAATATGGGCGAAGTGGTAGACTGTTGGTCCGCAATTGTACATGCTCACGGCAGGAGGCTTCATAGGCTTGAGCTCCTCCAACTGGCTACTAAGGGTGTTATAGAGACGCATAGGGGGATTCGGTAATCAGAACGATCCTAATAGAAAAGCCCTCCCGATACAATCAGGAAGGCCTTTCAGAGAAGTAGCTCTTTATAAGGTCTCACCCTTACAAAGTCCGAGAATATGATGCTAATCTAGGTTGGCAAAAGCCTTACGAACCCTGCCATAGAGATTAAGGACGATAACCGAGAGGAGAATGAGAAGGTAGACCTCTGGGCCAGACTTGGTATGTCGCTCAGGAAGGGTTTGCACCTGCGCGGCTGGTCGTAATTCCGGCTCTTGGACTGGAGGCGGAGTGATGACGGTAGTTTCCACCGGTGGTGATAGAACTTGCAAAGCCCGACTATCCGTCGCCAAAGAAAGATTATTTCCAGAGACGTCTTTAGCTTTTACCGTGAAGACATAGCTCACATCTGGCACCAAGTTCTCAACAATTTTCCGGCTGGTGTCCGTGGTGATCGTTTGTGAACTTACCCCTAATACCGACTTGTATTGAAGTTCGTAAGTCGCGGCACTGCCGACAGGATCCCAAAAAAGTGTCACTGAACCCACTCCTGGAGTCCCTGATATGTTTTTTATTTCTTCCAAGGCAGCTATCACCTTCAAAATCCCTGCATTGTTCGAGGTTTCGGAATTACCAAGTGCATCGGCGATCTGAATATTGACGGGGAAGTCGCCCTGATCAAGAGGAGCATTAGCCGTTAACGTATAATCTGTACCAATGCCGATAAAGTCATAGGCACGATTGTTGATAAAAGCCTTCATGATGCTATTCACCTCGGCAACAGCGGTAATGGTGAAAGGCTCACCAGACCTGACTGCTTCGGATTGAATCGCAATACTGGTAATGATTGGAGCTGTCTTATCGATGTCAAAATCTACGGTGGTTTCTGTCTGAGAACCATCTACAAGATAGGTAGCAGAGATTTCGAGCTGGTGATGACCATCCATCAATTGGAGCGGAAAGCTATACTTCTTTTGCTCGTCGACTCTGCCTCGTTTAAGTTCTGTAGCGCCCTCACGGATAAGGATTTCGGTATTATCAGTGTTGGTCGACCCCTGAACAGCAAATGTCGTAGAATAGACACTATTTGCTACGGGTGAATCGACCGTCAGAGCAATAGTCGTATTATTCAGCGTTGGTGCGCTCTCCAATCGAGCCGTGATATTGACCGCCCCTTTAACATTAGGATTGGTCTTATCTTCCACGGAAAGTGCGTATTGTCCGGCTGGTAAGACCAAGGCCAGTTCAAAAACCGCCTCGCCCTGATCGATGGGTTTGAAGGTGTAGTCAGGTGGGACGAGAGGTCCAGCAGGATCGAGGGTGAATTTCACATCACTATTGAACGCAGAAACAATGTTTCCCTGGGCATCGACAGCTCGGAGGATAAAGTCAAGCGCCTTATTCGCCTCAACTTCGGCTTGTTCTTTGTAGACAGCGGTCTTATCAACTCCAAAAATGATCTGAAAGCTAGCGATATTCCCGGAAGAACTCGACAACGCCATAGTTGAATTTGATGAGGATTCCATGGTGGAGGGAGCAGATAAGGAACTGGAACTACCATCGGTCGTCGGATCTAAGAGTTGAGCGGGGAGGTAGCTGTTGAAGCGATACTCAATGCCATTGGAAAGGAATCGATCATCATTCCCCTGAGATCCCATCGTAGCTCGAAATGGATCGAGGATAGGAATGAAATCAAACTGACCCGTGGGTAGAGGAGAATCATATTGAATAGGTAAGGTTGAATTACTCCTGATAACTTGTGGTGATGCTTGAACATAGGGAATAAAACCAAGATCTTCTTGAAAGATCATCGAACCCGTCTGACTATCGATGACACTCAACTGCTTCATACCTGCTTGATCTGCACTTAGTGAAAATTGTACGATACCCTTCTGATTCGTTCGACAACCATTGCTACAAGCAATTCGAGTAGACCCCTTGGTCTTAAGCTCTAATGGTCGCCCACTGACGAAATTGCCATAATGATCCTTCAAAGTCAGTTTTCCAGTCATGTTGGTTCCTACAAAGGCCGTATAGTCATTGAGCTCTATTTGGGACTTCTTGGGATCTGGGGCAGCTGGCAAGACCGTAAATGAAGTGATTTGGTCCTTGTATTCGAGAATATATTCCCCTGCCATAGTGGTTTTTGCGTACCAATACTGTAGATAGCCCTGGTCATTTAATTGGTAGGATTGGGTAATAACCGAATGGAAGGGATTGGTAATGGTGAGCTCGACGACTTCTTTCGGCTCTCCCCTCAGCAAGATCAAAGCTGGCTGCCCGGCAGTTGTATTCATGACCTTGATTAGCGACTCCTGGGCAAAAGCAGAGGGCACGCTGCTCAGTACCAACTGCATGATGACGATTACTGCGAGGACCTTTTCCAGGAACTTGGACATGGTTTATATTTTTATTTCTCTCTATTATAGCAGATTTTTAGACAATTTAAAAGCCCCTCTCTCCAGAGAGGGGCCCTGAGCGAAGCCGAAGGGGCTGAAGGTAAAATTATTTGATTTCAACCGTTGCCCCAGCCTCTTCCAGCTTCTTCTTCATCTCCTCAGCTTCTGGCATCTTAACACCTTCTTTGACCATCTTTGGCGCGCCATCAACCAAGTCCTTAGCCTCCTTGAGGCCCAGACCGGTCAATTCACGCACGACCTTGATCACATTGATCTTGGTTCCTCCGGCCGACTTCAGTTCAACATTGAAGGCAGTCTTCTCCTCAGCAGGTGCAGCACCAGCGGCTCCACCAGCACCAGCCATCATCATCGGAGCAGCAGCGCTGACACCGAATTCTTTTTCCATAGCTTTTACAAGATTGGCGAGATCCATCACGGGGAGAACTTTGACCATATCCATGATCTTCTGGGAATCCCCAGAGAGGGTTACTTCGTCTGACATAGTATTTGAATTATGAATAATAAAAGTGGAAAAAACTACTAAGCAGTCTTTTCAGAAATTTGCTTCAGAACCTGAACGAAACCACGGATCGTACCGTGAAGTACGCCATGGAATCCGGAAATCGGTGACTTCATCGAACCGACCAATTTGGCCAGTAATTCTTCCCGTGAAGGAAGCTGAGCCACCTGCGTAATCATCGCCTTGTCAACGACCTTCTTCTCGAAGATACCACCGACGAGCTTGATCAGCTCATTCTTTTTGCCGAGTTTGTAGAGCTCTTGAGCAGCAGCGATCTCATCATTCATGGAGAAAGCAGCGGCGATTTGCCCATTGAGCAGGGCTTTATCGATTTCATAGCCGTTATTCTTGGCAGCCAACATGATCAAGGTTTTTTTCGCAACCTTGGTCTTGACACCCTTGGCTCGGAGTGCCCGACGCAGACCGAACATATCCTCTACCGTGAGACCATGGAGATCTACGAAGACGACTCCCTTGGCAGCGGCCATATCAGCGGTGAGCTCTTTCAGCGTCTCATCTTTCTTGGCACGTGATGTTGCCATAGTAGTAAAATAAAAAAAATCCATCTGTGCAGAGGGATTAGGACATCGAGGAGTATGGTATATCGACCGACCCAAAACGGGTTATACTTCTCGGCTTGATGTCTCGGTAGGTCTTCTTCTCTCGCCTAAGCGAAAAATGCCTACTGTCTCTGACAGGGCTCATTCTAGAGAAAAAATGGGTGTCGTCAAGAACATTTAGTCTTTCTTCAAGACCGCCAGGAAGGCCGCTTGTGGTATCTCCACCTTACCCATCATCTTCATGCGCTTCTTGCCCTTAGCCTGCTTCTTGAGCAGCTTATTTTTACGAGTCACGTCTCCTCCATAGAGACCTGCTGTGACGTCTTTACGAAAAGCCGATAGAGTCTCCCGAGCAATGATCTTTGCTCCGATAGCCGCTTGCAAGGCAATGACAAAGTTTTTTCGAGGGATGATCTCCTTTAATTTTTTGACAACCACAGCTCCGGCATGTTGAGCTTCGGAACGATGGAGCATTTGCGAAAGTGGACCTACCACGTCACCAGCGACAAGGATGTCCATCTTCACCAAATCCTGAGCCCGATAGTCAAGAAATTCATAGGCCATCGAGACGTACCCCGAGGTGATGCTCTTAATGGCATCGTAAAAATCGACGATGATCTGAGCCATCGGCATTTCGAAAGTAATGATCACCCTCTTTTCATCAAGATGAGTCATCGTTTTATAAATTCCTCTTCGCTTATTGCAAAGCTCCATGATCGATCCGATATATTCTGTAGGAGTCATGAGCTCCACCTTCACCCAAGGCTCTCGAATTTCCTCGATGGTTTCGACTTTAGGAAGATCAGCCGGATTGGTGAGATCGATCACTTCATGAGTGTGAACCATCACGATCTTGTAATTTACAGATGGAGCCGTGATGATGAGGTTTAAATTGTACTCCCGCTCCAATCGCTCTTGGACGATCTCCATATGGAGGAGTCCCAGGAAACCACAACGAAAACCAAAACCAAGAGCGGTCGATCGTTCTGGTTCAAAAGTGAGAGAAGAGTCATTTAAAGAAAGTTTTTCGAGAGAGTCACGGAGGAAGTTGTAATCGTCGGCATCGACCGTGAAGAGTGAGGCAAACACGAAGGGCACGACCTTTTTATAGCCAGGCAAGACATGAGCATTTTTAATCTCATGATTATCGATACCAGGACGCCAAAGGGTATCCCCTACTTGAGCTTCGCCAACTTTTTTCAAACCCGTGACAACATAGCCAACTTCCCCGGCTTTGATCTCTTTCGCAGGGGCGTACTTGGGCTTGAAGAAACCCACTTCCGTTATATCGATCAGCTTTTTTGTATTCAGAAAAAAAGCCTTGTCCCCTCTTTTCAATGATCCCTGATAGACACGGACATAGGAGACCACTCCACGATACGTGTCGTAGTTTGAATCAAACACGAGCGCCTTAGTTTCAACCTTTGGCACATCCTCATCTTTTGTACCCTTGTCCGAAAGTTCATTCGGTATCCTGGGTGAAGGGACCTTTCGAATGACCTCATCGAGAACCTGCTCGACATTTTTCCCCGTCTTAGCTGAGACGTAAATAATGTCGTCAGGATTGATTCCTAAAACCGCTTGCATCTCTTTTGCCCTCGCTTCCGGATCGGCAGCTGGAAGATCGATTTTATTTAACACCGGAATGATCTCGAGATTTTGCTCGAGAGCAAGGTAAACATTCGCAAGTGTTTGAGCTTCGATCCCCTGTGAAGCATCTACCACCAATATAGCCCCTTCACAAGCTGCAAGGGAACGTGATACCTCGTAACTAAAATCGACGTGACCTGGCGTATCGATCAAATTAAGAATATGACCCTTCCACTCCATACGAACCGGGCAGAGCTTGATGGTAATCCCCCTCTCACGTTCGAGATCCATGGTATCCAGCAGTTGATCCGCCATTTCCCGTGGCTGAACGGTTTTTGTGATCTCCAACAAACGGTCGGCGAGAGTCGACTTCCCGTGATCGATATGAGCTATTATACAAAAATTTCTGATATTCTTCACAGTTTTCAAAAAAAACCATCGCGTTGATTGTAGCTGAAAGCCCCGAAGAAGATAGATATTTTTACAGCGCCTGCTTGGCTTCTGCCTCAGTTTGAACGATATCAATGATATTCGTCAGACCCACTACATCTAAAATGTCGAAAATATTTTCCTTGGAGCCAAAAACAATGAGTTTCCCGTTGTTTTGGCTAATCTTTTGCTGCCAATCAGCGATATAACCAATGGACTTCGAATTGAGATAAGTCAGATCAGTGAAGTCAAAGATAAAGTTTTTCGGTTGATCATCTTCCATGATCTTGTAGACCTTTTTCGCTTCGGTTTCGATGTTGGTTTCGTCCAGCTGGCCGGCGAATTTCAGCAGCTTGGTCTTGCCTTTACTTGCATCCACCTGCACATCAGCAGAAGTAATCGTGATATCGGACATAAGTGTGAGATTAAGATTAAGAGTATGAGTGAATGATTAGAGTGTTTTTTTGTGCATTGAAGCAATGGCTGTAATCCCTCCACCGGGCCGATCCTCGACTCGAAACTCGTCGACAAATCCCTTCACAATCATTGGAATACCCCTCCCCCTTGGGCCCGTCTTGGAAATTTCCTGGGCGATGAGATTTTTGATGTCATCGGCCTTCAATCTATTCCCATGACCTTGATCCTGACAAGTAATTTTTATGAGCTGATTATCAGCATGAATTTCCAAGATTACCTCACTGGTCGGCTGCGAACCGTATTCTATGGCATTATTACAGAGTTCATCGATGACCGAACGGAGGTGCTCTGCTCGCTGATGATCAAAACCCTGCAAGATTGCCGTATGAAAACCAAGCTCTCGAAGTGGCACAATATTCTTATAGTCCGCCGGAAAGGTAATCTTGTAGTGCACGGCCTCGGGATAATTATGAGCATAAATTGCTTCTTGTTATTATATCTTTTTGTTGTTATAAAGTCAAAGCACTAAGTGCCCAATTCTCACTATCATCACATGCCTCACCTCTATACCCTAAAGGACCTGCCTCATTCCCGCAAACAATTGACGATTACGAGTATTGATGAAGTCGTTCTTTCCAAAGCTGAACACAAAGCACTCCAAAATCTTTCGCAAAATGTCCGCTTGAAAGGTTTCCGACCAGGGAAGATACCGGCGTCGGTCATTCGCCAGGAAATCGACCCCTCCTACATCAGGATTTCTACTGTTGAGCAGGCCTTACCGATCGCTTTTCACGACATCGCAACAGAGAGGGGGTTACGAGTTATCGGTCAACCAAATGTCAATTTCGAAAATATCGAGCCCCTAAAGATTGTGATGGAATTCGATATTCTCCCTCGAATAGAACTCGGCGGCTACACCAAAATAACCGTGAATACCAAGAAAAAAAACGCTACCGATGATGATGTAAACCAAGCGATTGAGGAAATGCGAAAACGGTCCACCGAATACAGCGAAGTTGACCGAGCGGCAAAAGAGGGTGACCGGGCTGAGATTGATTTTCAGGGCTTTACGCTTGATGGTGTGCCATTGGATAGCACTACTTCTAAGAATCACCCGGTAGTTCTGGGGAGCAGTTTTTTAATCCCTGGATTTGAGAAAGCCGTTGAAGGCATGAAAAAGGGCGAAGAGAAGGATTTTGAAATCACCTTTCCAAAAGACTATCACGCCAAGCAACTCGCCAATAAGCCTGTAAAATTTCACGTCAAACTCAACCGTCTGGAAGAAGGACACCTGCCTGAACTGAATGAAGAACTCATCGCCAAACTTTCCGGCAAAAAACAATCTCTTGAGGAGTGGAAACCCCTTATTCGTGGGCAAATCCAAGGTGAGCTCGATCAAATCGCCAAACAGGAAAGTGAAGAAGAGTATTTTTCTCAGCTCATCAAGCTTGCAAAAGTCGATCTCCCGCAGATACTCCTTGATGAAGAGAAAAAAGCAGTACTCCAAGAAATCAAGGAGCGCATTCTCTACCAAGGCCTTTCCTATGAACGCTATTTGGCGGCGGCAGGGAAAAACGAAGAACAGCTTATTGAAAGTTTTCAGCAACAAGCCGAAGATCGGATTAAACTCCGGATGGCTCTGGAGGAAATTTCAAAAATCGAGAAGATCTCTATTTCAGACGTCGATATCGAAGAAAAACTCAATGAACTCTTGATAAGCCGACCTGAGAGCGAACAAAAAAAGCTTAAACAACAATATCGGCCGGATTCCGCTGAATACCGGACCTTGAGCTACCAACTGACAATGAAAAAAACACTCGAGAAAATTCTCCCGAAGGTGTAGTCTGTGAGTATCTTGTGATAACGCTACCATATATGCGAAAAACACTCTTTCTTTGGCTCACCATCACCCTATTCTTTCTCACGCTGATCATAGCGTTTGAGAATATCACCGGTGCGACCTCGTTTTTGCTCCTCTTCTATACGGTAAGCCAGATGTCCTTATTTTTAATCGTTTTATTATCAGCTTTTTTAGGCTTCCTCATCTGTTTCTTTCTCATGCTCTTTTCTTACGAAAAGCGATTGGAGAAAGAAGAGCAGGAACATGAAGAAACCGTAGGCTCATCTCCCGGTGCTCTCGTCGAAAAAACTGATGCTCGAGATCAGACCCCAGAAGCTAGCACCGCCAAAAAGGAAAAAACGTTGGACGAATTTGACGAAGATGAGGAGGTTCTCGGCTAAGATCGACTATGAGAAAGAAAAAGTTTTACAGGAAGGTTGTTTACGAACACCCAGAGGGTATCTTCCCCTGGCTTCAAGATTCAAAGCTTTTTCGAGATTGGCTGGAAGTCATGCGACAAGGAAGACCGCTCACATTGGAGCTCGGTGCCGGAACCAGTGATTTCCTGATTTATCAAGCCAAACACTTCCCGAAAAGGTTTTTTTTGGCAGTCGAGTCAAAACCAGACCGACTCTTCAATGGTTTTAAAAAGGCTCAACAGCAAGGTTTGGCAAACATTGTTTTTCTCCAGGCAGACATCAAACATCTGATGCGATATCGATTGCCGATGCTCGAAGCCATCTACCTGCTTTTTTCCGATCCATGGCCAAAAAGCCGTCATCACACCCGTAGACTGACTTCGCAGCAATTCTTAGAGATCTATCAAGAGCTTCTCAAGCCCCATGGAGACTTGATGATCAAAACCGATAGTCAGATGCTTTTCGAATACTCACGAGAGGTACTCACGAATCAGGGTTGGTCAATAGAAGATGAGCAGAATGCTTTCGAGACACCAGAAGAAGAAAAGACAGCCTATGAACGAAAATTTCTTCAGCAACAAAAAAATATCTGGTATATCAAGGCACATCCCCCGAACAAAAAAGAGCAAGTTCTTGGTGAATAATCCCAGCATCTGCTAAAATCTAGCTGACTAATTCAGGCCATTCATGACTCAAAAATCCAACAGGTCCAATCTCATCTACATCCTCATAGCAGCGCTCATCGTAGCTGGTCTTTATCAGAACTTTTACTACGCTCCGCCGACAACTCAGCCAGAGGATATCGAGATCAGCCAGCTTCAAAACCTCTATCGCGAAGGAAAAATCAAAAAAATCGTCATCGAAGACAATAAAGTCTTTGCCACCCTCCAAGACGACTCTGAAAAAAAAGCCATCAAAGCACCTTCAGAGAGCGCCAAGGATCTTGGTTTCGACCGACCCGACCTCGTCCAGTTAGAAATCAGGGACACGAGTACCAATACCTTCTGGACAGAACTCGCGCTTTCTGTAATTCCATTCTTTCTAATTCTCGGACTCTTGTTTCTGATGATGCGATCGGTTTCGTCGAGTAATCGAACTGCGCTCAGCTTCGGTATGAGTCGGGCAAAGGAATTTGACAAGAAGAACGCTGAAAAAATCACCTTCATTGACGTCGCAGGATCTGAATCGGCGAAGCGGGACTTACTTGAAATTGTCGATTTTTTGAAAAACCCGAAGAAGTATCTGAAAATGGGCGCTAAAATTCCCAGCGGAGTTCTTCTTTTCGGACCACCCGGAACGGGAAAAACACTCTTGTCGCGAGCCGTTGCGGGTGAAGCCAATGTACCTTTTTATTCTATTTCAGGCTCTGAGTTTGTTGAAATGTTTGTTGGTGTTGGAGCAAGTCGAGTTAGAGATCTTTTCTCAAAAGCGAGAAAGACCGCGCCTTGTATTATCTTTATCGATGAGATTGATGCTGTCGGACGCCATAGGGGTACCGGACTAGGTGGTGGCCACGATGAAAGAGAACAAACTCTGAACCAAATCCTGAGTGAAATGGATGGTTTTGAAAAAGATACCAATGTCATCGTCATAGCCGCGACTAATAGACCAGATGTTCTCGACCCAGCCCTCTTAAGGCCAGGAAGGTTCGATCGGCGTATTGCTATCGACAACCCCGATCTGAATGAACGTCTCGCCATACTCAAAGTTCATGCTCGGAACAAACCCCTTTCCAAGGAAGTTGATCTAGAAATCACCTCACGTCACTCGCCCGGATTCTCTGGTGCGGACCTGGAAAACCTCCTCAATGAGGGTGCCATCTTTGCCGCTCGCCACAATAAAAAAACTATCGATCAATCTGACTTGGACAGTAGCCTAGAAAAAGTCCTCCTAGGACCGGAAAAGTCCGGAAAACTGATGACCGAAGAGGAAATAAGGATTACTGCCTATCATGAACTTGGTCATGCTATTACCGGCTACGTTTTACCTCATACCGACCCCGTTCACAAAATATCCATCGTCTCTCGGGGAATGGCTCTTGGGGTGACTTGGTTCTTGCCAGAGCGAGATCGTTTACTTGTTTCAAAGGAGAAATTTGAAGATGAGCTCGTTTCACTCCTGGGTGGTCGTGCTGCTGAGGAACTGATCTTCGGTGCAGAAGCCATCACTACCGGCGCGTCCAATGACATGGAAAAAGCCACCAAAATTGCCCGTAATATGGTCACTCAATACGGCATGAGTCCTCTTGGGCCGATTGTTTTTGGGGAACATCGAGGTAACCCATTTCTTGGCAAAGAGGTGATGCATGAAAGAAATTACAGCGAAGAAACAGCCAGGATGATCGACGGAGAAGTCTCAAAAATTCTTCAAAAAGCTCAAAAAATCGCTCATGAAATCTTGGTTAAACATAAAAAACTACTCATCAAGATTGCTGAAGACCTGATTAAGAAAGAAACCATCGTTCGAGAAGAATTCGAAGCTTATTTCAAGAAAGCTCTGCCCGCTCATTAATGATTTGCTCGTACTTCCAAGATCAGGGGTAGGGATTGGGCGAGTATTTCTGGATGATCAGATAACCAAACTTTCATGGGTGGAATTGTGAAAACACCGGAAAATCTTAGATTCCAGTGAAATGGTATTATGGTTTCTCCGGCAGGAAGTCGGTCAATGATGAACCATCTCTCTTCCTTACCGAAGGATTTCATGATCGAAAAATTATTCGATAGAGGTTCTGAAGGTATTTCAACAGTAGTCGCCGAATAAGGTTGGGCAACAATCACGCGCTCATATTCCTTGGGACTGACAATGCTGATGTATCCTGACAGCACCTGCCCCTGTTTGACTGGCATCGAGGAATCAAGTTCGTAATCCACAGAAATACCTCTATTGATCTCATGAGGAATTCTGCCAATTGGTTGCCAGTTTACCTCTATGAACCATGACTGAGGTTGATCAGATTGAAAAGAAATCTGAGGGAATTCCTGAAAATCATCTTCTCTGGAGATATCGCGGTTGACCACAAATGATTGAAATGGCTTGGTTTCAACCAAAGAAAATTTGGCTTGATATTGATCTACCTCCAAGGAGAGTTCTTTGGCCTTAATATCAGCACGGAAAATCTGTAGGTAGTTGCCCATCGCTTGCAAAAAATAAAATTGATCATTCAGACTCTGGTATTCAGGCTCTGATTTATGCCGAACAAGCCATGTAATAATTTCCGGAATATCGTTTCTAGCACTCGCCTGTCGAACCAAAACTCCGAGGTAGGATGCAGTAAGTCCAAAATCTTCTTCCAACCAAAGCTCATCTGAAGATCTTTTCTCACGTGTTTTGAGATACTGAATCAGTTCCTCAATCTTGTAGTGGACACCACTTATATTGGCATCACGATAATCCTCAAAAGTTCCGAGTAAACTTACCAACTCCTGAGTTGACAATTGTTCACGAATTTGAAAAAGATTGTTTGCTATGACTACCCCGGAAGGAGTAAGGGATGAAAGGCCACTGAGGAGCTCAAAAAAAGCTGTACCACGAAGCTTCTGAATCTCAGAAAAATTTGAATAGTAATCATCAAGTCGCTGTTTCAGATAGTTCTTGAGATTACTCAGCATTTGCTCCGGGACATCAACATTCAACTGTTTCAATAATGCCAATGAACGAGCGATATTTGCCGTGAGTAAAGGATCACTAATATCGTCAATCTCACTTCTTGACCAGCCACCATCAAATTTTTGCCGGCTTTCCAGGAAATACAGTTCATCACCTATACCCTGTTGTTGGTCAAAGAGTGAAGAGAATTCCTGCTCACTCTCTAGCGAGGCCTGCATGTGGTAAAAATACTGAACCGCTGCGACTTTCTTAAAGAATTCTTCATCGAAGTATAACGCTTCTCGCGCCAAAAATCTCTCGAGGTTATCCAATACAAAACTGATTGGTGAAGGGGAAGCAAGTACCCTGACTGCGTACTGGTCAGCTCTCTTAAGAGGAATTTCTATGAGTCCTTGATTCTGCTGAGACTCGACCATGAGGACTTTTTTTATTCCAGTTTGATATCGAATCTTAGCAAGCGGTATCTTTGCGTGAAAAATGGATTGCACGACATCATTATCCATGAGAGACATATCGAGTACTATCTCATCGAAAATACTCTCTGAAGAAACATGGGTAGGTTGAACAAACAGCTTTTTCTCTCTCCCTGAGAGTCCAAGCATGAGTCTATCTCCAGAAAGAAAATCCAACCCTTTCCCTGTGCTGAGCAGAGTAATGTTTTTATTGTCATCACCATCATTTCGTATGGAAACGGGAATTAACAATCGATCATCTGGACGTAAAAAATCTGGCAATTCCCCGCTTATGAATAAATCAGATTTTGGCTGGTCACGGTCCATAGTGAGCCCCTTCAATCTACCTTTACCATCATGAACAATCAAATAGTAGGAATTCTCCTGGAGAATCTTATTCTTGTCAGAAGGCATGCCGGAATCATCACGCAAGAGCTGTATTTCAGCTGGAGTGAGTGAATCGCCATGAACAATGGTAATATCACTGGAATATTGTATTGAAAGGAGTGACTGTGGAGGATAAAGATCTAGATTTTCAAAAGAAGCGATTCTATTTGATGCGGTGACAATACTTGTCCCCAATCTGGGATAAAAAAACTCTAAAAGACTTTCGAAGCCTGAGCTCGGAGTAGATCTGAGTTTGAAACCATTGACCGATATATCTCGACTCAAGGGAATCTCATCAGATATTTGCAATTCCCTGCTCTGACGACTAACGGGAATTGAGATCATGTCGTAGGCAGTCTTTTCATGTGAGAACTGAGTCACTGTGACGATGACTTCTGGAAGCATTTCAGGAGTAATGCTGAGTTGTAGTTGAAAATTCGATGATTCAGGAAAAAACACTTGGGAGAAATACACATCATCTCGCTCTGCGGTGAAGAGTACCGGCATATTGGATACCAATCCTTCTACCTCAACATCAATGGATTCGCCTATCTCTACTTCATGGTCTACCTTCACCTTCAAGTGGCGTTTGGCTTGAAATTTCCCAGGAGAATCGAGATCATCAACAGAAGAAAATTCTTGCAGAGAGCCATTCTTGATGAGCACATTGGACCAAAGATTGGTGCCTTCGCATAATCCAGAAAATTTTCCTAAACACGCTCCAAGCTGATAGACACCGTCAAGCAAAGGGTAAGGAGACTGGATACGAAAAGTTATGATGCCTGATGCATCAAATGCAAAAGATTTCTTCCAAAAAATTTCCTCAAGGGCATTCGAAAGGGATAGCGTTATAGGCTGCTGAATCGGAGACAGTCCCGTATCGCCATTTTTTTGAGCGATAAAAACACCGCGAAGCTGGTTTGAGATTGGCCCCAATTCTTCGATAAAAAAATGATAACGATACTCGTTGTCTTCAGCATTGAAGGGTACAAAAAATCGGCTGGGCTCAAAACCTTCTTGCTGAAATACATTCAACAGTATTTCGCTATCGTCGTTACGAATGAGAATAAAATCATATTTTGAATTACTCACATCCTCCGTGAAAATTCCATTCTCATCGGTAAGGCCAGACCGAACCAGGCTTCCGTCATGAGCAAAAAGCTCTACCTTGGCAGCCTCTACAGGGAGATTATTTTTTTGATCTGTTAACCACAGAAAAGCGTTTTCACCTCGCTTGGACAATACATCCCAAGGAGTGAATTGGAGAACCGTTCCTACCTCAAGAGGCTTCCCCTCCGCATCCGACACCTTTGGTAGAAAAATATGAAGGTAGTAGATCCCAAAAAGATCATCATCAAAAAGATCAGAGATCCTTAGCTCATGAGCCTCATCCTCCCCCCAACGAGGATTGAAGCTTTCTGAAAAAAACTTTGACTGCAAACAGTTCTGAGCATTAACTTGAAAACTACTCCATTCCTTTTCATAGGTTGTTTGAACATTCAGGGCGTCATGCGCCCTTAATCGACAAAGTTCACCCTTCACTGTGTCGACATTTCGAGTGGAGTAAGAAATCCGCACCTCAGAACCAGGATGGTGATATTGGTAAAAAGATGTTTGGGGAAGGCTAAGGGAAAAATCTTCAAAACTCAAGCTATGAGTCTTCACGACGATTTTCTCCAAAAGCGTTTGGTCAAAAATATCCTTAGGCTGAAATTCAAGCGTAACAGTGACATTTGGCGCTAAAAAATTTTTTTCTAAAACGTATGAGAAAGGAAAACCCTGACGTTTTGAACACTTCAAAACTGAATCAACACCAATAAACTGCCACAGTTGACGCTCTTCACCATAAGCCCGCAGAGATGAAGATGGTAATAGTTTTGTAGTACTGTGAAAACAAACTGCTTGATCAAGGTCAAAACTCTCGATCTGCAACTTAGCAACTTCTTTTTGTTCTGGCGAAATCGACTCCGTTGAAAAAATGAGCTCTTCATTATTCCCCAAATTCAAATTACCAACATTCGGCATCAGATCTGGGTTCAGGGTTAGAACATAGCGTTCATCGTAGCGCCAATTTCCTAACGGATTTCGGATGGTGTAGCTATGTGGGACATTCTTGACCTGTGCAAAATTCAGTCCTTTCAAAAGCTTGCCGCTGGCGTCTCTCATACTCGCATGGGATATCAAAGAGTTGAGATCAACGGAAGTGTTAAATCTTAAGAAGAATGGCTCCGCAACAGCACATCCATTAGGAGCACATGGATCAGTGGTCTGATCACCGTGGTAAATCTTTAGTCGCTCCGTTTCAAAAACACGATCGACGTTATCCTCGAGTGCCGTACCGTCTAAAGTAATGAGTGGCAAAATACTTTCGAGTTGGTACTTTCCAGAAAGAGGGAAACCATTATCTGGAGTGAAAATGAGCGTCTTATTGTTTCGCCAATGCCAGATTCCAGGAACATCAGGGTTGATACGAATATTTTTTAGCTGAAAATCTTTCTTGAGCTCTTGCTCACTCACCATGGGGTGTGAGAAGAGGATAATAAGACGCTGTTCGGGCACTATGAGGATTTGATCAGGAAATATGCCTACAATACTTGGATTCTGTCCAACCTTGTAATCAAGGCTATAATTACCCTGAAGCGTCTTTCCAAACATACTCTTGGCGCTCGATCTAAGATTGAGGTGATATACTTGACCGATTTGTAGTGGTGCACGTGGTTGAAGAGTCAAGCTTTTCCCCTTCCATGTGCTTTCATATTCAAGAGCAGGAATGATTTCAAGTGCCTCCAAAACACTCTTCCTCTTCATACGCTGATCAAATTCCAGTAAAAAAAAGCCTTTTGAGGTCATCTCAATATAATCTTCATCGTTTTCAGACACCAAAAGTTGAGGGCTTCCAAAAAATGAAGACCAACTATAACGCAGAAAGAAAACCAATATGATTATCGTAAAGATGGTAGCCCAGGCCAAAAAAACCCGAAGCGGCGATGATTTTGAAGTATGACGATGATGATCAGCTTCCCTCATAAATGCTATTTTTCCTCCATCAAATGCTCATTTAAGTCTATCAGGATTATTTTTTGGATAATAACAAGATACGACCTGATTTGCTTCTTTAATTTGACATTAATTTTAATTAATGTTATTATAGTAATGTCTGATAAATGGTTAAGTATTAGAAAAGAGGTGAGGAGAACTTTTGGATATTTATTTATCCCTCACCTATGATCATCTCATAAGATCCGAAGCCCTTCACAAGCTTGTTGGGTTGTTTTCCATATACAGTGAAAAAAACCACTCAAGCCTCTAGCCGCCAGCTAGTTGTGAGAAGTTTTTTTCACCTTCCTAGGATACCACTTTCCAGCGGTTTTTTCAAGCTCGCAATACAAAAAGAAAAGGGTTTCTCTATTCCTTTTTCTTCTCCCTATGATTCATCAGATCTCTGACTTGCATGGGAAAATGATTTGCTATTACCTTGATCATTACGCTTTCATATCACTTCTCGGAGAAGGCTTCCATCAAGTGGGCCATCTCTACCATATGATGCATATGATGGTATAATGGGTCCACCTTTTCGTGCTTCATGGGACTTCTTGATGATTTTTCCGCGCTGGGTGTTCCAAGTTTTCGACGCCAGCAGATTAGACACGCCTGGTTTGACAAAAAGATCAACCGCTGGGAAGATGTCACAACTCTTCCTCTAGAATTGCGTGAAAAACTGACCCAAGAGTTCCCTTGGTTGAACCTAAACCTAGAAGGTTTACAACACTCACCAACTGCTTTTAAGGCCCTGTTCAAGCTTCACGATGGCAAGAAAATCGAGTCAGTTTTGATGATTAATCCAAAAGGACATTGGACCGCTTGCATTTCCTCCCAAGTGGGTTGCGCCATGGGCTGCGACTTTTGTGCCACTGGGACCATGGGCTTCATCAGAGACTTGAGCCTCGATGAGATTGTTGATCAGGCCCGCTTCTGGTGCGCATATTTACGAGAAGAAAATGTGGAAGGCCAGCTCAGCAACATCGTCATGATGGGCATGGGTGAACCGCTGAATAATTATATAGCTGTTCGGAATGCCTTGAGGTGTTTTATCGATGATATGAGCATCGGAAAAACCAAGATCACGCTCTCGACGGTGGGTGTCAAACGAGGCATGGAGGAGATCTTGAAAGATCCCCTATGGCCGGACGTCCGTATTGCCATTTCACTGCATTACGCGGATCAAAAAAAACGCCAAGAGCATATGCCAGTGGCTAACCAACGCAGCATAAAAGATCTCAAAGACTGGTGTCTGAGATACTTGAAAAAATACGGGAATCGACAGCATCACATCACCTTTGAATACCTCATGTTGGAGGGTAAAAATGATGGTAAAGCTGATATGCTCGCCTTGTTGGAGTTTTTGAAAGGGATCGATCGTTACAAGATGAACCTCATCCCTTGGAATGTGGTCGGTGACCTACATTATAATAGGGCCTCCCGGGAAAGAACTGAACAGTTCCAGTCACAACTGCAGGCAAAGGGCATATTTTGCACGATTAGGAAAAGCTTAGGAATCGAAATCGATGCCGGATGTGGCCAACTCGCGGTGAAGGATGAACTGATCCGAATCGGAAAATAATAGAGTGAGCCATTTGATTTTATAAAAGTCCTGAGTTAACCTCTGTTGGCATTTATTCTCGGTACGGAATAGAGCTCATCATGGCCAGGTAGCTCAGTGGTAGAGCAGAGGATTGAAAATCCTTGTGTCGGCGGTTCAATCCCGCCCCTGGCCACCATGTACTTGCGAGTCCAGCGGTCTGAAGTGAAGGAGACAACGAAGTTGGATCCGTAACGGAAGATTCAGGAGGCAAAAAATGCTCGCATTTTATTGCTTCCTGAAAGCGCAGACCCTAGTGGTGCTACAGGTACCCAAAGCCTCTAAGATTTTTTCGCAAGCAAGGCCCTTCTGGAAGATGCGAGTCCAGCGGCTATTATACTTTCGGCTCAGTTTTAACTATACTCTCGGCAATATGGTCAACCATATCCTTGAGTCCTGGCTCTCGAGCACAGACGGTATATTCGGTATTTTCGACGGTCTTTACGGCAGTAGTGACGCAAGTGATCTTGAGATCGCCAGCGATGACCAGAATACGGCTAACATCCTCTGTTATTTGCTGCTGGGCCTCAGCATAGGTGATATCATCAGTAATTCCATACTTCCCATCACCCAGATAGGAAAAATACCAAGACTTAGGATAGTCAAATGTAATGGTTCTTCCAGAAAAAGATCCGAAACCCTTTTGAAGAACTTTGCTGATGTTTTCAGTTGATAGTGACGAGAGCGAAGTGAGTGATTTTTCGCTATTCACCTGAGTTTCTTCTACCGTTGAAGGTGAATCATCGACTTCAGTTTCCACGAAATCTTCATCCAAGGAAAAGCTGGTCTTGAAATAATCCACAATAGCGAAATATTGATTTCTGACCACCTCATCCTCCGCAACAAGACGAATTTCGTAAGCATTCTGCCCTTCTTTCAAGTAGGTCTTGATGATTTTTTCATCACCATTTTCAACCGTGCGTCTCACACCAGTGCTTTGACCTACTTTCAGCTGAACTTCCTGATAGTATAGATTCTGATCACGGTCTTTCAACCAAACATCAAGCGGCTCTTTGACGTTTTCAAATTGGTACACAACGATAAGAGGTTCCACGGTGTCAGCCTTTTGGGCTGAGAAAGTGACCTTATCCTGCTCCTTCTTCACTTCCCAATCTGCCGGATAAGAAAAACTGAATTCATAACCGATTTCATTGAAGAGTTTAACTCCTGATTCCACGAGAGGTTCAATGTATTGTACCTTCATGATTTTCTGGCCCCCGCTGAGAGTATCACGAACGATTCCTCTTACCCGCACCTCTTTCCCCTCAAAATCGAGGAGATTGACTTTGTCACTCTCCAAGACCATGACCAGGACATCATCGCTTTCCAGTCGATGAGTACCTTCACCATACAGCGAAACTCCGAGCAATTTCAAAGTCCCCTCCACTTGCTTCATCTGCTGACTATAGATATCAGCAAGACTCGGATTCGCTTCATCGTGCTGGAGAGATTCTTCTGGGATAGTGTTATCAATGAGTAAACTTTTAATGCCGATCAGCACAACAACAGCGAGAATGAGGAGCAACAACGTAACAACAACTATTTTGAAATTTCGCATACGGAATGTTTAAAAAGAGCAACCGCCATAATATCGCTCTCATGAGCTTAGGGCAAGAGAAATGGCTGGGATTCGGCTTTTGATTTGAGAACTATTCTATATCATAGAATGGTAGTAGACCAGACTATGCAACAGCAAACTTCCCAGATTATCGAAAAGCTGAAGCAGTCCTATCAAACAATCGCAAAAGATTTTTCTGATAGCCGTTCTCAGCCTTGGCCAGAATTCAAAATCCTGAATTCTTACATTACCAAAGGCTCGAAAGTGCTCGACCTTGGTTGCGGTAATGGTCGTTTTTTTGGCTATCTCAGACAAGAGGGCAAGTTGGTCGATTACACCGGTGTAGATTTTGTTCCAGAATTTCTGACAATAGCTAAGGCGAAATATCCTCATCAGGACTTCGTCGAACAAAATATCACTGAATTGGATCTCCCCCATCGATATGATCGGATCGTCTGCATAGCTGCCTTTCACCACATCCCCACAGCCAGACTGAGGAAAAAAACTCTGAAAGCAATGATCAATCATCTGGAAGAAGATGGGCTCATCCTGATCTCGGTCTGGAATCTTTGGCAATGGAAGTATCGGAAGTTTTTCCTGAAAAGCTTCCTGAGTTTCCTAAGCTCAGCTTTTCATCATGACCCACGCGATGTCTCTATACCCTTCGGGAAGGGAAAAATTGCACGGTATTACCATGCATTTGTACCCTTCGAAATGCCCCAACTCCTTCGAAGTGCTGGACTCAGCATCGAACATTGTCAGATTTCTCGTCACAATTCACTTTTTGTTTGCCGAAAGAGCACCTTGGCTGGGGTCGGAAATCCCCTATTCGTGAATGGAAAAAGATTTGCTGAACAACTCCATAAGTCCTCAGCGCTCGCCACCTGTAAACCTCAATCATGATGCAAGAACAGCGCCTTATTATCTTGATGGTGCCATTTGACGTCATTGACCTCAAAAAAGCGGTAGAGAAGCTCCATCAAGCAATTCTCAGGAAGGAGCAATGCTTCTGTGTCACTCCAAATCCCGAGATATGCCTGATCGCTCAAGATGATCCCGATTACCTTCGTTTACTCCAATCAGCTCAAATGTCTATTCCTGATGGTTTTGGCATTCTTTGGGCGTCACGGTTTTATAAGGGAAGAAATTCCACAGTAAGATGGCTCTGGACCCTTTTAACTCCATGGCAAACAAGAATTGAATCTCCATTCCCGGAGCGGGTGACCGGTACCGATCTGATGCAAGAATTTTGCCGAAAGCATCCGGACAAAAGAGTCTTCCTCCTCGGTGCCTCAGATGAGATCAATACGAAATTAGCCCAGAAACTTAAAGCTGGAGGGGTGAATATTGTCGGCCACTTGAGCAGTGATGATAGGAAGAAAAACGAAAATCACATCTGCAAAGCGATCAATGACTCAGCTACAGAAGTATTGTTCGTAGCCTTTGGCGCGCCGAAACAAGAACAATGGATTGCTCGAAATCTCCCGAGGCTACCATCGGTGCGAGTCGCTATTGGTGTCGGGGGGGCTTTTGATTTTCTCACAGGTCACAGGAAGAGAGCTCCTAGGATCATGAGGCGTTTCGGGTTGGAATGGCTGTATAGGTTGGCAATTGAGCCTAAACGAATGGGGCGAATTTTCAGAGCAACGGTGATTTTTCCCTGGAGGGTATTGAGAAAATCTCATCAACCGTGATAGGCTATGCCAGCGCCGAACGGAATTTTTTGCCGCTTCAAATCTTTCCCTATGTCATCTCGACCACATTCTTTCGAACTCATGCTCCCAAAAGGGATGCGTGACCTCGATCCCGAGGAAAAAATATTGCACCAAAGTGTTCTAGACACCCTACGTGAAGTTTTTGAGCTCTATGGCTACGTACCACTTGAGACACCTATCGTTGAGCGCATGGAGGTATTGACGGCAAAATTCGCGGTCGGTGAAGGTACCGATGTTGCTCATGAAATTTTCAAAGTGGGAGATCAGGGTGACCGACAGCTCGGCCTTCGATTCGATATGACGGTCCCGCTTTGTCGTTATATCGCCATGAATCCGACGGTGAAGCTTCCTTTCAAACGCTATGCCATGGGACGAGTATTCCGAGATGGACCGATCAAACTCGGTCGTTATCGTGAGTTTTGGCAGGCCGATGCAGATATCGTCGGTGCTCCAGGGACACTGGCTGACGCTGAAGGGGTTCTCATAGCTACTGATGTCTTTCAGAAGCTAGGTCTTGATGTCATGATCTTTTTTAGTTCACGCGAGCTGCTCCAGGAGCTGATGGAAAATATCGACATTCCCACGCAGATGAGAAGTAAAGTGATTATCTCCCTGGATAAGCTAAAAAAAATCGGCGAAGCGGCAGTACTTGAAGAGATGATCGAACATGGGTTGGATGTGAAGCTAGGTCAGAAACTTCTGCAGATCGTTAACATTACCGGAACAAATGAGGAAAAAATTCAACTATTGCGAAAAACACTTCCAGAAAGCAAAGCTCTGAATTCCCTCAGCGAAATACTGGAGACACTCTCTCATCTCGACAATATTGTTTTTGATCCCAGCCTAGCTCGAGGTCTGGAGTACTACACGGGATTCTTCTTTGAGTGCTTTCTGAAAAAAAGTGAGATTAGCTCTTCCCTGGTGGGCACCGGTCGCTATGACAAAATGATCGGACAATATCTGGACGGGAAGCAAGATTTCCCGGCTGTGGGAATCAGCTTCGGAGTCAGCGTCATCTGTGATGCCCTGAAAGAAAAAGGCGTTCCTCTGGCCAAATCATTGACACAGGTTTATGTGGTGCCAATCAGCAAAGCTGAGAGGTCCTATGCAACCGGAATCGCCAAAGAATTACGCCAAGCTGGAATCAAAACTGACATTGACCTTCTCGAGAGAAGCATCGGCAAGAATTTCTCCTATGCTGATGCTCTAGGAATCCCAATGGTTGTGGTCGTTGGCGACAAAGAACAATCGAGCACGACCGTCACGGTGAAAAACATGTCCAGCGGAGAGCAGAGGAAAATGACCTTGAAAGCACTGATAGCAGAATTGGTTAAATAGGCATAAATGCTCTATTTCTTTTTCTCTTGGTCATGATGTTGCGGCTTGCCGTGATGGTGCTTTTTTTGATCCTTCTTCCCGCAATACGGACAAACGTGATATTGGCTAAGATAGGATTGTTTGCAGTGAGAACAGCTGCTCTTCATTTTTTCTGAACAGTTGGGACAAAACAAAAATTCAGGTGAAAGTGCGGTCTCACAACGAGGACAACTTTCTTCAGTGGAACCTTGATCAGCCAAGAAATTATATTCCAGCTCTTCATAGTATTTTTCCAGGAGTGTCTTCCCAGGACGAATGATGAGATAAAGGATGAGTCCAAAAACGGGAAGAATGATATTGAGCAAAATAACCAGTACTTGAAAAAGCACATTATTGGTGCGGTGAATAATATCCCTACCGACCCAAATCACGATTGCGAACCACAGTGCGGCCAGATAGACCAATACACCTTTCAAAACCCAATCAAAAACGGGCGAATCTAAGAGGGAAATAATGGTGTCGATGGGTTGCATAGCAGATTTTAGTAAAAAGTATTCCGCCGCTTATTAAAGAATATCAACCCGAGTGAAATGAAAAATACCAGAAGTTGCAAGACTTGGGTAAATCGATGGCTGAAATAGATAAGCATCTCATCACCGCGGAAATACTCGGTTATGAAGGAGAGCATGGCAAAGAGCGCTAGGCCGATAAGCCCCACGAGAGATTCTCTCACCATTTTTCGATGCAGGACTTGGAGTACCAAGAGGAGGGCGAGCAGAGCTGCAAGGCTGTAGAGTTGAACCGGGTGGATTGGTATCGTGAAGGGGACATCAGGGTTTTCAAAAGCAATGCCGAAGATGCTCTCAGTAGGTCTACCATACTGCTCGCCACTGAGGAAAGCCCCAAAAGTCTCAAAAATAAAGGCAATGATCCCTGCAGGGATGATCACGTCTAACCATTGTCCGATCTTCTCTTTTTGCCGAGAGCAATGATACAAAAAGGCAAACAGAAAGAAGATTATGCCAGACCACAACAGGTATCCCCCATCCCAAAACCATAGCAGGGAAATGGGATTATGTTGATAACGCGTAAAGAAGACAAATACATAGCCCAACCTCGCTCCGATGACGCTCCAAATCATCAGAGAGAAAAAGTGATCGGCAATGAATTCTAAATGCAGATGTTTCTTCTGAGCGATTTTCAGAAACCAAAATATAGCGATAAGGAAACCGACCGCTTCAAAGACTCCATGCGAAAAAAGCGATATCGGGCCGAGTTCGTAGCCAAAAACATTGAAAGCTTCGATCTGGAGAAGGATAGGATACATGTTAGTTGCGAAACCCCACTGCGGGGAAATTAAATTCCGGTGGCCGCCAACTGAATGAGATTGACGATACCGTAAGCAAGCAAGGAAATAACGAAACCGGTTATAGCATAAATAAGCGTCGACTTTCCTTGTTCTCTCATATCACTATAAAGCCCACCGATGATGTACTGATAACCACCCACCAGGATCATCATAAAGGCGATCACTCCGGACAGCATGATCGCGACTTCGATGAAGGAACTGATGAATGCCGGTACATCAGATAGGTGGATCTCACCAGATTTGATCTTCTCAACAAGATCGCCGAACTTTGGCAAGATGGTGAAGGACCTACTGGTTCCTTCGGCGGCGACACTGCCGGCCGAACCAACTCCAGTGGTAGCCGAGCCACCCTGGGCCAGCAATATCGAGAAGCGATCGGTCATAGGAGCCACGATAAACCTATCAGTAAAAACTTCCGAGGTATCTAAAAGAACGCAAGTGGGTTACGTTTCACCCCATTGATAATCACTTCAAAATGCAGATGTATACCGGTTTTTCCATACACTCGTCCGGTAGCTCCCATCTGACCAATATCCTGTCCTCTGACAACTTGCTCACCAACGGTGATATTGAGCTTCCGCATATGCCCGTAAAGGGTCTTGAAGCCATTGCCATGATTGATGATCACATGACAACCATATCCTCCATTCCATCCACATTGTGATTTCTCGACGATACCGGCCTCAGCAGCCACGACTTCCGGTGACTGATTATTAGCAATATCTACCGCATAATGACCAGGACGGAAGTATTGGGTATATTTCCCAATAGTAGGAAAGAGTAACTTGCCATCTCCAGAAAGTGAAGGGAGCTCTCCAGCCGGTATATTGGCAATAATTTTTGCTTTTCCGGACTTTGGGGTGCTGAAGGTAGGCAGATTGGACTTCGCGTCAGTAATCACGATTTGCATACCGACCCTGAGTTCCTTTTCCAATATCTCATTGCTCGCCAGCATTTTGTCTTTATCCACCCCATAAGCCTTGGCGATAGTCTCGGCGTTATCCTTCTTCTGAACTTCGTGAATAATGCCATTGGCAATGAGGAGCTTCTGACCAGGCTTCAGAGTTTGATTGGGAGACAAATCATTATTGAGTACCACATCGCGGACCGTTACACCATAACGCTGAGCTATACCCGACAGGGTGTCACCTGGGCTGACGGCGATGGTGAAAATACCACTCGCGCCCTTACTCTCCTCAGTAGGAGCATAAGTTTTGGTCAAAAATCCATCGATCGACAGGAGTATTGATTCGGAGTAATCCTCCTCGAAGGAAGCATTGGCCACCGGAGAATCGATGGCATCACTGAAGACAAAGAAATTCGGAGAAATGGATCCAATCACAAACAGAAAGAGGAATACGAACATGGACCGAAAAACGATCCTTTGCCGCACCTGATTGACGAAGCTACGGTGGGTACGATCCACCAGTTCTTCCTCGAAATCCTTCAAAATAGCCCTCTTCCTCACTCTCCTCGCATTGGAGAAGAGGCGATGATAGACCCTTCTCAACCAAAAGAACTTGGAACGCTTCCGGTGAAGATTGTGCAGGTAATTTTCGATACAGTTGCTTAAAGACAGAAAACCACACCTCTACCAAGCTCCATCACACGCCTGAATGATAGTCCAAACCAGGCTTGAAAACAAGCATCAAGACAGCATTTCCCACGCTGAAGCAACTAAGAAATAACATGGCTATAAGCCATTTTTCAGTGCTTGAAAGCCCGTTTTCCGCTGAAAACCATGGGAATTTCGAGTTCGACGGCCTTGGCAATCACTTCCGCATCCTTCACCGAGCCTCCTGGCTGGATGATGGCGGCAATTCCGTGCTTGGAGGCCTCCTCGATCGAATCCGGAAAGGGGAAGAAAGCGTCGGAAGCAAGGATCGATCCCACTGCCCTTTTCCCGGCTTTTCTCACAGCAATTTCTGTCGAATCGACCCGGGACATTTGTCCGGCTCCGATGCCCACGGTAGCCTGGTCTTTGACCAAAACAATGGCATTGGATTTCACGTGCTTCACGACCTTCCAAGCGAAAAGCATGTCCTGAACTTGCTCAGAGGTTGGATTGTGAATGGGGGTGACAAACTGAAGATCACCCTCGGTAATATGCTGAATATCAACGTCCTGCGTCAAATAACCTCCAGAAATCTTCTTGAGATCGAAATCACTGCTGTCGAGCCTTCGAATGGGCCCGACTTCGATCAGTCGAATATTTTTCTTCTGTTCCAAGAGCTTCAGAGCCTCTGGCTCGAATGATGGGGCAATCAAGACCTCGACGAACATCGATTCCTTCTCAATTTCCTGAGCAATTTCCTCAGTAACAGGACGGTTGAGAGCGATGATGACTCCAAAAGCCGAACGCGGATCTGAGGCATAGGCCTTTTTGAAAGCAACGAGAACTGATGAATCCGAGGCAATGCCACACGGGTTGGCATGCTTGACGAAGACGGCGGCTGGTTCATCGAACTCGCGAACCATGGCGAGAGCCGCATCAGCATCGTAGTAATTGAGAAAACTCATATTCTTGCCGTGGAGTTGGCGAGCGCTGGCCATGGCCGATGATTGATTGGCATGCGGATCGCGCAATGCACAGGCCTTTTGATGAGGATTTTCGCCATATCGAAGCTCTTCGATTTTCTCCGCCGGGAAGAGGTGACGCTTACCCTCGGACAGATAGCTGGTAATGGCCGCATCATATTGGGCTGTGACCCAAAAGACCTCGGCAGCCAACTCCCGTCTAGTTTCTGCCAGAATTTTCCCCTTTTCCGCTCGCATTTCCGCCAAGATTCGCTCATACCAGCTGATCGCCGGTACCACGGCGACGGAATGATGATTTTTGGCCGCGGAACGGAGCATCGACGGCCCACCGATGTCGATCTGTTCGATGATTTCGTGGAAAGGAGCACCACTGGCAACTGTTTGTGAAAAAGGATAGAGATTGACCACCACCATATCGATCAGACCGATCTGGTGCTCGACCAATTGCTCCATATGTCGCTCATTTTCACGGAGGGCGAGAAGGCCTCCATGAATCATAGGGTGGAGCGTCTTCACCCGACCATCGAGCATTTCTGGGAAACCAGTATAGTCTTCCACGGCATTCGCCTCTACTCCAGCCTCGCGAAGAGCTTTCAAAGTCCCGCCAGTGGAAAGAATTTCGTAACCAAACTCTTCCTGCAGCGCCTTAGCGAACTCAACGATACCGGTTTTGTCGTAAACGGAAATAAGGGCGCGAGGCATGGGCATGAGGATAGGAGTACGTTATTCATACCATTCCTAGCGCAGATCCTCAACCGCAACCAAGGCTCCCCCATCCTTATCGATCTCCACGAACTGCCTCTTCTTCTCCATTTTCCAAGAACCGTTATAGAAGGTAATCCCCTGTCCTGTCTCCTTCAGCTGAGCCTTGGGAGACCCTCCGAAAACCATATACGCAGCGTCTGAATCAGGCGAGCCCACCGTTCTCTCATGAGCGGCGAAGATACTGAGCTTGGGGTGATGGTAGTCCTTTGCGAAGATGATCTTGCTATCGAAGAATCGACCACCCGCTCCTGGAACCGCCAAAGCGCTCAGATGCGTATCGTAATGACCAATGATATTAGTGATCTGTACATGGTGAGATAGCTCGACCAATCGATCGAAAAGACTCTTCTGATGGAGGTAGGTCCGAAAAACATCGCTCTTCAGGGTTTCCAGCATATCTCCGACGAAGACCAGCTCTGAGGCATTCTCCTGGGCATAGTCGAAGAAGAGCATCAGATCGGCAATAAGATCCTTGGGGGTATCGAGCGAAAGTCGAGCGTCACTAATGAAAAGCACTCTATTTCCAGGCCTTTTCGCAGGAAAAATGGCTTTCTTGAGCTCGTGAAAGTAGGGATGGTGGGTATTGAGACGGTACATGACCAGCGCCCCTTCCTTCTTTTTCTTCAAAATCCCCTGCTCGATCATCGCATTGAGCTCACGATGAGTGGTCCCGGGGGAAGCATTGAGTGTTTGAGCAATTTCCAGGCCATACAGAGGCTTTTCCGCGTCCTTGAAAAACATTTTCAACATCCGAACGCGGGTCTGGGAATGGATCAGCCACTCAAACATGATCAGGGAGGGTTAAACGCAGCCAGATCACCCTATCATTTTTTCTTTTTTGAGAAAAGGGAATTTTTGGAGGATCATGATAAGGCTCAAACAAGCCTTTTCAGCTCATCATCGAGCACAATCAATACCTCCTGCTTGAGGGTTTTGCGAATTCGAGAAAACTCCTCGGGCGCAAGCAGGAGATTGAGGTCTTCATCCAAAATTTGCTGAGAAATCCGCTTTTCAATAAAACCGCGCAATTCCTTGAAAAATTCTAGCACAGTGCCATTTCTCCTCTCCTGGATAATGGCAGCATGATATTGATATCCCTTCAGGAAATACTGATGAATATCATAGATATCCCTACCGGCAAACCCTCCATGCTGGTCATAGCGATCCAAAACCGCCACGAGTTTGTTCGCCATCATAGTTGGAACAGTCTGACAGAGCATCACCCGATCGATCTCAGGAAACCGTACCGCCTCATAGAGGTTCGAAACGGGAGGAATATTGAGGATATCCAGCTTCATCGAATTCCTTTTCCCTTCGGGTGAGGGATATTTGAGAAAATACTGGGGAGTACGTTGACTGTGGTTGGCGATCGTCAATCCCAGATCAAAAAAGACCTTTTCCAGATACTTCTGAAACTCTGCCAAGGAAGTTTGCTCACCCAGGATGAGATCAAAATCAAGGTCCACGGAAAACCGATCAATCACGCCGCGAAGAGCAGCACAAGTACCACCTTTGAAACGGAGTTGATGGGGCAAGGTATGATGATCCGCAATACTCATCAAGAGCCGGAATAACCATGCCTTGTGGAGGGCGTCATCTGGCCTAGGGGTGATCATAACGATGGGTAATAGGATATCCGAGAGTGTTTTGATAAGACCTTACCTCCTGCCAATTCACTCGAGTCGGTGTGTCGATGGTCGTCAGGGAGTTGAAGTAAAATAAATCAGCGATTGCCCGTGAAGCGTTCGCCACGAAAACTCCATCTTTCAGGGTAACACCGAGCGGATTGAACAGTGCTCGATCAGAGAGTTGCCGGACGATGTATTGGTGCTGACCGATCTTGAAGCGTCTTGAGACCGAGCTAATAAATGTCGTTACTTGAGACGGTTGAGAAATGTAACCCTCTCGAAAAAGCACGGTTTGCAGACTCAAATAGGCGTATTTATGAAGAGCTTTAACCCCGAGCACATCGGAGTTCAGTTTGTCCACGGAGTCGAAACTATAGAGCCCCTTGTAAATTCTCTTCAGGAGGCCTGCGGCGGCATATCGACTCAAGGTCGCATAGAGGTTATTGAGGTCACGGATACCCCATGCCACCGCCAAATCACCGGTATGGAAGAGCTTCTCACCCGTCTGAGCAAGCTCCGAAAGTCTTTTTGCCGTTATGTTCTTGTATCCTGTACTCATATATACAGGATAACAGAACTAAAATGATAAATCAAGGTTTATCGAATAACATTTCCGATCTATTTTTCAACCACAAAGAATTTCCATAGCATACTTTGAGATTGTTTCTCAAGCTGGAACAACCCCTGCTTCATCAAATCATCATGTTCACTCCTATTCCCTTTTTTTTCCCTTTTTTCTCTCCTTCCCCACCCCCACGCACTCCGGACAAACCTCCTTCATCTCTTTTTCACCTTTAAGTTTCTTCATCACCATCAGCTGTTTCTCGCCATGAATCGGGCAGGTCTTCTGAATCGGAAGATCCCAAAAAGCTGATTTACAGGCGGGATACTGGTTGCAACCGTAGAAGATTTTGCCGCGGCGGGTCTTCTTCTCCCCTATCTCCCCTTTTCCGCAAACCACGCATTTGACCCCGATCAGCTTCTCCTCTTTCTTGATATATTTGCACTTCGGATAGGCGCTGCAGCCGACGAACTTCCCGAACCGTCCCTGACGCTCGACCAAATCGGATTCGCACTGGGGACACTTTTCTCCAGTAGGTTCCAACTTGATCGGCTCACCTGGAGTACCATCCGCGTTGAGCGGTCTGGCTGACTTGCACTTCGGATAATCGGTGCAGGACAGAAATTTCCCGAAACGGCCGAGCTTGATTTCCATCGGTTTTCCGCATTCCAGGCACTTGATATCGGTCTTCTCGGTAATCACTTCGTCGCGCTTGATATCTTCCTTCTTTTCTTCCAGGAGTTTCGCGAAGGGGCTATAAAAACTGCGGATCATATCGACCCAGTTTTCTTTGCCTTCGGCGATCTCGTCGAGCTTGTCTTCGACTCGAGCTGTGAAGTCATAGCTAAGGATGTCGGAGAAATGTTTGACCAGGAAGTCATTGACCACTTTGCCCACATCGGTGGCATAGAGTCGCTTATCCTCCCTCTTCTCCACATACTGCCGCACTTGAATGGTATTTATGGTCGGAGCATACGTGGACGGACGGCCAATACCCAAAGATTCCATTTTCTTGATCAAAGAAGCTTCGGTGTAACGAGCCGGGGGCTTAGTGAAATGTTGTTCAGGAAGTAGACCCTCAAGTTTCGGCTCGAGCTTGAAGGCATTGATCATTTGCACGAAGTCCTTTTTCTGGGGCTCTGTGGCGTATTCACCGAGTTCCTCCGGCATGTGTGGTTGCACCTTGGCCAGCTTCAGGAGCATCCCCTCTTCCAAAGGTGGCAAGATTTTTTCTTTGCTATCGAGACGATCGCTCTTCCGGGTCGAGCCATCATCATAGACTTTCATGTAGCCCGGGAAGGCGATGATCTGACCTTCAGCGGTGAATTCATGGGGCCCAGCGCTAATCGTGACATTCGTTTTTTTCAATTTCGCGGCTGCCATCTGACAGGCCATGGTTCGCTTCCAAATCAAGGTGTAGAGCCTGAGCTCGGTGATATCGAGGTACTGAGCCGCATCTTTGGGACGCAAGGAGAGATCGGTCGGGCGAATCGCTTCATGCGCTTCCTGAGCCCCCTTTGACTTGTTCTTATAATACCGAGGTTTCTCCAGGGTATATTGGGCGCCATATTCCTTAACAATCACCTGTTGAGCCATGCGCAGAGCTTCCTGGGACAAGGTGACGGAATCGGTACGCATATAGGTAATGAAACCACCTTCAAAACCTTTTTTCTTCACATTCCCTTCATAAAGTCGCTGAGCGATGACCATCGTTTGCTTTACTCCGAAACCAAGCCTAGTCGAAGCATCCTGCTGCAGGGTCGAAGTAATGTAGGGCGGCGGCGGTGAACTCGTGACGTCTTTTTGTTCTATAGCTCTGATCCGATGCTCTTGCCCTTCCAGTTCTTTGAGAACTTTGGACATAGCCTCGCCTGAATCGATCCTATGGATCTTATCCAGTTTCTTGCCATGAACGGCAGAAAGCTCAGCATCGAATTCCGGCTCAGCGTAAAAACTGTTCAACTTCCAAAATTCTTGCGGATCAAAAGCCTCGATCTCTCTTTCTCGCTCAACAATGAGACGTACGGCAACGGATTGAACACGACCAGCAGAGAGTCCATAACGAATTTTCGTCCAAATGAGTGGTGACAGCTTGTATCCCACCAATCGATCGAGCACTCGACGGGCTTGCTGGGCTTCGAAGACATGCTCATTGATCTCTCGGGGATGTTCGATCGCTTCGAGGATCGCCTTCTTGGTGATTTCGTGAAAAACAATCCTCTTGGCCTCTTTCTTCGAGACTTTCAAAATTTTCATCAAATGATAGCCAATAGCCTCTCCTTCGCGGTCCTCGTCAGTTGCAATCCAGATGTTGGTGTGCTTTTTTGCCAAATCCTTGAGTTCATTCACGACTTTCTTTTTGGTGTCCTTAATGACATACAAGGGTTCAAAATCGTGATCAACATCAATGGCCAGAGTCGCATAAGGGAGCTTTTGTTGGGTCGGTGAGAGTTCTGCCTTCTTGTCGGGCAAATCTCGTACATGGCCCATAGAGGCACGGACGACATAGTCCTTCCCCAGATACTTCTGGATCATTTTTGCTTTGGCCGGTGATTCGACGATAACGAGATGGCTCATGGAAACAGTTATTGATATCGCTCAACTCTACACCATCAACATGAAGGGATCATGAAGTATACAAAATGTATTCAACAAAATCAAGGGTCAGCCTAAAGGCGAAGTTTTCCCTTGGCAAGCAAATGAGCTTTTACAGTCTCAAAGAAGCGATGTATAGCCTACGTTCAGGTACAACAAGAAGAGCGTCCAGAGGATTCCGAGGATCCAAAAAATCGGGCTTAATCCGGGGATCAGATAGCGCTTGCTGACTTGTTCGTGGAAAGCCGCCAGGGCGTACATGCCACCTGAGAAGAAAAATGGCATATCGAAGGTCTCATAGATCAGCTTCAGAGTTTCAGAAGTATTTCCGGCCTCATGGATCAGAAAATCCGCCGTCAGATAAAAGGCCCCGAAGCCCATGAAGAAGAAAAAAGCGATGTTTTTGAAGGTACGGTTCATAAGAATTGGATTAAGGGAACCTCATGAAATTATCTTCATTTACCCTTATTTTTTGAATTCCATCACGAGCACGATATACTCCGATTACTTTTCCCGACAACGTAACGTTCCAAAATGGCTTTGACAAGAGATGAGGTTCGGCACCTGGCGAAACTTGCCCGACTCAGTGTCACCGAGAAAGATGTCGATCGATTTACCGGTCAACTGGAGGGCGTTTTTCCGCATCTGGACAAACTTTCCGAGGTGAATACTGATGGGGTCGAGGAAACCACCCAAGTGAATGGACTCGAGAACATTATGAGCCCTGATGTGGTGAAACCGAGTTTGGATCGGGAAGATCTGCTCAAAACTTCTCAGCGCGATCATGCCCGGGGCATGATCAAGGTCCGTAAAAGCATCTAAGGAATATGATTCACAGAACCATCAAACAACTCGCGGCAGATCTGCGCGGTGGGAAAACCACCGCTGTGGAATTAACCGAGCATTATCTGAAAGTGGTTGAGGAGAAAAACGCCGAACTCAACGCTTTCATTTCGGTGAATGCGAATGGCGCTCTCGCGATGGCCAAGAAAGCTGATGCCATGATCGCCGCCGGCGAAGGGAACGAACTCACCGGCATCCCCCTAGGCGTCAAAGATAATTTTTGTGAACTCAACGTCGAATCCTCAGCCTGTTCGAACATTCTCAAAGGATTCATTCCTCCCTATGAAGGGACGGTGATGCAAAAACTTCGCGGTCTGGGCGCAGTCTTCTTGGGACATACGAATACCGATGAATTTACGATGGGCTCTTCCACGGAAACTTCCCGATTCGGCAGTTCGAAGAATCCCCTCGATCCAAATCGCAGTCCGGGTGGATCTTCCGGAGGTTCAGCAGCCGCCGTTGCAGCCGGTATGTGCGCTTGGGCGCTAGGAACCGATACCGGAGGAAGCATTCGTCAACCGGCATCCTTCTGTGGTATCACCGGATTAAAGGTGACCTACGGACGAGTTTCCCGCTACGGGGTTATGTCGATGGCGAGCTCCCTCGATACCATTGGACCGCTGACCCTCACTCCCGAAGACGCGGCCATTGTTTTGAAGTCACTTGCCGGACATGATGTCCTTGATTCCACGACGCCGAAGAAAGAGATAGATGACTACCCTGCCCTCCTTGAGAGTCCCTTGAAACAACTCAAGATTGGAGTTCCGAAAGAATACTTGCAGGGCCTGGCTCCAGCAGTGAAAGAAGTTTTCGATCAAAATCTAGAGCAAGCCAAGTCACTGGGATGGGAGATCGAAGAAATCTCGCTCCCGATGACTGCCAATGGTCTGGCCATCTACTATATCATCTGCCCCTCGGAAGTGAGCGCCAATATGTCCCGCTATGACGGCATAAGGTTTGGCCCTTCCAGCGATGCCGGGAACCTAATCGATTCTTACTTCGAGGCAAGAAGCAAAGGATTTGGTGACGAAGTAAAACGCCGCATCATTCTCGGGACCTACCTGCTTAGCGCAGGCTACTGTGATGACTACTACAAGAAAGCGTTGAAAGTGAGAACCCTCATCGTTCGTGAATTTCAAGAAGCCTTCAAAAAAGTCGATGTTTTGTTCACCCCTACGACTCCGAACATCGCCTTTGAAATCGGTTCAAAAGCCAATGATCCTATTCAAATGTATCTCGAAGATGTGATGACCATCCCGGCCAGTGTCGCTGGCATGCCGGCGATCTCTATACCTGGTGGAGCTGTGAATGACATGCCGTTGGGTCTGCAAATCATCGGCCCTCATTTCAGTGAGGGGAAAATTTTGACCGTTGCTCACCACATGACCAAATAATTATGCTCCAGCTCAAAAACCTAACTGTCATCAGTGGCCACAAGACCGTCTGTGAAAACCTTTCCTTAGAAATTGACAAAGGAACAACCTTGATTATTCATGGATCCAATGGCTCTGGGAAAACGACTCTTATCGAATGTCTCATAGGTCATCGAGAACCAAACTCCGGGCAAGTCCTCCTCGATCAACACGACCTTCATCATCTCGGGCGTCAGGAGAAAAAGCTCTTTCGTGAGTCAACTGGGATTGCCCTGCAACAGTCTTTGCTCCGACCGCTCGATTCTATCAAGAAAACTCTGTCTCTGCTTCATAAAGACAAAGATAAAATTGATGGAATGCTGGAATTCCTTGGGTTTCATCAGCAGAATATCCTGGTAAAAAACCTTTCTTGGGGTGAGATCAGGAGACTGGACCTTGTTCGGTCGCTCGCCAATGACCCCTCACTTCTGATATGGGACGAACCTTTTCTGGGGTTGGACGATCACTATCGGGAAAAGTTTCAAAGCCTTCTTTTGAAACTGAAGCATCTTGGTTCGACCATCATAGTCGCGACCAAAAAACATAAGCACTTTGAATTTCTCAATCCTGAGAAAATACTTGAGCTTTAAAAATTCTCATTCTTGAGAACATGGCGACAAAAATTATCTTCAGTTGTGGGGAGTGCGGAGAACAAGCAACGAAGTGGTCGGGTAAATGTGCCAACTGCCATGCTTGGAATAGCCTCATAGAATCGAGCTTCGAGAAGTCAGGACTGAAAGGTGTTCCTGCGAAGCCCATCCAGACTCGGAAGATGAGCCTGGAAGATTCTTTTTCGCGACGATTAAAAACCGGCATCGAAGAGTTCGACCGAGTGGTCGGTGGCGGGATTGTTCAGGATGCTCTCATGCTCCTCAGCGGCGAGCCGGGTATTGGGAAATCAACCTTGGCTCTGCAAATAGCCTTGATGATTGCTCATGCCGGGCACAATGTCCTCTACATCTCCGGAGAAGAATCCGTACCGCAAATTGCCTCGAGAGCCAAGCGACTACTGCCCAATACCCTCCCCGAGAGCTTTTCCCTCATCAGTTCCAATCACCTGGAGTCCATCGTCGCCACCTTGAATCACAATAAACCCGACTTGGTGGTGATCGATAGCGTGCAAACGATCAGCTCCGATCAAATCAGCGGCGGCCGAGGCAGCATAGCACAAACACGATACCTGGCTGAGGTTTTCATGATGCTGGCGAAACAGCAGAATCTGGCAGTGCTCCTCATCGGTCATGTGAACAAAGAAGGTGATCTCGCCGGCCCCAAAGCACTCGAACACTTGGTCGATACGGTCTTGCATTGCGAAGGCGATGCCTATCAAGAGCTTCGGATCCTCAGAGCCATGAAAAATCGCTTCGGACCAACGACGGAGATCGGCATCTTCACCATGACTGAAGAAGGATTGAAAGAGGTGAAGAACCCCTCGGAAATTTTTCTGGAAGGCCGGAAGATAGGCGTGATCGGATCAGCCATCAGCGTCACCCTCGAAGGGAGTCGACCCTTGGTGATCGAAGTACAGGCTCTTACCAACCATGCCGATTATAATTATCCCAAACGATCAGCCTCAGGAGTCGATCTCAATCGAGTACAACTGCTCACCGCTGTCTTGAATAAACATGGCCAACTCAAGCTTGATCAGCAGGATGTCTACGTGAATGTCACCGGCGGGTTGCGCGTGAGAGACCCCGGCATAGATGCCGCTATCGCCACCGCCATCATCTCCTCTCGCCAAGACATTCCGCTCCCCGAAGGAGTCGCCGTGATTGGCGAAATCGGACTGAGTGGAGAAATCCGCCCCATCGCTCAGGAAGAACGACGACTAAAAGAGCTGGAAAAACTTGGTTTCAAGGAGGTTTGGGGAAATTTAAAGCGAAGCTCAAGTGCAACCCTCAAGATTCGTAAGGTTGATGAAGTGAAACACCTTTTGTCATTCCGACCGTAGCGGAGGAATCCCTTAAACAGTATGCGCTTCGCCTACCTCACCCTCGCCACCCTCCTCATCTTCTGCCTCTACGCCAATCATGCCTGGGCCGTTTCGAATAAACTCACGGTCAAGATACTGGATGTCGGACAGGGCGATAGTATCCTCATCCAAACTCCTCACGGCAAAACTATTCTGGTCGATGGAGGACCGAGATCGACCTTGCTCGATAGAATGGGCGAGGAAAGCAGTTTTTGGCTACGAACCATTGATATGATCGTGGTGACCAATCCCGACCGAGATCACCTGGAAGGATTCTTGGAAGTCATGCAACGATATGAAGTGAAACGACTCCTGTACACCGGAGTCATCCACCGGACCAAGATCTATGCTGAATTTCTCAACAGAGTTGAGGCCAAAAGTATCCCCACCTTCTTAGCAGCTCCCGATCAGGATTGGCAACTCGATGATGAAGTCTTTCTCGATATCATCGCCCCTCTCGAGCCCATCAAGGGTAAGGAATTGAAAAAGTCGAATAATGGATCGATCGTTATGAAGTTGATCTATGGAGACACTACGATGCTGCTGACAGGTGACGCCGAGGCCATAGAAGAAAAAAGCATCTTGATGTCTGACGCGGATATACGAGCTAACATCCTGAAGTCCGGTCATCACGGATCTCGAACGAGTAGTACTCTCCCTTTCCTCGAAGCCATCCAGCCCGAATACGCCGTGATGAGTAATGGCAATAAGAACTCCTATAATCACCCACACCTAGAAACCGTGCTGAGCTATGACCAGCTGGGAATAGATTGGCAATCAACGAAAGATGTGGGGACCGTGACTTTTGAGAGTGATGGTAAATATTGGGAGAGGCGATAATATATTACTCCCTCGACCTAGTTATTAAACAAGAAATGCACCACATCCCCATCCTTCATAATGTAATCTTTTCCCTCAGAGCGGAGCTTCCCAACATCGCGGCATTTTGATTCTCCGCCAAGCTCCACGAAGTCCTTCCAGTTACAGATCTCGGCACGAATGAAACCTTTTTCGAAATCCGTGTGAATGACACCGGCGGCTTGCGGCGCCCTCCACCCTTTGTGAATCGTCCAGGCCCGGACTTCCTTCACTCCGGCGGTGAAATAAGTCTGTAAACCAAGAAGATCGAAAGCTTCCCGGATGAGGGCATTAAGCGTGCTCTCTTTGAGCCCCAGGTCTTCCAGAAACACTTGAGCTTCTTCCGGACTTAAATCGTTCAGTTCCTGCTCAACTCGAGCGGAAACCGGAATAAGTTTGGACTGAGGATGCAGACCAAGCCTCGTGCGAAGTGCCGGTAAATCGGCACCAGCAACCTGATCCTCTGCGACGTTGAGAGCATACAGGATAGGCTTATTGGTGAGCAGATGCAGATCGCGAATATGTTCCCGCTCCTGTTCGTTGAGATCCATGTCAATCGCCATCTTCTCCTGGCTCAGCCAGGCTTCGACTTTCTTGATCACGTCCCGCTTGATCATCAGCTCCTTGTCATTGGCCCGAGCTTTTTTTTCAGCCTCGTGGAGTCGCTTCTGCACGGTATCCAGATCCGCCAAAATCAGCTCAGTATTGATCACCTCCACATCACTCTTGGGGTCGATCACATTTTGGTTCACGTGCTGAATATCGGGATTTTCAAATACTCTCACGACGTGAAGTATGGCATCGCACTGACGAATATTGGCGAGAAATTTATTGCCTAGCCCCTCCCCGGAAGCTGCCCCTTTGACCAAGCCAGCGATATCGACGAACTCAATGATAGCTGGCAAAACCTTCTCGGGATGGACAACAGATGAAAGCGCATCGAGCCGTTCATCAGGAACAGCCACCACCCCGACATTGGGCTCAATAGTACAGAAAGGATAGTTCGCCATTTCTGCACCCTTTGACTTGGTCAGGGCATTGAAGAGGGTTGATTTACCGACGTTTGGAAGGCCGACAATGCCGATTTGGAGGGACATAGATAAAAAATTACAACTTGAGCTCGAGTACCTCCCTCAGTGCGCTTTTTTTCTTCAAAGCTTTTTCGATCACCGAGGCGAGTTTTTCCTGTACCTCGGAACTGATCGTATACACCTCAGCATTGGAGAGTTGCAAACGCTGGACCTTGGCAACCTCACTGGCGTTGTCAGCAATGGGGAGGAATCGTCCTGCCGTCCTACCACTCGCTTGGGCATAGTAGTCAGCATTGGTGCGATTGGTCAACAGACGAATAAATTCCCAGGCTAATTCTGGCTTTTTGGAAGCCTTCGAAACTCCCAGGGCCATATACTTGCTGAAATAACGGGGTTGGTCGGTTGTAAACTGGGGAAACAAACTCACCCCGATATCCTCGGCCTTGATATGAGCTATCTTCTTGGCAGATAACTGCTCCAGCTTAACCGCGAAGAAGTCATGATGAGATGCAAAACCAGCAATGGCTGCGACTTTCTGTCGAATAAAACTATCGACTTCTTGATCAGGATAGTTTTTGCTGAGATTCTCGTTCCAATTGAAGTATCGATCCGTCGGAATCGCGAAGCGAATAAAAAACTCGAGCGTATCGTAGAGACTGTTTTCAGGCTTCCCCACGAGCTTGACCTGTTTCTGGAGGAGCAAAGCTTTGACGATATCCCAACCGGAGCGAAGGTTGTCGAGTCGCCCCATGGCGATCCCACCAATGCTAATACTCTTGGTTTGCTCGGCGAAATCATGCCAGAGGGGGGCAATTCCATCACGGTAATAGCGCTTGTGATAGTAGATCATGAGCGAATCAACCCAGAGCGGCAGAGCCATCAGTGATTGGCTCTTCACCAATGTTTGCTGTACGAAGGGGGGAAATTCATCGATATCCTGAAGACTGGTTGGCGCCAAATGGGATTCGACCAAAGCCATAGTATCCTGATCAAAAACAAAGACATCCGGACCTCTTTTCTGGTCAAATTGAGATAAAAGAACCTGCTGATATTCCTCCCGGTCCGAGAACTGCTTATAGACGACCCTGATGTCTGGATGAGTCGTCTCGAAGGCATCGATGATGGGTTGGTAGAGTTCGGGCAAGTCGAACATCCCCCAAAAAACGAGCTCTTGTTTGACCGGTGAACCATCAGCAAGCTTTTCAGAGGGTGGAGAAGTGAGCAGGATGCCTATGGCTGCCAAGAGAAGCAGCATGAGAACGATCTTTCGCATAGCAGATATAACCGAATCTGGAACTTTCCTAAGCAAAATACCATGATTTCCTGAGGAAGTGGAGCTTGTACTTTCGAAACATTATGCTACAGTTTCTTGGCGTTTTTCCATGATGATTATCATTATCTCTTATGCCTAAGAACAGCAAAAAAGGAGGCCAAGAAGCAGAAAAGGACAAGAAAAAAAAGAAAAAATCCGAGCCGGAAAAGAAGGAAAAAAATGAAGTTATTCCTGAAGTAATGCCTGAAGAAGGAGGCAGTGAAGAGTCAGTGATGAGTCTTACCGGTGGAGTTTTTCCGCGAAAAATCACCACGGAAATGGAAGAGAGCTACCTGACCTATGCCATGAGCGTCATCGTCATGCGCGCTCTTCCCGATGTGCGAGATGGGATGAAGCCAGTTCATCGCCGCGTCCTCTATGCCATGCATGATGTGGGCTTAAGCTCCGGGGCGAAGTACAAGAAATCAGCTACCGTGGTGGGAGAGGTGATCGGTAAGTATCACCCTCATGGTGATAGCGCGGTCTATGAGACGATGGTTCGTATGGCCCAAGATTTTTCCCTCCGCTACCCGCTCGTCGACGGTCAGGGAAATTTCGGCAGTATTGATGGTGATAGCGCCGCGGCGATGAGGTATACCGAAGCTAAACTCACGAAAATCGCTGATGCTTGTATGGAGGACATCGGCAAGGAAACCGTCGATTTCCGACCGAACTACGATGGCAATCACTACGAACCGGTCGTGCTTCCCTCGAAGGCACCCCAGCTCCTGCTCAACGGAACAGTCGGTATTGCCGTGGGTATGGCGACCAATATCCCACCCCACAACCTGTCTGAACTCGTGGAGGGTATCGTGCACTTGATAGACAATCCTGAAGCTACACTGGACCAACTGATGCGCTTCATCAAAGGTCCTGACTTCCCCACCGGGGGTATCGTCTATGACCGGGAAGCGATCAAGACGATGTATGCCACTGGACGTGGCGGTGTGGCGGTACGGGCCAAGACGATGATCGAAGAAATGAAAGGAGGGAGGATTCGAATCCTTGTGAGTGAACTCCCCTACCAGGTCAACAAGTCGAATCTTATTCTCAAGATCGCCGAGCTGGTTCGGGACAAGAAGATCGAAGGAATCAGTGATCTCCGTGATGAATCAGGACGTAAAGAGGCTGTACGTATTGTGATTGAATTGAAGAAAGATGCCTTTCCGAAGAAGGTCCTGAATCAGCTTTTCAAGTACACCGCTCTACAGACGTCCTTCAACATGAATATGATCGCGCTGGTGGATGGCATCCAACCCCAGCTCTTAAATCTCAAGTCCTGCATCCAATACTTTATAAAACATCGGAAGGAAGTGGTCACTCGACGCACCACGTATGAACTCAAGATCGCCCAAGCCAGAGCTCATATCCTCGAGGGTCTGAAGAAAGCTCTGGACCACATCGACAAGATCATCGCGGTCATCAAGGCGTCGAAAGATCGTGAAGACGCCCGCTTGAATTTGATGAAAAAATGGGATTTCAGCGAACTTCAGGCCAATGCCATTCTGGATATGCGTCTGCAAACCCTCGCTGGTTTGGAACGAAAGCGTATCGAAGATGAACTGAAAGAAAAACTCCAGCTGATCAAAGATCTGAAAGAAATCCTGGCCAGCGATAAGCTGATCATGGGCATCATCAAGGATGAGCTCATCGATCTGAAAGAGCAGTTCGGCGATGACCGCCGGACAGAAATCGTCCCTGATGCGATTGGGAAATTCTCGTCGCTGGATACCGTGCCGAACCAACCGATGATTCTGGCCCTGACCAAGCAAAACTACATCAAACGCTTGGAACCCTCAGGCTTCCGGGCTCAGCGCCGTGGAGGAAAAGGCATTATCGGCAGCAAGACAAAGGAGGAAGACGAGGTGATTGAGCTGGTTTTCGCTCGCAATCATGACACGGTCCTCTATTTCACCAATCTGGGCCGGGTCTTCCGTCTCCCCGTATTCGAAGTCCCGAAAGCTACCTCAGCCGCTCGTGGAACAGCCATCATCAACCTCCTCAGCCTCCAACCTCAAGAAAAAGTCGTTACCTTGATGGTTTCTGATCAAGCCCCGAAACCGGATGAGTGCCTGATCATGGCCACCCTCAAGGGTACGGTAAAGAAGACAGCTCTCAAAGACTTCGAGAATGTCAGGAAGAGTGGCATGATCGCCATCAAACTGGTTGAAAACGATCAGCTTAATTGGGTTCGAAAAGTCTGTTTCAACGATCAAGTCATGCTCGTGACTCGCAATGGTATGGGCATTCGCTTCCAACAGACCGAAGTCAGGCCTATGGGTAGAGCATCACAAGGAGTCCGCGGCATACGGGTGAAAAGCGGCGATCAGGTCATGGACATGAGTATCGTCGAAGACGAGAGCAAAGATTGTTTGTTGGTCGTGATGGAAAACGGCATCGGCAAGGCCACTCCTGTGAATCAGTACCGGCTCCAAAGTCGTGGAGGCAGTGGGGTCAAAACAGCCACCATTACAGCTAAAACAGGAAAGCTCGTCTCCGGGAAGGTCATCAATGACACCCACAAAGCTGATCTGATCATGATCTCCAAGCATGGTCAGACGATTCGGATGAGCCTCGATGAGGTCCCCAGCCAGGGACGTGCTACCCAAGGGGTACGTCTCATGCGCATGACCGATGGCGACTACGTGGCCTCGGTATCACTCATCCCTCACCTCACCAAGGAATTGGAAGATGGCATGAATGAGATCAAATCCGAAGTAGAGGAGCTCATGCAGGAGATTGCTGCATAACATTTCTTGACTTTGTCTACAGCTGTTGTTTGAACACCACCTCTTACGGTGGTAGTATTTCCTGAAGTCTTGAAAAAGACTTTCAAACAAAACAAAAAGAAACATTTCCTTTGCCCCCGCCTTGCGGGGCCGCGAAGGACGCGGGGGTAAGGCGTTTGTCCCGCAATTGAGCAGGCTCACTCGCTTTACCCTCAAAACCCCTTCCTTGACATCATCGGCCAGCAAAGAGAAAGGTGATTGGTCACCGATCCTCTCTCTCTTTGCTTTTGCAAGTGGTTCCTCTTCCTCACCAGCGTGAGGTGCGACTGAGAAGAACCCACCCCCCTTAATGGCTCATTCCCTGCGCGTAGGCTTCGGCAGACAAGCTCGGAAGAGTAACGGTCCGGGTACGACCCAAACTACCTGAGCAAAATGCAGAGTAAAACAAAAACAAAGAGTTGGTCACTTTGTTCACCATTGGATAGGCAATGATTACCGTTTTATTATTAAATTGTAATCATCAAAACCCTCCAATACAAAACCCTCCTTACGGAGGGTTTTTTGTTGAATTAACTAAGTACATTTACTATTTCAGATCTCCATCAGATGTAATACCAAGGAATGCGGTACCGTCACTTTTCTTAGTTATAGAAGCATAAAGCTCTAGGATTTGCTTGTTACCTTCTCTATTGTCAGCATTCTCCTTTGGATCACCAATAAGTTTTTTTAATCTCGTAAGCAAATTACCATCGGCTGCCATCTGAGTTCGGATTGCTTCGGATTCGGTCATTTTTTTCAACTGACCATGTTTAATGATATCCATCACAGCCGTGTCAGAAAGCTTCCCAGTACCTATATTGCTCATAAAGGTCGCAAAATTATCTCTGACGTTAATGATATACTTTTTCTTATCCTCACTCTCAGTAATTTGCAGATCTTTCTTTTGAACATCACTCAAGTTTAAGCTTTTTGAAAGCTTTTCATCGAATTCAATATTCTTGACATCTCCCAATTCTCTTCGGCCAATCTGCGAATAATCCGCTGCCGGCGCCGACGGTGCCACACCTCCTCCCGGTGCCGAAAGCGCTTTAGCAGCCTTTTCAATATTCGCATCCGAGATATTGGTCAATTCTGGGGTACTAACCCCCAATATTCGTGCCAATTCGTTAGAACCAGCGAAGGTCGCAGAGAGTTGCTTCGTAAATTCTTTGAAGCGTGCCGGATCATCTGTGGCCAATCGAGACAACGAACTTCTAGCTTTTTCGGCATTAAAGTTTTTGTCACGAACCATATTCTCAATATCCTGGATGGCTGTGGTGATCTCCCCTCTTGGAAAGATCTTCCCCACCGTTTTGTCATAAAAGTCCCTGTCTTTTTTGAGACCCCGCTCTCGGAGCTGACTTTGAAGCTCAGTCATAGCCCCGGTAATGCTGGAGACTGAAGCCATAGTTCCCGAGATCGGGAAAATTGGCAGATACGTAGGCCACTTCGCGACCGTACTGCCGGCACCTTCGACATAGCCTTTGATGGATTCCACCACACCGTGTCCGACCACCTTCTCACTGGCCGTGAAGACCGCGAACCAAATAACCGCAATACTGGAAACCCCGTACATCAGGGTCGTAATGGAAACACCTCGGGCAAAATCACCACCCTGGGAGAGATCAATAATCTTATTGCTCTGAGCGATACCGCTACTGGTATCGATGGAGATCGACATCTGGGAGATGAGGATATAGCCCAGCGCTAGTGGTATAGCCATCTTGACCGGCACGAAGGCATGATCGAGAAATTGCTGCTGGATATCCATTTTGTCCGTCAGGAGATCAGGGAAAACAATACCGATCGCCACCAGCGGGGAGAGCATAATCGTAATCCACAGAACACACATACGGGCAATCAGGATGATAAACATGGCCACATAGGCCGTGCCGTAAATGATGGCGAAAATGATCGAGAACAGAGCGTTGACGGTGAGACCAGTGAAGGTGGGATCGATGAGCTGTGAGACCTTGTTCAAATTGTGCAGACCCTGGAATTGGGTCGCCATGGTCCAGACGAAATTCCTTTGGTTGTACTGAGCACTGCCCATGGGGACGATCGTTTGAGCAGGATTTTTCGGATCTACACCATTGATATTATTGGGCCCTTCATAGGGACTGGCAAAACAGATTCCTCCCAACTGATTGATGACTCCGGGCTATTTTTCCTCAAGTTGAGCAATTCTCCGTGTCGATTGATCGAAATTTTCTTTCGTGGAAAGACAATCGAACTTTTTGAAGGTTTTGACTCCAGCGGTACCCGTGGGGCCGATGTCACTGAGGGTGGTGACCCGCCGTGGAATGTCGAAGATAGCCGTCGTGAGCACATTATTGATATCCAGCACGATTCGACAGGCGAAGAAGGTGAAATTCACCGCGATCAGCGCCAAAGCCATCTTGGGGATGAATTTCTTGAGGGCATAATTATCTTCGCCAAGACCAATCACGCTCATGAGCGCCACCACCACCAGAGCTAGAGCGAAGAAAATATTTACAAAATTTCGCACGATGACCCAGACCGAATGCAGCTTCTCACCGATATCTCCTTCGAGAATAAAGGTATTGTCCATCAGATCGCCCATCCAGTAGAGCACGAACCAGAGGATACCGGCCAAGAGCTTGATGAAGAGGGTCGCCAGGCTTGCCACCACATTGCCCACACTCTGACCGATGCCTCCGAAAAGACCCGAACCAGGTGCCCCTCCTGCTGCTGCATCAGCAGCTGCTTTTGCTTTTTCCGCGTCACTCTGTGCAAGAACCTCCTGAATCAGATCTCCATGCGAACCTGGATCAACAACAACAAGTACTTTTTGGACCAATCCAACAAGCATGAAGACCATCAGCACTGCGAATCCCAACGTCAGCATTCGTCGCGACCATCGTCCAGATTTCTTGGTGATGATTTGAAAGAGATCATTCATGGCAGGAGATAAGGAACTTTGCTTTAGAGTATTTTTTTGATGGCATCACCGAGGAAGCCGCTACCGGGAAGGAAAAACTGGTACATACTCGAGGGAGCGAGAATGCTCTTGGCCACCTTGGTCACGGCTGAGCCCGGCTGGGGGGTGGTGACCGAGAAAGATTTTTTCTGCTTTTTCTTTTTTTCCTCAGCGGCCTTTCTTTGCTCGATCATCATGTTGTAGGTGGCCTTGGCAGTTGCCTCTGTTCTATTCTTGAGCTCTGTGACAGCTTCTCCGGCAGCCATCAGTGCTCCGGTGCCAAGGATTTTTTCACCAGTCTGAATCGCTTCATTTTGTTGTTGCTGCGAGGCAACTTCATCAGCGATTTGACTGGCTTTTTGCTCAGCGGCCTCGGCCACTTTTTCGATCAGTCTCACGCCAGTGACGGCCGTGGCAGCGGATGCTCCGAGTTGCTCCAGTCCTCGCATGTGTCGTTCATTACTGGCGAATTCCGGTGCTGTTTTTCCTGGGGTAGCCATGGGAAATTATGAGGCGATGAAAGGCGCTTCGAAGATGGAATTATGGTCGATGAGCCAGCTTGCCTGTTTTTTAATTTTTTCGGAAAGCTCTGTAGGCAGCGTCAACTTTCCTCCTTTTGTTGGAAGCGATTTGATGATTCCGGCGTCCACGAGAGATTGATAGTCGATCTCAGGGAGAGTGTCCTTCCCGGATTTCAAATCCTTAGAGTAAGCGGTGAGCAGACGATTGAACTCTTTGTTGTTGAAAGTAAACTCGAGCTCCTTCACACCAATATTTTCTCGGGAGAAATGATTTTCCACGACATGCATCAGCTCGTACTGACAGGCGAAGTGTGGATGGAGATCGTCCATATTGTATCCTTCGTTGACCGCCCATCGTCGGAAGGCCAGATAAGTAGGGCTCGTGACATCCCGAATCATTGACCATCCGCCATCGAGTGCCTTGAGGACACCCGCCTTCCCCATTTTGAAGTATTCACCGAAACCATTCATGAAGCTGGTCGCCACATCCTTCCCCATCCCGAGGATATCCATCCCGGTACGGAGCTGGATTTCAGTACCAGCTTTTGCCAAGACATTTCTGACCCAAGTCTCAGCTTCCTGTGGGCTCGTAAACCTCGAAGCACCTGCAGCGAGCAGGAGCGCCCCAGTTCCGAGTGGCCCGGGAATGGCTTGATACATATCTTTGAAAATCCCCGTGATTTCATTGGTCGCGCCACTGACGTCACCAGATTTCAGGGATATTAAACCCTTGCGAAAGTGATCGAAAGCCCCCGTTCCCAGAGCAGCAAAATTGAGAAAGCCGGCAACACCGAGATAGAGTTTGAGTCCCACATTCACAGCATCTCCGACATCGGCACCGATGATATGACCTGGTTCAGGGACCAATCGACCGGCAAAATTCATCCCTCGGTTGAGGAGATCGATGGGTACACCGGCGAATTGACTGAAGGTACCGTGAAGGTGCCGGGTATCAGCATCGATTTGGATCACGGGGCGCTGGGAAGTAGCAGCGTTAGCAATTTCCTGAATATATTTTTCCTGAAGTTCAAGTCGGGCTTCTCCGACACTGATCTGTAATTGATCAATTCCCAAGCCCTGACAGAGCTTCGTGTAGAAGGCCTGATTGGGACAAAATTTATCCACTTCCAAGCCAACACTTGATGTGGCTAAGAACGATTGAAAGCTACGAAAAGTCTCTCGGCCAAAATCTTCGGCGGTCTTGATCTGACCAGAAGTCAGTTTGCGTTGCACTTCTATGTCAATGGTGATGTTCCCAAGACGAATACCATCGAGATACATCTTCAAAACTTCTTCTTGAGGGGTGCCTTCACGAACAAGCTCTGTTCTGGGACCACCATTGATGAAGCTGAGTCCTTCTTGGATTCTTTTCGAGGTGTCAGATCCGGGGACAAGATCACGATAGCCTGAAAGGAGGGCTTGATTCTTGTCATTGAGCTGGCGAAAGAGGAGCTCATTCATCAAGGAAAAATCGATAATTCCCGCTTCTTTGAAAGCATCGATAAGGTTCAAGACCAATCGATCCCGCTTAGCTTTGTCCTGATTTGGTCGGTCAATTTCAGTTAAAATCTGCTGACGAAACGTCGAGACGATGTGATCATCGGCGGCGATCAAACAACGAATCCCATCATCATTTTCTCGAACCTGCTGGGCTAAGATCCTGAGAGATGATGGCATATTATCCACGAGCTGGTCTCTCTTGTCATGCTTGAGAGCATCAAAAACTTCACGATATCGTTTCCCATAATCATTCAGGATCTTGGGCATTTCCTGTCTTGCCTCGGCCCCGAGTTTATTTTTCAAAATTTCACCAGCATTCGGACGCGGCAACGTATCAAACCTGTCTTTATTCTCAACGACCGATGATGGTGTTTCACCGAGTGGCATTAGAGTCCCAAATTACGAATAAGCTTATCGGAAACATTCTCCTTCCGACCCACCTCCTCGGTGAGCTGCAGGAGCAAATAATCTCGCATCAAGGAAAGATTGAGTTCTTCTGGAATCATGATCGATACTTCTCGAATCGACCCCTTGTAAAGCCTCAGGTGGAGGGACCTCACCCCCTCATCATTGATGATCCAAAAAGAGCGGATATCGCTGTATTGATAGGTTTTCGTACCATAGCGAATACCGTGATCACTGATCGTGACCTTCAAAACTGGAGCCGGCTTCATTTCCGAGAGATAGTAAGCGCCAGCCAGAACCAAAAAAGTAATCGAGATCACCCATCCTCCTTCACCACTGAGGAGTCCGTAGAGAACAAATGCCAATACGACCAGCCCCATCAAGACATACCAGGCCATACCTTTCTCAGTCTTGCGGTAGGCGGGAGAGAACCATTCGACGAAGGTCTTTGGCAGGGCAAAATCTTGATCTAATGGGGTTTTATTTTCCATGATTTATGGGGATAATGACTGAGAAGAACAAATATCAAGTTCTCCGCAAGAAATTCTTATCATTATAGCATTTTTAGCCCATTTTTTCAATGATAGCCCTGCTTTTAGCCGGAGGTTTTGCCACCCGATTGTGGCCCCTCACCGAGAAACGAGCCAAACCCTTGCTACCACTGGCTGGTAAGCCACTAATTCAGCACATTATTGACAAAATACCTCAAGAGTTGAAGATCATTATTTCCACGAATAAGGTCTTTGAGGAGGACTTTTCCGAGCTCAAGCAGCAGTATCCGGACCGTGATATCGTCATCTTCATCGAAGACAGCCACACCGATCAGAACAAGGTCGGAGCCTTAGCGGCCACGGCTCTGACCATTCGAGAATTCCAAATCAATTCTCCCCTGCTCTTAATTGCTGGAGACAACTATTTTGGATTTGAATTGAATGATTTTATAGCCGCTTATAGCGGGAAAACACTGCTGGCCAGTCACGACACCCGCAGTCTAGAACTCGCCAAACAATTCGGAGTCCTCACCGTTGAGGGCAAGCATTTGAGATCCTTCGTGGAAAAACCAGAGCAACCGGCATCAACTCTGATTTCTACCGGCTGCTACCTATTTTCACCTCATCATCTCGGCCTGATCCAGGAATACTCACGCCACTCTTCCGATAATCTGGGTGGGATATTTGAATACCTATTACAAAGACAAGAGCCAGTTGAGGTGTTTCGGTTTACAGAAGATTGGATCGATATTGGCTCATTTGAGAGCTATTTGGCAGCAAATCGACTCCTCCTGAGAGAGAATCAGATCTCACAAAATAGCAAAATCCTCAATTGTGACATCGGTGAGTCCGTCGATATCGGCAAAAACTGCATTCTGGAGAACTGCAGCCTGGACCAAGTAATCATCATGGAGGGTTGTAGGATCAAGGATTCCCGTCTGCGGGGCTGTGTCATTGATAAAAACTGTACTATTGAGGGGGTTGATCTGGACCACAAGANNATCTGGACCACAAGATGATCAGAGGGGGGGCGACCATTCGCGGATCATAGTCGTTATTCGCTTTACTGCATTTCACTTTTCGCTTACAGTTTTTCCGCCCCCCGCCACCTTAACTATCTCTAAGGTCATCAAGACCCTTATCCCTCACCTATGAACAAAATTCGACTCTGGAGAAATCTGCTGCTGATTGTAGTTTTTGCCGGATTTTTAGCACTCACCGACAATCCTTGGAAACTTCCGAAACTTGAGAAAAACATTCCTGTCATTACCCCTGTGTGGAATTGGATGCAGGAGTCGATGGTCAGTCTTGGTTTGGATTTGCAGGGAGGAACCCAGCTGGATTATGAGATCGATCTGAAAGATGCCAGAGCCCGCAATATTGACGATAATACCACCAATGACGTGAACATTCCGGCGCTCTTAGCCGGAGTCAAAGACGTGATAGAGAAAAGGGTCAACAGTCTGGGTGTCGCCGAACCCAATATCTATCTCTCTTCTGCTGGTGATGAAGAACATATCGTCGTTGAATTACCCGGAGTCAAAGATATCAATGAGGCGAAAGAAAAAGTGGGGAAAGTAGTTCAATTGGAGTTCAAAACAGAAAAAGGTGAGCCAACTCAGGAAGAAATCGATGCCATCACCATAAAAGCTGAAGAATTCCAAAAGAAACTCTCAGCTGAAAAATCGGTCGAAGATCTCGAGGATTATATGAAGGATCTCGTAGTCCCCAACCAAATCGAGTACAAGAAAGACGAAAAAGCTTTCCTTGATGAGCTCCCCGGTGAAGTGCAAAAAATCGTCAAAGACTTAAAACCCCAAGTTTTTTATCCCAAAACAGTCCGTTCCAAAGAAGCCTCCTACATCTTCAATAACGGACAAGTTCAACAACCTGAAGTTATCAATATCGTTCGCCTCATCGAGACATCGACCGAGCTTCGCAAGCGTCCAGCGAATGCGGAAGATTTCGGAAAGGTCATGGAAGAATTCGACCAGAAAAAATCCGATGATTATGTCAGAAAAGAAGCTATCTCGCCCGAGAATCTCGCTCTAGAGATCAGTTCGCTCGGTAACGGTGAAATATCGAGTGTCGTTGAAACGGATAATGGCTACTTCATTGCCAAGATGGAAAATAAAATTGCAGCTGATGAGAGCGAAAAACCCGTCCCGCAAATCAGAGCTGCCCACATTCTCCTCAAGACCGAGACACCAACTCTCCTGACATCGGAGAAATCTTTCAAGGAAATTGCAGCAGATGCTAAACAAGAAGATAAAGACAAGCTGGCCAAAGAAAATGCCGCCATTGCCACTGAAAATGAAAAGATCAAGAAAGACAACCAGGATCTTATTGCCAAGAATNNGCCAAGAATGATGCCATCACCAAGAAAAATGCCGAAATCGAAGCAAAGGCCAAATCGATTCTCGAGGAATTGAAAGAGTCTCCCGAGCGCTTTGCTGATTTAGCCAAGAAAAACTCAGAAGACACTTCAGCAGAAAAAGGTGGTGATTTAGGATATTCCGACCCGGCAAAATTCGTAGAACCTTTCTCAAAAGCTGCCTTAGCCCTTGAAAATGGCGCCATCACGAATGAGCTCGTGAAAACTCAATTTGGTTTTCACATTATTAAGCTTCTTGATAAGAAAGAAGCCAATGAAGAGATCTATCAATACTCTACAATTCGCATTTGCTTCGAAGGCAATACAGACTGTTCAAATG
>CXWL01004366.1_pt1 | contig 53359 bp, 62 predicted proteins | sample 590931 | NCBI WGS metagenome assembly CXWL01 (sample SAMEA3498368, study PRJEB10139) | groundwater metagenome | biome: water well; material: biofilm material | place: Germany | collected 2015-04-27 | reverse complement strand
GGTGCCACCGGCAGCATCGCCGTGGATGCGGCCCTTGTGCGCCTTGCGGAATTTGGTGCGTTTCGGTTGCAGCATTGCTCTTGCTCTCTCTTAACGCGCGGGCCGGACGCCGGACGTTTGCGCGTCCATCATCAGCCGGTCGGTTGCCATCGGGTCGTGACCCAGAATTTCGCCCTTGAAGATCCAGACCTTGATCCCGCACACGCCATAGGCGGTGTGCGCGGTCGCTTCGGCATAATCGACATTGGCGCGCAGCGTGTGCAGCGGCACACGGCCTTCGCGATACCATTCGGTGCGCGCGATTTCAGCGCCGCCGAGACGGCCGCCGCAAGTGATCTTGATGCCTTCGGCACCCAGGCGCAGCGCCGACTGGACCGCGCGCTTCATCGCACGACGGAAAGCAATACGACGCTCGAGCTGGTCGGCAACGCCCTGGGCCACGAGCTTGGCATCGATTTCGGGCTTGCGGATTTCGACAATGTTCAGCGAAACGTCAGACGAGGTCATCGCGCCGAGCGTCTTGCGCAGCTTTTCGATGTCGGTGCCCTTCTTGCCGATGATCACGCCGGGGCGCGCAGCATAGATGGACACGCGGCACAGCTTGGCCGGGCGTTCGATCACGACCTTGGAGATCGCGGCCTGGGGCAGCGTCTTCATGATAAATTTGCGGATTTCCAGATCCTCGAGCAGGAGGCGGCCATAGTCGGCGCCTTCCGCAAACCAGCGGCTGTCCCAGGTCCGGTTGATCTGGAGGCGAAGCCCGATCGGATTTGATTTCTGACCCATATCAGGCGTCCTTTTCTTCGACTTCGCGGACAACCACGCGCAGGCGGCTGAACGGCTTGACGATGCGGCTCGACCGACCGCGCGCGCGGGTTGCGAAACGCTTCATCGACAGTGCCTTGCCGACGCTGGCTTCATGAACGACGAGCGCATCGACATCGAGATTATGGTTGTTCTCGGCATTGGCGATGGCGCTGGCGAGCACCTTCTTCACGTCAACGGCCATCGCCCGCTTCGAGAAGCTGAGAATGTTGAGCGCATCGCCGACCTTGCGGTTGCGGATGAGCGCGGCCACGAGGTTGAGCTTCTGGGCCGAACCACGGATCGTGGTGCCGACGGCCAGGGCTTCCTTGTCACCAACGCGGCGCGGGGCGGATTGCTTGGACATCAGCGCTTGCCCTTCTTGTCGGAAGCGTGGCCGGGGAAGTAGCGCGTGGGCGCGAATTCACCGAGCTTCATGCCGACCATATCCTCATTCACCGAAACGGGAACGAACTTGCGGCCGTTATAGACGTTGAACGTGAGGCCAACGAACTGCGGCAGGATCGTGGAGCGGCGCGACCAGGTCTTGATCGGCGCGCGGCCACCCGCTTCCTGCGTCGCTTCGGCCTTTTTCAGGAGATGAAGGTCTACGAAGGGACCTTTCCAGACGGAACGGGCCATGACTACCTCTTCTTCTTCGCGTGACGTGACCGGATGATCATCTTGTCAGTCGATTTGTTGGAACGGGTACGGGCACCCTTTGTCGGCTTGCCCCACGGAGTGACCGGATGACGGCCGCCCGAGGTCCGGCCTTCACCACCACCATGAGGGTGATCGACCGGGTTCTTGGCGACACCGCGGGTCAACGGGCGGATGCCCTTCCAGCGGTTGCGGCCAGCTTTCGCCAGGTTGGTGTTGCCATTGTCGGGGTTCGACACGGCACCGACGGTCGCCATGCAATCCGAACGGATATAGCGCTGCTCGCCCGAGTTCAGGCGGACGATCACCATCCCGCGATCGCGGCCGACGACCTGGACATAAGTCCCCGCCGAACGGGCGATCTGGCCACCCTTGCCTGGCTTCATCTCGACATTGTGGACAATCGTGCCGACCGGCATCTGGCCGAGTTCCATGGCATTGCCCGGCTTCACGTCGGTCTTCTTGCCGGCAACAACCTTGTCGCCAGGAGCAAGACGCTGCGGCGCCAGGATATAGGCCAGTTCTTCGTCGGGATATTTCACCAGGGCGATGAAGGCCGTGCGGTTGGGATCATATTCCAGCCGCTCGACGGTGGCTTCCACGTCCCATTTGCGGCGCTTGAAGTCGATGATGCGGTAACGCTGCTTATGGCCACCGGCGATGCCGCGCGACGTGACATGGCCCTTGTTGTTGCGGCCACCCGTTTTGCGCTTGCCTTCGGTCAGCGCCTTGACGGGCTTGCCCTTGTGGAGCGCGGAACGATCCACCAGGATCAGGCCACGGCGCGCCGGGCTGGTCGGGTTGTAATGCTTGAGTGCCATGGCGCCTAAATCCCCGTGGTCACATCGATCGACTGGCCTTCAGCCAGGCGGACGATAGCCTTTTTGAAATCGGACCGTGTGTAGGGCGTGCCCTTCCACTTCTTGGTCTTGCCCTTCTGGACGATGGTGTTGACGGTCAGCACCTTCACGCTGAACAGCGCTTCAACCGCCGCCTTGATCTGCGGCTTGGTGGCATCGTTGGCGACACGGAACACAACCGCGTTGTGCTCGCTGGCCATCGTTGCCTTTTCGGTGATGTGCGGGCCACGCACCACGTCATAGTGGCGAATGTCGACCGCCGTTGCGGTTTGCTTCTTAGCCATTGAACCGTGCCTCCAGCTTTTCGACCGCTGCACGGGTCAGAACCAGGGTTTCGTGCTTCAGAATGTCATAGACATTGGCACCTGCCGCCGGGAGGACGTTGACGCCCACCAGGTTCGACGAGGCATTGGCGAAGCTCGTTTCGACCGCATCGCCATCAATGACCAGCGCCGTCTTGCCAAAGCCCAGCTTCGCCCATGCGCCGAACAGCGCCTTGGTCTTGCCGTCCTTGACGGTGAGGCTTTCCATGACGATCAGCGAGCCGGCCTTCGCCTTGGACGAAAGCGCCATTTTCAGGCCGAGCGCCCGGATCTTCTTGTTCAGCGACGGATTGAAATCACGGACCCGGGGGCCATGGGCCTTGCCGCCGCCAACGAAGATTGGCGAACGCCGGTTGCCGTGACGGGCAGTGCCGCCGCCCTTCTGGTTGCCGAACTTCTTGCCGGTGCGGGCAACGTCCGAACGTTCGCGCGCGCCACGGGCGGTGCCGCGGGCCTTTTCAAGCTGCCAGGTGACAACGCGATGAAGAATGTCTGCGCGTGGCTCAACGCCAAACACGTCATCGGACAATTCGATATCGCCCTTACCCTTGGCGTCGAGAGTCTGAACCTTGAGTTTCATGCTCAGCCCTCCTTGCTGTCATCAGCTTCGGGAGCGGCAGGCGCTTCCTCGGCGGGAGTTTCAACTGCGACCGGCGCTTCAGCGACGGCCTCGACGGGCGCTTCGGCAACGGCTTCGACGGGCGTCTCGACCACGGCCTCTTCGACCTTCACATCTTCCACGACCGGAGCGGCATCGCTCCTGATCGAGGCGGGATAGGGCGCATCGGCGGGACGGGCGATCTTCACTGAGTCGCTGACCATCAGCCAGGTGCCTTTCGATCCGGGAACCGAACCCTTGACGAAAATCAGGCCGCGCTCGACGTCGGTCAGGACGATTTCCAGGTTCTGCTGGGTGCGCTGGCGATCGCCCATGTGCCCGGCCATCTTCTTGTTCTTGAAGACCTTGCCCGGATCCTGACGCTGGCCGGTCGAACCGTGCGAACGGTGCGAGACCGAAACGCCGTGCGTCGCGCGCAAGCCGCCGAAGTTCCAGCGCTTCATGGCGCCGGCAAAGCCCTTGCCCTGCGTGTGACCAGCGATGTCGACATATTGGCCCGGAATGAAATGGTCTGCGGAGATTTCCGCGCCCACATCGACCAGGGCATCGTCCGACACGCGAAATTCGACGAGGCGCAGCTTCGGCTCCACTTCGGCCTTGCCGAAATGGCCGCGCTGCGGCTTTGCTACATTCTTGGCCTTGGCCGCTCCGGCGCCCAGTTGAAGCGCGACATATCCGTCACGTTCCTGGGTGCGCTGCGACACGACCTGGCAATTTTCGAGCGAAAGAACGGTAACGGGCACGTGGCGCCCATCATCCTTGAACAGGCGAGTCATGCCCATCTTCTTCGCGATCACGCCAGTACGCATGATCAATTCTCCTCAAACACAGAGGCCCACGGAAACCCATTCCCCGCGGGCATGCCCAACCCAAAATGTAAAAAGTCACCCCGTCCCGGGTTGCAGTTCCACCGAAGCGGAAAGACGGGGGACGCAGCCACGCCCCGAATCATCGGTGCGTGCGGTATCCCTCAGAGCTCGAGGCCGTTAGGCCAGTTTGATCTCAACATCAACCCCGGCAGCGAGATCGAGCTTCATCAGCGCGTCCACGGTCTGCGGGGTGGGCTGCAGAATGTCCAGCAGCCGCTTGTAGGTGCGGACCTCGAACTGCTCGCGCGACTTCTTGTCGACGTGCGGCCCGCGGTTCACGGTGAATTTCTCGATCCTCGTCGGGAGCGGAATGGGGCCACGGATCAAGGCGCCGGTGCGCTTTGCCGTGTCTGCGATATCCCCCGTCGCCTGATCAAGCACACGATGATCGAACGCCTTGAGGCGAATGCGGATATTCTGCGTTTCCATGTCCACTACCGATGAGAAAGAGCCAAATTCAAAATAGCAATCGCCCGATCCTCCGGGGGAGAATCGGGCGCTGCGGTGCCTATATTACTTGGTGACCGAAGCCACAACCCCCGAACCGACGGTGCGGCCGCCTTCGCGGATCGAGAAGCGCAGGCCCTGCTCCATCGCGATCGGCGCGATGAGCTTGACGCCGAGCTGGACGTTGTCGCCAGGCATGACCATTTCGGTGCCGGCCGGAAGGACAACTTCGCCGGTCACGTCTGTCGTGCGGAAGTAGAATTGCGGGCGATAGTTGGCAAAGAACGGCGTGTGACGACCGCCTTCGTCCTTCGACAGCACATAGACTTCCGACTGGAACTCGGTGTGCGGCGTGATCGAGCCGGGCTTGCAGAGGACCTGCCCGCGCTCGACTTCATCCCGGCCGACGCCGCGGATCAGCGCGCCGATGTTATCGCCGGCTTCACCCTGGTCAAGCAGCTTGCGGAACATTTCGACGCCGGTCACGACCGTCTTCTTGGTGTCCTTGAGGCCGACAATCTCGACTTCCTCGCCAACCTTCACCACGCCGGTTTCGACGCGGCCGGTGACGACCGTGCCGCGACCCGAGATCGAGAACACGTCTTCGATCGGCATCAGGAAGGGCTTGTCGAGCGGACGCGCGGGCTGCGGGATGAACGAATCAACCGCGGCCATCAGCTTCAGGACCGCTTCGCGGCCCAGCGTCGGGTTGGTGTCGTTGAGCGCGCAGGTCGCCGAACCCTGGATGACCGGGATGTTGTCGCCGTCGAAGTCGTACTTCGAAAGCAGTTCGCGGATTTCGAGTTCGACGAGCTCGAGGATTTCGGCGTCGTCGACGAGATCGACCTTGTTCATGAACACGACGAGCTGCGGCACGCCGACCTGGCGGGCGAGCAGGATGTGCTCGCGGGTCTGCGGCATCGGGCCGTCGGTCGCCGAAACGACGAGGATCGCGCCATCCATCTGCGCGGCACCGGTGATCATGTTCTTCACATAGTCGGCGTGGCCCGGGCAATCGACGTGCGCATAGTGGCGCGCTTCGGTTTCATATTCGACGTGCGCCGTCGAAATGGTGATGCCGCGCTCGCGCTCTTCGGGAGCCTTGTCGATATTGTCATAGCTGGTGAAGGTCGCGCCGCCGGTTTCAGCGAGGATCTTAGTGATCGCTGCGGTCAGCGAGGTCTTGCCATGGTCGACATGACCGATGGTGCCGATGTTGCAGTGCGGCTTCGTCCGCTCAAATTTAGCCTTGGCCATTTTATAACCCTCGTTCTTCGATTGGTTTGCTGTATTTAAGATTGCGGGCCAGCGCCTGCGAAATCAGGCGCCGCCCTTAGTCCCACTTTTTCTATCAGGCAAGCTTTGCCTTCACCTCTTCAGCCACGTTCGCCGGCACTTCGTCATAATGCGAGAACTGCATCGAGTATTGCGCGCGCCCCTGTGTGAACGAACGCAGCTGGTTCACATAGCCGAACATGTTCGCCAGCGGCACCATGGCCTCGACAACCTGCGCGTTTCCGCGGCTGTCGGTACCCTGGATCTGCCCGCGCCGCGAATTCATGTCACCGATGACGTCGCCCAGATAATCTTCCGGACTGACGACTTCGACCTTCATGATCGGCTCGAGCAGCTTGATGCCGGCCTTCTGCGCCGCTTCGCGCATCGCAGCCCGCGCACATATTTCGAATGCCAAAGCCGATGAGTCGACGTCGTGATAGGCGCCGTCATACAGTTCGATCTCGAAATCGATGATCGGGAAGCCGATGAGCGAACCGGTTTCGGCCGTTTCGCGCATGCCCTTCTCGACCGAAGGGATATATTCCTTGGGGACATTGCCACCCTTGACCGCATCGTTGAAGATGATGCCCGAACCGCGCTCGCCCGGCGTTACCGTAAACTTCACGCGGGCGAACTGGCCCGAACCGCCCGACTGCTTCTTGTGGGTGTAATCGATATCGACCTTCTTCGCGAGATATTCGCGGTAAGCCACTTGCGGCGCGCCGACATTGGCCTCGACCTTGAATTCGCGCTTCATGCGATCGACAAGGATTTCGAGGTGAAGTTCACCCATCCCCTTGATGATCGTCTGACCCGATTCATGATCTGAGGTGACACGGAATGAAGGGTCCTCGCGGGCAAGGCGATTGAGCGCGACGCCCATCTTTTCCTGGTCGGCCTTGGTCTTGGGTTCGACCGCGACCTCGATCACGGGATCGGGGAATTCCATCCGCTCAAGGATGATCGGGGCGTTGATCGCGCAGAGCGTGTCACCGGTGGTCGTGTCCTTGAGGCCTGCAAGGGCGACGATGTCTCCCGCATAGGCTTCCTGGATGTCTTCGCGGCTGTTGGCATGCATGAGGAGCATGCGGCCAACCTTTTCCTTCTTGTCCTTGACCGAGTTCAGGACCTGCGACGCGGTTTCGAGCTTGCCCGAATAGATGCGCGCAAAAGTAAGCGTGCCGACGAACGGATCGTTCATGATCTTGAAGGCGAGGGCGGAGAAGGGCGCCTCGTCCGATGCCGCACGCGTATCGGGCGTGACGCCGTCGAGCTTCAGGCCATCGACCGGCGGAATGTCGAGCGGCGAGGGCAGGTAATCCACCACCGCGTCGAGCAAAGGCTGGACGCCCTTGTTCTTGAACGCCGAGCCGCACAGCACGGGGACGAACGAGAAATTGAGCGTGCCCTTGCGGATCAGCCGCTTGATCGTCGCCACGTCAGGCTCATTGCCGTCGAAGAAGGCTTCCATCGCGGCATCGTCCTGCTCGACGACCGTCTCGATCAGCTCTGCACGGAGCTTGGCAGCCTTTTCCTTCAGGTCATCGGGGATGTCCTGATATTCGAATTTGGCACCGAGCGATTCGTCGAGCCAGATGATCGCGCGGTTCTCGACCAGGTCGACCAGCCCCTTGAGGCCGCCCTCGATCCCGACCGGAATATAGAGCACCAGCGGGTTCGCGCCGAGACGATCGCGGATCATGTCCACGCACATCTCGAAGTTCGCGCCGGTGCGGTCGAGCTTGTTGACGAAGCACATCCGCGGAACTTTATACTTCTCGGCCTGACGCCACACGGTTTCGGACTGCGGCTCAACGCCAGCAACACCGTCAAAACACGCAACCGCACCGTCAAGCACGCGCAGCGAACGCTCGACCTCGATCGTGAAGTCCACGTGCCCGGGCGTGTCGATGATGTTGATCCGGTGATCGTCCCAAAAGCAAGTGGTGGCCGCAGACGTGATCGTGATCCCGCGTTCCTGCTCCTGCTCCATCCAGTCCATCGTCGCGGTGCCTTCGTGCACTTCGCCGATCTTGTAGGATTTGCCGGTGTAGTAAAGGATACGCTCGGTCGTCGTGGTCTTGCCCGCGTCGATATGCGCCATGATGCCGATATTGCGGTATTTATCGAGAGGATGGCTGCGTGCCATTTCAAATACTCCGAGAGGTTGCCGCGACTACCAGCGGTAGTGCGAGAAGGCGCGGTTGGCTTCGGCCATGCGGTGCGTGTCTTCGCGCTTCTTGACCGCGTTGCCACGGTTGCTCGAAGCGTCGAGCAGTTCGCCCGACAGGCGCGCCGACATGGTGTTCTCGCTGCGGTTGCGTGCAGCGGTGATCAGCCAGCGGATGGCGAGCGCCTGGGCGCGTTCCGCCCGGACTTCGACCGGCACCTGGTAGGTGGCGCCGCCAACACGACGCGAACGGACTTCGATGCCCGGCTTCACATTGTTGAGCGCATCATGGAACACCTGGATGGGATCCTTCTTGGCGCGGGCCTCGACGGTTTCGAGCGCGCTGTAGACGATGCCTTCTGCGGTGGACTTCTTGCCATCCAGCATCACGCTGTTCATGAATTTCGAAAGAACCTCATCCCCGAACTTGGGATCAGGCAGGATGACCCGCTTTTCGGGACGACGACGACGTGCCATTTCAGAATATCCTTATTTCGGACGCTTCGCGCCGTATTTCGAGCGCGATTGCTTGCGGTCCTTGACGCCCTGGGTATCCAGAACGCCGCGAAGTACGTGATAGCGCACACCGGGAAGATCGCGGACGCGGCCCCCACGGATCAGGACCACCGAGTGCTCCTGAAGATTATGCCCTTCACCCGGGATATAGCTGATGACTTCGCGCTGGTTGGTCAGGCGGATCTTCGCCACCTTCCTGAGCGCCGAGTTCGGCTTTTTCGGGGTCGTCGTATAGACACGGGTGCAGACGCCGCGCTTTTGCGGGTTCTGCTCCATTGCGGGAACCTTGGATTTCGCCTTCTGAGGGTCCCGGCCCTTGCGGACCAGCTGATTAATCGTTGGCATGAAGCCCTTCACCTTTTTGAAGTTACTCTGTTCATGCAGGCGGCGTTCGGGAAAACGCAAAAAGGCCCAAGAGAATCACATGATGATCCTCAGGCCTTCACCCACACAAGCATCGTTCAAGCGCTCTGTAGTGCCTGATTTAAGCGGATTTGCAAGGGAACCCCTACGCACCATTTCCGTCAGACGAGCGCGCCCTTAGCGGGGACGGGGATTTAGGTCAATGACAGATTGCCGGAATTGTACCAATCCGAATCGAAGATCGGCCGTTGAGGGCCACGCTGCCGGTTGATGCACAAGGTACCTGAGCATGCGAACCCTTTCCGGGTCAGGATGCAACCGTTCGTGTGTCAACTAATTGCAACACAAAGAAATTCGTGACGAATCTGGAATTGACCATCAATTTCCTCCTGGTTAGCAACCTCCAATCCGTTGGCCTCTGTTGGCGGTGATACATTGAGGCGTAGAGCTGGAGTAATTATGCGTAAATTTGTTGGATTGGCTGCGGTGTGCGCGGCTCTCGGCATTGGCGCGGGCGGCGCCGCGTTCTATCCGGATAGCCTGGTTAAATCTGCGATCGCGATGGCTTCCGATTCGGATTCACTCCATGGCGTGTCACAAGCCGGCGATCAGGCCGGGTTATTGGGTGGCCGCTCTGTCCGCATGTGGCTGTGCCCGCTTTTAGGGTCGCTTCCAACGAACAGCGGATCAGTGATCCGGTTTGAGTGGCTTTGCAGACCTGAATAACGACTGTTAGGCGGCACTTCCGAAACGTTCGGACCTGGCTGCCGTTATTTTTCCTGCGACCACATTCGGCTTTCAGTTCGGACGTGGCCTGTGTCGGCTGAAGCTGCTCGCCGATTGCTTTCGTCAACTGGAATGAACGCGTTCCAAAGGTGCTACTTCCCCTGGCTCCGCCACCTCTTGACGACGCGGCTGACGATTTCCTCTTCGCCACCCGTCTGCTGCCACAGCTCGGAAAAGAGCGGGTCGCTTGAGGCCGGGCGTTTTTGCTCTTCCAGTTCGTCCATCGCCACGCGGATCGGGATCGAGACGCCTTCGCCGCAGATGATGCATTCCCTGTTCCTGAGCGCCGGGATGGTATCGAGAAAGCCGCGCGCGCCTTCGGGCATCGCGGCCTTCACAAAGGCCTGGTCGCGATCGTTGTTGAGGCGCATCGCGATGATCGTGCCGCATTGCGAGAGTACGCCTTCGGCCAAGTCGGACGGGCGCTGCGTGATGAGGCCGAGCGAGACGCCATATTTGCGGCCTTCCTTGGCGATCCGGCCGAGGATCTTGCCGACCGAGCTTTTGTGCGCGTCGCGTTCGGCGGGCACGTAGCGGTGGGCTTCCTCGCAGACGAGAAGGATCGGGCGTTGCGGCTCATTGCGCGACCAGATCGCATAGTCGAACACCATCCGGCTCAGAACGGCGACCACCACCGAAGTGATGTCCGAAGGCACGCCCGAGACGTCGATGATCGAGATCGGCTTGCCATCGCCGGGCAGGCGGAAGATGCGCGACAGGAATTCGGCCATCGTGTCGGCGACCATCATGCCGGAGAACATGAAGGTATAACGCGGATCGGCCTTGATCTCGTCGATCTTGGTCTTGAGCCGCATATAGGGCGCATTCTCGCCCGCCTTGTCGAGCTTGCCCATTTCCGCGACGATGATCGTCGTGAGATCGGAGAGCAGGTAGGGTATCGGCGAATCGACCGTCAGCTTGGCGATCCCTTCGGCGGCCCGGCTTTTCGCACGCGCGGCGAGCAGGCATTTGGCGAGGATATCGGCGTCCTCCTGCCGCTCATTGCCGTGGGTCGTCAGGAAAACTTCGCAATGCTCTTCGAAATTCATCAGCCAATAAGGCATCGCCAGGTTGGTCACGTCGTAAAGCGCGCCGTTCGTCTTGAATGCCGCTGAATATTCACCGTGCGGATCGATCATGACGATATGGCCCTGCGGCGCCAGTTCGCAGATGCGGTGGAGGATCAGCGCGGCGGAGGTCGATTTGCCGGTACCGGTCGATCCCAGCAAGGCGAAATGCTTGCCGAGCATCGCATCGATATAGAGCGCGCCGCGAATGTCGCTGGTGGGATAGACCGTGCCGATTTCGATATTGGCGCGATCGTCGGCCGCATAGAGCTGGCGCATATCATCCGACGAGGCCGGAAAGACCGCTGCGTCGGGAAAAGGGTAACGCGTCACGCCGCGGCGGAAATTGTAGATCTTGCCAGTCAGCCGCTCCTCATCGCCCTCGCCCAGGAAGTCGATCATGGCAATGACCTTGCCCGCCGTTTCGGGATGCTTCGAAAGCGTACGGATATTGGCCACCAGCCAGCTCGTGCCGACCTTGACCTTGATCTGCCCGCCGACCTGCCCGGCGCCCGAAAGGCTGGGATCGGACTGGCTGGCCAGCGATTGGATCGCGGCGGCATCGAGAAGGATCCGCGACGACGAGCCCGAAATGTCCAGCACCAGGCCAATCTGGGTGTCCACGCCCCGCGAAGGGCGGGGAGCGATGGTCGGGCCGACGTCCGAACCTGGCTGGAAGACACTCGATGACGCCTGGAAATCCATGAATTCTGTCCCCTTTGCGAGAGGGCGATGATTTACCAGCCGTTCCTTAAGAAAGCGGAAATCCTGGGCAAAGGTCAGAACCGCCGGAAGGCCGCGCTGGCGAGCCAGCCGAGCGCCAGCGAGAGCATGATGGCGCTCAGGCCATAGAGAAAAGGCGATGAGTCCGCCGCCACGGCCACGAACCGTTCGAACCCCGATTTGCGGATGACGATGTCGCGCGTTGCCGCGGCAAGGATGCGGCCGTCACGGATCAGGAAGGTTTCCGCCGTATAGTGCCCCGTCGGCACCCGCGCCGGGATTGGCAGGCGGACGCGGTACAGCACGCCATTGGTGATTTCGACCGAACCGGGCTGGTCGATAAACAGGTCCGTCTTGCGGCGCAAATTGACCAGGCCGTTTTCGAACCGGGCCTGTTTGTCCGGCGATCCGGCATCGGCCGGCGAGAGCTGGATATTGCCAAGGCCCAGTTCGTAGATGGCCGAGGTCCGCTCATTGATCAGCTTTTCAAGCGGGCGCGAGGTTGCAACCGCATAAAAGCTTGGCGCCGACTGAAATCTTGCATGGGCAGCATTGGCCCAGATCGTGCCGAGCAGCCGCTGCTTTTCGCGGACCAGGATCGGCTGGCTCGGACCCTTGAGCACAACCGCAATATCGGCATCGCGCTGCGGGAAACGGCCATCGGGGTAGAGGATCGCACCAAACAGCAACAGCTCGGCGCCCGTAAAGCTGTAAACGATATCGATGTTGCGCTGCGACACGTCGGGCACCAGCACCGGTTCGCGTGCGGCGGTCACAAAAAGCGCGGCCACAAGCAGGAGGAGCGCCCGGATCATCCCAGCAGCTCGACCGTGTAGAGCTCGGGCGGGCGGTAAGTCAGGCCAAGGAACATCCGGAACGCGACGAGCAGAACGATCACGGCCAGCGCCATGCGCAGCTTCTGGGGCGGGAGCCTGACCGCAAGCCGCGCACCCATCTGCGCGCCGAACACGCCGCCGATCAGGAGCAGTCCGGCAAGGACGATATCCACGGCGTGCGTGGTCAGCGAATGGACCATCGTCGTAAACGCAGTCACCAGGATGATCTGGAGCAGCGAAGTGCCGACGACCACCCGCGCCGACATTCCCAGCAGGTAGATCATTGCTGGCACCACAACGAAACCGCCGCCAACGCCCAGCAGGACGGTCAGGATGCCGGTGACAAAGCCAAGCCCGAACGGCGCGATCGGCGAAATGAAGATCCCCGATTTGTAGAAGCGCCAGCGAAACGGCAGATTTGCGACCAGCGGGTGATGATGAACCTTGCGCGCCTGCACCGGCTCGCCCGATCGTTCCGCCTTGATGTCGCGCCAGGCATCGCGGGCCATCAGCCAGCCGATAGAACCCAGCATCACAACATAAAGGATGTTGATCGCCGTATCGATCTGCCCCAGCCCGCGCAGCGCCTCAAACAGCCAGGCGCCGAACACGGCTCCAAGGACGCCCCCGGCCGCGAGCAAAAACCCCATCCGCAGATCGACACCGCCACGTTCCCAATGGGCAAGAACCCCCGAAACGCTGGCCCCCGTCACTTGCGTCGCTGCCGAAGCGGCTGCGACCGTTGGCGGGATGCCATAGAAGATGAGGAGCGGCGTCGTCAGNNGATCATGGCCAGGATATTGACCGACATATTGGCAATGGGAAGGTAGATTTGCATGGTCTGGAGCCACCCTAACGCTGTGCGCTCGCGGGGCCAAGCGGGCATTGCCGATGCGCTTGCCCAACCGCTTGCCCGCTGCGCCAATGTTCCCTAATCGTTCAAAATAATGAACACCCCTGCCCAATCTGCTGACCCGCCCTATCTCAAGGGCCTCAACCCGCCTCAGCGCGAGGCGGTGCTGACGACCGAGGGGCCGGTGCTGATGCTGGCAGGCGCGGGCACCGGCAAGACGGCGGCGCTGACCGCTCGGCTCGCGCACCTGATCGCCACGCGCAAGGCATGGCCATCCGAAATCCTGGCCGTGACCTTCACCAACAAGGCCGCGCGCGAAATGAAGGAGCGGGTCGGGCGGATCATCGGCGACGCGGTCGAGGGCATGCCCTGGCTTGGCACCTTCCATGCGATTGGCGCCAAGATGCTGCGCCGCCATGCCGAACTTGTGGGGCTGCAGAGCAATTTTACGATCCTCGACACCGATGACCAGATCCGGTTGCTGAAACAAGTGATCCAGCTTGCCGATCTCGACGAGAAACGCTGGCCCGCGCGGCAACTGGGCGGGCTGATCGACCAGTGGAAGAACAAGGGGTTGACCCCGAAGGATGTGGATGCGGGCGAAAGCGAGCGCTTTGCCAACGGTCGCGGGGGGGAATTGTACCAGCTCTACCAGGAACGCTTGAAAGCTCTCAACGCCTGCGATTTCGGGGATCTGCTGCTCCACGTCCTGACGATCCTCAAAGGCCATCGCGACGTGCTCGAGGCCTATCAGCAGCGCTTCAAATACATACTGGTCGACGAATATCAGGATACCAACGCCGTCCAGTATCTCTGGCTCCGCCTGCTCGCCCAGACGCACAAGAACATCTGCTGCGTCGGGGATGACGACCAGTCGATCTATTCATGGCGTGGCGCTGAAGTGACCAACATCCTCCGCTTCGAGAAGGATTTCCCGGGCGCGGCGATCGTCCGGCTGGAGCAGAATTACCGTTCGACCCCGCACATCCTTGCCGCCGCCTCGGGCCTGATTGCGCACAATGGCGGGCGGCTGGGCAAGACGCTCTGGACGGCCGTCAATGACGGCGAGAAGGTCGATGTCATCGGCGTCTGGGATGGCCCGGAAGAAGCCCGCCGCGTCGGCGAGATGATCGAGACCCACCAGCGCAGCGGCGGTTCGCTCGACGATGTCGCGATCCTCGTCCGCGCCCAGTTCCAGACGCGCGAGTTCGAGGACCGCTTCATCGCCACCGGCCTGCCCTATCGCATCATCGGGGGTTTCCGCTTTTACGAGCGCGCCGAGATCCGCGATGCGCTCGCCTATCTCCGCCTCGTCAACCAGCCCGCCGACGATCTCGCGTTCGAGCGGATCGTCAACCAGCCCAAGCGCGGGCTGGGCGACAAGGCCGTTGCCAAGCTCCAGATGCTGGCCCGCACGGAAAACATGCCGCTGAGCCATGCCGCAGCAAGGATCATCGATACCGACGAACTGACCCCGCAGGCCCGCCGCGCGCTTGGCGGCTTCGTTGCCGATCTTGCCGGCTGGCGCGACCGCGCGCGTGACCTGCCGCATCCCGAGCTGGCCCGTGTGATCCTCGATGAGAGCGGCTACACCGCGATGCTCCAGGCCGAAAAATCGGCCGAAAGCGCAGGGCGTCTTGAAAATCTGAGCGAGCTTGCCCGCGCAATGGAAGACTATGAAACGCTCGGTGCGTTCCTCGAGCATGTCAGCCTCGTCATGGAAAACGACGCGGCGGCTGGCGAGGCAAAGGTCACGATCATGACGATCCATGCCGCCAAAGGGCTGGAATTCGATCGCACCTTCCTGGTCGGGTGGGAAGAAGGCGTCTTCCCCTCGCAACGCGCGCTCGACGAAGGGGGCTTGAAAAGCCTCGAGGAGGAGCGCCGCCTCGCCTATGTCGCGATCACCCGGGCACGGGCACGCTGCACGATCATCCACGCCGCCAATCGCCGCATCTATGGCCAGTGGACGTCGAGCATTCCTTCGCGCTTCATCGCCGAACTGCCCGAGGCGCACATCTCCAGCGAAACGACGATGAGCGGCGGCGAAAGCCTGTGGCGCGCCAACTGGTCCGAGCAGTCGGATCCCTTTGCCCATCTCCAGCGCGGCACCGGGCGCGGCCCCGGCTGGCAGCGGGCCGCCTCGGGCGGCTATTCATCGCAGTCGACCCGCATCGTCGAGGCGCGCGGCAGTGCCGTGAGCCTCGGCAACAAGGGGCGCAGCGACGTCTCCGTCGGCCTGCGCATCTTCCACACCAAGTTCGGCTATGGGACGATTGCGGAAATCGAAGGCAACAAGCTTGAAATCGATTTTGAACAGGCGGGTAGAAAACGTGTTCTCGACAGTTTCGTGAGCCTTGCCTAACGGTGCCCTGTGGCCACCTATCCCAGCCCCCTTTCGTTTCGCGACTATCGCCTGTTCTGGATCGCGCGCTTCGCCGCCGTCCTGGCACAGGTCGGGATGGTGGTGGTCATTGGCTGGCAGGTCTATGATATTGCCCGCACCGATTACGGAATGGGGCCCAAGGCCGCTGCCTTTCAGCTCGGTCTGGTCGGCATCGCGCAGTTTGTGCCGCTCCTCCTCCTCATGCCGGTTGCGGGCTGGATGGCCGACCGGTTCGACCGGCGGATCGTTTCGGTCGCCGCCATCTCTCTTGATATCGCGAACGCGCTGGCGCTGGGCTGGATGACGGCGCACGATACGCTGACGCTGCCCGCACTTTTCGCAATCGCCGCCCTTCACGGCGTCGTGCGCACCTTCAACGGGCCTTCTTTAAGCGCGCTCGGCCCCAACCTCGTTCCTGCCGCCTCGCTCCCCAGGGCGATCGCGATGAGCAGCATTGCATGGCAGACAGGAGCGATCCTCGGCCCCGCATTTGGCGGACTTGCCTATGCCGCCAGTCCGGCCCTGCCTTATTGGATAGCCGCATCATTGCTCGCAATCGCCGCGGTGTCGGTCATTTCGATCCGGCCGTTTGCCCGCATCTCGATCAAGGGAGAATCGCACCCATTGCGCCAGATGATCGACGGGCTCGGCTATGTGCGCGGCCATCGCTTTCTGCTGGGAGCGATCACGCTCGACCTGTTCGCCGTGCTGCTGGCCGGAGCGACCGCGCTGCTGCCGGTCTATGCGCGCGACATATTGAAAATCGGCCCCGAAGGGCTTGGCTGGCTGCGCGGCGCTCCGGCGCTGGGGGCGACGGCGATGGCCATGTGGTTTTCGTTCCGGCCGCTGGCGCACAATGTGGGCATCAAGATGCTCGGAGCAGTCATCGTCTTTGGCGCGGCCACGATCGTCTTTGGCCTTTCGACCAATCTATGGCTTTCGCTGGCCATGCTGACGATCCTCGGCGCGGCCGACATGCTTTCCGTCTATGTCCGCTCCTCGCTGACCCAGCTCTATACGCCCGACGAAATGCGCGGGCGCGTCAACGCCGTCTCGCAATTGGCTATATCGGGCTCCAACGAACTGGGTGAGGCGCAATCCGGCCTCGCCGCCGCGCTGGTCGGGCCGATCGGCGCGGTTGTTCTCGGTGGTGCGGGTGCAATTGCAGTGACCCTGATCTGGGCCTATATTTTCCCCGAGCTTCGCCGCGCGAAGACTTTCGATCCGCCCAAGGAGTTGTTGACATGAAGGCCGCCAATATCCTCGAAACCATCGGCAACACCCCGCATATCCGCGTCGCGCGACTGTTCCCGGACGCCGAAGTCTGGATCAAGTCCGAACGCGCCAACCCCGGCGGGTCGATCAAGGACCGTATCGGCCTCGCGATGATCGAGGATGCGGAAAAGTCTGGCGCGCTCAAACCCGGCGGGACGATTGTCGAGCCGACATCCGGCAATACCGGCATCGGCCTTGCAATGGTTGCCGCCGTCAAGGGCTACAAACTGATCCTCGTCATGCCCGAAAGCATGTCGATCGAGCGTCGGCGCCTGATGCTCGCCTATGGCGCGACGTTCGACCTGACGCCGCGCGAAAAGGGCATGAAGGGGGCGATCGAGCGCGCGATCGAGATTGTCGAAACCACAGCTGACGCGTGGATGCCGCAACAGTTTGAAAACCCGGCCAATATCGACGTCCATGTCCGCACCACTGCCCCTGAAATCCTCGCGGATTTCAAGGACACGCCATTGGATGCGATCATAACCGGCGTCGGCACGGGCGGGCATATCACCGGCGCGGCGCAGGTCCTCAAAAAGGCGTGGCCCAACCTCAAGGTCTTCGCGGTCGAGCCGACGCTCTCTCCCGTCATCAGCGGCGGCGCACCGGGACCGCACCCGATCCAGGGCATTGGCGCGGGCTTCATCCCGGCGAACCTCCACACCCAGTTGCTTGACGGTGTGATCCAGGTCGATCCCGCCGACGCCAAGGCCATGGCGCGGCGTTCGGCCACCGAGGAGGGCATGCTGGTCGGCATCTCGTCGGGCGCAACGCTTGCGGCCATCGCGCAGAAACTGCCCGACCTGCCGAAGAGCGCCCGCGTCCTCGGCTTCAACTATGACACGGGCGAGCGCTACCTCAGCGTGCCGGACTTCCTGCCGGAATAGCCCGTGTCATTCGCGCGAAAGCGGAAACCCAGCGCGACCGAAGCACTGCATTCCGGGATGAGCGAACTCCGCGCCTCTGCGTCTCCGCGGGAATGACAAAATGGGGCGCAAGGCGGTCCATCAATCAACGCGCCCAAGCCCCCCCAAATCGGACGCATGAAAAAGCCCGGCAGGATCGCTCCCGCCGGGCCCTTGTGTCTGGCGATTCCGGCGCGCTTTAGTCGCGCGAACCGAACATGCGCAGCAGGAACAGGAACATGTTGATGAAGTCGAGATAGAGCTGCAATGCGCCCATCACGACCGACTTGCCGACCATCTCGCTGCCAGCGACATAGCTGTAGGTCGACTTGATCTTCTGCGTGTCATAGGCCGTCAGCCCGGCAAAGATCAGGACGCCAAGGCCGCTGATCACAAGCTGGAAGGGGCCGGACTGCATGAAGACGTTGATGATGCTGGCGACCAGCAGCCCAACCACCCCCATGATCAGGAAGGTGCCGAAGCCAGACAGGTCCTTCTTCGTGGTGTAGCCCCACAGGCTCAGGCCTGCAAAGGCGCCCGCCGTTGCGAAAAAGACCTGCGCGATCGACGTTCCGGTATAGACTAGGAAGATCGTCGAGAGCGACATGCCCATCACGGCTGCATAAGCCCAGTAGGTCGCCTGCGCCGCGGCCGTCGACATGCGGTTGATGCCGAAGCTGAGCGCGAAGACGAAGCCGAGTGGCGCGAACATGATCACATATTTGAGGATGCCCGGGGACATCATGATCGACTGGGCATAGCCGCTGCGCGCAAAGAGCAGGGCGACAACACCGGTCAACAGGACGCCGGACGCCATATAGTTGTAAACGGACAGCATGTAGGAACGCAGGCCCGCATCATAAGCGGCGCTTTGCGTGCCAGCAGCGGCACCCAGCGGGGCACCGGCAATGCGGGGATCGGACCAGTTGGCCATCGTGATTTCACTCCTTTGCCCGGTGAAAAGCACCGGATGCCCGTAATATCGGTAGAAAGTTAAAGGATTTCAAGCGAAACCGGACAAGGCCGCCCTGTCGTGCGAAAGCGGCGCAGCGGCGCTGAGGATTTTTCGAAGCCTTCCCTATTTCCGTTCGGCCTTTTTCGCCGTCATGACTTCGCGGAAGCGTTTGGCCCAGTTTGGTTTGACCTCCTGCGAGCCGCGCGCGATTACCAGCGCGTCGGCATGAACGTCGGCGGTGACGACCGAGCCGGCTGCAACGATCGCGCCTTCGCCGATCGTTACCGGAGCAACCAGCGCCGAGTTGGAGCCGATAAAGGCGCCAGCGCCGATTTCGGTGCGGTATTTGAGGAAGCCGTCATAGTTGCAGGTGATCGTGCCCGCCCCGACATTCGCGCCCGCCCCCACATCGGCATCGCCCAGATAGGTCAAATGATTGGCCTTGGCGCCCTTGCCGAGCCGCGCCTTTTTCATCTCGACAAAATTGCCGACCTTGGATTTTTCCTCAAGCACCGCGCCCGGGCGCAGCCGCGCGAAAGGTCCGACCTGGGCGCCAATGCCGATGGTAGCGCCTTCGATATGCGAAAAGCCATGGACGGTGACTCCGTCCGCAATCGTTACGCCGGGGCCGAAAAAGACATTGGGCTCGATCACGACATCCCGGCCGATCACCGTATCATGCGCGAACCACGCGGTTTCAGGCGCAATCAGCGTCGCGCCATCGTCCATCGCCTGTTGCCGGCGGCGATCTTGCCACTTCGCTTCCATGGCGGCGAGTTCGGCGCGGCTGTTGACGCCCGTCACTTCGTCGGCAGCAGTTTCGATGACCGCACTGGTGCGGCCCTGCTTCCCGGCGATCATGACAATATCTGGCAGATAATATTCGCCCGCAGCGTTATCGTTCCCGACTTCGGCCAGCAGCGCGAACAGATCGCTGGCCCGGACAGCCATCAATCCGGAATTGCACAGACCGATCGCGCGTTCGGCAGCGCTGGCATCCTTGACCTCGACCATTTTCCCAATCGTCCGCCCGTCGTCCGAGACGATGCGGCCATAGGTCCCGGGATCGTCGGGGCGGAAGCCCAGAACGACAGCCGCAGGCTTGTCCGCCTCATTCAGGCGGTCGAGCATCCGCTGCATCGTCCCGGCGCTGACCAGCGGCACATCGCCGTAAAGGATCAGAACATCGCCATCGAAACCCGCCAGCGCGGCTTGCGCCTGTTGCACGGCGTGGCCGGTGCCCAACTGAGGCTCCTGCACCGCCAGCGCGCAGCCAGTGCCGCCAAGCGCCGCCTCAAGCTGTTCCTTGCCGCTCCCCACAACAACGACTTTGTGCGCGGGCGCCAGCACATCGACGCTGGCCAGCAAGTGCATCAGCATCGGCTTGCCCGCAATCGGGTGGAGCACCTTGTGCAGATCGGATTTCATCCGCGTGCCCTTGCCCGCGGCAAGGATGATGGCGGCAACGGGTCTTTTGCTCATGCCCGCTTCCTTGCCACCAAATTGTTGCGGTTTCCACACCTAGCCATGCTTGCGCCATTTCGTCCAGAGATGCTGCGCCAGCCTGAACGGCGGCATCCGGATCCAGTGCGAGCGGACATAGAAGGCGAAGCGCAGGATCTTGCGGGTTTCCTGCCCCCAGCCATTCCGCGCGAGCAAGCGGCTGAGGTAGAACACATCGCCGCGCCGGGCCTCCCACGCCAGCCACGGATCGACCGGCGTTTCAAACAGATGATGCGCCAGCCGCAGCGCGCGCGACAAATATGGTGTCAGGCTGTGCCGCGCCGAACTGGCATGCAGGCGCTGCCAGTAGTCGCCGGCATCGCTATGCTCGCGGATCAGCCGGTCGATATCCCAAAGATTGCGCAAGCCACCCGCCAGATCGCCATCGGCAAAAAGATGCGCCACCGCGTGGATCACCATATCTTCGGGGGAAAGCGTGGACAGGCCATTGCCGAGCGGCACCGCGCCCGCGATCAGCGCCGCCGCATCGGGGCGGACGCGCGCGGTGAGCGGCAGGATCGTGTGATGGACATCGATCATCCGGTCGCGCTCGCGGTGGATCAGCGGCGGCAGTTCATGCATGTATTTGCGGTAATAGCCGTCGTCATAGGGATCGGGCTTGACCCATTCCCAACCCGCCGCAAGCAGCGCCACTTCGGCCTGATCGAGCCGGTCGCGCGGCACGAGAATATCAAGATCGCCAATCTGCCGCCCCCGCGCCGCATCGAGCCCTGCGGCAGCAAAAGCTGTGCCTTTGAGAAGAATCACAGGAATGCCGAGCGGGGCCAGTGCACGGCGCGCCATTTCCGCTTCCCACAGCGCCTGCACCCGCTGGACTTCGGAAGCCTGGCGCGCCTCGGCAAGGATCGCCGCCGCTTGCGCCGGGATGGGCAAGCCATCGAGCCGCCAGGCAAGGCTCGCGGTCAGCCGCTCGGCATGGGCCATTGCCAGCAGCGCCGTCCAGCGCCGCGCATCGAGCCCCAGCACATAGGGCGGATCGGACAGCGCCTTGGTCAGATGGCGGGCGTCCATCACCAGAGTGCTTCCACCAGTTGCAGCGCGGTATCGGTATCGGGATAGTCGATCGCCCTGGCGGGAACGCCGGACACTAGCCGGGTCAGCGCTTCGAACCCCTCCTCCCCAAGCGCGACATAGTTGGTTGAGGCCTGCGTCAGGCGGACAAAGACCTCGCTCAGCCCCACATCGCGCGTCTCAGCCGCAAAACCGAAGCGGGGAAAGAGGATGAGCGCAGGCGCCGCGGGCTCATGCATCCCGGCAATGGCCGCAGCGTCGGGCACCATATGGCACAAGTCGCCCTTGGGCGTCCCTGCTATCAGCGGCCCGAACTGCGCCTTGGGGCAAATCCGCTGCATTTCTGCAATTGCGCCGTTCTTGAGGCTGACCGGGCGCGGAAAAGGATGCACCAGACCCGTTGCCGGATCGATCAGCGCAAACTCATCCCCCATAAAACGCCAGCCCCGACTGGCAAGCAGCGCGGACAGCGTCGATTTCCCCGAACCCGACTCGCCCGTCATGATGAGCACCCTGCCATCGCGTTCGACGCTCGAGGCATGGAGCAGCAGAAAGCGCCGTTCGCCCAGCGCCATTTGCAGGTTCATCCCCATCTCCGCCGCGATCAGGCCATGCGCGAGCGAGACCGGCACCGCATCGGGCAAGGTGTAATCCCCCCGGATCGCCACTTGCGGCCGGACGAGGCGCCGCAAGAGGCTGGTTGCCTCAAGCCGGACGGTGAAGTGCGGGATCGTATCGCCCGACGGCGGATAGGCAGAATAGAGCGCCTCCAGCGCCGCGACAGGCCCATGCCAGTCACTGCCGATGCGAAGCGTCCGTGGGCCGACCCGGACGGTGAAACTGTGCCTCATGCCCGTGACACCAAGCCAATGGCCTCAAGCTCGCCAAGGCGCGCCGCCAGTGCCTCGGCATCCGCTTCGACTTCCGCCAATTCGCAGAGCCGTGCCAGCAGCGCGTCCGCCGTCATGGGGCCATGCCAGAGCGCGGCCAGTATCTCGGGCATCGGCTCTGAAACGATATGCGTCTGCCCGGAAGGTCGGTGGTAGATTGCCGTCAGCGCGTCGAGCGGGACGATCCGCAAATGGTCGGGCGGATCGGCAGCAAATAGAGGTTCGGCCATGGGGCCCGCGTCAGTGCGGCATCTGGAGCGATGCGTAGCAGGTAAAGCCGCTCTGCCCGGCCTGAAGCCGACGGATATAGTTGATATAGGCCTGGCTCTGCGAAGGGTCGGTGCCGGGCAAGGTGCTGCCGTTCAATGCGCGCTTTACTTCTTCGCCTGTAAAAGGCCGGCCGGCCGGGGCGAATGCGCCTTGCGTGCCCGGCGGAACCAGCTTCCCGTCGGGATCGATGTAATGGCCCGCCCGTGCCGGATCGGGCACCGGAATCTGACAATTCATCACCGACGTCGCGGTTGCCGCCAGCGCCGGACGAATGGTGAGGATGGTGGATGCTCCCACTGCACCGAGCGCCAGAACGCGACGTCGGTCCGCGCCATCCGGTTTGCCAGCCTGCCCCTTTTCCATCGCACCACTCCACGCTCAACGCCCGCCCACGCGATAAAGCGCGGCTGGGCAGGAATGTCGAGCATATTAACATTCTTTTGGCTGAGGGAGCCCTGCCGTAACGTCCAGCGCTTGGTGCTTGCGCAGACCGATTCAGACGCTAATCAGCGCGCATCGAACGATAGCGGAGCAGAAGTCATGACCATCAGTTTTGCAGGCAAGGTTGCCATCGTCACCGGCGCAGGCGGGGGACTCGGCCGCGAATATGCGCTTGAGCTGGCAAATCGGGGCGCAAAGGTGGTCGTAAACGATCTGGGCGGCGCGCGTGACGGCACCGGCCATTCCGACGCGGCGCTCAAGGTCGTCGAGGAAATCAGGGCGGCAGGCGGGGAGGCCATGTCGAATGGCGGCAACGTTGCCGAATATGACCAGATGGTTGAACTCGTCGCCAAGGCCAAGGAAGCCTGGGGCAGCGTCCATATCCTCATCAACAACGCCGGCATCCTGCGCGACAAGAGCTTCACCAAGATGGAGATTGCCGATTTCGAACTGGTGGTGAAAGTCCATCTGCTCGGCTCGGCCAATGCCACCAAGGCGGTATGGGACATGATGCGCGAGCAGAATTATGGCCGCATCCTGATGACAGCCTCCTCCACCGGACTCTACGGCAATTTCGGCCAGACCAACTATGGCGCGGCCAAGCTCGGCCTCGCAGGCCTTACCAAATCGCTCTACCTCGAGGGCGCGAAATACAATGTGAAGGTCAATACGCTCGCCCCGATTGCAGCGACGCGGATGACCGAAGACATCCTTCCCCCCGAAGCCTTCAAGGCGTTCGATCCGGTCAATGTCGTGCCTGCCGCACTGTTCCTCGTTTCCGACGATGCCCCGTCAAACGCCATTGTCGGCGCAGGCGGCGGCTTCTTCCACACCGCCAATGTCACGCTGACGCGCGGCATTGCGCTCCCCGAAGGCGAACGGACGGTCGAGGCGGTTGCGGCACACTGGGCCGAAATCAGCGACCGGACGGGCGAAACCGTGCCGCAATCGGGCGCGGAACAATCGATGGCGGCGATTGCACGCTTGCAAGGTCTGTAAGACCAGAGCCCTCTCCGTCATCCCGGCCCAAGCGAAATTTCAAACTGTATTGCAATGCTAATACAGTTATGCCAGACTGCGCCCATCTGAGAGGAGTCTGACGATGTATAGCGAAAGCGATCTTGAATCGGCGGTGACTGCCGGAGCACTGAGCCCGCAGGCTGTGGCGGCGTTGCGCGCCCATGTTTCCAATGCTCGCGCCACGCCAATGGTGGATGAGGAAGATTTCCGGCTGCTGTCGGGTTTCAACGATATTTTCGTCGCGATTGCGGGCATCTTGCTACTCGTCGGCGGCGCGTGGATCGGCGGGGAGATTCACCCGGCGGTCGGCGCGGCGATAGTCGCTGTGCTGTCCTGGGGGCTGGCCGAATATTTCACCAAAGTTCGCCGCATGGCGCTTCCCAGCATCGTATTCCTCCTGTCCTTTGTCGGCGGCGTATTCGGTACGCTGACGACCGCGATCCTCGGTGATGGCGGTCTCGAGGCTGGCGACCGGGCGGGCGCGACGATCATGGCGGGCTGTGCTGCTTTGGCAGCAGGCGCGGCCTGGGCGCACTGGCGGCGTTTCCAGGTGCCGATCACCGTCGCGGCGGGCGCCTTGGCGCTGGTCGGCGTGATTGTCTCGCTGCTGCTTGCAGCCGTTCCCGATATCGAGCGTGTCATTTCTCCCGCGCTCTTCGTCCTCGGCCTTGGCGTTTTCGCCTTTGCCATGCGCTGGGACATGTCGGATACGGCGCGCACCACACGGCGCTCGGACGTCGCCTTCTGGCTGCACCTGCTGGCAGCACCGATGATCGCCCATTCGATCTTCGCCATGCTCGGCCTGCTTGAGGGCGAACCCGGCATCGGCAAGGCGTTGATCGTCGTGACCCTGTATGTGGGCATGGGCCTGATTGCCCTTGCTGTGGATCGCCGCGCGCTGCTGGTTTCGGCGCTCGGCTATGTGATCTACGCGATCATCGCGCTGTTCCGCGAATTCGGCGCGATCAGCCTCAATGTCGCGCTGGCGGCCTTTGTGATCGGATCGGCGCTGCTACTGCTTTCCGCCTTCTGGCACAATGTCCGGCAGGTGGTGCTGGGCTTCCTGCCCGAAAGCCTTGGCGCGAAACTGCCGCACACCGGGCTGGTGCCTGCTACCCCGCAACCAGCTTCATAAGCCGCCGTTCGACTGGCGCGAGGATGGGTCCAAGCTCATGCCCGCGCCGGAGGACGGCTCCCGCCTCCCCGATCAGCGCCCACATGCCCTGCCGGTGGCGCAACGCCGGGCGCTTTTCGATGCGGAATTCGGGATGATCGGCGGTGCGGCGAAAGGCGCTGAACACGGCGACGTCGCGCTCCATCGCAATGCCGTAATCGCGCCACTGCCCCGCTGCGACCATCCGGCCATAAAGATCGAGTATGCGGGTCAGTTCGGTGCGGTCGAATGCAGCCTGCACGCCGCCCCGAACCGGAAACGGCGTAACCTCTCCCATCAGGCGCGTTCCCGCTTGGATTTGCCGTCCTCGCGTTCTTCGGTAAGCGCGGCCAGCCGCTTGCTGAGCTGCTCCACCTCGCATTTGAGGATTTCAAGCTGCTGCGTCGCCGGATCGAAGCGCTCGCTGCACGGCGTCCCGTATGGCACGAAATCCCGGCTCTCGGGCGTCACTTCAACCAGGGTCGATCGGGCGGGGATGCCAATCATCGTCGCCCCCTCGGGGACGTCCTTGGTCACCACGGCATTGGCGCCGATCCGCGCATGGGCACCCACCGTGATCGGGCCGAGTACCGCAGCGCCAAGGCTGACGATCACACCATTGCCGATGGTCGGATGCCGTTTGCCGCCGACGCCACCCGTCGGGTTGGTGCCGCCCAGCGTGGCGCCCTGGTAGATGGTGACGTCATCGCCGATTTCGGCCGTCTCCCCGATCACGACAAAGCCATGGTCAATAAAGAAGTTGCGCCCGATCTTCGCGCCCGGGTGAATATCGATCGCGGTGAAGAACCGGCCCAGATGGTTGACGAGCCGGGCGAGGAAAAACAGCTCCGCCCCGAACAGCCAATGCGCCGCACGGTGGAACCCCAGCGCCCAGACGCCGGGATAGATGAGGATTTCCCAGCGTGTGCGCGGCGCGGGGTCGCGTGCCTTCACCGAATCGAGATACGCAATCAGTCCGTCTAGCATGTTGGTCGTGCCGCCTTTCGCCTTCCCAAGCATCTCTATCTAGGCGTTTGCCCTTCAGGTTTCTAGACCCACGCTATGCAAGGGCCGATTCCGCTGTCTGATTCGCAAGCGAGCGCGGCTGGCTGATGGAGATGTTCGGCTTCGATATTTATGCGATCCTGCCCTTTGTTCTGATCGGCTTTGCGGCACAACTGGTTGACGGGGCACTCGGCATGGCGTTCGGCGTCATTGCCAATACTTCGCTCCTCGCACTCGGCCTCCCTCCGGCGTTGGCGTCGAGCTATGTCCACGTCATCAAGGCATTCACGGGTGGAATCGGTGGAATCGGCCATATCCTGCATCGCAACGTCGACTGGAAGCTCGGGATACGCCTTACCCTTTCGGGTGTTGTGGGTGGCGTGGTGGGGGCATTTTTCCTGACCCGGATCGACGCGGCAATCGCCAAGCCCTTCGTCCTTGCCTATCTCACGCTGATCGGCCTCTACATATTATGGCGCGGGCTTGGCCATCATTTCACCGAAAGCAGGGCGAAGATCGTGGAGCCGGTCGGCCTTGTCGGCGGCTTTCTCGACGCGACCGGCGGCGGTGGCTGGGGACCCGTGGTCACTTCGAACCTGCTGATCCAAGGACACAATCCGCGCATGACGGTCGGTACGGTCAACGTAGCGGAATTCTTCCTGGCGATTGCCATTTCGGCGACATTCATTGTCTCGCTCGGGATCAGTGATTTCACCGCCCCCGTGATCGGCTTGCTGATTGGCGGCGTCATCGCGGCGCCCATGGGCGCGTGGCTGACAAAGCGCATTCCGGCGCGACCGCTGATGGTGCTGGTCGGCACAGTGTTGACCATCACCAGCCTGTTCGGCATCTACAAGGCGCTTGCCTGATCGCCAAATTCGATTAAATTCACCAGTATGAATGGTGGAAACGATCAATGACGACTTACCTTCCCACCATCAAACAGCTCCAATATCTGGTCGCGCTTCAGGAGCACGGCCATTTCGGCAAAGCCGCAGAGGCCTGTTTCGTAACGCAATCGACCTTGTCGGCGGGTTTGCGCGAACTCGAATCGCTGATCGGGGTGACGCTGGTCGAGCGCAACCGCCGTGTCGTCCGCTTCACATCGCTGGGCGAACGAATCGCCGACAAGGCGCGCCGCGTCCTGCACGAGGCCGAGGAGCTGGGCGATATGGTTCGCGCGGCGGGCAAGCCGCTGTCGGGCGATCTGCGGATGAGCGTGATCCCGACCATCGCGCCGTTCCTCCTGCCGCGCATCCTGCCCCGGCTGCGGCGCGACTGGCCCGACCTGAAACTCTATCTGCGCGAGGAAACCAGCGGTGCGGCGTGCGAATCGCTGAGCCATGGCCGCGCCGATTGCGTGCTGCTTGCGCTCCCCTATGCCTGTGGCGACATCGCTTCGGAGACGCTGTTCGAGGATCGCCTGTTCGTGGCCTATCCGGGAAATGAAACGCCTCCCGAAATCGTGACGCCCGACACGATCGACGAAAAGCGCCTGCTCTTGCTCGAGGATGGTCATTGCCTGAAGGATCATGCCCTGTCCGCCTGCAACCGGCCCGAACTGCGGGCGAATGCCGCGATGCTCGGAACTTCGCTCCATACGCTGGTGCAGATGGTCGATAACGGCCTTGGCGTCACCATGCTCCCCGAAATGGCGATCAAGGCGGACATCCTCGTCAATACCGGGATCAACGCCCGCCCGCTCGTGGCGGATCATCCAAGCCGCAGCATCGCGCTGGCATGGCGCAAGGCAAGCCCGAGGGGGAAGGAATTCCGGTTGCTCGCGGGCGTCCTGCGCGAAGCGACCGAGCGCTAGAGTATCTTCTGCCCGGTCTTTTCCCAGTCGGCGAGGAAGCCGGCAATACCCTTGTCGGTCAGGACATGGTTGAAGAGCGAGCGGATGACGGCGGGCGGCGCCGTCATCACATCGGCGCCGATTTTGGCCGATTCAAGCACATGGATCGCGTGGCGGACCGAGGCGACGAGGATCTGGGTCGAAAAATCATAATTGTCATAGATCAGGCGGATGTCGGAGATGAGTTCCATCCCGTCATATCCGTTATCGTCATGCCGCCCGACAAAGGGCGAGACAAAGGTCGCACCCGCCTTGGCCGCAAGCAGCGCCTGGTTGGCCGAAAAGCAGAGCGTTACATTGACCATCGTGCCGTCGCTGGTCAGCTTCTTGCAGGTCTTGAGGCCATCGATTGTCAGCGGCACCTTGATGCAGACATTGTCCGCGATCCTGCGGAGGATTTCGGCCTCTTTCATCATCGTTTCGTGATCGAGTGCAACGACTTCGGCCGAAACCGGCCCATCGACCAGCCCGCAAATCTCTTTCGTCACCTCCATGAAATCGCGCCCCGACTTGTGGATCAGCGACGGGTTGGTCGTGACGCCATCGAGCAGGCCGGTCGCGGCGAGTTCGGCAATGTCCTTTGTATCGGCGGTATCGACGAAGAACTTCATGGGCTGCGGCTTTCGATGCAATGCGGAGGTTCGATGCCCGATAACAGGGTTGGCGAGGATTGCGAAGCGGGGTTTTTTCCCGTTTGAAATCCTATTTATTTCCAACAAATCTCCTATTTGGCGTTTTATACTTGACAGCGTCACGCTGTTTTGACTAAAAAGAGCGCAATGGGAAAGTGTGATTCGCAGCCGGGGCGCTGCGGAGGGCTGCGGGCGGAAACGCCTTTGCGGCCCTTTTTGCGTGGAAAGGAAGCCGGGAATGGCGGGAAGGCCCAAGGAAGGCGGGAAGCCGGCGCAGAAACTGCCGAGCATGGCGGTTCGCAAGACCTGCTTCATCGAACTGCTGCGCCGCACCGCCAATGTCAGCCGCGCGGCGCGCGAGGCGGGCCTCGCGCATTCGACAGTTTACCGCCAGCGCACCCTGTCAAAGGCCTTTGCGACGGATTGGGACAATGCCGTTGCCGAAGCGCTCGATGCGCTTGAGGAAGCCGTGCTGGGCCGGGTGCGCGACGGCGCGCCCCGTCCGGTCTTCTATGCCGGCGAACAGGTCGGCACCGTCCGCCAATATTCCGACGCGCTGGCGATGTTCATCCTGAAATCGAAGCGTCCCGAAATCTACAACCGGCTTCCGCAAGCCGTATCCGAGGCCGACGAGATGACCGAAGCCGAGGCGGAAGCCGAATTCGACCGGCGGATGGCGCGGCTGAGGGGGGCCTGAACCATGTCGCCCTTCGCATCCGAAGCGATGAGGCTTGCCAGTGGCGATGCAGACGCGCTGGCGCGATTGCGGGCAAGTGTCGGCAGTTTCCGCCGCAAGCTGCTCGACTGGGCGTTCTGGGCCGACAAGCGCCAGCTTCCACCCGAAGGGGACTGGCATGGCTGGCTGATGCTTGCCGGACGCGGCTTCGGCAAGACCCGGGCAGGGGCCGAATGGGTGCACGCGCTGGCCGAAAGGCACGGATCGATCCGCATTGCGCTGGTCGGGGCAACGATGGACGAGGCGCGCACCGTGATGGTCGAAGGGCAAAGCGGGATCCTTGCGACCCGGCCAAGCGAAGCGCGGCCCAAATGGGAACCTTCGCGTGGCCGGCTCAAATGGCGGACCGGGGCGGAGGCGTTCCTTTATTCGGGCGAAAACCCGGAAAGGATGCGCGGCCCCGAACATCATTTCGCCTGGTGCGACGAACTGGCCAAATGGGCCTGGCCACAGGATTGCTGGGACATGTTGCAAATGGGAATGCGACTGGGAGAAATGCCGCGCACGCTGGTGACGACGACCCCGCGCCCGTTGGCGCTGCTCCGGCGGCTGGCGGACGATCCGGGGGTGGTGACGGTGCGGGGCCGGATGGCCGACAACCGCTTGTTGCCCGATGCCTATGTTGCGCGGATGGAGGCGGAATATGGCGGCACCAGGCTCGGCCGGCAGGAACTGGATGGCGAACTGATCGCCGATGCCGAAGGCGCGTTGTGGACCCGCGACGCGATCGAGGCCTGCCGGATCCGGTCGGCGCCCGAACTGGTGCGGGTCGTGATCGGAGTCGATCCGCCCGCGACCCGCACGGGCGATGCCTGCGGGATTGTCGCAGTGGGGATGTGCGCGGATGGCAAGGGCTGGGTTCTGGCGGATGAAAGCGTGGCCGGCCAGTCTCCCGAAGGCTGGGCGCGCGCCGTGGCGACGGCCGCCGCCCGCTGGCAGGCAGACCGGGTGATCGCCGAGAAGAACAATGGCGGAGAGATGGTCGAAAGTGTGCTGCGCGCCGCCGATGTGGCGATGCCGGTCCGGCTCGTCCATGCCAGCCGGGGCAAGGTGCCGCGGGCGGAACCGGTGGCGGCGCTCTACGAGAAAGGCCGGGTGCATCATGTCGGCGCCTTCCCGGCGCTTGAGGATGAGATGTGCGGGCTGATTGCGGGCGGCGCCTATGAGGGGCCGGGACGATCTCCCGACCGGGCAGACGCGCTGGTCTGGGCGCTCACCGAACTGATGCTGGGCAAGAAGCGGGAAGGGCCAAGGGTGCGGGTTGTCTGACCTTCGCGCCGCAAATCTGCGCCACTGTCGTCATGCGGAAACAAGTTCCGGATGACGGATCAGCTCTGACGCAAGCTGTACCAAAGGGAAATGCCATGACTTTGAAGAATATCGCCCGTTGGGCGGGCCGTCGTCTGCGGGAAAGATCAACCTATGTCGGCCTTGCCACCGTCGCGATCGCGGTTGGCGCGCCGGCAGATGTGATCGAGACGATCGGGAAGGCCGGGCAGGTTGCCGCGCTGATTTTCGGCACCGGGCTGGCCGCCGCGACCACACGGACCGATCCGGCGATCCAGGACCAATAGGGCCGCCTGCCGCAAGGCGTTTGCGAATTCTGTGGAGTAAACAATGAAAATCTTCGGCTGGAAATCGGTCGGGCGTGCAGGCGCGCGTCCGGTCCTTTCGCATGGGCTTTCGACATGGGTCAGCGGCGATTGGCCGCGATCCTATGAGGCGCAGTTGCGCGAGCTTTACCTGGGCAATGCCGTGGCGCAGCGGGCGGTGCGGCTGGTGGCGGAAGGGGTGGCTTCTGCCCCGCTTTCCGCCTCCGATGCCAAGGCGCTGGCTTTGGTCAAGGCAACGTCGGGCGGGCAATCGCTGCTCGAAACCGTGGCGATGCAGTTGCTGCTGCACGGCAATGCCTATGTCGAGCTGCTCCCCGGCCGCGACGGCGCGCCCGCCGAGCTGTTCGCGCTGCGGCCCGAGCGCGTCAGCATCGAGCCCGACGCGCGCGGCTGGCCGACGGGGTTCCTCTATCGTGCCGGAGCGGCGGTGACGCGGCTCGCAGGCGATCGCGTGATTCATATCCGGACGCATCATCCGCTCGACGATCATTACGGGCTGGGCTGCCTCGATGCGGCGGCGGGCGCGCTGGCCGCGCACAACGCCGCGACGCGGTGGAACAAGGCTTTGCTCGACAATGCGGCGCGGCCCTCGGGCGCGCTGGTTGCGGACGGGAACGAAACGTTGACGGCCGATCAGTTTGTGCGGTTGCAGCGCGAAATGGAGGCGAGCTTTGCAGGCGCCCCCAATGCGGGCCGGCCGATGCTGCTCGAAGGCGGGCTCAAATGGCAGGCGATGTCGCTTTCGCCTGCCGACATGGATTTTGCCGGGCTGAAGGCGGCGGCGGCGCGCGAAATTGCGCTGGCGTTTGGCGTCCCTTCGGTCCTGCTCGGGCTGCCGGGCGATGCGACCTATGCCAATTACCGCGAGGCCAGCAAGGCACTGTGGCGGCAGGCGATCCTGCCGCTGGCGGGCAAGATTCTGGACGCATTGGCCGAAGGTTTGAAGCCGTGGTTCGCCGGGCTGACGCTGGCGGTCGATCTCGACCAGGTGGTGGCCCTCTCGGAGGATCGCGAGCGGCTGTGGCAGCAACTGACCGCTGCGGACTTCATCACCGTGAACGAAAAACGAGCGATGGTCGGGCTGGAGCCGCTCACGCCCTCTGTGGAAATGCCTGAAGTGCGTGACGAGGGCGGCGAAATCGAAACCAAGTTCAACCCCTGGCATGATCCCGACAATGGCCAGTTCACATTTGGACCGGGCGGATCCTTTTCGGGTGGGGGTGGCAGCTTTGGTGGTGGCGGCGCGACCGGCCGCTTTGACGGTCCGTCGCCGTCAAGACCTGCAAGGACGCGAAGCCAGGCGCGCAAGCCGGCCGCTCCCGTTCCGCAACCTGCCCCGCGTGCTGCAAGCAAGAAGCCCGTCGTGCGTCCGACCAGCACGTCCGCTCGCAGCGAAACGGACGAGATGCGCCGGGTGACGGAAAACGGGTATGACTTCGACATTGACAGTGAGAATCGGACGCACAGGGCAGCCGGCACCGTGCGGCTGGATGCTGAGCAACGACGCTCACGGTCTGCGCAAAGAAGGGCTGGCAGGCCGGACCGCTTGCCGTCAGATGAGGGCGGACATTATGTTGCCCGCGAATTCGGCGGACCCGACAAGGACTTCAACCATTTCGCCCAGGACGCCAAATTCAACAGGAGCGACTATCGCAAGCTGGAAATCAAGTGGCGAAAACTCACTAAGGCTGGCAAAAAAGTCACATTTTCGATTGTTCCGCGCTATCCGCCCGGATCACGGCGTCCATCCGATATCGATGTGATGTATTTCTATGACGGCAATCTGGTGAAGGTGCCTTTTACGAACGGCAACGGGAACTGATGACATGACCATGAAGGAAAAAGGCGAAATTCTGGAAGAGATTGGCCGCTTGATCGATGATCAGCTTGAAGGAAGAAGCGAGAACGCCTTTCTTTATGCGGACATGGCGGAAAATACGGGCTCAGGATATATACTTGAGGACGCGGGTGATCGCGTGATTTTACATCTTGCAGACAATGAGATCGTCTGGGCGGCGCTGGCGTTATGTCAAAAGGAGCCCAAAGAGAAGCGCTGGCAAGCAATGCGATATTCGTTGAACGATGGGAAGTTTTCGGCCGAGTTCGACTATTTCCCGGAGGAGGATGAGGAAGAGATAACCAGCGACCGGGCCTACCGCGTGCTCGAGGAGCGCGCGGGCAACAGGGTGCTAGACAAGACGCTCGAGATCGAGAAGTTTAGGCGGCTCTACGGATTTGATATCTGATGGCCCCTCGAGCGACAGGTTGGTCGACTCAGCGTATGTCAGTCGCTCGAAAAGGAAGACACAGAATCACTTCTTTGTTGAAGTACCAGCCTCGCGGCCTCGGGCGCGGAACGCCGGGCGCAAAAAGCACTGAGACGCGGTGTGCGCCGGCAATCGCGTTTATCGTGTTGGTCGGCATGATAGCAAATTGCGGCGCCGTCTACGCCAAAACGCCAAGACACATCAGGAAGTTCGATATCATCTGTTCCGTCAGCGGCCATGACTACAGGGCGTATCACCCCGAACTTGAAGGCTATGCGTATGCCATGCCAGACAGCTGGGCCTATGATTTCCGCTACCGGGTTGATCTGAACGTCGGGCTATACACCGATGTGGGGCCAAAAGACGAGGAGACAAAGACAATTGCGTCCACGACGCGTCGGATCATTACGTTCGTCAAGACCAAGGACGAGCATGAAACCTTCGACCTGAAGACGCGGCGTTACCGCCGTACAGCCACGCTCTCCGCCTATAAGGACGGTTTTGCGTCAGGGCCATGCCGCTTTGCGAGATACTCTGGGCGATAGCATGCCCTGATAAATTTATGGCAATCCCCATGTGCTGAGACCAAACTATGCTGAATTTCGCTTCGCTTCTGGCCCCGGCTCTTCTCATCGCGAGTGCCGCCGCCGCTTCATCGACCAAGGATGTTTCGGATGTGACAGCCAGTCTGTTTTGTCTTTCACACAGCCGGTTCAAGTTCGAAGATCCCAAGGCTCGTGGGCACCGTGTCCGTTATCTCATCGATACGGAGAGTTTCGAGGGGGAACGCCATATCCTGTTGTTTGTCGGGGCGGCAGGCGGATTGACCCGGTGGTATGATGTTGAAGTCTTCGGGTTGCTGCCTGCGCGCGGCTATCGGCTCACGAATAATGCCGAGTTTGTTGCTGGCCGCGGGGGACTCCGGCTTGTCGGTCCGCCTTTGGGAGGAATATGGGCAAATGATCGCCTCGAACGGGCACTGGCCGCAGTCCGGCTGCGGCCGACGGTTGTGGTGAAAGCCGCAAATAAACCGGCCCATCAGGAACAGTGCCGGTCGTTTGACGATAGATTTTCGGGGGGTTGAACATGAACTTCGAGCTTGAAGGCCGTCATCCCGGCTGACCCGCCCATTCAAACTGTACCACGGAGCCGCCTTCGGGCGGCTTTTTCTTTGTCCGGAGCGCACATCATGAGCGATTCAACCATGCTGACACAATTGACCAAACAGGCCGAAGCCGGCGGCGCCGACCTGGTGACGCTGCGCGCGCTGATCGAGGAGGCGTCCGAACTGGGCGCGTCGCGGGCGCTCGCCACGCTCGGGCTGGCCGATGAAAAGGCCCATAAGGACATGGCCGAACTGCGCGAGCTGCTTTCGGCGTGGCGCGATGCCAAGGTGACCGCGCGCAAGGCCGTAGTCGACTGGGTGATGCACGGCTTCCTCGCGCTGCTTTTGATCGGGATCGCGGTCAAGCTCGGGCTTGGCGGGTTGGTCAGCCAATGAGGATCGCGGGCTACGCAGCCATCTTCGACCGGCCCGACCAGGGCGGTGACGTCATCCGCAAGGGTGCCTTTGCCAGCGCCCCCAAAGCGGGCCTGCCGCTTTTCTGGCAGCATGATGCAGGCCGGCGGATCGGCACCGTCGAAAGCCTTGCCGAAGATACACGCGGCCTGCGCGTCATTGCCCGGCTGGCACGGCACCGCCCGGTCGCCCCGGGGCATGGCCTGTCGTTCGGATACCGGGTGCGGGCCGCGCACAACGGAAAATTCAGGGAGTTGACCGACCTCGAACTGGTCGAGGTCAGCCTGGTGAGCGAGCCGATGCAGCCGTTGGCGCGGGTGCATGCGGTTGAGGATCAAAACGAAGGAGAAGACAATGGATTATGAAGTGAAAGCGGGATCGCTCGAGGAGAGCTTTGCCGAAATCGAAGCGGGTACGCTCGCGGTCGAGCGGCCCGTTCTTTCGGGCGGCAATGCGGCGCGATCGGCGTTTGTCGATGGCTATTTGCGACGCGGCGCGGAGCTCGAGCTCAAGGCCGTTTCGGGGGTTGTGCCGGCCGATGGCGGCTATGCCGTCCCCCGGGAAATCGACGCAGCGGTCGATGCCACGCTCAAATCGATTTCGCCGATCCGCAGCATTGCCAACATCGTCCAGGTCGGCAGCGCCGGTTATCGCAAGCTGGTGACGTCCGGTGGCATCGCCTCGGGCTGGGCCGCTGAAGACGCTGTCCGGCCCGACACGGGGACGCCGGTGTTCAACGAAATCGTCCCGAGCTTTGGCGATCTCTATGCCAAGCCGTCGGCGACGCAGGCAATGCTCGACGATGTCCAGTTCGATGTCGAGGCGTGGCTCGCCGGCGAGATTGCGACCGAATTTGCCAAGGCCGAAGGAACGGCATTTGTGAACGGCACGGGCGTCAACCAGCCCAAGGGCTTCCTCCAGTCGCCGGTTGCAGCGACGGCAGACACGGTGCGCGCCTTCGGAACGCTCCAATATGTGCCCACCGGCACGCTCGGCGCCTTTTCCGCAAGCCCGCAGGACAAGCTCGTCGAACTCGTCCACACGCTGCGCGCGCCTTACCGGCAGGGCGCGGCCTGGGTGATGAATTCGGCAACGCTCGCTGCGATCCGCAAGTTCAAGACGACCGACGGGGCGTTCCTCTGGCAGGCGGGCCTCGTTGCGGGCCAGCCCGATACGCTGCTCGGCTATCCGGTGGTCGAAGCCGAGGACATGCCCGACATCGCCAATAACAGCCTGTCGGTGGCGTTCGGCAATTTTCGCGCCGGTTACCTGATCGCCGAGCGCACCGAGACACGGATCCTGCGCGATCCCTATTCGAACAAGCCCTATGTCCAGTTCTACGCAACCAAGCGGCTGGGCGGGTGCGTCTCGAATTCGGAGAGCATCAAGCTGCTCAAATTCTCGGCGACCTAAGGCGTATCCCCCCTCCCGTTCGCGGGAGGGGCCGGGGGTGGGCCTGTGCGTCAGCGGGCGAACCGGTCCCGTGACCGGCCCACCCCCACCCCTGACTTCTCCCGCAAGCGGGAGGTGGATTTTCCAAGGAACCGAAAATGCTCAGCCTCTCCCCGCCGCCGATCGCGGCGGAGGCCGTTGTTGCGGCCAAAACCTATTTGCGGATCGAGAATGATCTCGAAGACGAACTGCTCGCCAGCCTCGTTGCGGCCGCGATCCGCCATGTCGAAGGGTTCACCAACCTCATTGTCCTGCGCCGTGCCGGTATCGACCGGCTGCCGGTTTCGGGCGCGTGGCAAAGGCTTGGCGTTACGCCCGTCAATGCCATTACGGCGGTTGCGGGCCTGCCCGAACAGGGCGCCGCCTTCATGCTGCCGATCGAGGCCTATGCGCTCGATATTGACGGCAGCGGCGATGGCTGGGTGCGTGTCACTGCGCCCGGAAACGCAACGCGGATCGACGTGACGGTCGATGCCGGGCTGGCGGCGGACTGGGCGGACATTCCAGAGCCGCTGCGCCTTGCGGTGCTGCGGCTGACGGGGCATCTCCATAGCTATCGCGACGCGGCGCCCGACAGCGGGCCGCCGGCAGCGGTTGCCGCGCTGATCCGCCCTTGGCGCAGGATGCGGCTGTCATGAGCGGCGAATTTTCCGGATCGCTGGGTGAGCGCGTGGCAATCGAGCAGCGCCGGGCCGACCGCGACGTGCTGGCCGGGGCCAAGCGCGGCTATGTCTATGCGGGTGCAAGCTGGGCAGCCGTGGCGCCGCTGTTCCCGGCGAGCCTTACCGAGGCCGATGCGCTGTCGGCCCTGCCGCGCTGGCAGGTGACGATGCGCAAGCGCGAAGGCGTCGGCCCCCAAACACGGCTGGTCTGGCGCAGCCGCTTCCTTGCGGTCCGCTCGGTTACCAGCGATCCGCGCGCGCCCGAAAAAATGATTCTGACCTGTGAGGAGATACGATGATGTTCAAAGGATTGAAGGCCCGCCTCGCGCGGGCGGGGAAAGCGGCTGTCGTGGCAGCCATTTCAAGGCTGGTGCGCGACATAGATTTGCCGCCCGATGTGACGGTCGAAAGTGATGAGGATGGTGTGAAGCTTTCGGGCCGGGCCTTGCGCCGCCGGATGCTCGATGACGCGCGGCTGAGAAAAATCCGGCGATGAGCGGCGCAATGGGAGCAGTCCAGGCGGCCGTTGCCGAAGCGTTACGCAATTCGGCGCCGGTCATGGCGGCGGTCTCGGGCGTTTATGACGGCCCGCCGTCGCGCGCGGCCTTTCCCTATATCGCGCTCTCGGACGGCAGCGGCAGCGACTGGAGCACCAAGACGGCGCCGGGACGCGAAATCCGCGTTGCGCTGACCGTGTGGGACGATGGCGAGGAACCGGCCCGGCTCTACGGCCTGATGCACGATGTCGACGCCGCCGTTTCGGGGATCGGGCGCGATCTCGACGGCTGGCGGGTGGCGAGCGTGGCGTTCGTCCGCTCGCTGGTGGTGCGCGATCCCGCTGGCCCCTGGGCAGGGCTGGTCGAACACCGGGTCAGGGTGATGGCAACCGACTGAGGAGAAAATCAATGCCAGCAGAAAAAGGAAGCGCCTTCCTGTTGAAGGTCGGCGATGGCGCGGCGGCGCCGGTTTACACGACGGTTGCCGGGCTGAGGACCACGCAGGTCTCGATCAATGGCGAAAGCGTGGTGATTACCAACAAGGGTTCGGGCGGATGGCGCGAGCTGCTTTCGGGCGCGGGGGTCCGCGCGGTCTCGGTTTCGGGCGCGGGGGTCTTTACCGGTTCGGCGGCCGAACTGCGGATCAAGGCCAGCGCGCTGTCAGGCACGCTCGACGATTATGAGCTGAGCTTTGAATCGGGCGAGCGGCTGCGCGGCAGGTTCCTCGTCGCGCGGCTTGACTATGCCGGGGATTTCAACGGCGAACGGTCTTACACATTGGCACTCGAAAGCTCGGGCGCGGTGGTGTCGCTATGAGCGGGACAAGCGCAAATGCGAGCCGCGGCGAGGCGTGGCTGCTCAACTGGGCGCTGCGGCCGTCATTCGACGCGCTGGTTGCGGCCGAGGAGGAACTGGGGCCATTGTTCGCACTGGTCGAACGCGCGGCTTCGGGCCAGCTCAAGCTTTCGGAAATGGTCACGCTGTTCTGGCATTGCCTGAAGGAACGCGGCGATCTGAGCCGCGAAGGTTTTGGCGAGCTCATCGCCGAAGCCGGCCTCGCGGCAGTGACGCCCGCGCTCAAGGCACTGCTCGGGCAGATATTGGCGGGACGCTGATGTTTGGAGAAGCCGCCACGCGCCTTGCGGGGCTCAGCGCGGCGCTGCTGGGCTGGCGGCCCGATGAATTCTGGCGCACCACCCCGGCCGAACTTGCAACGATCCTGGCGGCGCTTTCGGTACCCGGGGGTGAAGCCGCAGATAGCGCGCTGCTTGCGCGTTTGAAGGAGCAATTTCCCGATGGATGAAGAAATCGAACGGCTCATCGTTTCGGTGCGTGCCGATACGCAGGGCTTTGCGCGCGATGTGCAGGACATGCGCGGGATACTTGACGGCCCGTTCGGCGCGGGGGTCGAACGCGCGGGTCAATTGCTCGAAGGCACGCTGTCGCGCGCTCTCAGGACCGGAAAACTGGGATTTGAGGATCTGAAACGCGTTGCGCTTTCGGTGACGGCGGAGATTGCCGCCGCTGCCATCCGCGCCGGGATCGGGTCGCTTGGCGGCTCCTCGGGCAGCGGTCTCGCGCAGGCTGGCGTATCGTTGCTGTCCGCATTTCTGGGCGCACCCGGACGCGCGACGGGCGGGCCGGTTTCGCCGGGCCGGGCCTATATGGTTGGCGAACGCGGGCCCGAAGTCTTCGTGCCGACGAGCAGCGGGTCCATTGCACCAATCGCCGGTTCCTCCGCACGCGACGTGCGGATCGCGATTGCGATCAACGCGCCTGCGGGATCGGCCCCCGAGATGCTCGCCCGGTCGAGCCGCCAGGTGGCGCGGGCCGTGCGGATGTCGCTGGCGCGCGAGGATTGAACGATGGGCCATAGCCTCGCAAAGCTTGGCGATGCGCTCCGGTCCGGGTTCGTCAAGCGCTTCGATCCGCGCTTCTGGACGGTCGATTTTCCGCGTCCGATGATGGCCGCGGTTACGACAACCGGCGCGCAATCGTTGCGCGTCGATACCGTGTTCTACAAGGCCAACGACCTGGCCGGGCTGATCTGGGACGCCGAGGACCGCTTCGATCATCCGCTGCTCGCCTATGAGACGAGCCGCGATTTCCGCGGATGCGTGCTGAAGTTCCGCTGGCAATCGTCGGGGATCATGCCGCTCGACGCCGTCAATGGCCCGACGCTGACGATCGAGGGCCGTGATGCGGCGGGCGCCGCGCGGAGCTGGTACGTCCGGTTGTGGAACTATGCCAAGGGCACGCCGGCCGATGCCACGATAACGCTCGATTTCGATGCCCTGCAGGGCGGCTTCCTCTTGCCATCCGAAGGCGACCCGGTCTGGGCGGGCGACGTGGACCGGATGTTCCTCTCGCTCGTGCCGCCGGGTTTCAGCAATGCCGATGTCCCGCTTGCCAATGCCGTCGAAGGCGGTGTGACGCTGAGCGCAATGGCCTGTGAAGGGCCGGGTTCGGTGCTGGCGATCGGCGACGTCATCGTCCCGCCGCACGGTTTCGCGATCGCGACCGGTTATGACGATGCCTATAACCAGACACCCGCGCGACTGATCCGGAATATGTTCCAACTGGGCTATCGCGGCAGCCTCGACCATTATGTCGGGATGAGCCATTATTTCCGGCTCGAAGCGCTTTACGGGGGCTATTATATCAGCCTTGCGGGCGGGACGCTCAACGCGCCCTGTGCGGCCTGGCACGCGGACTTTGCGGCGCGGTCGAAGGCGCATGATTATCGCCTGATCGTCTCGCTCTCCTACGAACTGTTCGACGTGCATTGCTATAACGACTGGAAGCAGCGGGCTTGGAATGACGATCCTGCTCATACCGGTTACAGCCCGCCTTCGGTGCTGCTGTCGCCCGCTCATGCCGGCGCGATGGGCTATTTGCAGGCGGTTGCGCGCGCCTTTGTTGCCATTGCCGTTTCGGCTGGCCATGCGCCGCGCTTCCAGGTGGGCGAGCCGTGGTGGTGGGTGCTGCCCGACGGTCGGCCCTGCCTTTACGACGACGCCGCGCGCGCGGCGCTGGGCGGAGCGCCGGTGGAAATTCCAACGGTGCGTTCAACAGCGCTGACCGCAGCGCAGAAAGCGCTGCTCGATGCGGCGGGTGCGATCCTGGCGGCTTCGACGGCCGCGCTGGTGGCGGCTGTACGGTCCGACCAGCCGGGCTGCGAGACGATGCTGCTCGTCTATCTGCCGACCGTGCTTGATGCAGCTGCGCCCGAGATCCGGCGCGCCAACGTTCCGCCCGGCTGGGCCTCCCCGGCCTTCGATACGCTCCAGCTTGAGGATTATGAGTGGGTGACGGGCGCCAACCGCGCGGCGAGCGCTGCGGGCGCGGCCGTCATGACGGCGCGGCTCGGCTATCCGGTGGCGCGGCAGCACTATTTGTCAGGCTTTGTCCAGTCCGCTTCGGACAAGGCGCAATGGTCGCTGATCGAAGCGGCGGCGCGGGCGGCGGCGCGGCGTGGCATCACCGAAATCTTCATCTGGGCGCTCCCCCAGGTGGTGCGCGACGGGTTCACGCTTTTCAGCCTTGAGGAGGACGATATGCAGGCCTTTGACGATATTTCCTTCCCGCTGGCGCTGGGCCGCGCAGCAAGCGTGACGCCGGGTTTCTCGACCGCGATCGTCACCACCGCTTCGGGCCATGAGCAACGCAACATGGACTGGGCGAGCGGGCGGCTGCGCTTCGATGCGGGGCCGGGGGTGCGCTCCGCGACCGATCTCCAGGCGCTGATCGGTTTCTTCCGCGCGCGGCGGGGAGCGGCCCGGGGTTTTCGCTTCAGGGACCCGCTCGATCATTCATCGCGAGCGATGACGGGCGCGCCAAACGCGCTCGACCAGCTGCTTGGCACCGGCGACGGTGTGCAGACGGCATTCGCGCTCGTCAAGCGCTATGGCGAAGGCGCCGAGGCCGAGGAGCGGCGGATCACCCGTCCCGAACCGGCTTCGATCGTTGTCGCGGTGAACGGGTTGTCGGTGACGAACTGGACGCTGGGCGAAGGCGGGATGATCAACCTTGCAACCGCGCCCCCTGTCGGCGAAACGATAACGGCGGGTTTCCGCTTCGACGTCCCTGTGCGCTTTGCCGAGGACAGCCTGTCGATCGAGGCCGGGCAATGGCAGGCAGGCGATGTGCCGTCCGTCCCGATCATCGAAATCCGCGAGGGCTGAGCCATGACCGAATGGTTCAAGCAGGATCTGACCAGCCTTGCCTTTTGCTGGCGGCTCGAACGCCGCGATGGCGTGGTGCTGGGGTTTACCAGCCATGACCGCGACCTTCAACTCGGCGGGCTGGCCTATCGCGCGGCGCCGGGAATGGTGCCATCAGCGATCGAGCGGCGCGACAGCCTCGATCCCGACACGATGGAGCTGTCCGGCGCACTGACCAGCAGCCTGATCACCGATGCCGACCTGCTGGCCGGGCGCTGGGACGGCGCGCGGCTGCGCGTGAGCGCGGTAAACTGGGCCGATCCCGACGACAATCCGGTCTTCCTTGCCCGGGGCGAGCTGGGCAGCGTCGAAAGCGACGGATTGAGTTTTTCGGCCGAGTTGCGTGGGCCCGCCGCCCTGCTCGAAGCGGCCGTTGTGGAGCAAACCTCGCCCGAATGCCGTGCGGCCCTTGGCGACCGGCGCTGCCGGGTCGATATGGCGGGGCGACGGACGATCGCGCGTGTGGTTTTGACCAATGGCGTGGCCGTGACGGTGGACAATGGTCCCGGCGATTGCGGCTTTGGCATGCTTCGCTGGCTCGACGGCGCCAATGCGGGGCTGACGAGCGCGATCTTGGTTAATTCTGGCCCGTTGGCAACGCTGCGCGACCCCCCGCCCTTTGTGCCCACGCCCGGAACGATGGTCGAACTCATTGAAGGTTGCGACAAGCGCTTGGCCACCTGTGCACAGCGCTTTGCCAATGCCGAAAATTTCAGGGGAGAACCCCATCTCCCCGGCAATGACTTGCTGGTGCGCTATGCGAAATGATCCTGTAATCTCTGCAAGGACGCTGATTGGCGTCCCGTTCCGGCTTCACGGGCGGGCGCCCGAACTTGGGCTTGACTGTGTCGGTCTTGTCGCCATCGCCTATGGCTTGAGCGAAAACGTGCCCACGGGCTACAGCTTGCGGAGCCGCGACCTTGCCCATTGGGAACGGGTCATCCGCGCGCAGGGCTTTGTCAGCCGCCATGCAGGCTGGCGGCGAGGCGATCTGCTGCTGGTCCGCCCCGGCCCTGCGCAGATCCATCTGGGAGTCTGGACCGGCGGCAGCCTGATCCACGCCGATGCCGGGCTCGGGCGGATCGTCGAGACACCGGGCATTCCCCGCTGGCCCGTGCTGTCGGCCTGGCTCCGCCGCATGGGGAGGCGCTGATGGCGACGCTGATCCTCTCGACGGTCGGGACGCTGGTCGGCGGCCCGATCGGCGGCGCAATCGGCGCGGTCATTGGTCAGCAGATCGATAACCGCCTGTTTGCCCCAAAGGGGCGCCAGGGGCCAAGGCTCAACGAACTGGCGGTGCAGACTTCGTCCTATGGCTCGCCGATCCCCAAACTGTTCGGCGCCAGCCGTGTAGCCGGAACCGTGATCTGGGCGACCGACCTCAAGGAAACCAGGAGCAGTGTTTCGAACGGCAAGGGGAGGCCCAATTCGACGGTCTACAGCTATTCGGCCTCGTTCGCCGTGGCCCTTTCGGCGCGGCGCATCCTCCGTGTCGGGCGGATCTGGGCCGATGGCAATTTGCTGCGCGGGGCATCGGGCGATTTCAAGAGCGAGACCGGCTACCGGCTTCATGACGGCGGCGAAGGACAGGCGGTCGATCCCCTGATCGCTTCGGCCGAAGGTCTTGCGATGACGCCCGCCTATCGCGGTCTGGCCTATGCCGTGTTCGAGGATTTCCAGCTGGGCGACTATGGCAACCGCATCCCGACGCTGAGCTTTGAAGTCATCGCTGACGAAGGTGATGTGAGCGTCGGTGCTGTCCTGTCCGAACTGGGCGGACCGGGCGTTGTGGCGGATAGTCCGGCCCTGCTCCAGGGCTTTGCCGCCACCGGGGACAGCGTGCGCGGCGTTGCCGAAACGCTGGCCGGGCTTTTCCCCTTTGCCGCACGCGACGATGGCGCAGTGCTGCGCCTTGAAACCGCACCTGCCTTGTATGACGGCCCGTCTGCAACCGATCTCGGCGCCGCATCGGGCGAGCAGACAGCGCCCCGTGTGGCGCGCGAGCGGCGCTCCGAAGCCGGTGTGCCCGCCATCCTTTCGGTCGCGCATTATGAACCGGGGCGCGACTATCAGCAGGGGCTGCAACGGGTTCGCGACGGCGGCGGCGGGCGGCGCGAATTGCGGATCGACATGCCGGTGACACTCGATGCCGGACGCGTGAAAGGCCATGCGATGTCGGCGCTGCACCAGCTTCGCGTCGAGCGATCGACGGCCAAAATCCGGCTGCCGTGGCGCTATATGGACCTGATGCCCGGCCAGCGCATCACGATCCCGGGGGATGCGACCGATTGGCGGGTCTCGGGCGTGACGTTCGACCGGATGGTGATCGGGGCCGACCTTGTCCGACGGGCGATCGTTTCGGCTCTGGCGCTTGCGTCCGATCCCGGACGGAACCTTGCCCAGCCCGATCGCGCCCATGGCCCGACCGCGTTCCACTTGCTTGACCTTCCGCCGCTCGACGACATGGCTGCCACTGCGCCGCGCGTCGCTGTGGCCGCCGCCGGGCTGCTGCCGGGCTGGCGCAGCGCGACGCTGCTTGCCAGTCTGGATGACGGCATCAGCTGGCAGGAGGCCGGATCAACGGCCGCGCCGGCCGTGATCGGGACCGCTGAAGCCGTGCTCGGCCCGGCAAGCGCGCAGTTGGTGGACGAAGCCGGGACGCTCAACGTCGCGCTGCTCAACGAGGCGATGCAGCTGCAATCGGCCAGTCCCGACGCCCTTCTTGCCGGGGCAAACGCCGCGCTGGTCGGTGACGAACTGATCCAGTTCCGCACCGCCACGCCGCTGGGCAATGGTCGCTATCGCCTGACTGGACTTTTAAGAGGCAGACGAGGAACCGAATGGGCGATCCCAGTGCATGGCGAGAGCGAGTCCTTCGTCCTGATCGAGCGCGAAACCCTGGCCTTTCTCGAGGTTCCGGCGGGGACGGCGCTGGTCCGGGTCATGGTGATCGGGTTGGCCGATACGGACCCGGTCGAGCAGCGGCTCGAACACCCTGGCCAGGCGCTTCTCCCGTTGCCGCCCGCCCATGCGACGGCCACGGCGCTGGCGAATGGCGACACCGAAATCGGATGGATACGACGGAGCCGCAATGGCTGGCGCTGGCTCGACGGGGCCGATGCGCCGCTGGTCGAGGAAGCGGAGCGCTATCGCCTGATCCTGACGCCGGATACGGGCCCCGCGCGCACGATCGAGCAGTCGAGCTCGCGCTTCGTTTATTCCGCGGCCGAGCGGGCCGGCGATCGCACGAGCGGTGCGACAAGCCTAAGCGTGCGCATCTGCCAGCTGGGCAGCTTCGGCCCATCCCTGCCCGTGACCATCCCGCTTTCACTGACATGAGGAGTGCCTGCAATGACCGAGCAAACCCCCAGGCTTGGATTTCCGCTACTGGCAAGCGGCCAGGCGCAGAAGGAAGTGACACACAATGAAGCGCTGATCCTGGCCGACGCGCTGGTCCAGCCCGTGGTCCTGGCCGTGGCACCCCCGGCGATCCCGGACACGCCGCTTCCCGGCCAGTGCTGGGTCGTGGGGAACGGTGCAGGCGGCGCCTGGTCGGGGCATGACAATGCCATCGCCTGCTGGAGCGAAGGCGGCTGGCGCTTTGTCGCGTCGCGCGAAGGGATGAGTGCCTGGAGCCTTTCGGACGCGCTGCCGGCGAGGCGCGAGGCGGGCGGCTGGGTGCTGGGACAAATCGGGGCAACCAGTGTCCGGATTGGTGGCAATCAGGTCGTCGGGGCGCGGCAACCTGCCATCGCAAATCCCGCAGGCGGAGCAATCATCGATGCAGAAGTTCGAGTCGCGCTGGCCGCGATACTGGCCGCTTTGGCGGCCCACGGGCTGATCGCTGCCTGATTTACTTTCGACACGCACCCTTTCACGTCCGGGCGGGCAAAACTGCGGCATTTCGGCAACAGTTCCGATCATTTCTGTGCTTGCGCGCATCTTTCCCATTGGCTAGTGCATTCTCGCTGTCCCGAGTGACAATTGAGAAAGGGGATTATTATGCGGAAGCTGGCCATTGCTATGGCGCTCACGTCCACCGCCATCGCCTCACCTGCGCTTGCGCGTGATGATGCTTGGTATATCGGCGTTGAGGCTGGGGCCTCGATCGTCGAAGACATTTCATACGACATTAACGGCGTGAGCGATGCTCTTTCTGCCGACCATGACACGGGTTACGATGTCGATGGCATTATCGGCTATGACTTTGGCGGATTCCGCCTTGAGGCCGAAGTGGGATACAAGGAAGCTGGCGTCAATGCGCTGGCATCGACGGTTACCGTTCCGGTGCCCGGCAGCTCTGGTGCGGTTGGCAACGTAGCCGCCGGAACTTTCAGCAAGGCCGGTGGCGATACCTCTGTTTTGAGCTTCATGCTCAACGCCATGCTCGATTTCGGTGATGACGACGGTTTGAACGGCTTTATCGGCGTCGGTGGTGGCGTTGCACGTGCCAAGGCGGACTATGCCCTTGACGTGTTCGGCAGCTCGCTCGACGATTCGGATACCGGATTTGCGTGGCAGGCCATCGCCGGCATTCGCGCGCCGCTCAATGATCATTGGGATGTTGGCCTGAAGTATCGCTTCTTCAATGCGGACGGTCTCAGCCTGATCGATCGGGCTGGTCGCTCGGCGGACGGTCGCTATCGTTCGCATAGCATTCTGGGCAGCCTGATCTACAACTTCGGCGAACCGCCGGCGCCTCCGCCGCCGCCGCCGCCGCCGCCACCACCTCCGCCGCCTCCGCCACCTCCGCCGCCGCCGCCACCTCCGGCTGTCTGCTCGCCTGGACCCTATATTGTGTTCTTCGAGTGGGATAAGTCGGACGTCACGCCGGAAGCCGGGGGCATCCTGGATAGCGCTGTTGGCGCTTATGCGGATTGCGGTCAGGCTCAGGTCATGCTTGCCGGTCACGCCGACAAGTCGGGTACGCCGAAATACAATGTCGGCCTGTCCGAACGGCGTAACGCTTCGGTTCGCGCCTACCTTGAAGGCAAGGGCATTCCGGGTGGCGTCATCAGCACCCAGGCCTTCGGTGAAAGCGCTCCGCGCGTTGAAACCGCCGATGGCGTGCGCGAACTCCAGAACCGCCGGGTGGAAATCACCTACGGTCCGGGTTCGGGCATGTAAGTCCTTCCAGTCCTTCGGGATTGAAACGATAGGGCCAGTCGAAAGACTGGCCCTTTTCGTTGGTATTGGCACGTTAACCGTTGGCAGGTATGGGCTGGGCCCGGTTCAGATTAGGGTGCTTCATGAATATCACGATGATTGGCGCGGGCTATGTGGGCCTTGTCTCGGGCGCGTGTTTCGCGGATTTTGGCCATAACGTCATTTGTGTCGATCTCGATGCCGCCAAGGTCGATGCGCTGCGTAGCGGCATCATGCCGATTTATGAGCCCGGGCTGGAGGCATTGGTCCAAGGCAATGCGGCAGCCAATCGGCTGTCATTCTCGACGAATCTGGCGGCATCCGTCGCCGAAGCCGATGCCGTGTTCATCGCCGTTGGCACGCCATCTCGCCGGGGCGACGGCCATGCCGACCTGTCCTATGTCTATCAGGCAACGCGCGACATTGCCGCTGCTGCGACCAAGGCGATGGTGGTCGTGACGAAATCGACCGTTCCGGTCGGTACCGGCGATGAGGTTGAGCGCATCCTCAAAGAGGTCGCGCCAGAGATTGAATGGGCCGTCGTCTCGAACCCGGAATTCTTGCGCGAAGGCGCCGCAATCAGCGATTTCAAGCGTCCTGACCGGATCGTGATCGGGAGCGACGACGAACGCGCACGTGGTGTCATGCGCGAAATTTACCGGCCGCTGTTCCTCAACGAAGCGCCGATCCTCTTTACCGGACGGAGGACGGCCGAACTCACAAAATATGCCGCCAACGCCTTCCTTGCGACCAAGATCACGTTCATCAATGAAATTGCCGATCTGTGCGAAGCCGTCGGCGCGAATGTTCAGGACGTTTCGCGCGGGATCGGTCTCGACAACCGGATCGGATCGAAATTCCTCCATGCCGGGCCTGGCTATGGCGGCTCATGCTTTCCCAAGGATACGCTGGCGCTGCTCAAGACCGCCGAGGATTTCGACGCGCCCGTCCGCATCGTCGAGGCCGTCGTCAAGGCCAATGACAGCCGCAAGCGGGCGATGGGCCGCAAGGTCATTGCGGCGGCGGGGGGCGATGTCCGCGGCTGCAAAGTTGGACTGTTGGGACTGACCTTCAAACCCAACACCGATGATATGCGCGATGCGCCATCGCTCGCCATTGTCCAGGCCTTGATCGATGGCGGGGCCAAAGTGGCCGCCTATGATCCTGAAGGCATGGAAGTTGCACAAGCACTCATGCCAGAGATTTCCTACCTACCAGACCCCTATGCCGTTGCCGAAGGCGCGGTTGCCATCGTGATTGTCACCGAGTGGGATGCGTTCCGGGCGCTCGATCTCAAGCGGCTGGGCGACACAATGGACAAGCGCTGCCTTGTGGACCTGCGCAACATCTACCAACCCGAAGAAGCGAAGCGCGCAGGCTTCGACTATCATTCGGTTGGTCGGCCTGCTGCCTAGACTGGCTCTCCCGCCGCCCGCGCGCGTTCGAGCACCGTGGCGGCAGCCTTTGGAACCGTGCGATAGGCGATCAACAGGGCGCCGATGGAAATCGGCGCCACGGCCAGCAGCGAAAGCATGCCGGTCGCAAGATCGCCAGTGATCGTCGAAATCTTGCCGGCACTGTAAGGGCCGAGCGACAAGCCAACAAGGGTAGTACCGATAAAGAAGGCCGCCGTCGCCGTGGCGCGCATCCGGGGCAGGACAAGATCGACAATGGTCGCCGCGGACGCTCCGAGTGCCGAACTCGAAAGGATCGTCATCGGCAGCTGGACAGCATAATAGACGATTTCGCTCTTGGTGGTAAAAGCCAGCACGAACGGGATCAGCGGGCCGATCGAGCCAACCAGCACGACAACCAGGCGCCCTGCCGGATTGGTTCGGCGCAAGCGATCTGCGATCCAGCCGCCGAGAATGACGCCAATCGCGCCGCCCGCCGCTCCTGCGCCGCCGATCAGGAAGCCGGCCATTTGCGGATCGGCCCCGAATGTCCGGATGGCATAGGCGGGCGAAAATGCGCTGACGGAATAGCCGATGAACGCGATCAGGCCATAGCCAAGGACAACGCAAAGGAATGCGGGCGTCTTCCAGATCAGCTCGAAGGCCGGTGGATCGCGTTCGCGCAATGTAGTCGCCCAACTGAAAACGGCATAGACACCCAGGCCTATTGCGCCCCATTGCTTGCCGTCGCCCGTCAGCCGGTAAAGCTGCCAGGCGATGATCGCTGCCACCGCGCCGACAGCGATGTTGATCGCAAATGCACTCGGCCCGCGCCGCAGTGCACCGATCAAGGTAAAGGGCGGGATGACGGCAATCAGTTCTTCGCCAAAAGCCTTGAACGGCGTCGCCGATGGCGCCGTCGGGACACCGTCGATCAGGCCCCGAATGGGCTCGCGCAAGGTCGAAACCCAAAGCGCGAGCAGGAGGCCAGGGATGCCGACCGCGAGGAACGCTGCCTGCCAGCCGACCAGCCCGAACGGGCCACTGTGATCGGGGAAGGCCTGGTTCCACTGCGTGACGATCGCGCCGCCGATAAACAGCGACAGACCCCCTCCCAGATAAAGGCCCGACGTGTAGATNNGAAAGCATCGTCATGCTCGACCATAAGGCGAGGCCGATGCTCATCAGGCGGACACGGTTCCAGCTATCGGCGAGCTTGCCCAGTGGAATGCCGAACAGCGCATAGAAGACGCCAAACGCCGTGCCATAGAGAAAGCCCAGGTCGCTGTCCTCCAGATGGAGGTCGCGCTTCAGGTCTTCCGCCAATATGGTCAGCACTTGCCGGTCGATGAAGTTCAGGATGTAAACCAGCACCAGGACGGAAAGCACATACCAAGAGTACCCCGCGCTACGCGGCGTTGCGGTATCGGTCTTGGTCAAGTTCTTCCTCCACGCAGCGTTTGTACCCCGCTTGACTTATGGCTAGCAGAGCAAGACGAGTTGGCAAGGAGATTGAAGCGAGAATGTCGGATTCGGTGCTCTTTGTCTGTCTGGGCAATATCTGCCGCTCGCCGCTTGCCGAGGCGGCCTTCCGGCATGAAGCCCGGTTGACCGGGCTGGATGTTGCCATCGATTCCGCCGGAACCGGCGACTGGCATCTGGGGCAAGCACCTGACCCGCGTGCGCAGGCGGTTGCGCGGAAATATGGCGTGGACATCAGCGCGTATCGCGCACGACAGGTGATGGTCGCGGATTTCGGCCGCTTCAAACACATCGTGGCGCTGGACACGCAAAACCTTGCCGATCTCAGGGCGCTCCAGCCGGCCAGTTCCGCCACCCGACTTTCGCTGCTGCTCGATCATATCGTGGGCCGCGAGGGGCAAAGCGTCGCCGATCCCTATTATGGCGATGCCGATGCGTTCGAGCGGGCCTGGGCCGAAGTGACGATGGGGGCTGTGGGCCTTCTCGAAAGACTCGGTAAAGAGCGCTAGCCGTTAATCGTGATCGGGATGCTGGTGGTTGACAATGTTGGCCATGAAATCACTCACCGCGTCAGAATTTTTGCGCACTGGCAGCGTGTGGAGAGATCCAAAGAAGCCCAGCCGGTCGGCGGGATTGACTTGCAGCACGGGTGCCGCGGCCTCGGGATTGTCGAGCGAGCCGATGGAAATCTCAAGATCCCCTCCCCAGTCATAGCTGAGCGGCGTTCCACATTGCGCACAGAAGCCACGTTTCACCTTGTTTGAACTGGCAAAACAGGCCGGGCTCCCGCGCGTCCACACAATTCCTTTCGCCGTAACCAACGGTCCGAAAAAGCCTCCAAACGCCTTCTGGCACATCCGACAATGGCAGATCGTCGCCCGACCCAGCTCAGCGATCCTGTAACGCACCGCGCCGCACTGGCATCCACCCGAGTGGGGCATCGCGGGCCTACACCCGCATCGGCATCAGGACGTAGAGCGCGCTGGCCTTGTCATTCTCGCGCAGCAGCGTCGGAGCAGCGGCGTCGGCGAGGTGGACTTCGATCGTGTCGCCTTCGACCTGCGCCAAGATGTCCATCAAATAGCGTGCATTGAAGCCGATCTCAAAGCCGTCCGCCTTGTAATCGCCTGATACTTCCTCCGCCGCCGTGCCGTTTTCGGGTGAAGTGACCGAGAGCGTGATCTTGTCGGTCTCGAGCGCCATCTTGACCGCCCGTGTCTTTTCCGAGGCGATGGTCGAGACGCGGTCAACGCCTTCCATGAAGCTCTTGGGATCGATCCTGAGGATCTTGTCGTTGCCGGTGGGAATCACCCGGCTGTAGTCGGGGAAGGTGCCATCGATCAGCTTTGACGTGAGAACCGCCGTGCCAAGCCCGAAGCGAATCTTGCTGGGTGACAGCGAAATCTCCACCGAACCGTCGATTTCGTCGAGCAGCTTCCTCAGTTCGCCGATGCACTTCCGGGGAATGATGATATCGGGCATCCCCGCCGCACCATCGGGGCGGGCCACAGTGACGCGGGCAAGGCGGTGGCCATCGGTCGCGGCCGCCTTGAGCACCGGCTGGGCATCGTCGGTCACGTGCCAGAAAATGCCGTTCAGATAGTAGCGCGTTTCCTCGGTCGAGATCGCAAAACGGGTCTTGTCGATGATTTCCTTGAGCGTCGCCGCTGGAAGCTCGAACTTCACGGGCAGTTCGCCTTCGGCAATGACCGGAAAATCATCGCGCGGCAGCGTCGAAAGGTTGAAACGCGCGCGGCCGGCATTGACCGCCATCTTGCCATCGGCTGCGGCAAGGCTCACCTGACTGCCTTCGGGTAGCTTTCGGGCTATGTCGAACAGCGTGTGGGCGGAAACCGTCGTAGCCCCCGGCGTTTCGACCTGTGCTTCGACGCTTTCATTGACCTGGAGATCGAGGTCCGTCGCCATCAGCCGGATCGTCCCGTCGCTGTTCGCCTCGATCAGCACGTTGGACAGGATCGGGATCGTATTGCGGCGCTCGACCACCGACTGGACATGGCCAAGGCTCTTCAAAAGCGTAGCCCGTTCGATGGTAGCCTTCATTGATCAATTCCCCGGTCGTCTTAGCTATGGCCTGAAGCGCTTATAGCGGCAGAAATGCCGCTCGCCAGTGCCTTTCATGAACAAGATTGTACACCGCCGCAAGGGCCTCGCCCGCTTGCATTGGGGATAATTTGCGGGGATGAAGCGGCATGACATTACCCTTCGCATTACAGGGCCGCATCTTCATCGCCCGCCACGGCGAAACCGTCTTCAATGCCGCCAAACGGATGCAGGGCGATCAGCTCGATACGCCGCTGACGCGGACCGGCTTTGCGCAGGCGGATGCAATGGGATTGGCGCTTGCCGAATGGCTTGGAACGCGGCAGGCGCTTGCGCTCTGGTCATCGCCCTCGGGCCGCGCGCTCCAGACCCTGGCGATCATTGCCGAACATATCGGTGCGGACTGGCACAGCGCGGCGCGCGATCCCCGCCTTCAGGAAATCGATGTCGGCGAATGGGCCGGGCGCAGCTATGCGGAAATAATGGCCGATCAGGGCGACATTATCGACCCGCACATCGCCTTGTTCAGCGTCCGTCCGCCCGGCGGCGAATGGTATGATGACATCGCCGCGCGCCTGCAGGGCTGGATCGACGATACCGCGCATGTCCAGGGAGACAGGCTCGTGATCATGCATGGCATGTCGTCGCGTGTGTTGCGCGGCATGTTGCTGGGTCTGCCGGTCGATCCGCACTGGAAGGCACCCATTGCCCCGAGCCTCCCGCAAGGCACGATGGTCATGATCGACAATGCGCAAGAAAAGATTGTCGGGAAGCCGGCATGAAACGGCTGATTCTGGCCATGGCGGCACTTGCCGGGCCTGTAGCGGCACGCGATGCGCTGGGGGTCTATAATGGCTGGGGTGCGTTTCGTGACGCCGCGCCGATGCGCTGCTTTGCCATTGCCGAACCGTTGCGGAAGGGGAATGGGAAATGGCGTCCTTTTGCCGCCGTATCGCATTGGCCGGTCCAGCGCGTCCGTGGCCAACTTCATGTCCGCTTGAGCCGGGAAAATCGTGCCGGGGCACCTGTAATCCTCACCATAGACCAGCGCCGTTTCCCGATGGCTGCGGGCGGGGCTGACGCATGGGCACCCGATCCGCGAATCGACGCCGCAATCGTTGCCGCGATGCGTTCGGGGCGGAGCATGAGTATTGCGACGGTTGCAAGCAATGGCGCGCGCTTTGCCGATATCTATATGCTCAAAGGCGCCGCAACCGCGATCGATGCGGCGGCACTGGGGTGTGCACGCGGGCGCTGATCGTTTCGGTGGCATTGTGTCCGGACAGCACCTATAGGCGCGGCCATGCAGATCCCCGGAAATATCGACCCGGTTCCCGTGCCGCGCGCCGCGAGCGTGCGAGCCGACGGCCGTGCCGAACTCGTCGGGCTCCGCAAGGACCAGATCAAGGCGGAACTGGAAGCAGCCGGGCTTGAACCCAAGGCCGCCAAGCTGCGCGCCAAACAGATCTGGCACTGGATCTACAATCGTGGCGTTTCCGACTTTGCGGCAATGACCGACATTGCCAAGGTCCAGCATCCGTGGCTGGCCGAACGGTTTGCGATTTCGCGCCCGCAGGTGGTCGAGGCGCAGGTTTCGACCGACGGCACCCGCAAATGGTTGCTGCGGACCGACGACGCGCAGGATTTCGAGATGGTCTTCATCCCCGATGCAGATCGCGGGACGCTGTGCGTGTCGAGCCAGGTTGGCTGCACGCTCAACTGCCGCTTCTGCCACACCGGCACGATGCGCCTCGTCCGCAACCTGACGCCAGCCGAAATTGTCGGGCAGGTCATGCTTGCACGCGATTCGCT
>CXWL01000673.1_pt1 | contig 53498 bp, 59 predicted proteins | sample 590931 | NCBI WGS metagenome assembly CXWL01 (sample SAMEA3498368, study PRJEB10139) | groundwater metagenome | biome: water well; material: biofilm material | place: Germany | collected 2015-04-27 | reverse complement strand
GGATCACGGGAGGATTAGAGCCAGTTCAACGTATTCACCAGGAACGCCAGGCCGTATGCGCCGAGAACGAAACCGGCAACGGTCGTCGAAATCTGGGTCACGAGGTTTGAGTTGTTTGTCATGGAAGTCTCTCCTTTGAAATCTTGGTGCGGCGTGTCTCCCGCGGTGATCTCTATGTAGAGGACCTCTGATCATAAATCAATGAATGAAATCGTTTTTGTTCATTCGTCACGCAAGATGCGACGTCCTGCCGCAGTTTGTTAACCTTTGGCACGGCTAAATTCTTACGAGAGTGTCGGATTTCTGCGATTCCTGTGGTTTGCGGGGGACTTCGCGGCCGGCGCCACCATCGTCCAGGCCATTGAGCAAGAGGTGAAGGACCCCTTCAAGCTCTCTCTCCAAGCGGTCGTAGGCAAGCTTCGAGTGCAACTGGGGATAGCGAAACTTCATCGTGGCGGATTGGAGCATTTCCGCCGTGAAGACCACGTCTTCTATAGAGAACTCTCCCGACGCGTTTCCGGCGGCCAGAATCTCCGACAAAAGCGCGCGGTGAAGGGCCAAAATCCGGTTCGCGAATTGAGGCCGTTCCATCGAGATGACGCGCGCCATCTCATATATTTGCTTGTCGAATTCGAGCTGTTCGTACGTCAGCCGCATGTCTGCGAAACAAAAGTCGCGCAACCGCTCTCTTGCGGAGCGGCCTGGGCGGCGGAGAACGTCGCGAAGCTTGGAAATTGCTGCCTCACCAGCTTCGGTGCTGATCGCCTCCGCGATGTCCAGTTTCCCTGGAAAGTACCGATACAGATTGCCGGGGGACATGTTGCAGTCCGCAGCTATCTCGGCCATCGTCGTTTTGGCGTAACCGTAGTGGGTAAAACGCTTTTTCGCCGCTTCTAGGATGTTTCCTCTAACGGTGTCTTTGCACAACATTTGTGCGCAGAATGTATACGTTCCGAGTAAATATTCAACAAAACATTCACTTGGTGACCCAGGTGTGAATGGAAAGCGAGCAAGTGCCTCGGGGATAAGCCACATCGGCGTCGTCGGCGCCGGGGCGTGGGGCACGGCCCTGGCGCAAGCGTCAGCGAGTGCCGGGCGGCGGGTGACGCTTTGGGCCCGGGAACCTGAGGTCATTCGCGCCATTTCTACGGTGCACGAGAATTTACCCTTTCTGCCTGGCGTTTCGTTGAACCCCGCGATCGTTGCGACGGGTGATGCTGCTGTTCTGAGCGAAGCCGACGCGATTTTGCTCGTCTCTCCGGCGCAGCATCTGCGTGCGGTCGTGCAGATGATCGCCCTTCATGCGCGGGCGGGTGTGCCCGTTTTGATTTGCGCGAAGGGGATCGAGCGGGCGACCGGCTTGTTGATGCCTGAAGTCGCGCGTGCGACGGCGCCGGCGATGACGTTCGGCATGTTGTCGGGACCGAGCTTCGCGACAGAGGTCGCGCGCGGGCTTCCGTGTGCCGTGACGCTTGCGCTTGAGGATGCCGTGCTTGCCGAAGAGGTTGCGCGCGCGATCGGCACGATGGCGTTCCGGCCTTACGTCTCCACCGATGTCGTTGGTGTTGCGATCGGTGGGGCGGTCAAGAACGTGCTCGCGATCGCGTGCGGCATCGTCGAAGGCCGCGGGTTCGGTGAGAGTGCGCGTGCTGCACTCACCACGCGCGGCTTTGCGGAGATGGCGCGGTTCGGCCTCGCGCTTGGCGCCAAGGTGGAGACGATGAGCGGATTGTGCGGGCTCGGCGATTTGATGCTGACGGCGTCGAGCGTGCAGTCGCGAAATTTTTCGTTAGGCGTGCGGCTTTCGCAAGGCGGACGCGCAGATGACGGCGGGCCCTTGGCCGAAGGGGCGGCGACGGCGGAGGCTTTGGTGATGCGGGCCAAGGCCGCTAATGTCGAGATGCCGATCGCGGCGGCGGTTGCCGAGATCGTGGCGGGCCGTATCGGCGTCGATGCTGCGATCGGCGCGTTGCTGTCGCGGCCTTTGAAGAGCGAGCACTAGACGATGCTGTTTGCGTTGATCTGTACGGACAAACCGAATTCGACGGCGGTGCGGCTAGAGGCGCGGTCGCGTCATCTTGCCTACATTCAGTCGCGCTTGAGCGAGGTGAAGATCGCGGGGCCGTTCGTGTCGGAAGACGGGGCGACGATGTTGGGCAGCATGCTCATTCTCGATCTTCCCGATATCGAAGCCGCGCGCGCGTTTGCGGCGGGCGATCCCTATGCGCAGGCGGGGTTGTTTTCGAACGTGGACATTCGTCCTTGGAAGTGGACGGTCGGCGCGCCGAAGGAGTGAGGGGCATGGCTTACTGGCTTTTGAAAACGGAAGCGGAAACGTTTGGGTGGGAACACCAGCTGAAGCGCGGCGCGAAGGGCGAGCCGTGGAGCGGCGTCCGCAATTTTACGGCGCGCGACAATCTCCGGCAGATGAAGAAGGGCGATCTCGCGTTCTTCTATCACACGGGCAAAGAGAAGGCCGTCGTCGGCGTCGTGAAGGTGATCAAGGAAGCCTACCAGGATACGACGGCCGAAGAGGATTTCTGGTCGATGGTCGATGTCGTGGCGGTCGAGCCGTTTCCGACGCCAGTCACGCTCGCGCAAGTGAAGGCCGAGCCGAAGCTTAAGGACATGGCGTTGACGAAATACTCGCGGCTTTCTGTGCAGCCGGTGACGGATGCCGAATGGAAACTCGTGCGCAAGATGGGCGGGTTCAAGAGTTGATGAATGAGAGCGGCACGATACACAAGTATTGGTGGGCTGCAGCGTTGCTCGGCTTCCTTGCGCCTGGCGCTGGGCAACTCTACACGGGGCGCGCTCGCCTCGCGGCTTATGCTCTTGGCGCGTTCTTGGCGTTCTTTGCGCTTTTTCAGACATCTATACCTTCGACCTTTGCAGGGTTTGTCGCGGTGTTTGGCGGCGCCATCCTCGTGGGGTGGGGGAGTGCGATCGAGGCGAGCGTCTACGCTTGGCGTAGACCTGAAGTCGATAGGCGCAAATATCATCGTTGGTATGTATGCGCCGCTTATGTCGTTGCCTTCGCCATTGTGACCCAAGGTATCAACGCTGGAGCGTTGACGAGTATCGGTCAGCCGTCGATGTTCGGTGCATATAAGCCCTATCGGCAGGTCAGTCGCCCCTTGGAGCCGGGGCTGTTGGAAGGTGAGTACTTCTGGGTTGAAAATGCGCGTGGAGCGACGACGCGGCAATTGAAGGATCGACTTGGTTCCATTGTCATCGTGAGGTGGCCCGACGTTGCGGGCCTTTATGTCTTTCGCCTCGTCGCAATTGGCGGCCAACGCGTCGCCGTGAATGACCGAAAGGTATTGATCGACGGAAAAGCGCTTCCTCAGCGTGTTATCTGCGAGGTGTCCAATGCTGACGTTCATGACCCCGCGCGGCGTTCTGTCGAGACAGTAGCAGGGCGGAGCTACGTCATTCAGAACTTCGACGAATTCGCTCGTGACTTCGATGAAGTGGCGCTTCCAGATGACTATTTCTATGTGCTGGGAGATACACGCGAGAATTCAAATGACAGCCGGTTTCGCGGCCCCGTCGCCAACGAAAACTATGCCGGACGCGCACTTTTCGTTTTCTGGTCTAAAGATTGGAGCCGGATCGGAAAATCTCTCGCACCCTCCGCGTTGATCGAGACGGCGGAGTATTGTCCGCCGAGCGCAAAATGAAGCACGCGGGCGATGATGCGCTCGACGAACTTGAGACGTTGCTGGCGCAGCTGCGGACCTTGCCGCGCTTGAGGGAGAAGAAGCGCGGCACGTTCTATGTGGGGGCGAAGGCGTTTTTGCATTTTCATGAAGATCCGGCCGGACCGTTTGCGGACCTGAAGCCATCACTCGACGGCGACTACGAGCGGTTTCGTGTGCGGACGGCGGCCGAGCGGGCGCGGCTCGTTACGCTGGCTCGGCGGGCGCTCACGTGAGCGGTGTCGTGTTGTGCCGCGCGGATGAGCTTGCCGAAGGGCAGGCGCGCGGGTTCTTGATCGGCGAGGGCGTGGCAAGGCGCGACGTTATCTTGGTTCGCCGCGACGGCGTGCTGCGGGCATACGTCAATGCCTGCCCGCATCAGGGAACGCCGCTCGAGACGTTTCCGGACCGGTTCATGGATCAGGATGGATTGCTCGTGTGCTCGACGCATGGCGCGCGCTTTCGCGTCGAGGACGGATTCTGCGTCAGTGGCCCTTGTGATGGCAAGTCGCTGACCGCGATCGCGTGTACGGTGGAGAACGGCGTTGTCGTTGTCTGATTAGGCCGCGCGCATGAACGCGTTGTAGTCCGCGATGAGCGCTTTCGTCGCCGCTTCGACGAGGCGTTTGCCTTTTTCGGGCGTCGCTTGGCTGGGGTCGGAGCCGATGCGGCCGTCGGGGAATTGGCGTCTGTAGTCTTCGGCGTCGCGGATCGAGCCGTTCGGCGCGATCTTCGGGTGCATCTCGACTTTCTTCTGGGCATCCGGGTAGGCGAAGTAGGTGACGGAGACTTCGGAGGCCGTTGCGTGGCTGCCTTCGCCGACAGGGAAGAGTTCGCGGCAGAGGTCGCCGACGCCCGGGAGTTCCCACCAGTTACGCAAGAAGAGACGGATCGGTTTGCGGTTCGAGCCGGCGCGGCCGAAGGAGAACTCCGAGTAGATTTCGCTGAACGCCGAATTGACCGGCGCGATGTTGCCGCCGTGACCGTTGAACCAGTAGATGCGGTCGAAGCCGTGGCGCGTGAGCGACGTCGTCCAATCCTGCATCGCCGCGATCATCGTCGAGGGGCGAAGCGTGATCGTGCCGGGGAACCCCAGATGGTGCTGCGCGGAGCCGACGTTGAATGTCGGGCCGACCAGGATGCCGCTTTCGTCGCCCGCCGCCTTCGCGATCACTTCGGGGCAGATCGCGTCGGTGCCAAGCAAGCCGTTGGGTCCGTGCTGTTCGGTGGAACCGATGGGCACGATGAGACCGGTCGATTGCTTCAGATAGGTCTCGATTTCCGGCCACGAGGACTGATGGAGTTGCATGGTTTTCCTGGCGTTTTTTGCTTGCCCGAGGCTAGGGTTAGCGCGTCACGCCATTCAACGCAAAGAGCAGCGCTCATGACAGCAAAGACCGACGCGAAGCCGGGGCCGCTGGCCGGGATTCGCGTGATCGACCTGACGCAATTCGTACTCGGGCCCTATGCGACGCAGACGTTGGGCGACCTCGGCGCCGACGTGATCAAGGTCGAAGAGCCGTCGGGCGACCGGCAGCGCAATCAGGGCAAGGCGCCGAAATCGGACAAGATGGGGCCGATGTTCGTTGCCTTCAACCGCAACAAGCGGTCGGTGGCGGTCGATCTCAAGACGGACGAAGGCAAGGTGCAATTGCGCGAGCTGGTGCGCACCGGCGACGTCTTCATACACAACATGCGGCCGGAGGCGATCCGTCGGCTGGGTTTCGGCTATGATGAGGTCGCGGCGCTCAAGCCCAACGTCATTTATGTCGAAGCGATCGGCTATGGCACGGGTGGCGCGTATAACGGGCGGCAGGCATTCGACGACTTGATCCAAGCGGCGTCGGGCGCGTGCGATTTGCTGCCGCTCTACGATGGCAACAAAGAGCTTCGCCCGTTCCCTTCGATCATTGCCGACAAAACGAGCGGGTTGTTCGCGGTGATCGCGACGCTCGCCGCCCTTCACCATCGCGACAAGACGGGCGAGGGGCAGTACGTCGAAGTGCCGATGCTCGAGGCGTTCACGGGGTTCATTCAGGCCGAGCACATCTGGGGTAAAACCTATCTCGATCTGCCGGGCAAGTTCGGGCACGCAACGACGATCACGCCGCATCGCAAGCCCTACAAGACCAAGGATGGTTATCTCGTCGTGCTGCCGGCGAGCCGCGAAGGGTCGGTGAAGTTCTTGGAGTTGGGCGGTATTCCCGACGCTTACAACAGCGAGCGGTTCCTAGCTGCACCCGACGGCAAGGCGCGGGTCAATGTCTACTACGACATGATGCGCGAGGCGGCGGCGACGCATACGACGGATGAATGGATGGCGCTGTGCGCCGAGCATGACATTCCTGCGATGCGCGCGAACGAGACCTCGACCTTGTTCGACGACCCGCATTTCAAGGACGTCGGGTTCTTCGAAGAACGCGAGATCAAGAGCGAGGGGCGGTACCGTACGATGCGCCCGGCGCTCAAATTCTCGAAGTCGCCGTGCGCGATCCGGCTCGATCCGCCGACGGTGGGCGAGCATACGGCCGAGGTGTTGCGCGAAATCGAGAGATCGACGTAGGGTTCGCCCGCTAGAAAAAACGAGGAGACGCTTTCCATGTCCGACCAGGTTATTCCCGTTACGGCCGAATGGGCTAGCCGAGCGTATGTCGACAACGGGAAGTATCTCGACCTCTATAAGGCGTCGGTGGCAGACCCGGTTGCGTTTTGGCGCGAGCACGGGAAGCGCCTCGATTGGATCAAGCCCTACACGAAGGTAAAAAACGTCTCGTACGACGCGAAGAACTTGTTCATTCGCTGGTACGAGGACGGAGCGCTGAACGTTTCGGCGAATTGCATCGACCGGCACTTGGCGAAACGCGGCGATCAGACGGCGATCATTTGGGAAGGCGACGATCCAAAAGACTCTAAGCACATCACCTACCGGCAGCTGCATGCTGAGGTTTGCCGGTTTGCGAATGTGTTGACCGCCAACGGCGTCAAAAAGGGCGACCGAGTTACGATTTATCTGCCGATGATTCCGGAAGCCGCTTACGCGATGCTTGCGTGCACGCGGATCGGGGCGGTGCACTCGGTCGTGTTCGGCGGGTTTTCGCCGGATAGTTTGGCGGGGCGTATTGTCGATTGCGCTTCTACCTTTGTGATCACGGCCGATGAAGGCTTGCGGGGCGGCAAACCTGTACCACTCAAGCAAAACACCGACGTGGCACTGACACGGTGTCCGGACGTGAAGCGCGTCGTCGTCGTGAAACGCACCGGCAACAAGGTTCTGATGCACGGGCCGCGTGACGTTTGGTATCACGAAGAAGCGGCGAAGGTGTCGGCCGACTGTCCGCCTGCAGAGATGAACGCGGAAGATCCGATGTTCATTCTCTACACGTCCGGATCGACGGGGAAGCCCAAGGGCGTGTTACATACGACGGGCGGCTATCTCGTCTTCGCGTCGATGACGCATCAATACGTGTTCGACTATCACGACGGCGACGTCTTTTGGTGTACGGCCGATGTCGGTTGGGTGACGGGGCACAGCTATATCGTCTATGGGCCGCTTGCGAACGGGGCGACGACGCTCATGTTCGAAGGCGTGCCGAACTATCCCTCCGTCTCGCGGTTCTGGGAGGTGATCGACAAGCACAAGGTCAACATTTTCTACACCGCGCCGACCGCGATCCGCGCGCTAATGCGCGACGGCGAGGCACCGGTGAAGAAGACGAGCCGCGCGTCGTTGCGCCTGCTCGGCTCCGTCGGCGAGCCGATCAATCCCGAGGCTTGGCTTTGGTATCACCGCGTCGTCGGCGACAGCCGGTGTCCCATCGTCGACACGTGGTGGCAGACGGAGACGGGCGGCATTTTGATCACGCCGCTGCCGGGGGCGACGGCGCTGAAGCCCGGATCGGCAACGCGACCGTTCTTCGGTGTCGTGCCGCAGGTCGTCGACGCCGAGGGTAAGGTGCTTGAGGGGGAGACGACGGGGAACTTGGTTCTGGCGGATTCTTGGCCGGGGCAGATGCGCACGGTGTATGGCGATCACGATCGGTTCGTCGAGACCTACTTCAAGACCTATCCGGGCAAATACTTTACGGGCGACGGCTGCCGGCGCGACAAGGACGGGTACTACTGGATCACAGGGCGCGTGGACGACGTGATCAACGTGTCGGGGCACCGGCTCGGCACCGCTGAGGTCGAGAGCGCGCTGGTCGCACACAAGAAGGTGGCTGAGGCTGCGGTCGTGGGCTATCCGCACGACATCAAGGGGCAGGGCATCTATGCCTATGTAACCTTGGTTTCAGGCGAAGCGCCGACCGAGGAGTTGCGCAAAGAGCTCGTTCAATGGGTCGGCAAGGAAATTGGCGCGATCGCAAAGCCCGACGTGATTCAATGGGCGCCCGGTTTACCGAAGACGCGATCCGGCAAGATCATGCGGCGTATTCTGCGCAAGATCGCCGAAGGCGATACGTCCAATCTCGGCGATACGACGACGCTTGCTGACCCTGCCGTTGTGCAGGATTTGGTGGCGAACGCGAAGCGGTAGAGGTAGAACGCTCCTCCGTTTCGGGAGGACATGTTTGATGGCCGCGGTTCAGAAGTTGGTCGTGCCTTATCTCACCGTCAGTGACGCAAAGGGCGCTATTGCGTTCTACAAAAATGGGCTTGGTGCGAAAGAAGTCATGCGCATGCCGGCGCAAGACGGGAAACGGCTGATGCATGCCGAGGTCGAGATCAACGGGCATTCGCTCTTCTTGTCTGACGATTTTTCGGAGGCGTCGCCCAAGCTCACGGGCGGGGGGCGGACGCCGGAGAAACTGCGCGGAACGCCGGTCGCCATGTTCATACAGCTCAAGGCGCCAAAGGAAGTCGATCAATGGATCGCACGTGCGGTCAAGGCGGGCGCCAAGATCACGATGCCGGCGGCGGATCAGTTTTGGGGTGATCGGTTCGGGGTGATCTCCGATCCCTATGGACACTCCTGGCAATTTGGTGCGCCGTTGCCGAAGCCGAAAAAGGCGCCAGCAAAGAAGAAGGCGAAGTAGCGGGTTGGGCCGCTATGACCTGATCATCGTCGGCGGCAGTTTCGCCGGGCTTGCGTGCGCGCGCACGGCGGCGTTGCGCGGGCTTAAGGTCGCCGTCATCGAACGCAAGCGCGATCCGGGCGAGCGGGTGCGAACAACGGGCATCCTGGTCAAGGAAGCGGCGGAGGAAATGGATGTTCCGTCGCATCTGACGCGGCTCGTACGCGGCGTTCGCCTCTATGCGCCGAACGGCAAGTTCACGGACCATTCGTCGGCTGGGTACTACTTTCTTACGACCGACACGCCGAACTTGCTGCGTTGGATGGCGGATGAGGCGACGCGCGCCGGTGCCGAGTTGATGCTTGGTGCTGCCTTCAAGCGGGCGGAGCAGGACAATGATGCGGTGACGCTGCCCGAACTCGGGCTGTCGGCGCGGCTCTTGATTGGGGCGGACGGCGCGACGTCGGCCGTCGGCCGCGCTTTCCGGCTCGATGCGAACAGACGTTTCCTCGGCGGCGTCGAGTTTGAGTTGGAGCCGGAGCCCGCGCTCGACGGGCGATTCCTGCATTGCTTTCTCGATAGCGAGCTTGCGCCCGGGTACATCGCATGGGCGGCGCCGAGCGTCGGCGTTACGCAAGTTGGGCTTGCGGCGCGTCATGGGGTGAGGCCCGACGCACGCGCGTTCCTTGAGGTTTATCGGAAGCGCTTGGGGCTATCCGAGCGGCGCATCGTAGCTCGGCGGAGCGGGCTCATCCCGGCGGGCGCGACGCTTGGGCGTACACATGTGGGTCGCGTGATGTTGATCGGCGATGCCGCCGGGCATGTGTCGCCACTGACGGGTGGCGGGATCGTGCAGACATTGCGGCTTGGGCGGCGGACCGCACAGCTTGCGGCCGATTGGATCAATGCCGGCGGTGAGCATCCGGCGCTGGCGCTTGTGCGGGAAACGCCGCGCTTTCGCGCCAAGCTTTGGCTCAGGCGGATGCTGGACATTGCGCCACCGAACTGGGTTTGGAATTTGGCGCTTGGGACCGCGCCGTTTCGCGCTTTCGCGCAAACGATCTACTTCCACCAGCGCGGCGGTGCCTCGGCAACCGGAGTGCAGGACGGCGGGCAAAAGACCGAGATTTCGCCTTAGACCCAATAGAAAACCGCCCCGGGTTTGGAGCCCGAGGCGGCAAATAGGATGAAGCGATCCGGTCGCAGTTTAGGTCTGCGACGGCGGGGGCGGCGTGCCGCGATCGTGAATGTCGAAGATCGCGAGACAGAGTTCAGCAAGAACGCGCAGTGCGAACACGCCGATGACAACCCACACAACAGCCGCGCCCATGTCCCACAGGCCCGTGAAGAAGCCTTCAGTGAACAGTTTGCCGAACCCGCTCAAGAAATAGATGATCCCGAGGATCGGGAGAGCGAACAAGCCGATCCAATAGATCGGTTTGATGATGCCGGGCACGATTTTCTTGTCGAAGCTGAAAAGATCGCCGAATTCCATTGGAAACCTCGCGTTGCCGCTTACTGCCAGTAGGGCCTTAAGCCTTTCGGGTGCACCCCACCTATGCCCTCTAAAGCGTTTTCGGGTCGTAAACGCAATGCGGTAAGTCGGGAGCGTGACTCGAAAGCCGCACCCCTCGCGTCGTGTCCCCGCACGTCGGCGGTAACAATGCCGCGCCTTGATTCCGCTGGCGAAATCGACTGGCGGGTCGCTTTGCTAGGTGGTTATAAGGTGGCGACGTTTGCCCCAGTCGCCGCCCCCTCAAAAGCCATCGAGAGCCCACCCATGCTTCGCTCGTTCGGCCTGCGCGAGAACTGCCTGAGACGCAACCTGACGTGTACCGGTCAGGCGGTGGAGCCGATCGTCATTCCGCAGGAGTCGCTTTGGGTCGACATGTTCGATCCGACGCCGGAGGAACGGGAAGCGGTGAAGGCGGTTTTCGGTTTCGAACCGCCCACGCGCGACGACATGGACGAGATCGAGATCTCGAGCCGGCTGTATCACGAGGACGGGGCGACGTTCATGACGGCGCTCGTGTTGTCGAAGACGGAATCGACCGATCCAGAATGCCAAGGCGTGAGCTTTATCTTGGCGGGCGACCGCCTTTTGACCGTGCGCTATTCCGAACCGCAACCTTTCAACACGTTCGCCAATCGCGCCGACCGCCAGGCAAATTTGTGGCCGCGGGGCGATCTCATTCTGGCGGGGCTGCTCGAGGCCATCATCGACCGCACGGCGGATGTTCTGGAGAAGGTGGGTGCGGAAGTCGAGGTTTTGTCGAAGCACGTGTTCCAGCAAAACGGCAACAGCCCGACGCGCGACTACCAGAAGATTCTGGTCAACCTCGGCAATCGCAACGACCTGACGTCCAAGGCACGCGAGAGTTTGATCAGCCTCGGGCGGATGCTTGCGTTTCTGACGCAAACGATCGACGGCAAGGCGACCAAGGATTTGAAGGGGCATGTGAAGACCATGACCCGGGACGTGCAGTCGCTGGCCGACCACACGACCTATCTCGCGAACAAGATCACGTTCTTGCTGGATGCCGTGCTTGGTATCGTCAACATTGACCAGAGCCGGATCATCCGCATTCTCTCGGTCGCGGCGACAGTGTTTCTGCCGCCGACGCTGTTTGCGAGCATTTGGGGTATGAACTTCAGGCACATGCCTGAGCTTGAATCGCCGTACGGCTATGCGTTTGCTCTTGTCACAATTGCACTGTCCGCCGTGGTTCCCTACGTGTTCTTCCGTTGGCGCAAGTGGCTGTGAAGGGCCGGGCCGTCGATCTTAAGACGTCGTCCCATCCGCTTCTCGGCATCGCATTGAAGGTCGCGGCGACACTCGTCTTCATGTTCATGGCGGTAATCGCGCGCGCGTTTGGCGATGCATTTCCGGTCGGACAGGTCGTATTCTTTCGCTCGCTTTTCGCGTTCGTGCCGATCCTGGTCGTGATGCTGGTGTCGGGTATGCGCTTGGGCGATTTGGCGACGATGGCGCCCTGGTCGCATGCGCGGCGGGCAACGAGCGGCGTGCTCGCCATGTTCACCTANNGTTCACCTATTTTGCGTCGCTGAGGTACCTGCCGATCGCCGACGTGACGGCGATCAGTTTTGCTTCGCCGCTTATCGTCGTGGTGTTTGCGGCGTTCATTCTGGGCGAGACCGTGCGGCTTTACCGATGGAGTGCGGTCGGCGCAGGCTTCATCGGTGTGTTGATTATGGTTTCACCACACCTGGGTCAGGGGTTTTCGGAGGCGGGTGCGTCTACCGGGGTCATGCTAGCCTTTGCGAACGCGGTTTTGGTCGCCTTCACGATGGTCTTTATCCGTTTGATGTCCGGGAGCGAACCGGCGCTTGTGATCGCGTTCTATTTTCAGCTGGCTTGCACGCTGGTCAGCGCGTGCACTTTGCCTTTTGCGTGGGCGACGCCGTCGGGTGGCGAGTTGCTGCTGCTCGTCACGCTTGGAATCTTAGGTGGGGTCGGGCAGTTGCTGATGACGAACTCATACCGGTTCGCGGAGGCCTCGACGCTTGCCAATTTCGACTATGCGGCGATGATTTGGGCGATCCTGCTCGGGTGGCTGTTCTTCAGCGAGTTGCCGGCGGCCGCCGTCTATGTCGGTGCGGTCATCGTGATCGCGTCGGGGCTCTTTATCGTGTGGCGCGAGCGGCAGCTTGGGCTGCGCCGCGCCGAAGAGGTGGTCGAACCGGTCTAGAGCTTCCGTCCGAACAGCGCCTTGCCGTCGCCGTCGCTGTAGAAGTCGACCAGTGTTCCCATGTGCTTGAAGCCCAACGCTTCGTATAGTTTGCGGGCGGCGGCGTAGTCGTTGCGCGTCGAGGTGTCGATGAACATGTGCGTTGCGTCGAGCGCGCGCGCGGCGGCGACCGTTTCGCCGAGAAGATCCCGGCCGAGCCCCTTGCCTTGGGCCTTTGGCGAGACCGCGATCCAGTAGAGGTCGAAGCGGTTGTCGGTGCCGTCGATCGGGCCGAAGCAGGTGAAGCCTTCGAGGCGGTTCGATCCGTCGGCGAACAGGAAGTGGTAACCGGCAGATTGTCCGCGCGCGAGCGCGGTTTCGACGATTTCGACGGCCCAGCCGACTTCGGTGCCAGAAAAGACGCCGGTTGCGGTTACGAGTTCGCGAACGGCTTCGGGGTCGTCCGGTTGCGGCGTCGAGCGGAACTTCGGCGCCGTCATCCCGCCAACAGTGCGGCGTCGGTGATCATCCGGATCGCCTCGTGCGGGGCGATTTGTGCGCGGCCGGCGGCGGCCATGAAGCCTGCGTCCAACGACAAGTCCGGGTTTGCGTTGACATCGATGACGAAGGGATTGTTCGCCGCGTCAATACGGAAGTCTACGCGGGCCCAGCCGCGCAGATCGAACCCCTCCCAGACCTTGAGGCTGATCTCCTCAAGCTCCTTAAGCAGCCTGCGGTCGGCGGCCGAGAAATTGGCCCGGCGGACCGTGTTTTGGTACTCGAAGCTCTGGTCGTCCCATTTGGCGCGGTAGTCTATGATCTTGTGCAGGTCGGTGCCGTAGTTCTGAAACACGATCTCGGCGGAGGGGAGCACGCGCGGACCCTTCGCCGTTTCGACCATGGACACGTTGAACTCGCGCCCGTCGACAAACTCTTCGATCATCCACTCGATCTTGTGTTCAATCTCGAGTTCATGGGCGCGCGCGATTGCGGCGGTCGTGCCTTGCACGACGTTCGCTTGGGTCAGGCCAAAGGAGGCGTGTTCGTGCTGAGCCTTGACGATCCACGTGCCCCCTTCGCCAGCGGGCAAAGTCTTCGGCGTGCCCCAGCGCGGGGTCGGTACCTTCAGGAGTTGAAGGATGTGTTTCGCCAAGACCTTGTCGTTCGACAGTTCGATCGCGTGCGCAGGGCAGCCGGTATAGGGGACGTGCAGTTCCTCCAGATAGATTGGAGGTACGTGGATCAAGCGGCTGGTTCCAGAGACTGATTCGACCAAATTGAAGACGCAGTCGGGCTGTTCTTCGTCGACCACGGTCTTGAACGTCTGGGGCAAGTATTCAAAATGACGGATCGCGTTCGAGTAGCCCAAGCGGTCATAGTGCTTGGCCAGCTCGCGCGCCGTCGAAATGGTCGCGAGATTGTCGTCGGGCTCGATCTCTTTGAGCTCGGGAATAAGAATCAGGATATGCGGCGCGTCGTGCATCCGGGCCCTCGGCTAACTTGCTATCCAATAATCGTGTGGGACCCGCCGCTTATTCAGCGGCGGCAGCCCGTGCGACTTTGTTGCGCCCAAGCGTGCCGCCTGGGTCGGGATAGCGGAAGATTTTGCCTTCGAAATTTCTGAGCAGCAGATCGTCGCCGTTGCGGCCCGCGACCGCATCCGGTGCCAACAGGATTTTTCCCCCGCCGCCCGGTGCGTCGACCACGAACATCGGGCAAGCATAGCCCGTCGTGTGGCCGCGCAGCGATTGGATGATCTCAAGCCCTTTGTGAACAGGAGTCCGGAAGTGGCCTGAGCCCTTAATCGGGTCGCATTGATAGAGGTAGTACGGCTTGATGCGCATGGTGAGCAGACCGTGCATCAGGTCGCGCATCACGGTCGCGTCGTCGTTGATGTCTTTGAGCAGTACCGTCTGCGAGCCGAGCGGTATGCCCGCATCGGCCAGGCGAGCTGCGGCTTCGCGCGTTTCGGGCGTGATCTCGGTCGGGTGCGTGAAGTGGACGCTCATCCACAGGGGGTGGTGCTTCCTGAGCATCTTCACGAGATCGCGCGTGATGCGCATGGGCAGCACGGCTGGGATCTTGGACCCAATGCGTACAAACTCGATGTGTTTGATCTTGCGCAGACGCGTTAAGAGCCAATCGAGCTTATCGTCGCCGATCGACAGCGGATCGCCGCCGGAGAGAAGGACGTCGCGGACCTCAGTGTGCGTTTCCAGGTACTGGAGCGCCTTTTCCCACTGCGAGGTCGAGAAATTGTACTCGCCGCCCGGATTTCCGACCATTCTTGAGCGCGTGCAATAGCGGCAATAGGTCGAGCAGAACCCGGTTGTCAGGAACAAAACGCGATCGGGGTAGCGGTGCACCAAGCCCGGCGCGACCGTGTCGTGGTCTTCGCCTAAGGGATCGTCTTCTTCCCCAGGCAGACGCACGTATTCATCGTTGACCATGATGTGCGTACGGCGGAGCGGCTCCGACGCATCGGCGTGTGCCATCAGGCTTGCGTAATAGGGCGTGATGCCGACGGGCAGCGAACCTTTATGGCTCAAAGCCGCAGATCTTTCGTCTTTCGACAGGTCGAACATCCGCTCAAGCTGCTCGAGCGTGCGGATGCGGCTGCGCGCTTGCCAGCGCCAGTCGTTCCAATCGTCGGGCGTCGTGCCCGGGAAATTGCGTTTGTAGAACTCGCGAGCTTGAGCACTGACCGGGAAGCGGTTGGCTTTGCGCGCTGGTGCGGCGGAATCGGCTGGGGAGGGAAGGGTGACAGAGGCGGGAGGCGGGAAGAGAAGAGAAGTCTGAATGCCGGCGTCAGTGCCGGCAGCCGGACTTCGTTCTATCGCCTTGCGCTTTGTCGGAGGCCTTAAGTGCGCGGCCGTGTTGGCGCCCTTTACGAAGGTATGCACTGTCATAGGCAGCTCTGACGCCCCTCAGTTGGTCGACTGCTTTCCCCGAAAGGTTCGCGCGCAGCCAGCGCTTTCCCCAACCTCAGCGAATCATGCAGCACGATTCACTGATCGTCAAATAGATCGAGTGAGTAAAGAATGGATTAGCGATGGTCGTTCGCGTGATCGAGTGTGTATTCGAGGTGCGTGTTTGTGAAGTAATCGCATATTGACACACACAACGAGAATCTAATCGTGCAATTCTTCTCTAGGCGAGTGCCCGTAATCGCACGACCAAGCGAAATGTCACTCGTCTCCGATACTATTTTTATTCCGCGCGAGAGCGATCGACTGGCGACGCTTTGCATTAATCATTTGCGATGTTGGCGCGAACAGTGCGCATGCGTTCGACACGCGCAAAACGATGATTTGAGTCGAATCAGCGATTGTCCGTAGACGGACGATCAGAAAATTTTGGAAAAAGAGTCACATCGACCGGTCCCTTGAGCGCGAAAAGGAAAAAAATGCGCTTTCGTTTCGAATCGAGTCGCGTTTCAAGCGTGCCGATGCGCATCGACGATGCGAATGCGTTCGTGATGGCGCTCACATCGGTCCTTCGCGTGACGAAAAGTACGTTCTGAGTCTCCTTGACACGCAATCGATGCGACACTTCGTACTCATTTCGCGCCGTTTCGCTCGGCCACATGCGCAACGGAAGCTTTCTGTCGCGCGTGTAGTAGAAGAGCGATGCCATGTCCTCGCGATCGTCGCTCATGATCGCGTCGAACGGACCTGAGTTCGCGGCGGAGACGATCGTTGCACCTGCTTCTTCCCATCCGCGCAGGCGCTTTACGGAATTTTCTTGGCCGATTGCCGCGACGAATGCGGGCGACATCGCGAGTGCGCCGAGCAGGATGGCGATCGCTGCGTTCAAACACGCGTTCGCTTTCAACGCCAAAGTGTTGCTTCGCCGCATCGCCCAAGCCGAGAATAGTATCGTTAGAGCAACGAATGCCGGAGCAGCCCAGTTCGCGTTGGCGCGCGCGATGAACGCTTGCAGCGTCACGATCGCGAAGATCGGCAGCGTGAGCGCAAGTAGGAGTGTGTCGGCGCTGTCGTAACGTGGGTCGCGCCATTTGCGGATCGATCCCCAAGCGACAAGGCCGGCGGCGATCGGGCCTGCGATGCCGAACTGCGCTGCGATGAAGCTCAGCGTGTTGCCGAGGTTGAAGAGCTTCGCGACGCTCCAGTTCGCGTTCGCTGCGGTGTGGCCGACGGTGGCGAAGCTGTGAAGCGCGTTCCAGACGATGTTCGGGGCAAAGACTGTCAATGCCGCCAGGGCGGCGATAGCGCCCGTGCGCGAGAGGAGCAACGAACGCCCGATCGTCGTCGGTAACAGCGCTAGACCCAAACCCAGCACGAAGTAGAGCATCGCGTATTTCGAAAGCAGTCCGAGCCCGATCGCCGCACCGAAGACGATCGCCCACTTAACGCTCGTCTCTTTGCGCAACTCGGCCAAGGCCCAAAGCGCCAGTGTCCAGAACATCAAGAGCGGCACGTCTGTCGTAATGAGCAGCGAGGAGAAGCTGGTGCCCGGCATCAATGTGTAAGCGATGCCCGACCAGAGCCCGACGCGCTCGTCGTAAAGTGCTTTGGCTGCGAGGAAGACCAGGAATGCGGTGATCGCGTGCATGAGTGGAGCGCCGACGCGGATGCAGGCTTCACCGTCGCCGCAGATGCTGGTCGTTGCGCCGATGATCCAGGCGATCATCGGCGGCTTGGAGAAGTAGCCGAACGCCGGGGTCAGGCTCCACGACCAGTACTGCGCTTCGTCGGGGCCTAAGTTCAGCGTTGTCACGCCAAGGACGATCAGGCGGAAGAGCGTGAGTGCGGCGACCAGCGCCGCGAGCCAGGCTAGCGGCGGAAGTTTGGTCAGCCGCTCCGTCAGTGCGGTCACGGTCCGGTTTTGCGTAGCCGGTAGAGCGTGAGCGAAAGGTGATCGCCTCTCGAGTAGTTCAGGCCCTTCACGTTCCCCAGTGCCTCAGCTGCGACGTTCAGCTTGCGCAGCGTCAGTTGGAACTCGGGATCCAGGCGCTCCTCGACGAGGGCGCGGGCGTCGGCGTGTTTGGTGATGAAGTCCGCGGCTTGTGCCCCGGTGGGGGAGAGCGTCACCTTCGTGCCGACTTGGAAGACCATGCTGGGTTCATTGAAGCCTGCGACCGTCGTGTTCTGCGGCTGCGCGCCGGACCGGGCGATTAGGTCGGCCGCCCGTTGGCTTAGCATCAGTTGATCGAGGCGGGGCAATACCGCCGCCAAAAGGATCGCCGCGAACAGTGCGCCGGTCGCGACCGTCGCGGCCGTCGCGTTCTCACCTTCGCCGCGCAGGAGGAACAGCACCGCTATACCGGCTGCGCCGACGACAGGTAGCGCCAGCAGCGTGAGAACGATGCCGCCGCCCGTGCCGTATTGACCCGGAACATAGAAGAGTGCGGCGCCGATCAGGCCGATCGTGACCATGAGCCAGGCGACGGCGCCGAGTTTCACCGGCGTGTTGTCGAGGAAGCTGCGGCTCTCACGAACGCCTGCCATGACGGCTGCACCGCAGAGCAACGCAATCGCCGGATAGAGCGGCAGCGGGTAATGCGGAAGCTTCGTCGGTGCGAGCTCGAGGATGACCCAAGCGGGGACGATCCAGGCGAGTAAGAACCGCACCGAGCCTTCGCGCACGCGTGCGATCGCATAGACGATGCCGGGCGCGAGGAACAACCAGCCGGGCCAGAAGCCGATAAGGAGCGAGACGAGGTAGTAGCCAGGCGGACCCCAATGCGATTCTTGTCCGCCGACTACTTTGCCCAAGAAATCTTGGCCGATCGCCTCTTGGAAGTAGGCGCCTTTGGTCACGAGCCCGATGGCGACGAGCCAGGGAACGTTGATCAAGATAATAATGCCGAGCGCGAACATGGGCCGCATGGTCGAGACCCAACCCCAGCGGCGCTCCCAAATTGATAATGCGACCGCGGTCAGGCCGACGAAGAACAAGATCATCGGACCTTTGACGAGGATTCCTATCCCGAGCGCGAGGCCGAGTAAGGCCGAGTTTCGCACTGTGGGTTGAGGCGAGCCTTGCCGGGCGGCGATGAAGAAGTGCGCGACGAGGAGTTGGGCGGCGGTGACGCAGGCGACCAGAACCGCGTCGGTCTTGGCGATGTGCGCTTCACCTATGAGGAGCATCGACGATGCGAGGAGCCCCGCCCCTATCATCGCAGTTTCTTCGTCGAACAGTCTCCGCCCCAAGCCGAACGCGAACAGGACGGCGAAGATGCCACCCAACACAGACGGGATGCGATAGACCCATACGGAGTTGTGCGGCGGGCTGGAGAGCCAACCCGCGGTGATCGACTGCATCCAGTAGATGCCGATCGGCTTTTTGTTGCGCGGGTCATCCTGGAAGCGGATTTCGATGAAGTCGCCGGTTTCGAGCATCTGCTTCGTGGCTTGCGTGAAGCGCGCTTCGTCCCGGTCGAGCGGCGGGATGGTTACGATCCCCGGCACGAACATCAAAAGGCAGAGCACGACCAGCACGACTCGCGGGTGTGCGAGCGCGAGCGACCAGGGGCTCGACGAATCATATGAAGCGGCGGATCGGCGTGTCGGCATGGGTCACGTTAACCACTGAAATGACGCGCGGCGCAATCATGGAATGCGCGCCGCCTGCGACCAAAGGTAACGATGCAGGTCATACCTGTCATCATGGCTATTCGTCGAGGGCTTGAGGCTTGGGGCCTAGCGGTTTAAGCCCCGGCGCTTGTATAAGCCCGGCCACCTATTAAGGAGTCAGCGGAACGTGTTCAACCGGTCGGCGATCATTGATGCTTGGGGGCGCGTGTGACGGCAACGCCTGAGCTGTCGGTTGTCGTTCCGGTGATGAACGAGGTTGAGAACGCGGTTCCGTTGCTCAACGAGATCACGGCTGCGCTTCGGGGGAAGGTCGCGTTCGAGGTCATCTTCGTCGATGACGCCAGCCGGGATGCGACGGTTGCCTCACTTAAGGGGGCCAAAGCACAAGCGCCGGAACTGCGCGTGCTCAGCCATGTCAAGAACTCGGGCCAAAGCCGGGCTGTGCGGTCCGGTGTGTTGGCGGCACGCGGGGTGCTGATCGCGACACTCGACGGCGACGGGCAGAACGATCCGGCGGACATTCCCAACCTGCTTGCCACATGGCGCGCGTCGTTGGCGGGCGATCCGCCGCTCGGATTGGTCGCCGGGCAACGGCGCAAGCGTCAGGACAATTTCATGAAGCGCCTTGCTTCGCGCGTCGGCAACGGCGTCCGGCAGTGGCTGCTGCAAGACAATACGCGCGATACCGGCTGCGGGCTTAAGCTTTTTTCGCGCGAAGCGTTCTTGCGGCTGCCCTACTTCGATCACATCCACCGCTTCATGCCGGCTTTGATGCTGCGCGAGGGCTATCGGATCGCTCACGTCGACGTGAACCATCGGTCGCGCTCGCACGGGGTTTCGAAGTACGGGACGCTGGACCGGTTGATCGTGTCGCTCTCGGACTTGCGGGGCGTACGTTGGCTGAAGCGCAGGTCGCGCAATCCCGAACGGGTGGATGAGATATAGATGACCGAGTGGTTCACCTGGGAACACGTTTGGCTGCTGATCGGCTTTGCCGGTCAGGCGCTCTTCATGTCACGCTTTCTCGTGCAGTGGTGGGCGAGCGAGAAGGCTGGGCGCAGCGTGGTTCCGGTGATGTTCTGGTACTTCAGCGTCGGTGGTGGGATCGTGCTGCTGATTTACGCGCTATATAAGAAGGATCCCGTTTTCATCTCCGGCCAAGCTCTTGGCCTGATTGTTTACGCGCGCAATCTCTACCTCATATTTGCTGAAAAGGCGGCGGCGGGTCGCGAAAACGGGAGCGAACCTCCTTCTGCCACAAAATAGCCATTTCCGATCCGCAGCTTGGCACTTACTTCTTTGGGCTGGTAAGCTCCCGCAATAAGCCGGGGGGCTTCAAACTGGAGGTTACGAGGGTTTCATGGGCAGATCATTGTCGGCGCTGAATATTATCCCGTTGTTGGTATTTCCGCTCATTCTCTACAATTTCGTCGTGCTGACGGGAATTGCGACTCCCGGCAATGTCAGCGCTTGGATGGCGTCGCCGATTTTCACGATCGGCATGTTCTCAGGCGACGCCTGGGGCGTTTCNNCCTGGGGCGTTTCGTTCGCCGACGTGTTCATGGGCCTGAGTCTGCTCCTGCTCTTCGTCGAGATCGTGAAGTCGACGCGCACGGACGCGATGTCGATCATCAACCACGGACTGTCGATGTTGCTGTCGGTCGTGTGCATCATCCAGTTCATCACGATGCTGGGCTTTTCGAATTCGGTGTTCTTCATGTTGATGCTGATGACGATCTTGGACGTCATCGCGGGCTTCACCGTGACCATCGTGGCGGCCAAGCGCGACTTCGGCGCTGGGGTCGGCATCGCCGGAACAAACTAGTATCGGTTTTAGAAGTCTTGGAGAGGCGCGTCCGGATCGGGCGCGCCTTTTCGTTTACATGAGCAGGAAGAACACGAACGTCACCATGACGGCCATGTCGAAGAACTTGGCCCACAGTTCATCGTGGCCGCGCCGGCGGCGGGGCCGCATCTCGCTATCGAATAGTGCCTGTGCAAAACGGAGTTCGCCCAGTGTGGGAAGCGACATCGCGGGTGACCCTGCTGGCGCCGCTGTCTCCGAATGAGACAGTGTGGGCGCGGTTCAGGGGTCACGTCGCAAGCGCGATGCCGCGTTAGCTGCGCCAGCGCAGCGTCGTTTCCGTCACTGGGTTGGTAAAGGCCCTGTTGGCGGCGCTCGCCTCGGCCCATTCCTTCTTTAGCCGGTGGTACCAAATCGCGGGGACGTCCGCGTCTTGGATCAGCATCAGGCGCGGGTTAAACTTCAAGCCTTCCTGCTGAAGCGTCACCATGTGGCGATCTTGGCCCAAGAACACGCGCGCCACGTACTGAGCGATGGGCTTGAACGGCGTGATCCAGGGAATGTTCCAGAAGAACGTCTGGGTGACTTCGGTCTCGGTCTCGCTCAACGGCGTGCACGTCGTGAGCCCTACGACTTCGTTGCGGCCGGCTTTGATGTGCTCGACGCGGATGCCCGGAAGCTGGAACGAAATCTCGGTCGTTCTGTCGCCGCCCAGCAGCTTGTAGAGCGCTGAATTGCTGGATGGTTTGTGCGTCACCATCGTGAAGCCCATGTGCGAGGGCGCGTACTTCTTGGCCTTCGCGTGGATCGATTTGACCGAGCGCCACCACCACGCCTTGTGCACGAAGGGCCCGTGGGCCGGATCCATTAAGCCGATGACCGCATGATCGATCGCGCAGGGGAAATTCTGAGCCTCGATCAAGGTGGGTCTTGCCTGTGCGGCGAGCGGGAGGTTCGGCGCCTCAACTTGAACGGAGGTGTTCGCATCTTCAGACATGTAGACCCAGATCAAGCCGTTCTTTTCGGCGAGCGGGTATTTGCGAACGCTGATCTTCGCGGCGTCGACGCCTTCTTCGCCGACGAGTGAGGGGATCAGCGCGCATTGGCCGGACGGTCTGAAGCGCCAACCGTGATAGGGACACTCGATCGTGCCGTCGATCATTTGACCCTTCGACAACGGCACGCCGCGATGAGGACAAAGATCGCGCAAAGCGAACGCTTCGCCGGTTGGCGCGCGGCCGAAGACGACGGGTTCGCCCAAGATCGTTTTGTGGACCAGACGCCCCTGTTTCAACGCGTGCGAATGCAGCGCGAAATACCAGAGGTTTCGCAGAAACAGGGCTGGCGCTTTGGCTTCGGCTTGGCTCATTCGGGCCCGGACAATGCCAAAGCGGTGCCGTACGTGCAAAGGCGGCAAATCGCGCTAGAGTGAACGCGTCTCATCATCGTCCAGGCTTTCGCCCCATGAACCCGCCAGATCTCATGCACTTGACATACGAATTGAAGGGTCACGTTGGTATTGTCACGCTGAACCGGCCCGAGGTTCGCAATGCGCTTAATGCGCGTGCTTACGCCGATCTCGAAGCGGTGTTCCGGTGCATTCAAGCGGACAATGAGGTGCGTGCGGTGGTGCTGACGGGCGCGGATCCCGCGTTCTGCTCCGGCGAAGACGTCAAGCAGATGATGACCGGGCCGCAGCGCGAACACGCCCAAGCCCGTCTTTCGTCCGTGCGGCCGCGGCTGACGCCTGCAGCCGACGCAGTTTTGGAGTGCGACCGGCCGATCATTGCCGCGGTGAACGGAACGGCGGTCGGCTGGGGCATGGAACTCGCGTTGTTTGCGGACATTCGCATCGCGTCGGAGCGTGCGCAGTTTGGGGAGATCTTCATCAAACGCGGGCTCGTCACCGATGTCGGAGGCATGATGATTCTGCCGCGGTTGGTCGGGCCCGCGAAGGCTGCAGAGCTGGTCTTCACCGGCGATATTGTTCCCGCTCGCGAGGCAGAGCGGATCGGGCTTGTGACGAGTGTCGTCCCGCACGGCGACTTGCTGCCCACGGCTTTTGCACTTGCCGAGCGGATTGCGTCGAACGCGCCATTGGCCTTGCGCTATCTGAAGGAGGGTCTGCGCCGGGCGTCCGCTCGCGATGCGCGGGAGTTCGGCAGTTGGGTGTCCGGCACGCTGGGCCGCTTATTCCAGACCGAGGATCACCGCGAAGGTGTCGCGAGCTTTCTTGAGAAGCGCGCACCGCAGTTCAGCGGGCGGTGAGCATGGCACTGTTTTTCGATCAGGCTTGGTTCGACGCGCAGTTAAAGGAGTTGGGGGCGACGCGGGACGACGTGGCGCGGTTGCTCAAACTTTCGCAGGAGCAGGTGGCCGAACTTTGGAAGGATCAGCGGGAGTTGCGCGGGGCAGAAGTGCAGGCCCTAGCCGCTTATCTGAAGACCGCAGCGTCGGAAGTTGCCAGCCGCGCCGGGGTTTCGACGCCGACGCAGGCGGAGCCTGCGGCTGTCGACCAGCGGCTTGAGGAAATGAACGAAAGGTTGACGCGGATCGAGCGGATGATCATCGAGCTCAAAACGCTCGTGCTATCGAAATAGAACAACGCGCCGGTCGCAACTCCTCTACCGAAAGGCCGCGCTCCCTAAGCCTGAGCGGGAGGTGGCTGCGACCGGCGCTTTTCAACGCGGCCGAAATACGCCGTACGCGTCGAATTGAAACAAGATGAGCGGAGGCCCCCCATCTCATGGAGAAACAACGCAGTGCGCGTGCCAAACGCGATGGTTGGAATGCTTTAATCTTAACAGCGGCTTTGCCATGTCGGCGCAATCCGAAGCGCTTCAAGTTCCCGCTTTCTTAAGCGTTGCAACCTTAATGTCGGGGCGATGCGAGAAGGGGAAACCCTGTCTGCGAAGAGCGGCTCGCGCGCGTTGGGGGCAATACGGTCGTGTTTAATCGTCGTCAGGCAAATTCCGTCCGAAAACTTGCCGAACTCGGTGAGGAAGAACGGCTGCGTCTCGCGCTCGCCGCAAGCGGCGACGTCGTTTACGATTGGACGCCGGGCGACGGTCACATCGCGTGGAGCGGCGATCCGAGCGCGCACCTGGGCGTCGGCGAACTTCAGCACTACGAGAGCGATGCGACGTTTCACCTTTTGATCGATCAAGATGCCGTGGAGGCGCGGCTTCGGTTGGCACTGACGCCGCCGGGCGACGGCGGTACGTTCCGCCTCGAGTACATGATGAAATCGGGCGCGGCGCCGGTTTGGGTTGAGGATTGCGGCGTTTGCCTCGTCGGTCAAAACGGCCAGACGGAGCGCGTTGTCGGTACCGTGCGCAACATCACGGAGCGCAAGCTGCGCGAGGCACATCTCGAATGGGCCGCGAGTTACGACGAATTGACGGGCCACTTGAACCGCATTCGCTTGCGCGAGCGGTTGGCCCAACATCTGGAATTGAAGGCGGCGGCCCTGCGCGAGCCTGCGGCCTATTGCGTGGCTGCGATCGACGATCTTGCGGTCATCAACGAGACTTACGGGTTCGATGTCGCCGACGAGGTTATCGTCGCGGTCGGCCGCAGATTTGCAGAAATCGTCGGGTCGGCTGGCGTCGTCGGCCGCACGGCCGGCAACAAGTTCGGGCTTATCCTGGAGCGTTGCACGGCCGCCGACATGGCCGAACGTACCGAGGTGTTGCGCGAAGCCGTCCGCTCCCGCGTGGTGCCGACGCGCGGCGGCGCGGTCAGCGTCAGCGTGTCGGTCGGCACCGTCGCCTTACCGCAGGACGCGCGCAACAGCCAGGAAGCGATGGCCCGCGCGGAAGAAGCGCTCGACCGCGCGAAAGCGCACGGACGCGACAACTATGCTGCCTATTCGCATTCGCCGCAGCGCGAGTCGTTGCGCAAGCGCACCGTTGCGATCGGCGACCAGATCATCACGGCGTTGTCGGAGAATCGCGTCGTTCTGGCCTACCAAGCCATCGTCGATGCGAAGACGAGCGAAGCGGTTGCGCACGAGTGCCTTGTGCGTATTTCTCGGCCCGAGGGTCAGGTGATTGCGGCCGGAGACTTCATTCCGGTTGCCGAGCAACTGGGGCTCGTGCGCCGGCTTGACCGTCGGGTTCTGGAACTCACGATGGCGGCGCTGAAGAAGTATCGCGGCGCGCGCCTGTCGCTCAACGTTTCGGGGATGACGGCGAGCGACCGTCCGACCTTGGAAGCATTCGTGGCTTATCTCGAGAACCACACCGATGTTATGCCGCGGCTTATCGTCGAACTGACGGAGACTGCGGCGCTGATCGATATCGAGGAAAGCATGCGCTTCGTCAGCCGTGTGCGCGCACTTGGTGCGAAGGTCGCGATCGACGATTTCGGCGCGGGCTATACTTCATTCCGCAATCTGCAGTCGCTGAAGGTCGATATGGTCAAGATCGACGGTTCGTTCGTCAAAGGCATGGCGGACAGCCGCGATAATCAGATTTTCGTGCGCACGCTCGTCGACCTTGCGAAGAACTTCGGCCTCGAAACTGTCGCCGAATGGGTTTCGGATGCGCGTGAGGCCGACATTCTGCGCGCGTTCGGGGTGGACTACCTGCAAGGATTTTATTTCTCGAAGCCCGAAATTCGCGAGCCTTGGACGAACTGACGCACGTGCATTCCAACTGCACGTGCTTACATCCCGGTTCTTAGCGCCGGGAGTATTTCGTGACCGCAACGTTTCAGCAGCGCTCCGTTTGGGAAGGCCTCAAGCGCGGGCTCTTCGGGCGTTGCCCGCAATGCGGCGAAGGGAAGCTGTTTCGCGCGTATCTGAAAGTCGAGCCTGCATGCGCCTCATGCGGGCATGACCTGTCGCAGTATCGCGCGGACGACGGACCTGCCTACTTCACCATTCTGATCGTCGGCCATTTGGTGGTGGGGCCGCTGCTACTCAGCGATGCGGTGTTCACATGGCCGTTGGAGCGGCTGTTCGCGGTCGTCTTGCCAAGCATCGTTGTGCTGGCGCTGGTGCTTCTGCCGCGTGTGAAGGGTGCGTTCGTCGGCGTGCAATGGGCGATCGGCGATCGCAGCGGCGCTCACCCTACGGATGCTACCGCCCTACCGCTACCTTCCAGAGAGACCGTCGCTTAGATCGACGCGTTTTTGCTTTACCTGCTCCGGGCAGCTAAAATCCGGCTTCCGACAATGAGCAGGAGACAAGCATGATCGGCTACATGACCGTGGGTACGAATGACATCGAACGGGCGCGCAAATTCTATGACAGCGTCCTTGGCGAGATCGGTGCGAAGCGAGGCTGGGATAACGACCACATGACGGGTTGGACGAGTGGCAAAGGTCCGCAAGTGATGGTCGTCAAACCGAATGACGGGAAGCCCGCGACGGCCGGCAATGGTACGATGGTGGCGCTGGCCGTCGGATCGCCGGACGACGTCAAGAAGGTGCACGCGAAGGCGACGGCACTTGGCGGCAAAGACGAAGGGGCGCCCGGGTTCCGGCCCGCGGAAGCCAACAGCGGCTTCTACGGTGGGTATTTCCGCGACCTCGATGGCAACAAATTCGTTGCGTTCTGCATGGTCCCGAAGAAATAGCGATGCTTCGCTTCGACACGCGCGCGCTCTACCGTGCACTCGACGCGCAACGGCAGGCGCGCGCGATGTCTTGGCGACAGGTCGCGGATGAGATCGGCGTGAGCGCGGCTACGATCGCGCGTACGGAGCGTGGCGGGCGGCTCGAAGTCGACGGGATGTTGGCGATGGTCGCGTGGTTGCGCCGCACCGTCGAGAGCTTTGCCCGGCAATTCGAAGGCTAGTACGGACACCAAGGCCGTTCGACGCCCGGCGGTAAGCGGGTGCTTGCGTCGGCACAAGCAGTGCGAACCTGCGATGAGGTTATGCCCTTTGCTTTGGAGAGGTCCGTGCCTTGAAGCTGAGCACCGACAAAGTGCGCGTTCGTGAAGTCGGCGCCGTCGAGTTTGGCGCCGGCGAACCAAGCCCAGTTGAACCACGACCCTCTGAAGTCCGCGCCACGCAGGTCGGCGCCTTGCATCTGCGCGCCCGAGAAGTTCGTGTAGCGAAACGTTCCGTTCGACAGGTTCGCATTGGTTAGCTGCGTGCCGGCGAGGTTCGCGCCATCGAAATTGCTGCCTGAGAGGTTCGCTTCGATGAGTATGGCCAATTGAAAGAAGCGGTCTTCGAAGTCCGCACCCGAGAGATCGCAGCGGATGCATTGCGAGAAGTTTTGAGACTTTCGCGCGCGTGCGACGTCTTTTGGGTTTGCTGCGAGGGCGGCTTGTGAGGCGCCGGCCAAGATGAAGGCGATCATGGGCAGCAGCTTGAACGAAGTCATGCGAGCTCCGGCAAAGAACGTCGCCAAAGATTACGCACAGCGGTGGGGCATGGCGCAAGCGGCCGTTGCTTGAGCCAACGTAAGGGAAAGTGCGCCTATTTCCGGTTCGCCAGGTCGTCGATCTGGCGGCGCATCGTCTCGATCTGGGCTTTCAGATCGGCGATCTCTTCGTCGGCGCTTTCCGTGTGTTCGCCCGCCGTGCCGTTTGCCGCGTGTTCGTCGCGCGTTTTCATGAGCGCGCCGAACGGCGTGAACATGCGCATCGCGCGCTCGAACATCTGCATGTTCTGACGGGCGATGCCCTCGAACTCTTTCAACATGCCTTTGCCGCCGAACGCCGAGGTCAGCTGTTCGCGCATACGTTCGTGGTTCTTCGAGAAGGAGTCCATGCTGAGGTTCAGGTAGCCCGGCACCAGGGCCTGCATGCTGTCGCCGTAGAAGCGGATCAGCTGGCGCAGGAACTGGATCGGCAGCAGCTGCTGGCCGCCCTTGCCCTCTTCCTCGAAGATGATCTGGGTCAGGACCGAGCGGGTAATGTCCTCGCCGGTCTTGGCGTCATAGACGTTGAATTCCTGCCCATGTTTGACCATCTCGGCCAAGTGATCGAGCGTGACGTAGCTCGACGTCGCCGTGTTGTAGAGGCGGCGGTTCGCGTACTTCTTGATTGTGATGGGATCGTTGCTTGGGGCGGCGGTCATTCGTGAGCCTCGAGATGCGGGTCAATGTTGCGCCGCAATCGCTTTTTGTTGCGCAGCATAATACGCCAGTTGGCGGGGTATTCCTATCGCAGATGCGTTAAAGGCAGCCTGACACTGTTCAATTCTCCTTCAAAAATGGCGGAACGGCTTGGCTGAGAGCCGTCGGCCATGCCAATGTCAATCTTAACAGGCCTCAATCTTTTCGCCGTTTTCAGGAGACCCCTCATATGACCGATGTCGCCATTGTTGCAGCTGCACGCACCGCCGTAGGCTCGTTCAACGGAGTGTTCGGCGCATTGCCCGCTCACGAGCTTGGCAAAGTCGCAATCAAAGAAGTGTTGAAGCGCGCGAAGGTCGACGCGAAGGACGTCAGCGAAGTGATCTTGGGGCAAATCTTGAGCGCTGCCCAAGGGCAAAATCCGGCGCGGCAGGCGTCGATCAATGCGGGCCTTCCGGTCGAAGTTCCGGCGTGGGGCATTAATCAGCTTTGCGGCTCCGGTTTGCGCGCCGTCGCTTTGGGTCACCAAGCGATCGTGAACAGCGATTCTGCGATCGTTGTTGCGGGGGGCCAAGAATCCATGTCGATGGCGCCGCACGCGGCTTACCTGCGCGCAGGGCAAAAGATGGGACCGCTTGAGTTCATCGACACGATGATCAAGGACGGACTGATGGACGTTTTCAACGGCTATCACATGGGCAACACCGCCGAGAACGTCGCCAAGGAATGGCAGATCACGCGCGAACAGCAGGACCGCTTCGCGGTCGCCTCGCAGAATAAGGCCGAGGCTGCGCGCAAGGCGGGACGGTTCAAAGACGAAATCGTGGCGGTCACAATCAAGGAGCGGAAGGGCGAGAAGGTCGTCGACACGGACGAATATATCCGCGACGGCGTGACGTACGATTCGATCAAGGATTTGCGCGCTGCTTTCTTGAAGGAGGGCGGTACCGTGACAGCGGCGAATGCAAGCGGCATTAACGATGGTGCGGCTGCGGTCGTTCTCATGTCGCTCAAGGAGGCCGACAAGCGCGGGCTGAAGCCGCTCGCAGTGATCAAGTCCTGGGCGCAAGCGGGCGTCGATCCGAAGATCATGGGTGCAGGACCGATCCCGGCGTCGCGTGCGGCGCTGAAGAAGGCTGGATGGTCGGCTTCCGATCTCGACCTGATCGAGGCGAACGAGGCGTTCGCGGCGCAGGCATGTGCCGTCAACAAAGACATGGGCTGGGACCCGGCGAAGGTGAACGTCAACGGCGGCGCGATCGCGATCGGCCATCCCATTGGCGCTTCGGGCGCACGCGTGTTCGTGACCCTGTTGCACGAGATGCAGAAGCGCGACGCGAAGAAAGGCCTTGCCACGCTTTGCATCGGCGGCGGCATGGGCATCGCGGTTTGCGTTGAGCGCTGACAAAAAAACGGGAGGAAAAATATGTCACGGGTAGCGATTGTCACCGGCGGTACGCGCGGGATCGGCGAGGCGATCTCGCTGGGTCTCAAAAAAGCCGGCTACAAGGTTGCGGCGAACTACGCAGGAAACGATGAACGCGCGCAGGCATTCGCGCAGAAGACGGGTATCTCCGTTTTCAAGTGGGATGTGGCGAACTACGACGCGTGCATGAAAGGCGTGGCGGAAGTCGTCGCGAAGCTTGGGCCGGTCGACATCGTCGTCAACAACGCGGGCATCACGCGGGATTCGACCCTGAAGAAGCAGTCGCGCGCGCAGTGGGACGAGGTGCTCGACACCAATCTCGGCGGTTGTTTCAACATGTGCAAAGCGGTTTGGGACGGCATGCTCGACCGCGGCTTCGGGCGCATTGTGAACATCGGCTCGATCAACGGGCAGGCCGGGCAGTACGGTCAGGTGAACTACGCGGCGGCGAAGTCCGGCATTCACGGCTTCACGAAGGCCTTGGCGCATGAAGGCGCGCCGAAGGGCATTACCGTCAACGCGATAGCGCCGGGTTACATCGACACCGATATGGTCGCGGCCGTGCCACCGAACGTGCTTGAGAAAATCGTGGCCAAAATTCCGGTCGGCCGACTGGGTAAGGCCGAGGAAATCGCGCGCGGCGTGCTATTCCTCGTCGCGGACGATGCCGGATTCGTTACGGGGTCGACGATGTCGATCAACGGCGGCCAACATATGTATTGAAGCGTTTGTCGCTGACGCGTGCAGGCACGCCACGCGTGGGTGGCAAGAATGCCTCAGTCTCGGGGCCAATGTACCAGCGATGCAAAGCGGGCTTCGACGCTCCGTAACCTGTGATTAACGCAAGGAGCAATTGCGTTAATCGAACCACATTGTTGCCATCATCACAGGCAATACCAGAACCCAAGACATTGCGGGGAAAGGCTCAGCGGGCGGCCAGTTGTGGTTGCTCCGTTCCCTCACCGTTTGTGGAGTCTGGCGTTGCAGTGGATTGCGCGCATTTTGATCGTTGCCGCCGCCTTGCTGACCAGCGCTGGCGCGATGATGACGCGCGCCTACGATCGCGAGCCGCCGCGGGTTGCGCACTATATCTCGGAGTACGCTCGAATCGGATTCGTTCTCGACAGGTCGGGCGAGCTTGCGAAATTGAAGTTCGACGGGTCGGAAGAGATTCTTGTTTTGCGCTGGCAACTGGCGGCAGGCGGCGACCGTCTGCTCGTGCGTGACGACGGCGAAGTCGTCTTGCGTATCTCTGGACTTGGCGGAATGACGCTGTTCACGCCCGCGATCCGTGGCGGCACTCCGGTGGCACCCGATCGCGTGGTTCCGCCGCTTCTGCCGGTGCCGCCGTCGATCGCGCTCGTGCGCGACATTGCGGGGCGGATCATGATGCAGTTGCGCGCGGAGACGGGGAAGGAGATTCTCTTTGAGGCGAACTGGAACGCGGTTGCGGGCGACCCGGGTGCGCGCGGGATACTGTTCGACGCTATTCGCAATGCGGGAACCGCGTTGTTCGATTTGTCGCGATCGGGGCCGGGGCGCAACGCGCTTTCGAACTATCTCAACCGCGTGCGGTTCGTGCAGTCGCGGTTCGCCGGTATCGCGCTGCAAGGCGATATGCTGATCGTGAGCTTTTCGGTCGAGCAGGGGCTCGCGGGGCGGCCGTCGTCGTTCGCGATCCAACGGCAGTTGCGACAGATCTTCCGTTAGGTCGGCCGCCAGCCGGGCGGCGCCATTTCGAAACCTTCGAACATGAACGCGGGCGCGACCGTGCAGCCGACGAGCGTGTAGCGGCCAAGCGGGCGGGCGCTCTGCCACGCGTGTTTCGGCACAACGATCTGCGGGCGTTCGCCGGCCGCCAGGTTCGTGCCGAGCGCGCGGGATGTTGTGACGCCGTGTTCGGAGACCGAAAGTTCGAGCGCGTCGCCAGCGTACCAGTGCCAGACCTCGACTGCGTCGACGCGATGCCAATGCGAAAACTCGCCAGCTTTCAGCAGATAGTAGATGGCCGTCGACGCGCCGCGCGGGCTGCCCTCGTCACGAAACGTTTCGCGGAAATGGCCGCCTTCGGGGTGCGGTTTGAGATCGAGGAGGCGGACGATATCGTCCGCAGTCACTTGAACGCGTCTTTGCGGCGGCGGGTTTCTGCGAAGACTTCGACGACGTCGGCGGATTCGAGTGCGAGCGATTTGCGCAGTTCGGCGTTCGAGGGACGCAAGAACGGGTTAGTCTCGCGTTCCAGGCCAATCGTCGAGGGGATTGTCGGCTTGCCTTCGGCGCGCAGGCGCACAACGTCTGCCATGCGCTTCTTTAACGCGGCGTTGCTCGGTTCGAGCGTGATGGCGAAGCGGCCATTCGAGAGCGTGTATTCGTGGCCGCAAAAGACGCGGGTGTCGGGTGGCAGGGCGGCAAGCTTGGAAAGGCTCGACCACATTTGTGCAGGCGTACCTTCGAATAAGCGGCCGCAACCCATGGCGAACATCGTGTCGCCGGTGAAGACGGCTTTGTCGGCCTCGAACCAGAAGGCGATGTGGCCTTTGGTATGAGCCGGGATGTCGAAGATCTTGGCGTTGGCGTGGCCCAGCGACCAGGTGTCGCCCTCGCCGACGTCTTCGTCGATGCCGGGGATGCGTTCGCGGTCGGCGCGTGGACCGACGACGCGGGCACCGGTCTTTTCCTTCAGTTCCAGATTGCCACCGGTGTGATCGAAGTGGTGGTGCGTGTTCAGAATGTGCGTCAGCTTTAAGCCGTGCGCTTTCAGCGCAGCGAAGACCGGTGCCGCTTCGGACGGGTCGACGATGGCGACTTTGCTCGTCGTGGATTCGTGCACAAGATACGCGTAGTTGTCGCTGAGGCAGGGGACGAGATGAATGTTCAGCATGATCAACTCGAGATGTTGTAAGCGGCGAGTGCTGCCATGTTGACGATGTCGTTCATCGTGGCGCCGAGCGGGGCGATCTGCACCGGCTTTTCGAGGCCGACGAGCAGCGGGCCGATGACGGTGGCGCCGCCGATCACTTCCGTCATGGTCGTCGAAATCGAGGCGGAGTGAATGGCGGGCATAATGAGGACGTTAGCGGGTTCCTTCAGGCGGCTGAAGGGATAGCGGGCGAGGCGTAATTCCGCATCGAGGGCGATGTCAGCGTTCATTTCGCCGTCGTATTGGAAATCGACGTTGCGCTTGTCGAGAATGTCGACGGCCTCGCGAACACGCTGCGAACGTTCGCCCCATGGCTGGCCGAAGGTGGAATACGCGAGGAGGGCAACGTGCGGTTCGTAGCCGAAGCGGCGGACGACGGCCGCCGTCTGCACAGTGATATCGGCGAGGACGTCGGGTTCCGGCATCTCGTGGACGTTGGTGTCGGCAACGAAAACCGTGCGGGCACCGGCCAGAATGATCGAGACGCCCATCAACCGCTCGCCCGCCTTCGGGTCGAGAACGTGGCGCACATCTGCGAGCGCGACGGAGTAATGGCGGGNNCCATTGCGTCGGCGTGACCCGCCGCGACGACCGAGGCCGCGTAGATGTTGCGGTCGAATGTCACTTGTCGCAGGCAGTCGCGATGAAGTGCGCCGCGCCGCTGCCAGCGTTTGTACAGCGCGTCGGCGTATTCGGCGGTGCGCGGGCTTTCGCGGGCGAATTGCACCTCGAGTTCGCGGAAATCTTCGATGCCGGCTTGGCGCGCCGTTTCTTTGATCCGCTCGGGATCGCCGACGAGGATGGCTTTGCCCAGACCGGAGGCTTGGTACGAAAGCGCTGCGCGGATCACGGCTTCTTCTTCACCTTCGGCGAAGACAACGCGCTTGGGCTGCATGCGTACACGGGCGACGACGCGTTGGACGATCGAGGCGACAGGATCGAGGCGCGAGGCGAGTTCGTTCGAATAGCGATCGAGGTCGGCGATCGGTTTGCGGGCGACGCCAGAGGCCATCGCGGCTTTGGCGACGGCGACCGGGACGCGTGAGATCAAGCGCGGGTCGAACGGTACGGGGATGATGTAGTCGGGGCCGAATTTCGGGCGGCTTCCCAGATAGGCGGCGGCCACTTCGTCCGGGACGTCTTCGCGTGCGAGTTCGGCGAGCGCATTCACGGCGGCGATCTTCATCTCATCGTTGATCGTGCGCGCGCGCACGTCGAGCGCACCGCGGAAGATGTAGGGAAAACCCAGAACGTTGTTGACTTGGTTCGCATAGTCCGAACGGCCGGTGGCAATGATCGCGTCGCTGCGCACGGCGCGCACATCTTCGGGCGTGATCTCAGGGTCGGGATTTGCGCAGGCGAAGATCAACGGTTTTGGCGCCATTGATTTGACCATCGCTTGCGTCATTGCGCCTTTGGCGGAAAGGCCCAAGAACACGTCGGCGCCGGCCAATGCGTCCGACAGCGTGCGCGCATTGGTCGTGACGGCGTGCGCCGACTTCCACTGGTTCATGCCTTCGGTGCGGCCTTTGTAGATCACGCCTTTGGTGTCGCAGAGGATCGCGTTTTCATTCGGCATGCCCATCGCTTTGATGAGTTCTAGGCAAGCGATGCCGGCGGACCCCGCGCCGTTGACGACCATCTTGGCGGTTTTGATGTCGCGGCCCGTCAGATAGAGCGCGTTGATGAGCCCCGCTGTTGTTATGATTGCGGTGCCGTGTTGGTCGTCGTGAAAGACAGGGATGTCCATCAACTCGCGCAGGCGTTGTTCGATGATGAAGCAATCGGGCGCTTTGATGTCTTCCAGGTTGATGCCGCCGAACGTGGGCCCGAGATAGCGCACACAATTGACGAACTCGTCGACGTCGCTCGTCTCGATTTCGAGGTCGATCGAGTCAACGTCCGCGAAGCGCTTGAAGAGGACGGCTTTGCCTTCCATCACGGGCTTCGAGGCGAGTGGGCCGAGGTCGCCCAAACCCAAGATTGCAGTGCCGTTCGAGATCACGGCGACGAGGTTTCCCTTCGCGGTATAGTCGTAAACTGTGGATGGATCTTCCGCGATCGCGCGCACGGGCACAGCCACGCCAGGCGAATAGGCGAGGCTCAAATCGCGCTGCGTCGCCATCGGTTTTGATGGCACGATTTCGAGCTTGCCAGGCTTGGGTTGGCTATGAAAAAGAAGGACTTCTTGATCCGTGAATGGACGCTTTTTCGACATGGACCTGCCGTGTTGTTCGCGTGGGGCGCGGAGCCGTCCCCGAGCGGGCCGTTTCCTCTTGGCTCTGAATACCTGCGCGGTGGCTCGGGACACAAGGGTTTGTGGAGCCTCACCGCGTCCGCGAAGGGGCGTTAGGACGCCCTGATGAGCCAGGTTTCAGCCCCGCAAGCCGAGCGCGAAGAAGAACGCGCGACGCCGATGATGACGCAGTACCTCGCGATCAAGCGGGAGCATGCGGATTACCTACTGTTCTACCGGATGGGCGATTTCTACGAGCTGTTCTTCGACGACGCGGTGAAGGCGTCGGCGGCGCTGGATATCGCGTTGACGAAACGCGGCAAGCACAACGATGCCGACATTCCGATGTGCGGCGTGCCCGTGCACTCCGCCGAAAGCTACCTGCTCACTTTGATCCGCAAGGGGTTCAAGGTCGCCGTCTGCGAGCAAACCGAGGACCCCGCGGAGGCGAAGAAGCGCGGCTCCAAGTCGGTCGTTGCCCGCGAGGTCGTGCGCGTGGTCACGCCGGGGACGCTGACCGAAGATCAGCTGCTGACCGCACGCCGCCACAACTATCTTGCGACCCTAGCGCGGGCCGCGGGTGCCTATGCTCTGGCGTGGGCGGATATATCCGATGGCTCGTTCCACGTGACGGCGGTCGAGCCCGCAATGCTGCTGCAGACGTTGGCGCGGATCGAGCCGGCCGAGTTGTTGGTGCCCGATGCGCTGGCGACGGAAGAGCAGATCGCGCCGTTGGTGCGCGAGATGGGCGCGCGGGCGACATTGCTGCCTGCGCTCAAGTTCGACTCGTCGGTCGGCGAGCGGTTGTTGAAGTCGCACCTGAATGTTGCGGCACTTGATGCGTTTGGCAGCTTTTCGCGCGCCGAGATTGCCGCAGCCGGTGCTTTGCTCGGCTATTTGGAACTGACGCAGAAGGGCAAACTTCCCGCCTTGTCGCCGCCGCGTCAGCAGGCGCAAACGCATGTTCTGGCTATGGATGCGGCGACGCGGCGCAATCTCGAACTCGTGCAGACGCTGTCCGGCGAGTTTCAGGGGAGCTTGCTTGCCACCATCGACCGGACGTTGACGGCGGCGGGCGGGCGCGAGTTGTCGGAGCGGCTTCTTTCGCCGCTGACCGACGTTGGGGCGATCGAAGCGCGCCTCGACGGCGTGCATCACTTCGTCCGCAACACACCGTCACGCGAAGCGACGCGCGGTGTTTTGCGGCGGATGCCCGATATGGCGCGCGCGCTGTCGCGGCTCAGCGTTGACCGCGGCGGCCCGCGCGATCTGGGTGCCGTCAAAGACGGCTTGGCGCTCGCTGATGTTCTGGCGGAGGCGGTGGCGCGGAACGACGGCGCGTTGTCGGGCTTGCCGCAATCGCTGGCGCGGGAATTGAAGCGGCTTGAGGAGACGGGTGCTGCGGTTCGCGCGCTTTCAGCGAAGCTCGACCGGGTGCTCGGCCCCGATTTGCCGATGCTGGCGCGCGATGGCGGCTTCGTCGCGGCTGGCGCGCATGAGCGGCTCGATGCGGCGCGGACGCTGCGCGACGATGCTCGGCGGGTGATTGTCGAACTGGAAGGCCGTCTCAAAGACGAGACGGGGATCGCCTCGCTGAAAGTGCGGCACAACGGCGTGCTCGGCTATCACATCGAGATCACGTCGGCGAACGCGGAAAAGCTGAAGACCACGGAAGCGGGCCGTGCGTTCATTCATCGCCAAACGACCGCGCAGGCGCAGCGGCACACGAACGCCGAGCTCTCAGACCTTGCATCTAGAATTGCCGATGCGGCAGGCGAGGCGCTTGCGATCGAGTTGCAGTTGTTCGATCAACTGGTTGACGACGTGAAGGGCGCGAGTGGTGCGCTGAGTGAGATCGCGGGGGTCGTGGCGCGTTTGGATGTGCTCGCCGGGCTGGCAGAGCTTGCGGTCGAAGCGGACTTCGTGCGGCCTTCGATTGCGCCAGGGCTTGCGTTCAAGATTTCGCGCGGACGGCATCCGGTGGTCGAAGCGGCGTTGAAGCGCGACGCGCAAGGGTTTGTCGCGAACGATTGCGACCTGTCGGGCAATGGGGTCGGGCGGCTTTGGCTCGTCACCGGGCCAAACATGGCCGGCAAGTCGACCTACCTTCGGCAGAACGCGCTGATCGCGATTTTGGCGCAGGCGGGATCGTTCGTGCCCGCCGCGAGCGCGGAGATCGGCGTCGTCGATCGGTTGTTCAGCCGCGTCGGCGCCGCAGATGATCTGGCTCGCGGGCGTTCGACGTTCATGGTCGAGATGGTCGAGACGGCTGCAATCCTCAATCAAGCGACGGAGCGGTCGCTCGTGATCCTCGATGAAATCGGCCGCGGTACCGCAACGTTCGACGGTTTGTCGATCGCCTGGGCAACTGTCGAGCGGCTGAACGGCGTAAATCGTTCGCGCACGCTGTTTGCGACGCACTATCACGAGTTGACGGGGTTGGCGCAGCGTCTGGACGGCGTCGCCAACGTCACCGTGCGGGTGAAAGAGTGGCAGGGCGGGATCGTGTTCCTGCACGAGGTCGTCCCTGGGGCGGCCGATCGCTCGTACGGGATTCAGGTTGCTAAGCTCGCCGGGTTGCCGCCGGATGTGCTGAAGCGGGCGCAGGATGTGCTGCACGCGCTCGAGCGCGGCGACAGCGGTCGGCGCGCAAAAACAATGGTCGACGAGTTGCCGTTGTTTGCGACGGCGGCGCCTGTGCAAACTCAAACATCCGAATCGGAAGTCGAAGCACGGCTGAAGGCGCTTAACGTCGACGAGCTTAGTCCGCGCGACGCGATGCAAATTCTCTACGACCTCAAAGCGCTCACCATGGAGTAAGTGTATGGACGGCTTTCAGATGTCCGACTGGGTTGCCGTCGCGTCGGCCGCGGTTTCGGTTCTGGCATTGGTGCTCAACATCGTCATCACGTCGCGGCAGACGCGGGTGAGCGTCGAGACCTTTAAGTTCAACAATGACACGCAATTGATGAATTGGGCGAACCGCGTCGTGGTTGCGATGGCGGAGGCTTATCACTTGACGGCTAAGACCGATGTGCATGCGTTGGCAACGAACCTTTCGGCGCTCATTGACGAGGGGCGCTGGTATTTTCCCAATATCGGGAAGAAGGAAGCCGACCATGAAAAGCCTGGTGCTTATCGTGGGACCCGGCAGGCGGTGCTCGACCATATTGTAGCGGCTTACAATGCCGTCGTTGCGATGCCGAGCGCCGACGAGCAAGTTTGGCAGCAACACATGGCCAGTATCCACGAGGCGCGGCGTCATTTCGTGTCTGAGATCCAGCACGCCGTCGATCCCCGCCGGCGGGCTTGGGTGATGGACCGGTTCAAGAGGTTCTAGCTGTGGCACATAAAGCGAAGTTTCCGGTTGAGGGTGGCTGCACCTGCCGCGCAGTGCGGTATCGCATGCTAACGAAGCCGCTGTTCGTGCACTGCTGTCATTGCACGTGGTGCCAGCGGGAAACGGGTTCGGTGTTCGCGCTCAACGCAATGATCGAGACGGACAGAGTAAAGCTCTTGAGCGGCACGCCGGAGGTGGTGAAGACGCCTTCGAACAGCGGGAAGGGGCAGAAGATTCTGCGTTGCCCGACCTGCCGGATATCGGTGTGGAGCCACTATGCCGGGGCTGGTTTGAAGGTGGCATTCGTGCGCGTGGGTACGCTGGACGACCCGAACCATTGCCCGCCAGACGTTCACATCTTTACCTCGACGAAGCAGAAATGGGTGCGTCTCGCAGACGATGTGCCGGTCATGAAGGGCTACTATCAGAGCGTAAAACTGTGGCCCGCCGACAGTTTGAAGCGCCGCGCCGCGTTGATGGCCAAGGCCTAACGGCCTTTGAGCGTTCGGTCGCGAATGCCATAGTGGCTGCATGAGCCCCTTGCGCGAAAATCTTGCCGCTTCGCTTGCCGCCCTTGCCGACAAGAGCCGCGCCGATTCAGTCAAGTTGAAGGCGGCGGCTCTACCTTTGCTGAAGCAGGCGCTGGCGGAGGAGCGTGCACAGGCGCGAACCTACCTTGAAGGGGGCGGGTCGGGTCTTGGTACGGCGAAAATGCTTTCGGGGGGCACCGATACGCTGATCGAGGCGCTCTATAAGTTCACCGTCGAGCATGTGTTCACCGCGCAGAACCCGACGGATTCCGAGCACATTGCCGTGGTTGCCGTTGGCGGGTATGGGCGCGGGACGCTGGCGCCGGGATCTGACGTCGATCTTCTTTTCTTGTTGCCGTTCAAGCAGACGGCGTGGGGCGAGTGCGTCGTCGAGTTCGTTCTGCACCTGCTTTGGGATTTGGGCCTGAAGGTTGGGCATGCGACGCGTTCGATCGACGAGTGCGTGCGCCTTGCGAAGGCCGATCACACGATCCGAACGGCGATCCTTGAAACACGGTTTTTGTGCGGCCAGGAAAGCCTGTTCGACAAACTGAAGGCGAAGTTCGCGAAGGACGTGATCACGGGTTCCGGCCGCAGCTTCGTGGAAGCAAAACTCGACGAGCGCGCGCGCCGCCACAAAGGCCACGGCGAGAGCCGCTATTTGGTCGAGCCGAACGTCAAGGACGGCAAGGGCGGCTTGCGCGATCTGCACACGCTGTTTTGGATCGCGAAGTATCTCTATCGCGTCGAGGATACGTCGGAGCTTCTGGACGCGGGGCTATTCACCGCTGACGAGTTCAAGGCGTTCGCTGACGCAGAGGAGTTCCTCTGGCTAGTGCGCTGCCACATGCACTTCTTGGCCGGACGGGCGGAGGAACGGTTGACGTTCGACATGCAGGTCGATGTCGCCAAGCGGCTTGGCTATCAGGACCAAGGCGGCGAGCGCGGCGTCGAGCGGTTTATGCAGCGCTATTTCTTGGTCGCCAAAACTGTCGGCGATCTGACGCGTATCTTCTGCGCAGCCCTGGAGGCGCAAAACCAAAAACCTTGGCCGGTGTTCGGCCGCATTATGACGGGTGTCGGCCGCAAGCGCGTCGATGCTGAAGGCTTCTTCATCGAACAGGGCCGTGTGAACATCGAAGGACCGGAGGTGCTGCGCGCAAACCCGGTCAATTTCTTGAGCTTGTTCAAGATTGCGGACGATAAGAGCGCGGACGTTCATCCCGACGCGCTGAAGCACGTCACCCGAAATATTGGTTTTGTCGACGACAAGCTGCGTGCGGACCCCGAGGCAAACAGGCTGTTTCTCGAAATCCTGTGTTCGCGCCGCGATCCTGAACGTGTGCTCCGGATGATGAACGAGGCCGGCGTGTTCGGCGCGTTCGTGCCCGACTTCGGACGGATCGTCGCGAAGATGCAATTCAACATGTACCACCACTATACGGTAGATGAGCATCTGATCCGCGCGATAGGGCATCTCGCGAAGATCGAGCGCGGCGACTACAAGGACGAACACCCGGTCGCGAACGAGATCATTCACAAGGTTTTGTCGCGCGAAGTGCTCTACGTCGCGATGCTGCTGCACGATATCGCGAAGGGTCGCGAAGGCGATCATTCGGAAGTGGGCGAGGACGTTGCGCTTTCGCTCTGTCCGCGGCTTGGCATGACGGCGGACGAGACGGAAACCGTCGCCTGGCTCGTGCTGAACCACCTTGTGATGAGCGACGTTGCCCAAAAGCGCGATCTGGCGGATCCCAAGACCATTCAGGACTTCATTGCGGTCGTGCAGTCGCCGGAGAGGTTGCGCCTGCTCTTGTGCTTGACGGTCGCCGATATTCGCGCGGTCGGTCCTGGGGTTTGGAACGGTTGGAAGGGGCAGTTGCTCAGGCAGCTCTATTGGGAGGCCGAAGCGCAGATGCTGGGCGGGTTCAGCGCGACGGCGCGCCCGCAAATGGTGGCGCAGGCGAAGGCGGCCTTGGTACAACGCTTGGCCGATTGGCCGGAGGCACAGCGCGAATGGGCGTTATCGCGGCACTACGATCCTTACTGGCTTGCGCTCGATACGAACACGCATGAGGCGCAGGCCCGGCAGATGCATTTGGCCGATCAAGCGGGGCCCGGCGAAAAGACGTTCAGCCTGACCGCTAAAACCGACGAATTCCGATCGGTGACCGAGGTTTCGATCTTTACAGGCGATCACCCGGGTTTGTTCTCGCAGCTTGCCGGCGCGTTTGCGATGTGCAGCGCGAATATCGTCGATGCAAAGATCTTCACGACGACCGATGGCATGGCGATCGACCTATTTTCGATCCAGGACGCGGAAGGTCGCCCGCTCAGCGACGAGCGGCGGATCGAGCGCTTGCGTGACACGGCCATGCGCGTTTTGGGCGGCGAGGTGGTGCCACGTTCCGTCATCGATGCGCGGCAAGTTCGCCGGCGCGAGGAAGCGTTTCGAGTGGAGCCGCGTGTGTTGGTCGACAACAGCGCATCCGATTCGCACACGGTGATCGAGGTCAATGGACGCGACCGGCCGGGTCTATTGCACGACCTCACGCGTGGATTGCACGTGGCGGGACTCTCGATTCATTCGGCGCAGATTGCGACCTACGGCGAGCGTGCGATCGACGTCTTCTATGTGAAGGACGGGTACGGGCGGAAAGTCACGCATCCGGCGCGCATCGAGTCGGTCAAGGCCGCGTTGTTGGAAGCGCTCGGCGACGGCGGCGTTCGGGCGCAGCGGCGGGCGCGGCCGCAGGCCAAAGGTTAAGGGATTCCAGGCACTTGCAGCGTCGATGAGCTTCTGCGCATAACCCGGGCGCTTTGATGGTACTTTGGACTCGATGACGATGAGCGGACGCGAACCCTTGGTGTTTTCGGGGATGCAGCCCACGGGCAACTTGCATCTCGGCAACTATTTGGGCGCGATCCGGAATTGGCTCAAGCTCCAGGACCAATACCGCTGCCTCTATTGCATGGTCGACATGCACGCGATCACGGTTGAGCACGACCCGAAGCAACTTGCGCAGGCGACGCGCGAGGTGATGGCGGCCTATCTCGCGAGCGGCGTCGATCCGAAGCGCTCGATCGTCTTTGCGCAAAGCCAAGTGAAGGAGCACGCGGAGCTCGCGTGGGTGCTCAATTGCGTGGCGCGGGTCGGCTGGCTGAACCGGATGACGCAGTTCAAGGACAAGGCAGGCAAGAACGCCGAGAAGATGAGCGTCGGCCTTTACACTTATCCTGTGCTGATGGCTGCGGACATTTTGCTCTACCGGGCGACGCACGTTCCGGTCGGCGACGACCAGAAGCAGCATGTGGAACTCGCGCGCGACATCGCGCAGAAGTTCAACAACGACTTTGCCGTGCCGGACTTCTTCCCGATACCCGAACCGATCACTCAGGGACCGGCGACGCGCATCATGAGTTTGCGCGATGGGACCGCAAAGATGTCGAAGTCCGATCCGTCGGAATACTCGCGCATCAACCTGACGGACGATGCGGACACGATCGCGACGAAATTCAAGAAGGCCAAGACCGATCCACTGCCACTGCCGGAAACCGAGAAGGACCTTGAGGGCCGGCCTGAAGCCGACAATCTGGTTTCGATCTATGCGGCGTTCGCCGACAAGGGAAAGCAGGCCGTGCTCGACGAATTTCGCGGCGGTCAGTTCTCGACGTTTAAAGGCGCGCTTGCCGAACTCGTGGTCGCGAAGCTCTCGCCGATCGCCGGCGAGATGCGGCGGCTGCTCGCGGATCCGGCAGAGCTTGATCGGCTTATGCTCAAGGGCGCGGATCAAGCGCGCGCTATCGCAGCGCCGATCATGGCGGAGGTTCGGCGCGTCGTGGGGTGGGTCACTTGAAGCGGCGGAAATTTCTCGTTCTCGTCGACACATCGCCTGAACACAAGAAGGCGCTTCGCTATGCGGCGCGGCGCGCGCAGCATACGGGCGGGATCGTTTCGCTGCTCACCGTCCTCACGCTCGGCGATTTTCAGCACTGGCGCTCCGTCGAAGACGCGATGCGCGAAGAGGCAATGGAAGACGCGGAACGCATGCTGCACGAAGCGTCCGGCGAGGTGAACCAGCTTACAGGCCTTATTCCAGAAGTGATCGTACGCGAGGGAAAGCCGAGCGACGTGCTGATGGCGCTTCTCAAGGAAGACGTCGATATTTCGATTTTGGTTTTGGCCGCATCGACCGGGCGCGAGGGGCCGGGACCGTTGGTTTCGCTGGTTGCGCAACAGGCGCAGCTCGCCTATCCGATCCCGGTCACGATCGTGCCCGGTGGGTTGGCCGACGAGGCGATCGACGCGTTGGCTTGACTTGCGCGACAAGCGCCCGAGATTCTAGTTGTTACGAGGATGCCATGTTCATTCAAACGGAATCGACGCCAAATCCGGCGACACTGAAATTCCTGCCCGGGCGAAGCGTCCTTAGCGAAGGGGCCGCAGATTTCCCGACGCGCGAGTCGGCGCAGAAGTCGCCGTTGGCGCGGCGCTTGTTCGACGTCGACGGCGTCGGCGGCGTGATGTTCGGCCCAGACTTCATCACGGTTACGAAGACGGGCGGCGAGTGGGTGCAACTGAAGCCCATGATCTTGGGCGCGATCATGGAGCATTTCACGCAAGGGCTTCCCGTAGTCGAAGGCGAGGCGTCGCCTGCGCCCACGCCCGAGGAATATGATCCGGCCGATGAAGAGATTGTCGAGCAGATCAAAGAGCTTCTTGAGACGCGCGTGCGGCCGGCCGTGGCGCAAGACGGCGGCGATATCGTCTTTCGCGGGTTCGAGGGTAAGTCAGGGACCGTTTTTTTGAACCTGCGCGGCTCGTGCGCGGGATGCCCGTCGTCGACTGCGACGCTGAAGAACGGGATCGAGAACATGCTCCGCCACTACATTCCCGAAGTGAACGCGGTCGAAGCCGTTTCGGCCTAGAGGGGTTTCCTTTGCATCACGCAATTTCCGACGAAGCGCTCGACCAGCTGTTTCGTTCCGCCCGGTCGCAGAACAAGTGGCTGGCGACACCGGTGTCGCCGACGCTGTTGCATGCGCTCTACGATCTCCTGCGCATGGGACCGACGAGTGCCAATTGCTCGCCGGCCCGTTTCGTGTTCGTGACGACGGACGCAGGTCGCGAGCGGCTGAAAACGCATGTGTCGCCCGGCAACGTGAGCAAGGTGATGACTGCACCGGTGACAGTGATTATCGGGCACGACCTGAAATTCTACGACAAGCTGCCGCAACTCTTCCCGCATGCGGACGCGCGCAGTTGGTTTGTGGGCAACGAGCAGTTGAGCCAAACGACCGCGTTTCGCAACGGAACGCTGCAAGGCGCGTATCTTATGCTGGCAGCGCGCGCGGTCGGGCTCGATTGCGGGCCGATGTCGGGGTTCAATAACGCCGGCGTCGATGAAGAGTTCTTCGCGAACTCGACCGTCAAGTCGAACTTCATCTGCGGCCTCGGCCACGGCGATCCGTCCGGTGTGTTTGCGCGCTCGCCGCGATTGCCCTTCGACGAGGCCTGCCAAATCGTATGAGCGAACGGTTGATCCTCGCGATCGACACATCGTTCGGGCCCGTCAGCGTTACGCTCGCGACGATGGACGGGCGGATCGTCGGCCGGATCGATGCCGATAACCCCGCCGGTAAGCAGGCGGAGACGCTGCCACCGCTTGTGGCGACGCTGTTCGAGGGGCAAGACTTCAAGCAGTTGGCGCGCATTGCCGTGACTGTCGGACCCGGCGCATTTACCGGCGTGCGCGTTGGTTTGGCGTTCGCGAAGGGCCTCAGACTCGCAACAGGTGCTGAGGTTCTGGGTTTCTCGACGCTTGACTGTCTCGCCGCGCAAGCGGCGGTCCATGGTGCCGATAGTATCGGTGCAGTCATCGACGCAAAGCGCGGCGAAGTTTATGTGCAGGCGTTTTCGCAATCGTCCGAGCCGCTTGGTGGGGCGGCTGTTTTACCGCTTGGCGAAGCGTCTGAAATGCTGCGGCGGGTTCTGAAGCCTAAGATGATGCTGACCGGATCCGGTGCCGTACTGCTCGAAGGGCTTGGTGAAGCCGAGATCGTGCCCTTGCAGCGTATCGATACCGCGCTGCTTGCGGGGCGCGCGGCGTCGGCCGATCCTGCACGTTATCCGGCCGTTCCTGCGTACTTGCGTGCGCCCGATGCTCGGCTGCCGGCGTGAGTGAACAATTCCGCACTTGGCAGGGAGGCTTGGGCGATGCGGCGCTCCTTGCGGCCTTGCATGCACCCGCGTTTTCGGACGCGTGGCCTGAGCCCGCCTTCGCATCGTTGTTAGCGCGCGACGAGGTGATGGTTCTGCTGGGTGCGTTTACGGATGGGCCGCCGCAAGGGTTCATCCTGCTGCGAACGGTTGCTGACGAGGCCGAGGTGTTGACGTTCTGCGTGACGAAGGGTGCGCGCCGGCGCGGTCTTGGCCGCGCGCTGCTCGATGCGGCCTGTGGTGCTGCGCGCGCGCGCGGTGCCGTACGTGCGTTTCTTGAGGTCGGTGCGAAGAACGACGCGGCGCTCGGCCTTTATCGCGAGGCCGGGTTTGCGGAGGTCGGGCGGCGCGCGGCCTACTATCATCACGGAACCGACGCTTCGGACGCACTTGTGATGCGGCGTATCCTTAACCGGGACATGCTGTGACGGCCCGCTTCCGGCGGGGCGCGGAATGGACTAGAAGACCCCCAGAGGTGGTGCATGGACCGGATTGAGAAGCTCTGCATCGAGAAGGGCTTGCGGATGACGGGGCAGCGCCGGGTGATTGCCCGCGTGCTCTCAGAATCGCACGATCATCCCGATGCGGAGGAACTGCACCGCCGCGCGGCCGCGATCGATCCGCACATTTCGATTGCGACGGTGTACCGGACAGTGCGGCTGCTCGAGGAGTCGGGCATCCTGGAGCGGCACGATTTTCGCGATGGCCGCTCGCGTTACGAAGAGACGCAGGAAACGCATCACGATCACCTCATCGACGTGCAGTCCGGTCGCGTGATCGAGTTTCAGAACGATCAAATCGAAGAGCTGCAGCGACAGGTGGCCGAGAAGCTCGGCTACAAACTGGTCGATCATCGGCTTGAACTCTACGCCGTTCCGATCGAGGCGGCGGCGAAGGGCAAGGTAAAAAAGTGAACAAGATCATCGGAACGCTTCGGGGTGTCGGCGTCGCCATTGCCTTCTTGAGCGTGACCGCGGTGTTCCTGCCGGTGCAGTGGCTTGCGGTTCGCTTCGATTGGCCGTTGCGCGACCGGTTCCCGGCGCAGTATGCGCGCTGGCTGTGCGCGGTGATGGGGATCAGGGTCGAAACATTCGGACGACCCTGCCGCGAGCCTGGGGTGCTGCTGGCGGTCAATCATATGTCCTATCTCGATATGCCGGTCCTCGCAGGCATCATTCCCCTGTCGTTTGTGGCGAAGGCCGAAGTCGGGAAGTGGCCGTTTTTCGGCATCATGTCGAAACTTGTGCGGACCGTGTTCGTCGAGCGCGAGAAGCGCAGCCGCGCCGGAAAGCAGCGCGATGCGATCCGCGAGCGGTTGGAAGAAGGCGGCACGGTCGTGCTGTTTCCCGAAGGCACTTCGAGCGACGGCAATCGAGTTCTGCCGTTCAAGAGTTCGTTGCTTGGATCTGCGGATGCGATGCTGCTCGGGAGCGACGGCCGGAACCGGCGCGTGCTCGTGCAGCCGGTGTCGCTCGCTTACACGAGGCTGCACGGTGTGCCGCTGGGGCGGGAGCTTCGGCCATTCGTTGCTTGGTATGGCGATATGGATTTGGCACCGCACCTTTGGGAGTTTTTCTGTTTGGGTCCGGTCGATGTGATGGTGCACTACCACCCGCCGATGACGGTCGACCAATTCAAGTCGCGCAAGGAGCTTTCGGCTGAGTGCGAACGGCTGGTCCGGGAAGGCGTGTCGCATGCGCTGGCCGGTCGTCCCGGGGCCTTCGGTCCGGCTTATGAGGACGAGCCGATCGAACTGCCGCCCCCGCAAGACGGTTTCCGCGGCGAGGTTGTGGCTTGAGTTCGCCCGGCCACCGGCTCATAAGACCGGCCGCTTTTTTGCGCTAGACTGGCTCACGTGACCCGCAAGCTTTTCATCAAGACCTATGGCTGTCAGATGAACGCCTACGATTCCGCTCGCATGGCGGATGTGATGGCGCCGCATGGCTATGCGTTGGTGGACGCGCCGGAGGGCGCCGACATGGTGGTGCTCAACACGTGCCACATTCGCGAGAAGGCGGCTGAGAAGGTCTATTCGGAACTCGGACGTCTGCGCGAGTTGAAGCGCGAGCGCGCGGCCGCGGGCGGGCGGATGGTCGTTGCCGTCGCCGGGTGCGTCGCGCAGGCCGAAGGCGAGGAGTTGATCCGCCGGACGGACGCCGTCGATATCGTGGTGGGGCCGCAGGTCTATCATCGGCTCCCGGAAATGGTGGCGAAGCTTTCGCGCGAAGCGAAGGCGCTCGACACCGAATTTCCAGCGATCGACAAGTTCGACACTTTGCCTCTTGCGAAAGTCATCGATGGCCCGGCTGCGCTTTTGACGGTGCAAGAGGGTTGCGACAAGTTCTGCACATTTTGCGTCGTTCCCTATACGCGCGGCGCGGAGTATTCGCGTGCCGTCGCGCAGATCGAGACAGAGGCGCGGCGGCTTGTCGAACTGGGCGTGCGCGAGATCACACTGCTTGGTCAGAACGTCAACGCATTCCATGGGCTTGGCGACGACGGCGAGGTGTGGGGCCTGGGTCGCCTCATTCGCCGCCTCGCGCAGATCGAGGGCCTTGCGCGGGTGCGCTACATGACGAGCCATCCGTGCGACATGGATGACGAGCTAATTGCGGCGCATGCCGAAGAGCCGAAGCTGATGCCGTTTCTGCATTTGCCGGTGCAGTCGGGATCGGATACGGTCCTTGATGCGATGAATCGCGGGCACACTGCGCAAGACTATCGAAGGCTGGTCGGGCGCATCCGCTCTGCGCGTCCGGACATCGCGTTGTCGTCGGATTTCATCGTCGGATTTCCCGGCGAGAGCGATGCGGATTTCGAGGCGACGATGAACCTCGTGCGCGAAATCGGATTCGCACAGTCGTTTTCCTTCAAGTACTCGCCGCGGCCTGGGACGCCTGCCGCGGCGGCGCGCAAGCAGGTTCCGAATGATGTTAAGGCTGTGCGGCTCGAACGGTTGCAGGCGCTTTTGAACGAGCAGGCGCATGCATTCGCGCGGCGTTGCGTGGGCCAAGTGTTCGACGTGTTGTTTGAAAAACCGGGGCGCTATGACGGACAGTTGATCGGTCGCAGCCCCTATCTCCAGTCCGTTCACGTGGCGGCGCATGCGCATAGAATCGGCGAGATCGCTCGTGTTCGCGTCGTGCAGACCATGCCGCACAGCTTGAGTGCCGAACTTGTATCGGATGCCGCATGCGCGGCCGAGGCAGTCGCTTGAGTACCAAACCGAAGAAGAAGCCGCGCGACGACTCGCAAGGGCTGGCTCTCGAATTTCGCGACAACGCCACGCTCGCGCGTGTCGTCGGCGCGCACAACCGGCATATGGCCGAGATCGAGCGCAAGCTTGAGGTTGAGATCGCGCATCGCGGCAATCGCTTCACGATCCATGGCGCACCGACAGCGAGGGCACATGCGGCGCAAGTTCTGCGCGATCTTTATGCTCATGCGGATGAGGGGCATGACCTGTCGCCGACGGATGTCGATCGCGCTATTCGCCTTGGGCTGGCGGGCGAGTCGGTCGTGCCGAGCAGCACAAGTGTTTCAACCCCGAAACGCGTTATTCGGCCACGGACGCCGGGGCAGGCGAACTATCTGGATGCACTGCTGAAACACGATCTTGTTGTTGGTCTGGGGCCGGCCGGTACGGGCAAGACCTATCTCGCCGTCGCGGTGGGTGTGAGCATGCTCGCGCGCGGCGAGGTCGATCGGCTGATCCTGTCGCGACCGGCTGTCGAAGCGGGCGAGCGTCTGGGCTTCCTGCCTGGTGATATGAAAGAGAAAGTCGATCCGTATTTGCGGCCGCTCTACGACGCGCTGCACGACATGTTGCCCGCTGAGCAGATCGAGCGGCGGATAGCGGAAGGCGTGATCGAGGTTGCGCCACTGGCGTTCATGCGCGGACGAACGTTGGCGCACTGCTATTGCATTTTGGATGAGGCGCAGAACTGCACGCCGCAGCAGATGAAAATGTTTTTGACGCGCCTTGGCGATGGCGCGCGGATGGCGGTTACGGGCGATCCGACGCAGACGGATTTGCCGCCGGGCCAAATGTCCGGGCTTTCGGAGGCGCAGACGGTTCTTGCCGGCGTCGAAGGTGTCGCGATGGCGGAGTTCACCGAAGCCGACGTCGTGCGCCACCCGTTGGTGCAGCGCATCGTTCGCGCCTATGCGGCTTTCGATGCGCGGCGGGGGAATGGCCCCAAGCGGCTGAGCTGATGGCGCCAAGCCGGAAGCTTATCGAGATCGAAATCAAGACGCCCGCTTGGCGAAAGAAGTGGCCGAAAGCCGCTGCCGAGGCGCAGGCGCTGCTCGCGTGCACGGCAGATTGGCCGTCGCTCAAGGCGAAAGCGGGGGGCGACATCGCAGTGATCTTTGCCGACGACGCCACGCTCAAAGACCTCAACGCGCGGTTCCGGGGGAAGGACCGGGCGACGAACGTGTTGTCGTTTCCCGATGGCGAGCGTCCGCCCGGTGGGGGCATTGCCCTGGCATTCGAGACGATTTCGGCGGAAGCCGCCGCACAGGGCAAACCCTTTGTTAATCATACTAAACATATGATTTTGCATGGATTTCTGCACCTTCTTGGGTTTGATCATAACCAACCTCGGGCAGCTGGCTTGATGGAGGGGCTTGAAATCGCCATCTTGGCCCGCATGGGCATCCCCAATCCGTATTTGATCGAGACGAAGACGCGTGCCTGACCCACAACCGGGTGCGCCTTCGGCCGAGCACAGCCCGGACACCGCAAAGCCGTCATCGTGGCCGCAGGCGTTCGTGAGCGCCATGCGCAAACTCGTCGGCGTCAAAGCGGACGCGACGAAGCTTCGCGAAAGCCTGGAAGAGGTCATCGAAGAGAGCGAGGCCGCGAACCGGCCGCTCGCGCGCGAAGAGCGCTCGATGATGCTCAACATCCTGAACTTCGGCGAACTCAAAGTCGTCGACGTGATGGTGCCGCGAGCCGACATCATTGCGGTCGCGGAGGACACGCCGCTTCCCGAACTCGTCAAGATTTTCCGCGATGCGCAACATTCGCGTCTGCCGATCTATCGCGAGACGCTCGATAACCCTGTCGGGATGGTGCACATTAAGGAGTTGATCGGCCTTGCGATCCCGGAAGGCGAGGGTGCCGTTCATCCGAAGACGATTCAAGACATACGACGCGACCTGCTGTTCGTGCCGCCGTCTATGCCGGTAGTGAATTTGCTCGTGAAGATGCAGTCGACGCGCGTACACATGGCGCTCGTGATCGACGAATACGGTGGTACCGACGGCCTCGTATCGATCGAGGACCTGGTCGAACAAATCGTAGGCGACATCGAAGACGAACACGACACCGACGAGACGAAGCTCATTGCCCCCAGGGCGCCCGGCGAATTTGACGCCAGTGCGCGGGCCGATCTTGAAGAGGTCGAGAAAGTCGTGGGCTTCCCGCTGGTCGACGAGGAAGAGGCGGAAGAAATCGATACGTTGGCGGGGCTTGTGTTTTCGCTCGTCGGCCGCGTGCCGCAGCGGGGTGAAATCGTGATTCATCCGGCCGGCGTCGAGTTCGAAGTGCTCGATGCCGATCCACGCCGGCTGAAACGCCTGCGCGTGCGCGTGACCAAGCCGAAGGATGATGCGCCGGCGGAACCTGGCGCGCCTTACGACGAAGCCTCCCGCAAGCCGATGGCCGCGGTGAATGGCTGAATCGATCGTTGATCGCCTGACCAAAATAGATCTGCTCGGACGCGTTCAAGGTGCAGCGGCCTGGTTTCGTTCCTGCGTCGGGCGAAGCCGCTTGCAGGTCGCAACAGGGCTTGGCGCCGTGTCGGCGCTCGCCTACGCACCGTTCTATGTCTGGCCGCTCCTGCTGCTGACGTTTCCGGCACTTGTTTGGTTGATCGACGGCGCGGCGGCCGCGCGGCGGCCGTGGGTGACTGCAGCGCTGATCGGGTGGGCGTTCGGGTTCGGATATTTTCTCGTCGGGCTGCATTGGATCGGCTTTGCGTTCGTTGTCGATTCCGACAAGCACGCGTGGCTACTGCCGTTTGTGGCGGTGCTCTTTCCAGGTGGGCTTGCCTTGTTCTTTGCCCTGGCGGCGGGCCTTGCACGCTTGCGATGGGCCGGAGGGGGGCGCGTGTTTTTGCTCGCGTCGGCGCTTGCCGCTGTCGAATGGCTACGCGGACATATTTTCACGGGCTTCCCGTGGAACCTGCCCGGCTATGCGTGGTCCAGTAGCGACGCAATGTTTCAGGTAGCGTCGCTGTTTGGCATTTACGGTTTGAGTTTGGTGACCTTGCTCGCAGCGCTCGCGCCGGCGGCCGTTGTCGATGCGGAGGGGCGCCGTTCCAACGCTCGTTGGATGTTGATGCTGCCCCCGGTGTTGTTGGCAGCGTTGTTCACGTTTGGTTGGGTGCGGCTGCCTGCGAATACGGCGCCTGCGTACGCCGGTGTAGGCGTGCGCATCGTGCAGCCCAATGTTCCGCAGACGGAGAAATGGAAGCCCGAATTCTTCGAACGAAATTGGCGGGTGCTTCTCGACCTCACGCGCCAGGCGGGCCTTGAAACCCGCACGGTCGTGGTTTGGCCTGAGGCGGCACCGCCATTTGCGCTTTTGGAGCAGCCCGAAGCGCTGCAAGTCGCCGGCATAATCCTTCCCGACCGCGCCACCTTGCTCACTGGTACGGTACGGATCGAGCGGGGTGAGAAACGCCGGTTTTTCAACAGCATGGCAGCGGTATCCGGTACCGGTCAGTTGCTGGCGACCTACGACAAGGCGCACCTCGTTCCGTTTGGCGAGTACCTTCCGTTTTATTCGCTCCTCGAACCGCTCGGCGTCACGCAGATCACGGGCGGCGGGCAGGGGTACACGGAGGGATCGGGGATTAGGACGCTAACCATTCCGAACCTGCCGCCGTTTAGTCCTTTGATCTGCTACGAACTTATTTTTCCTGGAAATGTTTCGGTTGCCGGACAGCGGCCCGATTGGTTGATGACGATGACCGACGATTCCTGGTTCGGTCCATGGACAGGTCCTTACCAACACCTTGGCATCGCAAAAGTTCGCGCGGCAGAAGAAGGATTGGCGGTCGTTCGTGCAGCCAATACGGGTGTGTCCGCGATCATCGACCCCTATGGGCGAATCACTGCGTCGCTCGGGCTCGATAGGACCGGAGTCCTGGATGCCGAATTACCGCGTCCGTTGCCGCGCACGCTCTATTCCATAGTGGGCGACATAATTTTTTTGCTTATGCTTCTTGCTACAACGGCTGTTGGACTCGTTTTTTCCAAGAGCTAGCCCATAAAGACAGTTGACCATTACAACCGTGTAGCGTTTAGTGAGAATCATTGAAGTCTAGGTTGGCTACTGGGGGCCGCCTGATTTTCGGGTTGCAAAGCGCGAGGGGTCGTGCCGCGCCCGTTTGGTCCCCCAAAAGTTGCCGTCCTAGGCCTCAAGCAAAGTGCCTGCTTGCGTGATTGCCCCGGGGGGCAAGGCCATCAAAAAAAGATGGCCACAGACAAAGACGTTTCGTGGGGCTTGGTTGCAGTCTTGTGCTGCGGTCAGGCTGTCTTGTCAGTCGTATAGGAGTTCCCCCCTTGGCCAAGAAGCAACCCTCTTCAGTTGATGCACATGTTGGAAGCCGCGTCCGTCTTCGCCGGATGCTGATCGGAATGAGCCAAGAAAAACTTGGTGAGTTGTTGGGTCTTACCTTCCAACAAGTTCAGAAGTACGAAAAAGGCGCCAATCGAATCGGCGCGAGCAGACTGTTCGACATCTCGTCGATCCTCGGCGTTCCGGTGTCGTATTTCTTCGACGACCTGCCCAGCACCGATCCAGCGTTCCGCAAACAGCAGAATGGCGTTGGCGCGGCGACGGATGTCGATGCCGGTCCCTACATGATGGAATTCGTGTCGAGCGCAGAAGGCTTCCAGCTGGTACGCGCGTTCACGAAGATCACCGACCCGCGTGTGCGTAAACGCATGCTGGAATTGGTGAAATCGCTGACGGGCGAAGAAGAAGTCTATCCCGATTTCCGGGTTGTGGAGCTGCGGGAAGCGCAACGCGCTTGACGTAACCCAGCATCCCTGACAGAAAGCCGCGCTTTTCGCGACCTGCGAAAGGCGCGGCTCTTTTATTTGGCGAGCTTCGATTCATGTCCCGCAAAAACTATCTCTTCACCAGTGAATCCGTTTCCGAAGGTCATCCGGACAAAGTCTGCGACCGCATCTCGGATTCGATCGTCGATCTAATGCTGGGGCACATGCCCGAGGCGCGGATCGCGCTTGAGACGCTGGCGACGACAAACCGGGTCGTGCTGGCGGGCGAAGTCCGCGGGCCTTCAGCGGTCGGCCATGATCAGATGATCGAAGCTGCACGCCAATCGATCAAAGCGATCGGCTACGAGCAGGAAGGGTTCGACTGGCGCAAGGCGCGGATCGAATGCTTGGTGCATGCGCAGTCGGACGACATCGCCGTTGGCGTCGATGCGGCCGGCAACAAGGATGAAGGTGCGGGCGATCAAGGGATCATGTTCGGCTATGCGTGTCGTGAGACCGATGAGTTGATGCCGGCGCCAATTTTGCTTTCACACAAGATTTTAAAGTTGATGGCCGAGGCGCGCCATTCGGGTAAGCAAAAGGAACTGCTGCCGGACGCGAAGAGCCAAGTTACTTTGCAGTACGAAAACGGCAAGCCGGTACGGGCGACGAAGATCGTCGTTTCGACCCAGCATATCGACGGCCTCGATGCGCGCGACATCCGCGCTATCGTCAAGCCCTATATCGAAGCTGCGATGCCGGCCGGATGGATGTGCCCTGACGATGGGTTGTTCGTGAACCCGACGGGCCGCTTCGTGATCGGTGGACCCGACGGCGACTGCGGGCTGACCGGACGCAAGATCATCGTCGATACGTATGGCGGCGCTGCGCCGCACGGCGGCGGCGCGTTTTCGGGCAAGGATCCGACGAAGGTGGACCGCTCGGCCGCTTATGTTGCGCGCTATCTCGCAAAGAACGTGGTGGCGGCGGGCTTGGCCGAACGCTGCAC
>CXWL01000182.1_pt1 | contig 53855 bp, 74 predicted proteins | sample 590931 | NCBI WGS metagenome assembly CXWL01 (sample SAMEA3498368, study PRJEB10139) | groundwater metagenome | biome: water well; material: biofilm material | place: Germany | collected 2015-04-27 | reverse complement strand
TGCCCGCGACGGTCGCGGCCGGCCTGACGACCGAGGCGACGCTGCGATACGCGACCGCCAAATACGCGGGCCCGTTCCCGACCGACACGACGCCGGACGAGGTTTATCAGGCGATCATGGCCGAGGAGATCCGGTGGCGCTCGGCGGCCCCTAACCTCGACACGGTCGGGATACTCCTCCCCGACGGCGGCGGCGAAGTCGTCGTCGCCAACGGCAAGGGGGATCTCGACGGGGCCCGCTCGGCCGGCTGGCTCTTCGACGGCCGGCGCATCGTCGTGCGTCACGTCGGCTACTCCCCCCGTCTCAAACGCTGGCTGACGGTCGCCGAGGGGCGCGTGATCCTGCGGGGCGAGGTCGAACAGCCGTTGTTCTCCGACGGCCTCGTGCGCTTCGTCTTCCGCGACCACGCCGAGCGCCTCAAGCAGCCGCTCTGCCCGCGAAAGTTCGCCGGCGGCACCTACTGCAAGCCGCTCGCGGCGGCTCAGATCGACCTCGGCACGGACGTCACGGCGGCGAAGCTCGGGGCAACCGGGCCGTTGACCTTCGGCGCCCGCCTCATGCTCACAGCTACCGGGACGAACACGATCATTTCCTGGGACAACGTCGTTACCACCGATAACCCGTTCACGGTCCGTTTCCGCGGCGCGTCGCTCAACGACATGTTCTTCATGCACCGCAAGGCGTCGGCGCAAGTGAGCGCCACGCTGACGACGCTCGTCGCGGCGCTCGGTGAGTGGTACACGGCCTGGTGGGTGGTCAACGGCACGTCGGTGATCGGCTATCTCGTTCGCGATCGGACCGGCGCCGTCGCGACGGAAGAGGCGACACTCAGCGACGGCACCCGCGTTGCGCCGGCCGCTGGCTCAGCCCTGCGGATCGGCTGCACGGCGGGTGTCCAGGCTCCGGGTCTCGTCCTAGACTGGCTACAGGTCCGATCGGGCGCAATGACCCTCGACCGCTGCATCGAGCTCTCGAAGCCGCTCGACGCCGCCGAGCGGCTCGATGCCTCGCTCCTCTACTACGCCGACCTCGAGGAGGGCGGCGCCGTCGTCGCGATCCGCGACCAGTCGCCGGCCCCGCTCGCTGACGGCGTTGCGAGTGATGCTACGTGGTGGAAGTCTCTCGGCGGCGGCGACAACCTCGCCGGCAGCGCCTTCCCCGAGGTGTGGGGCCCTGGCTCCCGTCGCCTCCCCGCGATTCTCGTCGAGGGCACCGAGAATCACTACGCGGTCTGCTCCGACCAGATCGGCGACGTCACCGGCGCGACTTGCAACGACGGCGGCGCCGCCCTGACCCTCGGCACGACTTACACCACCTTTGCGAGCTACGCCGCGGCGGCCGCCCCTGGCGCCGGCAATTTCGCGATCCTCAACAGTCCCGCCGGCGTCTTTGTCCGGACGAACACCGCGCCGAGCTATCCGCTGGCCGTGACCTTCCCCGGTGGGCAAGTCTCCGTCGGCCTCGGCTCGGCTCCGGCCGGCCCGGGCGCGATCGCGAGGAATCTCCTGATCGACCGATGCGGCTTCGTTTCGGACGACCTCGACGAGGACAGCTTCGCCGAGCTCGACGCCGACGTCGGGCCCTGTGTCGGCGTCTACGCTGACCCCTCGGCCACCGCCGGCGACGCGATCGGCCGGGCGCTCTCGAGCGTCGGCGCGTGCCTCGTCCGCTTGCGCTCCGGCCTGCTCGCGGCCCGGCGCATCCGCGACCCTGACGGCGGCCCGGTAGCTGTCGCGTTCACCGAGCGCGACCTCTCGCCCCCGAAGCCGCTCCCCTCGCAGCTGCCGGTCGCCCTGACGATCGTCAGCTACTCGCCGAACCTAGTTCCGCTCGACCAGGGCTCGCAGAGCGCCAGCCTGACCGCGGCGGAGCGGCTCGACCTCGAGCAGGCGTCTCGCACGGTCCGCCGACCGCGCTCGGCGGCTACGCACCGACTCGGGCGCACGCTGCGCCGCGAGACTTCGCTCAACTGCGCCGCCGCCGCGGCGCAGCTCGCGCAGCACCTCGAGGGGCTCGGCCTGACCTACGGCAGCACCTACCAGACCGACGCCAACGCACGCGGATTCCTCGCGGACGTCCTCGACGTCGTGTCGATCAAATACTCGCTGCCGCACTACCTGACCGGCTATCCTACGCCCCGTGTCTTTTCCGAGATCGGCGAGCGCTTCCTCGTGCTCTCAGCGCAGGACGGTCCGACCGGCCCGACCCTCGTCCTCTGGCGCGTCGGCGTCCCCGCCGTCATCGTCGAAACCGCTGGCGCCTGGCTCGTGACCGACACGGGCGAGGCGTTGCTTTTCGTGAGGTAGACCGACCCGATGGCCCTCCCCGATACCGTCACGATTCAGACCCTCACCGGCGGCGCGAAGACGCAGCCGGTCAAGACCGACACGCTCATGCTGCAGGAGACGTCGAACGGCACTTGCAAATACAGCACCCTCGACGATCTCCGCCCGTTCCTGCTCCGGGCGAACCTGATCGCCGACGGCACGGCGCTGCACACGTCGACGACCGAAACCGTCCTCGCGACCTTCACCGTCCCGGCGAACTACTGGCGCGCCGGCGAAAAGCTCCGGGTGACCGCGTCGGGCGAATTCGGCGCGACCGCGACCCCGACCTTGACGCTCCGGGTGCGCGCTGGCGGCGTCGCTGGCCTGCTCCTGGCCTCGTTCGTCCTGACCGCCACCGCGCAGACCTCGAAGCAGTGGAGCCTCGTTGCGGACGCCACCGCGCGCACGATCGGCGCCTCGGCCAGCTTCGCCCCCGGCTACGGCTTCGCCTACATCTACGGCACCGCGCCGCTCGGCAACGGCGCCTCCTCGCTCGTGACGGTCGACACCACCGCGAGCAAGGCCGTGTGCGTCACCGCTCAGTGGGGGACGAGCGACGTCCTCAACACCATTTTCTCGCGGACCTTCTCCGTCGAGATCCTCCCCGCTTCGGCGACGAGCTGACCGATGGCGACGCCGACCCGAGCAACGATCGTCCTCAACAAGCTGCCCCTCGACCAGTATGGGACCGCGACCGGCGGGGCCTCCCCTTTCGCGACCGGCGCGGCGAAAGAAAACGCCCTGACCGAAGACCCAGCCGAGGTGGTTCGGTGGACCTTGCGCCGCGGCAACGTCCTCTCGGTCGCTGGGTCGACGTGGTCCGGGGCCGACACGTTCGCGCTCGTCGGCCTCAACTGCTCGAAGGACGCGATGATTCGGTTCAGCTCCCTCGGTCACGTCGACGAGTGGATAGTGCCGACCTCGTCGCCGGCGTCGGTCAACGTCACCGGAACCTATGCCGACGTCGACGACGGCATCGCGACCGTCGACGGCAACCGCGTCACCCCGAACGTCTTGAACCCCGGCGCTTACCCGGGGACGGCGACCCCGTATATCCGGGTGCGCTTTCCCGCTCCCGCTGACACGTCGGCCACCGGGCAGGGGAACCAGCACTTCGCCCTGGCCGTGTCGCTCGCCTCCTCCGCCGGGGAAACGGGCAACGGCATGATCGGCTGCGACCTCTACCAGAACGGCGTGTTCAAGCAAGACCTCGGCTGGCGGCGCGTCAACGTCGCCGGCCCGATCTCGCTCGTCTTCCCATGGGACGCCGCGAACCTGGCGAGCCTTTTGCCGAGCGCGACCGTCGAGGCCCACGTCAAGTTCTTCTGGACCGACACGGCCGCGGCGACCGACCGCCCTCGGCTCGACTCGATCACGCTCGGCCAAACGACGGCAGCCACCGTCACAACGGGCCTCGGCGTCGTGCAGTCCGGAATTCTCTCCGTCAACGGCAGCTTCTACGCCGACGGCACCGTCGCGGCGACGGTATGGGGTCCGTCGTTTGGCCGGTATGAGGAGCGCGAGGAAGGCGGCCCCGCCGTCGAGCCGCGCTCCCCGTGGTACACGCGCAGCAAGGCGGCCAGCTCGAGCGACGTGCCGGCACTCAATCAGCTTTACGTGCTCGTCCTCGACGACGGCGTTCCGCACTGGGACGGCTCGACCGGCGGGCCGTCCGGCTATCAGCAAGTCCCGAAGTTTGCGCAAGTCGAGCCGCTCGAGTTCGGCGCGCTCGTCGCCGGCTACGGGCAGGAGCTCTCCTGCACGATCGCCGAGGGCACGCCGTTCGACCTGACCGAACCGAGCGAGCGCAAGCGCACCGCGGGCAGCAACGCCTACGGCGTCCGGCGCCGCGCCTTCCGCTCGTGGAAACTCAAGTTCCCCGAGCTCACCGACGCCGAGGCGTGGGAGGTCTACGAGCGCCTGATCGTGCAGCGCGGCAAGCTCCGGCCGATCTTCGTGATCCTCCACCCGGCAGCGACCGCTGGGTCGCTCCTGCGCAAGCACACCGCCGGCTACTTCTACGTGACCGATGGCAGCGCGCCCGGCGCGCAGCAGCTATTCGACGACGGCGGGCTCCTCTCGCCGCTCGAGATCGCCCTTGAGGAGGCCATATGACGCGCTCAGCGCCCGCCCTGGCTCTCCTCGTCCTCGGCGCCACCATCGCCACCATTCCGGCGATCGCGTCGCCCTGGGCGGCCTTCCTCGGCGCGCCCGGCCCCTCGTTCCCGGCCGTCTCGCCATCGGGGAACCATGCGCTCGTCCTTGCGGAGTCCGCGAGCTCCGCCGGCGTCGCCGTGACGGTCGGCGCGCTCCCCGTCGAACGGCTCGCCGCGTCGCTCTACTGCCACCCCACCGGCAAGCCCGAGGGCTACGTCGTGCTCGCCGCCGTCTCGCCCTGGCCGGCCGGGCACGCGACCGCCGGCCGCTCCCGCGTCCTGCCCTTCGGCCCGACGCCTGGCGCTGGCGCGCCGTGCGTCGTCGTCGTCAGCTGGGCGGCCGGGCCGTGGGCCGGCGGCATCCGCCAGGCGCTCGAGGCGCCCGCCACCGCGAAGGCCGCGGCGACCTCGAGCGCCTGGCCGGCTCCCGCAGCTTCGGCCGAGTACGTCGGCGCCCTTCCGTACAGGATCCGCATGGATCCCGACAGCTGGCCCCGCGTCCCGATGCTCGAGGTCTGCTATCTCAGCGGCGCGCAGACCCGCCCGAACGGCCGCAACGACCACCCCGCCGCATGCCCCGACCCCCGGCCAACCGTTGACCTCGCGGCGTGGTGCGCCGCGATACGCACCGTCCCCGCAGAGGGCGACGTTCTCCCCTCCGTCGTCGCCGCGATCCGCGCCGCAGCGCTCCCGGTGTGCCGTTGATCCTCTACGCCGACGACGTTCTCGCCGACCTTCTCCGGCTGGCGGCTGCGCTCCGCTGCTCGCCGGGGCAGATCCTCGGCGCCCCGCGCGACCCCGACGCCGCCCTCGCCGCTCGTCTGCTCGTCCCCGCACCTCTCTCGTTTGGAGCGCCCCCGATGCTCGCCACCGCCTCCCCCGGCCACCGAGGCCGCACCGTGCAAGTAACCGTGAACCGAATGGACCTCGGCGAGCTCAAGGGATTGGGCCTCGTCGCCGCCGCCGGCGGCGTCGCCGGCGCCGGCGTCAAGTTCTGGCAATGGCTCGTCCACCGCCGCGACAGCCAGCACAGCGAGGCGACCGCCGCGACGATCAACTTTCAAGGGCGCATCCTCGACGACGCCGACGACCTCCGGCACGAGCTCGCCGAGGAGGCACGGCGCTGCCGCGAGAGCGAGCGCCTCGCGATCGAGCGCGCCCACGCGGCCGAGCTCCGGGTCGCCACCCTCACCGCCGAGCTCTACGCGGCCCGCCTCGCGGCGGCCGTCCTCGCGCCGCCGCCGCCGCCGTCGAACGGGGGCGCGTCGTGACGATCTCCCCCGAGCAGTGGCTCGGCCTGCTCCTCGTGACCGAAGCGCGCCGGCGCTCCGAGCGCGAGGCGTGGGTGCCGATCGCCTGGCTCGTCCGCAACCGCGTCGAGTCGCGCCGATTCCGGCCGACCGTCGAGGCATGCGTCCTGCAGCCGCGGCAGTTCTCGAAGTTCAACGATTGGGCGCCCGAGCTCGCCGAAGGCGGGCCCGTCGCGGTGTGGGACGCGGCCGGCCGGTGGTCGAAGCGCGAGCGCGGCCTCGACGCCCTCCGCGCGGAGGCCGAGGAGGTCGCCCGCGTCGTCCTCGAGGCCGACCGCGCCGCGGCGCCGTTCTCGTCGCTCGTCCTGCACTTCTACAGCCCGCAGAGCATGACCCCGCCCGGCTCCGTCCCCGGATGGTGGTTCCGCGAGATCGCCCGCGAGGTCCCGATTCACGGCCTCAACCCGGACGCCTTCCGCTTCGGCGAGTCTCATGCCTCCGGCCGTCGCTGACAAGGCGCCGCGGCGCCCGCCCGAGGCCGACGGCCTCAAGGAGCTCGACGGCCTCGAGGCGATGCTCTTCGGCCGCTACAACGAGGCCGCGCACGGCTCCTGGCGCCGCGGCCTCGGCCCTCCGCGGGTCGACGCGGTCCGCCAGATCTCGCAGCAGATCGCCGTGATTTGCCACGTCACCGCCTACGAGCGACACGAGGAAGACGGAGCATGGCTCCGCCAGTGGGCGGCCGACCAGCTCTGCAGTAACCCCGACGTCGTCATCGACGGCGCCCCCGTGCGCTCGCCGTGGAATACCGGCATCGACGGCCTCGAGGCGGGCGCGAACCATTACGGCGCGTTCACCCGCGGCGTGATCTCCCGCGCCTGCCAAGTGGCGCTGCAGCGCGGCGACCTCCTGACCGCCGGCGTGCTCACGGCCTGGCTTCGCGCGGCGCTCCTCTGGTGGGCGCTCTCCGCCGGTCCGGACGGGTGCGCCACCATCGGCCAGCGGAACCAGCAGCACGACGCGACCGTCTCAACCGCCGTCCTGTGGTCCGGTATCGGCCTCCCGGTCAAGCTCGCCCGGCGCGGCCAGAAGCTCGCCGACCTCCTGGCTCAGCCGTACTACCTCCCCGCCCGGATCTTTCGCGCCGGCGTCTCCGGTGGCGTCTACACCGAGCCCGAGCGGCAGGCGCTTCGGCACTTCGTTCTCGACGGCGCGCTGCCGCTGCCGGCCTCGCTCGCGCCGACCCTCGAGGCGATCCGCGTCGGCAACGAGTTCGCCGTTCGCCGGCATTCTCGCGGGCGGTGCGTCGTCATGACCCGCACGCCGGCCAGCCGTTACGATGACAACGGCTCGACCGCCTACGCCTTCACCGCCGGCCCGCTCGGGACGCAGCGGCTCGAGCCGGACGTGAAGCGCCAGCCGACGCCGGACACCTGCGAGGCGCACCTCGACGGCACCGTCTGGCGCGCGACGACCACCGACCAGGCGACCGGGGCGCGGGCCTCGGTCGAGCTCGATACCGCGACCCTCGGGCCGCTGCTCTACACCATGACCGCGCCGGCCTTCGGCCCGGTCACCCTCACCGCCGGAGCCTGACAGATGCCGCAGACCGTCCCCGACCCGCCCGCCTCGCCGCCGCCCGTCCTCGAGGGGCGCTTGACCTACGCGCTTGCCGCCGCAATGGTGGCGCTCATTCTCCCCGCCGCGATCGCCGCGGCCTTCGGCCGCATGGCGCTCGAGGCGTTCATCGCCTACTCGCTCGCCGTCGCGTTCACGATCGGCCCGGCGATCGCCGCCGCGCTCCGCCGCGGCATCAGCTCCGCCGCCACCGCCACCGTGCAGGCGGCGAAGGCGGGCCCGGAGGGCTTCGCCGCCGGCGAGCTCGAGGAGGCGCCCCCGCCCGCGCCACCGCCAGCGCGGCCTCAGCTCGGCGACCCCAACCGCCTACCTCGACGCCCGCGGCCCCCTGCCGCGCTCCTGGCGCTCGTCCTGGCGCTCCCGCTCATCGGCTGCGGTGCGACCTTCTCGGCGCAGTCGCCGACAGATCAGGCGATCGCCGGGCTCGAGGCGTCGGCCGCGAGCTACCGCGCGACCGTCAAGCTCGCCGGCAAGCTCTCGGCCACCTGCGCCCCCGGGCAGACCGTCGGCTATCCCGCTTGTGCCCGCGTCCTCGCGCCCTCAGAGCTCGACGCCGTCCTCGAGGTCGCGACGCCGGTGCACGACGCGCTCGTTGTAACGCAGGCGGCGCTCGACGTGTGGGTGGCCTCGCACGCGCCCGACGCAGAGGCCGTCTATCGCGACCGCTGGCGCAGCTACCAGGCGCTCGCGGCCCGTCTTCTGCTCGTCGCGGCCCGCTATGGGGTGGCGCGTTGAAACTCGACGTCGCCGGCATCCTGGCCCTGGCCGAGTTCGGGTGGGAGGTGCGGGACAAGGTCCACGCGGCGACCGGGCGTGACCTCCGGCAGGCGACCGACGCCGAGCGCCGGCAGCTCATCGCCGCGGTCTACCTCCCCGAGCCGGCCGAGCTCGTGGCCGAGGGCATCGCCGAGGCCCGCGGGCTGTGATCGTCAACGTCGCGGGCTCGACCGTCTGCTCGCCGGCGCAATGGTCGGCAGTCGTGCGGATCCTCGACGGGCTCGACCCTCAGCCCGACGGCATCGCCGTCGGCGACGCGGCCGGCGTCGAGGACGCGGCCGCGTTCTGGTGCCGCGAGAACCTCGGCCCGCCGCTCCCCGCGACGGCCGACGCCGACCAGCTGCTCGCGATCTACTGCCGGAAGCCCGACCCGGACACCGCGGCCGCGGTCAAGCTCGCCCGCCGCTGCCGCCTCTTCGTCCGCGAATTCGACCTCAGTCGAACGTAAAAGCGCTTCGCCCCGCCTTGTCGCGTGTACAATACGCGGCATGACTCCAGGCGAAGACGCGATCAAGCGCAGGAAAACGCTGCAACGGACACAGGCCGAGCTCGCGGCACAGACCCGAATCGACGCCGCGCGGCTCTCGCGCATCGAGCGCGGGCTCGTCGTCCCCACCCTCGAGCAGGCCGTCGCCCTCGAGGCCGCCCTCGGCATCCCGCCCTCGGCGTGGGTCGCCGGCCCCGAGGTCGCGCCCTAGTGGCCTCGCGCGCTGGCAGCCCGAACCGGCAGCAGCCCGGCCCGCTCGGCCCGCTCGTCGCCGCCAGCGGCCGAACGCACCGCGAGGTCGCCGCTCTCTCTGGCATCCCGCGCCGGTCCGTCTGCGACTACCTCCGCGGCCTGCACCTGCCTCGCCGTCCCGAGATCTACGCGGCCCTCGACCGCGCCCTTGGCGCCCCCGTTGGCACCTGCGAAGAGATACTGCTTTCCTGACCCGCGGATTAGGGTAGACACGGACCTATTCTTAGGCTATGATTCTCCCCGTCGAACAACCCACCCACCCGAGACGGAGGCACCCGCTCATGTACAACGCCGCATCGCTCGACCGCTGGATCACCGCGCACGCGCGCGCCAAAACGAGGGGATGACTGCTATGGCCACCAAGGCGAAAGCGAAGAAAGTGAAGGGCGGCAGGCAGAAAGTCGCAAGCGCGCCAGCGGCTACCGTGCTGGTGCTGCGGTCCTGCGAGGCCGACATGACCAGCTATGGCGGATTCATCTGGCCGCAGACTGGTCCTGTGGAGGCGCCTGACTGGGATTCGGAAGCGAAGTGCGGGAACGGGCTGCACGGCTGGTTGTGGGGACACGGAGACTGGGCGCTGAAGGCCAAGGACGCAGACGCAAAGTGGCTGGTGGTCGAGGTCGTGGCGGCGGACGTGGTCGATCTTGCCGGCAAGGTTAAGTTCCCGCGGGGCAATGTGCTCGCGACTTTCGGGCACTGGCGCGATGCCATGGAGTTCGTCCGAGCGCGCCGGCCGTTCGATCCGGCTGCTGGCACGACAGCCACGGGCTACTCCGGCCACGCCGCAGCCACGGGCCACTCCGGCCACGCCGCAGCCACGGGCCACTACGGCCACGCCGCAGCCACGGGCTACTACGGCCACGCCGCAGCCACGGGCCACTACGGCCACGCCGCAGCCACGGGCGAGTCCGGCCATGCCGCAGCCACGGGCCACTACGGCCACGCCGCAGCCACGGGCTACTCCGGCCATGCCGCAGCCACGGGCCACTACGGCCACGCCGCAGCCACGGGCGAGTCCGGCCACGCCGCAGCCACGGGCCACTACGGCCACGCCGCAGCCACGGGCGACTACGGCCACGCCGCAGCCACGGGCTACTACGGCCACGCCGCAGCCACGGGCGACTACGGCCACGCCGCAGCCACGGGCTACTCCGGCCACGCCGCAGCCACGGGCGAGTCCGGTTGGGCGGCGTGCGGCATCAAAGGCCGCGCGAAGGCTGGCGTTGGCGGTGTCCTGACGTTGCTCTGGGTCGATAGCGAGATGCGCAAGCGGGTGACCGTTGCCTATGTCGGCGAGGATGGCGTCAAGGCAGACACCTGGTACGTGGTCGACAAGGGCGGCGCTCTGATCGAGGTGCCTTCTTGAGCGCGGACGGCGAGGACGCCTGGCGCGAGCCGAGCGACGCCGACCTCGACGAGCAGCTCTTCGCCGCCGACCAGGCCGAGGCCGCCGACGAGGCCGACGAGGCCGCGCACGAGGCCGACGTCGCCGCCTACGCCGCAGCGTGCGACACCACGCCGCCCGTGACCTCCGAAGAATACGGCGCGGCCGAGCGCTTGTCCCGCGTCGCGGCGGCCGAGTTGGAGGACCACGCGCCGCCGGCCGCCGACCCCGCCGAGGACCTGTGGGCGCTCCTCGGTCGCGTCGTCTCCCCGCTGCCGGTTAACTACGGGCGCCGGCCGTGAGCCCATACGCCTACACCGCACGGCCGCGCCGCTCGCTCATGGGCGCGGCCATCGCGGCTCTCGTCGTCCTCGTCGGCAAGGTCGCCGACTCCGCCGCCGGCGACGCCGTCGCTGGCCTGCTCATGATCGTCGCTTTCCTCGCCCTCTGGATCGGCACGTCCGCCGCTCCGGCCCCCTGAAAGGAAGCCAAAATGCCACAAGCCGTTACGCAGAATCTCCCCGTCGGCCTGACTGACGACGAAGTGCGGCAGAAGCACGAGCGGATCGTCGCCCTCCTCGACGAGCAAGACGTCGCGATCATGGAGTTCAAAGGCCAGGGCGAGGCGCACAAGCGCCGGCTCTCGCTCGTGGCGACCGAGCTTGCGACCCTCAAGCAACAGGCGCGCAGTCGGACCGAAGTGCGCGAGGTCGAGGTCGAAGAGATCAAGCGCTACGAGCCGCGCTTCGTCGTCGAAACGGTGCGCGTCGACACGGGCGAGGTGATCGCCACCCGCGGGATGACCGTTCACGAGCGACAGCGCTCGCTCGAGCTCTCGCTGCCGATCGGCAAGCCGCTCGCGTTCGCGCCGCCGATCGCCTCCGCTGGCCTCGACGAGGCGGTCGCGGGGAAGGCCGCGGCGACGGCCGAAGGGCTCAGCAGGGCTCGCAAGGCAGGGCGGCCGACGGAGGCCGAGCGCGCGGCCGTCGAGCAGCTCGGCGCCGAGCTCGTCAAGGAATTGGACGACGCAGAGGTCGGCGACGTCGTCGACCTCGACTAGATGCAAAGCGAGCCGGCAAGGGAGGCACCCCCGGCCGGCTCTTAGACCCCACGGTGCAGCAGGTCAACCAGAAGTCTACAACGAAAGGCACAACGCAATGGCACTCCGACTCATCCGCCCGACCGAAACGATTACCGTCGACCGCCTCGTCTGCACCATCTTCGGCGACCCCGGCACCGGCAAGACGACCCTCGCGAACACCGCAGAAAACTGCGTCACGATCGACTTCGACCGCGGCAGCCACCGGGCCCGCAACCGCAAGGACGTCCTTGCCGTCGACTCGTGGCACGACGTGCTCGAGATCATGGCCGGCAAGCACCTCGACGGCTATCGCACGGTCCACGTCGACACCGTCGGCAAGTGCCTCGACTTCCTCGGCGCCTACCTGATCGGCCAGGACTCGAAGAACGGCGCCGGCGGTGGCGTCCTCAGCCGGCAGGGCTGGGGTAAGCTCGGCTCGCACTTCTCGGCCTGGCTCTCGTCGCTCCGCCTGCTCGGCCTCGACGTCGTGCTGATCGCCCACGCGAAGGACGACAAGAAAGGCGACGTGCCGGTCGCCCGCCTCGACGTCCCCGGCGGCAGCAATGCCGAGGTCATGAAGAATTCCGACGTCGTCGGCTACCTCACCATCGGCACGAACGGCCAGCGCGTTTTCGACTGCACGCCGACCGAGACGCACACCGGCAAGGCGCCCACGGGGTGGAAGGCTTGGAACGTCCCCGACACGTCGGCCGAGCCGCTGTTTCTGGCGAAGCTCCTCGCCGACGCCAAGCGGATTTTCTCGCTCACGGCCGAGGGCTCGGCGCAGGCCGCGAACGTCGTCGAGGAGTGGCGCGCCGACCTCGCGCTCGTCGAGACGGTCGCCGGCATCAACGCGCTTTTGCCCGACCTTGCGGCGCTCGCGACCGTCGTCAAGGCGCAGGTCAAAGCGCTCGTCGTCGCCCGCGCGAAGGCGCTCGGCCTGACCTTCGATAAGGCGCTCAACCTCTACACCTCCCCGGCCGCGCCGCCCGCCGATCCGCCGCCCGCCGCAGCCGCCGAGCCTGCCAACTGACCCGGACTCACAGAGGCGCGGATCTACGACGGTCCGCGCCTCTGTGACCGCTTACAAACCGGACACCCGCAACTATGGATCTCCGCATCAGTGTTTCGACGCTGCAGGCGTTCAACCTCCTCCGCTCCGAAGAATGGATGACCGATCGCAAGTTCCTCGAGCAGCTCGATGGCGTCTTCGTCCGCACCCCGGAGATGGCGATGGGCGAGAGCTTGCACGCGATCCTCGAGGCGCCCGAGCTCTACCGTCCCGAAGGCGACCCGCCGCGCTACACCGCGAACGGCATCAGCTGGCCCGCCGAGATCGTCGGCGAATGCCTGACCTACGCCACCCCCGGGGGCACGCGCGAGGTCAACGGCTATCACGACGCCGGCGACGTCCTCGGGCACCGCGTCACCGTCTCCGCCCGCGCCGACCAGATCCTCGGCGCCGGCATCCACGAGCACAAAACGAAGTGGAAGGCGTTCGACTACGACGGCTATGCCGACAGCTACCAGTGGCGGTGGTATCTGCTCGTTTTCGGCGCCGCATTCGTTCGCTACAACGTCTTCGCGATGGCCGACCTCGAGCGCGGCCTCGAGTTTCGCGGCTGCTCGCGCTTCACCTTCCACCCCTACGACGGCCTCGAGGCCGACTGCGCGAAGAACCTGCGCGACCTCGTCGAGTACGCCACCGATCGAGGCCTGCTCGGTTACCTCGCAGCTAACCGGCCGAGCCGGCGCCAGGTGGCCGCATGACCGGCGATCTCACCGGCGCGCCTCTCCTCCTCCGCGCTGCCGTCTACGAGGCCCGCCGGCGAGCGCCGGCGGTCCGCCCTGCGGCTCTCCGCTGGGAGTGGCTCCTCTCCCTCTCGCCTCTCCTCCGATCGCTCCTGGCGCCTCTGGTGCAGCGTTGACGTCCTCCGAGTACCGGGCGGCGGAGGCCGCCAGCCTCACGGCGGAGACGGTCGCCGCCGCCCGTGCTCGGATCGTCGCGGCTGGCCTGCTCACCATGCGGCAGGACGGCCGCGTCCGTACTCCGCTCGGCCCTGGCCGCCTGCTCTCGCTCGGCATCGCCGGGCCCGAGTTCGCGACGGTCGCCCTCGACGTCGAACCGAAGCGCGCCCGGCACGTCCGCATGGTCGACGTCTGGCCGGAGGCCGCCTCGTGACGCGCTCGCGCCCTGGGCTATCATTCGCCCCAACGCAGGAGCGCCCCCGAGTATCGAGCTCAGGGGCGCAGATTCTGCGGACGTTGTCGGGAGCTCAGAACAGCTCGCCGACTATGGCCGATCGACCTCCGAGAAAGGCGCTACCGATGGGAAGAGTCTACCCGCACGCCCCCGCAGTATCAAGCCCCCCCGCTATGCAGTCGCTCGACTGTCGAGCGACCGTCGAGCGACTCCAGGCGGAGGGCTGACCGATGGCCCGCTATCGCAAGGTCGACGTCCGGACCCACGGCGACGAGAAATTTCTGCGCCTCTCGGCTCCTCCGCCGTGCGGCCAGCACCTCTGGCTCGTCCTCCTGACCTCCCCCCGCACGTCGTCGATTCCCGGCCTCTTCGCCGCCGGCGCGGCAGCGCTCGCCGAGGATCTCGGTTGGCCGGTCGACGGCTTCCGCGCCGCCTTCGCCGAGCTCGAGGCCGAGGGCATGGCCCGCGCCGACTGGAGGGCCCGCGTCGTCTGGCTCCCCCGCGCCGTCCGCTACGACCCGCCGGCGAATCAATCCGTCATCGCCTCGTGGCAGTCGACGTGGGACGAGATCCCCGAGTGCCGCCTCAAGTGGGAGGCGTGGGACGTCCTCCGCGCATTCTTCGCCGCGCACGAAAACCCCGTATTCCTGGCCGCTTTCGCCGACGCCTGCCCCGAGCCGCCACGGTGTGAACCACGGTCCGCGACACCCCCGCAGGCAGCCGCCGACACCGTGCCCGGCACGGTGCGGCACACCGTGCCCGACACCGTGCCCGACACGGTGCCCGACACCCCGGCGACACCGTGCCAGTCACCGTGTGCCGCATCAGGAACAGGAACAGGAACAGGAACAGAAGAACAACTAACCCCCCCACCCCCTTTGGGGGCGGGCGGGGTCGCCGCGGTGCCCGCGGCTCCGGGGCAGGTAGGGCAGGACAAAAGCGAGGGCAGCGACCAGGGCGCCACCCCGCCGCCCGCGCCTGCTCCTCCGCCCGCACCGCCCACGAAGGTCGCGAAGCCGAAGGCGCCGCCCGCACCCCGCCGCCCGCTGCCAGTCTTTGCCCCCGAGCTCCTCGCCGCGATCCCCGATCTCCCCGAGCGGTGGACGCGGCGCATCGCCTGCACGAAGCCGGCGCGCCGGCCGACCCCGAGCGCCGAGCAGAGCAACGTCGACCGCATCGCCGGCTGGCTCGCGACCTACGGCCTCGACGCCGTCCTCGCGGCGATCGACCAAGCGACCGATGGCGGCTACATGACCGTCATCGAGCCGAAGGCGGGGTGGAAACCGGCGGCCCCGCCCTCGCGGCCCGTCGGCACGCCCTCGCCCGTCCCGCAAGCGCCGGCGGCCGCGCCGCTCGACCAGCTGCGCAAGCAGGCCCACCGGCGCGAGTACTCGCGGGCCCTCGAGGGGCTCCGCCCCGGCGAGCTCCCGCCAGCGAACGTCGCCGACGCGCTGCTCGCCGCTCTCGAGTCAGCGACCACCCCCGAGGCGATCGCCGCCGTAACGCTCGAGCGCGTCGTCGCCGCCTCGCTCCGCGCCGCCCTGCCCACCCTGACCCCCGCTCAGATCCTCAGCGTCGGCCCGCTTCCGCCGCGGCGCGCCGTCGACTTCGCCGCCATCCCCGCACCCCCCGCCGACAACCAGGCCGCGGCAGCGATCGCCGCGCTCGGCCTTGGCGACTAGGCGCCGACCTAAGGTTAGGCTAAGATGACGTCATGACAAACGAACCGCAGGACCCGATCCGACCGCCGCTGCACGACTACTTTCACCCCACCGGAAAGCCGGTCGGAAAGCCGGTCGCCCCGTCCCCGGGGTGGAACCAGATCCGCACGGCGCTCGACGAACTTCTCGAGTCGACCGCGTGCGGCGCCGACGAACGCCGCGCGCTCGCCAGCGCCATCGCCGACGCGATGCAGCTCATCGCCAACGAGCGCCGCGACCTCCTGGCGGAGCGGGACTCGTTCGAGCGCCGCGACCTCCTGGCGGAGCGGGACTTTGCTGGCGACCCCGCCCGCGTCGGCGTGGCGCTCGACGCCTGCCTGCGCGCCCTCAACGGGGCGTCGTCGTGACCGTCGAGCCCCTATACGCCCGCGAGACGTGGGCCGACGCCCTCGAGGTCGAGGCGCGCACCCTCGACAACCGCGCCGCCGGCGCCGCCATCCTCGCCAAGCTCGCGACCGACAGTTACCGCGGCCCGGCGTCCCGCGCGGCCGTCGACGCGATGACCGACGCCGCGCAACTCCTGCGCGAGCGGGCGGCCGAGCTCCGGCTCCCCCGGGTGATCGAGTGATAACGCACGAGCTCAAGACGCGCGCCGAGTGGTTCGACCTCGTCGCCACCGGCGCCAAGCCGTTCGAGCTCCGCCGCGACGATCGCGGATTCGAAGGTCGGCGACGAGCTCTGGCTCCGCGAGACAGACTCCCGCCCCGATCTTTGACGGCCGCGGCTACCCCGTTCCACGGCCCGCCCCGAGCGAGATCGACTCCGGCGAGTACTACACCGGCCGCGAGCTCCGCCGCGTCGTGACGTGCGTCGTCCGCGGGCCGTGGCTCGCGCCCGGACACGTCGCCCTCGGGCTGGCCCTCCCGCAAGGGGTCAAACTGTGAGCGCCAAGCCGAAACCGGCCACGACGCCTTACCTGCACCTCGTCTAACCGTGACGAGCAGGGGCTGGAGGTCTACGAGGCGAAGCTACGGTCGGCGTCGAGAACGCCGGACGAGAGATTGGCTCGGGCCATCAGGGCCGCTTACGAGCTCGTCGCCTTCCTCGAGAATCTGGAGCTAGAACGTCGGGACGAGCTCGTCGCCTTCCTCGAGAGCTAGAACGTCGTGAGGACACATGAACGCCGCCGACCAGCCAGCACCTGCCCGCCGGCAGTACACCCCGAGCAACGGCACCGAGGGCGAGATCTTCACCGAGCGCTACTGCGACCAGTGCAAGCGGGAGGCGAAGTGGCGCCGGACGCAGGAAGGCGCCGACGGCTGCCGCATCCGCACCGCGGCCGAGATGGGCGACGAGCCGCCCGAGTGGACCGCGACCCGCGGGCTCAACGACGCGACGTGCAGCAAGTTCGACCCGGTCGCCGGCGCCGAGTCGCCGATCGTGACCCTCTCCGGACCGCTTCGCTGCCAGGGCTCGCCGGCGTTCCCGATTTGCTTTGTGGTCGCCGGCACGCAGCATCCCGGCCTGCGCCCCGGCGAGCTCGCCGACCTGGCGCTCGTTCACCTAGACGGCCACCCCGGGCACAACGAGCCGGCGAACGTCCGGCTCTGGTGCCAGCGCTGCCGCGAGGTCTACGAGCGCACGGCCCACGCTCGCGCCTCAGCCGCGACCAGGGCGGCACAACTCGCGAAGGACGCCGCGAGCGCCAAGGGTCAGCTCGCGTTGACCTTCCCTCACGACAACGCACGACCGCAAGGAGGCACCCGATGCCGGTAGCCATCGACGCCATCAAATACCCTCGCGCTCGCCGCGTCGACCGCCTCGTCGCCGAGCTCTGGCCGGAGTGTACCGGCTGGCGCGCGACCGGGCAGCTCGCGGAGAAACTCTCAGCCCGCCTCGGCCGGAAGATATCCCGGGCCTACGCGACACGCCTCCTCGACCGCGCCGGCCTCGCCCGTCCGCGGCGCGTGCTCCGCCGACGCGACCCGTCCGTCGCCGCTCGCGCCGTCGAGCTCTACCTGCGCCCGCTCTCGCTCGACGAGGTCGCCGCCGTCCTCAGCGAGGAAACCGGCGCCCCCGTCAACGCCGGGTGGGTCCGTCTCGCCGTCCTCGCCGGCGGCAAGCTCCGCACCCCGCGCGAGGCGATGGCCGCCAGCCGCACGTGGCACCCCGGCGGCAACCTCCGCGGCCGGCCGCAGGAGCAGCGCGCCGAGGTCCGCCGACTGGCCGAGCTCCGCACGCCTCACGCCGCGATCGCTGCCGCTACCGGCGTCCCGCTCGGCACCGTCGGCCGTTGGATCGTCGAGGACGGCCTCGTCTGGCGCAACCGCAAGGCGCACGCCGAGATCGTCGCCGCCGCGAGGTCCGCCCCGAAGCCGACCGACTTCGCCGACCGCCTGGCCGGCTACCTCGCGCGAGCGGCAGCATGAGCTCCGGCGCGACCCTCTCGACGGCAGAGGGCCGCGCCCTCCTCGCCCGCGGCGCCTCCGTCGGCCGCCTCCCCCTCTCGCTCGCTCGCCCCGCCCTCGTCGCCGGCAAGCCGCCCCGCAAGCGCCGCCGCAAAGGTGACCCGCCCGCCCCCGGCTCAGTCTACGAGGAGGCGTTCGCCCTCTTCCTGCTCGCGCACGGCTTCGTCGGCTGGGTGCGCGAGTACCGCTTCGCCCGCCCACCAGGCACGCCGAAGGGACCGAACACGCGCGACTGGCGCCTCGACTTCGCCGAGTTCGAGCTCCGGATCTACGTCGAGATCCACGGCGGGACGCACAGCAACGGCCGGCACAACCGCGGCGCTGGCATGGCCGAGGATCTCCGCAAGCACAACGCCGCCGCCCTCGACGGTTGGCTCGGGCTCTACGTCCCCGGCACCGACTGCACTGGCCCCGAGTTCCTCGCCACCCTCCGCGCGGCCGTGAACCTTCGCCGCCGGCAGGTGGGCGGGTGACGCGCGACGACGAGCTGCAGGCCGAGCGCGAGCTGCTCCAGGCGGCCGGCCCGAGCTACAAGGCCGAGCAGCCGCCCCGGCCGCCGGTGCGCTTGCGCGTCGACGACTTCGACCTCGCCGGCGGCCCGAGCCGGCCCGAGGCTCGCCGGCATCGCCTGGCCGCGCGACGCCCCGAGCGCCCAAGCGGTCGAGCGCGCCGACCTATGGCGCGTCCTCAGCCCGTAGATCGCAGGAAATAAAAGATTCCGCAGAAAACAGCAGACGCGGGCCTAGTCTTAGGCTATAATCCTATCAGTCGAACGGCACGCCGCCGGCCGACAGCAACCGAGAGGCACCTCGATGCGCTTCGCAGAACCGAACGACCCGCAGACCTCCCCCGTCGCCCACCGCCCCGACCGCTCGGCCTTCCCGCATATCGTCGCGGCGATCCTCTCCGGCCGTTGCTGGATCCACCCGAACGGCGAACTGGCCGGGATCCACGCCGACGGCGGCCTCGTCTACCTCGGCAACACGAACCACGCGGCGACGCTCCCCGCCCTCGACCGCGAGCTCGCCGAGCACCCCGTCGAGGACTACCTGGTCGACCCCGCGATGACGGTCGCGCGCGCCGGCCAGGCCGCCGAAGGGTGGGCCCGGTGAACCGCGCGACCCTCGCCGCGACCCTCGATGACTTCGCCGCGGTCGGCGACTACGACGGAGCCCGCGAATACGGGCTCGCGCTGCCGCTCTTCTCGCCCGAACGGAAAGCATCCCTCCGCCGCGCGCGCGCTATCGCCGCTCGTCTAGACGGCGACATCGCCGAAGCCCTGGAGTTTGAGCAGCTCTCCGAGCGGTGGCTCGCGGCGGTGGCAGCGTGACCGGCTCCGCCGAGACGGCCGCCGCCGCCTACGTCCGCAACGCGAAGGCGGTCGCCGAGAAGATCTCGCGCCTGCAGCGCGCCGTCGCCCACCACGCGGCCCGGCACGTCGCGAAGCCGGCCGATTGGGGCTTCGTCGGCGACCTCGCCGTCGTGAACCAGACCCTCGACAACGCGCTCGACTTCCTGCAGAACGGCGGCGGCAAGTGACCCCCGAACGGCTGGCGACCTTCACGAACGCCGACGAGCAGACCGAGGCGCAGGTTCACCGCGACCACCGCGGCGGCGCGACGGTCCGGCTCGTCGACCTCGATTCCGGCGAGGTCTGCTCGGCCCTGATTTCCTTCCCCGCTGGCCGCGACGCCGACGCGATCGCCAAGGCCTGCGCGATCGCCGGCGGCGCCAAGTGAACGCCTCCGCCCGCCGCACGTCGCCGACCGTCACCGGGCACCAGTGGTGCGCGGCCGGCGCGTGCCGCACCCGCGCCACCGTCTGCGCCACCATCGAGCGCACCGCCGGCGGCAAGTTCTCGCAGTACCTCTGCACCGAGCACCGCCAGGAGCTCGCCGAGTCCGCCCCCACCCACCCGTGGATTTTCGCCGTAACCGTCCTCCCCCTCACCCCGCTGGAGAAAATCACCGTCGCCAAACCACGCCCCGACCGCACGCGGGTTCGCGGCTTAGAGCGCGAGCACTACCGGTTGTTCGCGTGGGCGAGCTCGCGATACGGCGCTCCCTTTGCGTTGTTCGCGATCGGCGCCGCCAGGGGAGCGGCAGAAGATCTCAGGCGCGCCGCCAGCCCTCGCGAGTCCGCAGAGCGCCGCGGCAACGCTCGCGACGAGGCCGCAGCCATTCTTTCCCGGTGGGTCGCCGCGTGACCGAGCTCGAGCGCTCCGCCATGACCGCGGCCGCCCGCGTCATCGCCGACCACCTCGAGGGCGCCAGCAACGGCCCGCACTGGCAGCCGTCCCGCTACGCCCTCGCCGACCTCCGAGCGTGCCTCTCCGCCGACGCCAAGCGCGCCGCCGCCGCCGCCCTCGCTCCCGCCCAACCGTCCGCCGACCTCGACAACCTTCTCGACCTGACAGGAGCTCCCCGATGAATGACTCCGGCATCTACCTCGCACGCTCGCCCGGCGACGGCGGCGACTACCTCGCCCCGCTCATGCTCACGGTGCCGGTCTACTTCTCGCGGCAGACCCTCGTCGACCTCCTCATCTGCGCCGCCGAAGGCGGGTCAAACTACTGGGCCGCGTTCAAGGTCACGGCTCGCGCCGACGGCGACGATTCGCCGATCGCCTACGACGTCACCGAGTACGACGAGGACGGCGAGCCGGCCGACCCGCCGCGCGTCTTCCACGTCAATGCCGAACGCATGGCGGCAGGCATCGCCAAGCTCGCGACCAACCCGCCGCCATTCCCGAGCGCGCGGCGTCACCTCGGCGACGTCCTCAACGACAACGCCGACGCCGAAACGGCCGACGTCATCCTGCAGCTCGCGACGCTCGGCGACGTCGTTTACGGATAAACCAGCATCCGCACCCGAAAGGAAGCCAGCATGAACCGCCGCGAGCTCTTCCGTTCCTGCTACGTCGACGCCAAGCTGCGCAAGTGGCCCGGCTCGGCCCCCAACGAATCGGCGCTGATTCTGCTCGGCGGCGTCCTGGCCGCGACCCTCGACGGCGACGTCGAGGCGTCCCGCTGCCTCGCCCGCGGCCTCGTCTCGAATCGCCGCCAGCTCTACGGCTCCGTCCTGACCTCGCAGGCGGTGGCGTAAATGCCCTACTTCGACTTCTACGCCAGCGAGCACGCCGGCGCCCCCGAGGTGGCCGACGGCTCCGTCCTGACCTCGCAAGCCGTCCACGATAGCTGGCGCTGGGTTGAGCAGACCCGCTGCTCGACGGCCGACGCTCGCCGGCTCGCCCTCAACATCCTCGCGCATCCCGGCATGACCGCCGTCCGCGCCTTCTCGTCGAAGCGCCGCGGCTCGACCCTCGGCCGCCTCGCCTTCGCCGTCACCATCCCGCCCGCACCCGAAAGGAAGCCAGCATGAACCGAGCAGCCATCAATCGCGCCGCGCGATGCGCCCTTGCCGTCGACGTCTACGAGTCGTTTATGGCCGAAACCGAGACGCTCAACGAGCTGCCGCTCGCGATGGACCTCGCCTATCTCCTCGGGGCGATCGTAAGAGGCGAAAACGTCGAGTGGAACGAGGACCAGAACGAGCACGCCCTGCGCATCCTCCGCGAGGTCTACACGGAAGCGCACCAGGTGTGGGCGCACGTCGTCATTGCTGGCGCCGCGCCCTGTGGCCCCGACTGCCCCGGCTGGGCCGTGTTCAACGAAGGCGAAGGAGACCCCGACGACCTCGGCGACGTGCAGGCGTGCGACGAGTGTGGCAGGTACACCGACGACGAGGCCGCAGACCTCGCGCGCGCTGCCGGGTACACCGTTGAGTGGGACGAGGATGGCAGCGGCTACTACGTCACGGCCAAGCCGGCCGAGGTCGCCCGGTGAGCGGCCAGGAGCGCGCCGCGGCAGCCCTCGCGCGCGCCCTCGAGGGCTGCCGGCGGATCGTCCGCCGAGGTGGGCGCGTGCGTCTCGTCCTCACCCGCCGATCGGCGCCAGAAGGCGGCACGGTGCCGCTCTTTGGCTCCCTCGGCGGCCCGACCGGCGACGTCGTCGCCGTCGTCCCGACGCTCGAGGAGCTCACCCACCCCGACGGCCGCCTCGAGCGCCGGCGCTCGTTCCGCATCGTCGCCAAGTTCGACCCCGCGGCCGTGATCGCGGCCGTCGAGGGCCAGCGCTTTACACCGGCCTAGAACTAGGCTATATTCTGCTTATGGCGAACAACGGCAACGAAATCGGAGATTTTCAGTGGATACAACTCTCTCACCCGCTCGGCTACCCGGTCCACGCGATCGAGGCCGCATCGTGACCCGCGCCAGCGACGCAGCGGTCGCCCGCGACCTCCGGCGCGAAGAGGCGAAGGCGGCCGAGCGCCGCCGCCTCGCCGTCGGCGTCCTCGGCCAGGAGCGCGCCGACGCCGTCGCCGCCCTCCCCGTCGATCACCAGCTCCTGTGGATCGCCGCGACCGTCTGCTACGGCGCGCAATGGCAGCTCGCCATCGGGCGAGCCATCGGCATCAAGAGCTCGCGCAACGTCCGCCGCTACGCCCTCGGCGAGGCGCCGGTCCCCCGGCGCTGGCTCGAGTTCCTCGCCGAGCAGATCCACGCCCACCGCGCGGAAGCCGCCGACGTCGACCGCGTCCTCGCGCAGCGCCTCGACGAGCGCACGGGGCGAGCATGACCACCCCCGCCCCGACCAGCGGTGCGCGATGAGAACCCCCGAGGAGACGGCGCGGCTGGCGAACGGGGTGGCGGTGACGCCGGACCACCCCCGCAGCAAGATCGAGGTGGAGGCGCGGTGCGGCGGCCTCGGCGTGTTTGGGTGGCCAGACTACGAAGTGTGGCTGTACGACAACTGGGAACGGAGGCGGCACCGGTTGCTGGCCAATCCGGCGCGCGACGCGGTGTTGTTTCTCGCCGCCGACCTCGCCGAGGCGCGGGCCGAGGCCAAGAAGCTACTGGAGGCCGAGACGCAGCGGCGCTGCGAGCTGGGCGCCGCCTACCACGAAGAGGCACGGCGCCACGCTGACACCGAGTCGGAGCTCGCCGAGGCGCGGGCCGAGGTGGCGGCGCTGCGGGAGGTGGCGTCGTTGGTGCGCGAGTGGCAGGCGGCGAAGGACATCGAGCACCGCGCCGACACGGATTACCGCAACTCCGCCACCCCGTACATCGTGTTCGAGGACGCCAAGATCGCTCGCCAGGCCATCGAGGCCCGCCTCCTCGCGGCCGTCATTCCGGAGGTGGACCGTGGGTGACAACGGACAGCGGGTCTACGTAGGGCCGTGGCGAGAGCGTCCATGCGATGACGCGCGGTGCCGCGTGGTCATTGCGATCGACGCCAACAAGAACCACGTCGGGTCGGTCGAGTACGACAAGGAGTCGGACCTCAGGGCGCGGCCGGAGGCATGGACGGCTCGTGAGGTGGTGCTGCTGGCCGCCACCCTCGCGGCCCGCGACGAGCGGGTCAGGGAGCTGGAGGCGGAGGTGGCCGAGTGGCAGTCTCGCGCCAAGGAGCTTCTGGAGGATGGCTGCCGAGGGAGCGACCTGAACACAAGGCTCTGCGAGCAAATCGCGGGGTTGGATGCCGAGGTGGCGGCGCTGCGGGAGGTCGCGGGGCTGGTGCGCGAGTGGCAGGCAGCGAAGCGGGCGGAGGACGAGACGTTAGGGTCGTCGGTCGGGGGCGCATTTAAGGCGGCGATCAGCGTCACGAATGCCATCGAATCCAGCCTCCTCGCGGCCGCCCTGCCGGAGGCGAGCCATGGGTGACGAGACGCGAGGGCTCTACGACAAGTTCGCCGTCGAGCGCACCGACGGCAGTAGCGAGCCGGGCGGCAAGCACGACGGGTGCCGCTACTACGTGCTCGACCTGACGCACGATCCGTTCGCCAGGCCGGCGCTACTGGCCTACGCCGTCGCCTGCGAGGCGGACTACCCGCTGCTGGCGGCTGATCTGCGACGCCTGCTCAACGACGAGGAGGTGGGCCGTGGGTGAGCCGATACTGTTGCCGTGCCCGTTCTGCGGGTCTTCCGCTCGCGTAGTCGCCAGTCATCCTGGCTCGCGAGTGGGATCCAGGATGATCGGGTGCTCACGGGACAAGTGTCCCGTGGGACCCGAAGTCTTTGACGAGAGTCTCTACGATGCCGCCGAGCGCTGGAACGCCCGCGCCCCCAACCCGCTCCTCGCCGCCGCGAACGAGCGGATCAGGGAGCTGGAGGCGGAGGTATCGGCGTGGCGCTCAGGGTCGGATCTCGGCCACCAGCGCATCGCCACCCTGGAGGCCGAGCTGGCCGACCGGCAAGCGGACGTCGACGCCATCTCTATCGCCGCTGCCGCCCTGGATGCCGAGCGGGCCGCGCTGCGGCCCAAGGCCGAGGCGGCGGAGCGGTACGCGGTTAGTTGGTGGGCGAAGGAAGAGGCGGCTCGATTTGTCCGGGCCGGCAGGGATGCCAGGGAGACGACCGGCGAAATGGCGAACCGCTACATCGACGCGAGGTCGGCCGTTCACGCGTTCTCTGCGGCGCATGCCGGAGTTCTGGCAGCCTGCCCCGACCAGGAGTTCGACGCAGACGGCGACATTTTACCGCCGGGCAGGCCGCGTCAACCGAAGCCGCCGACGCCACCCGCCCCCGCCGCCGCCCCAACCGTCAAGGAATCCTTGACAGTTGCCCCCGCTGAGGAGCCCCGCGAGGTGGTCGCGCCCGACCATACCGAGGACTCGCTCGCAATGGTCGAGCCCGCACCGGCCCCGGCGGCCGGGCATGGTGCCGACACGGGCTACACCAACTACGACCGCGAGGCGCACGCGGAGATGAGGGACGCACCGGCCCCGCAGCGCTGGTGGTGCGAGGGGTGCGGGGAGGTGGTGCGCGTTGCCGGTGACCACAGTGGGCCGTTCGTGCCGGTGGAGGCGGGATCGTGAGCGCGAAGGAGGCGATACCTGATGGTTTCTTTCGCGCCGCATCCATGGCCGGCAACCTGGAGCACGTGTTCCGCGAGTCGCGGCCATGGGTGGCTGTCTGTGGCTACGAGCCTCGTCCTGGCGCCTGGATGACCCGGAAGATGACTTTCCTGGACGACTGCCCGCGCTGCCGCGCCTATCTCGCCCAGCCCGCCGGAGCCGCCCCGTGAGGGGCAAGGTGGGTGAGCGGCGAATCGAAGACAGGCTCGGCGGGGACGTCATCGAGGTACGGCTCGTCCTCGGCGAAAGCGCCGCCGCCAGCCTGACGGCCGTGGCGCAGATCGCCGACCAGGAGCTCAACGAGTGGATAGGCTGGGCGCTTCGCTTCGCCAACAGCCCCGCCGGCGCCCGCGCGATCCGCGCTTACATCGCCGACACGAAACGAGCGGCGAAGCGCGCCGCGCCTACCGCTTCCGCTTGACCGGCGGCCGGAACGGCAGCGCGTTGCCGAGCCGGTCGCGCACCTTTGCCGGGCGGAGCGCTACGGCCTTGGCCGCCTCCTCCGCCGCCTTCCTCGCCCTCTCGACCGACAGGAACGCCGCGAGCACCCGCTCGAGCTGCTCGCGCCGGCGCTGCTCGGCCGCCTTCTCGCCGAGGATGCGCGCTTGCGCCTCGACCAGGGAGACGAACGCCTCGTGAAACTTCGCGAGGCGGCGGGCGGCGACCATAGACAGCTCGTCGCCTCGCGCCTCAAGGAGTGCGATCAGCTCGACAAGCTCGGGACCTTCGGCGGGCGGCAGAGGGGATTCCATGCCTCGATTCTAGGGCCGATTCACAGATGGCGAATTGGTTTCTGCCGCCCCCGTAACATGGCCGTCGACCGGCCCGGAGGCGTCCTCCGGCCTGGCTCGGGAGGCCGCCCCGCAATGAAGTCCGCAAGCTCCGCCGCTGTCGAAAAGACCCGCCGCTCTGGCCTGATCTCCGTCGACCTCCCCCCGGAAGTCGCCGCCGAGTGTGCCGCCGCGCACGCCCGCTGCCCCTCCGTCCCGCTCTCCGAGATCCGCGCCTTTGTCCGCGACGCAGCCCGCGACGCCGCCGCCGCGGCCACCCTCGGCCACGTCGGCGCGATCGTGCAAGCGCGCATCCTCGCCGCCTTCGCCACCGGCCCTCAGCTCGAGATCGGCGGCACGCCGTGACGCCGGATAGCCCGCGCCACGTCGACCCGCTCGGGCTGATCTTCCCCGCCCTCTTCGTCTTGACGCTCGTTCTCGCCGCAGCGAAGGGCGTTGGCGTGATCGCCTGCTCGTGGTGGCTGGCCCTCGCGCCGCTCTGGCTCGCCATCGCGCTCTTCGTCGGCCTCCTGGTCGCGATGTTGTGGCGGGAGGATGGCGATTGAGCCCCGTCGACCCGCTCTGCCAGATCAAAGACCTCCGCGGCAAGCCGCTCGCCCGCCCGGCGACGCTCCCGCCGAAGCGCCGAGACCTCGCCGCCGCTCCCGCGCCAGAGCCCGTCAAGGGACCGCCGCCCACGGCACCGGACCCGATCCGCGCCGCGGCGCTCGACGCGCTAACGAAGCAGCGCGCCCGAGACGCGGCGATCCGCGAGGCCAGGGCCAAGCGCAACGCAGGCACGAACGCCGACCGCGCGGAGGCCGCCTATCAGCAGCGCGTCGCCGAGCGCGCCGACCAGGAGCTCGCCGCGGCGCAGGCCGAGGTCGCCGCCGAAGCCGTCGCCCCTGTCGTCGTCGCCGATACGTCCGGCCTCCGCCCCCGGCCCGAGCTCAGCACCGCCGAATACGGCGCGACCTACGCCGCTGGGCTGGAGTCGCTCCGGGCCGTCGAGAAGATGGCAGCAACCGAGCACGCTCTACGGATCGGCGGCAACGGCCAGACACCGCGGGCGAGCGAGCTCGCGCTCGAGGGTAAGCTGCGCGAGGCGCTCGACAGCGCCGACAACGCGCAGAAGGACGCGACCGCCGCCCTCAGGCGCGACGAGGCGGCCGACACTCGCGCCGGCGTGGCGCGGGGCGAGAAGCTCGAGGCCGAGCGCCTGCTCGACCAGGCGCGGCGCGGCGCCGAGGTCGCCCGCGAGCGATACGACGCCCTCAGCAGCGAGCACTCGGCCGTGCGGGCAGACCGCGACCGCCTCCTCGTGGTGGTCGAGCGCCTCGATGCCGCCGCGCTCATCGGCACCATCGGCGAGTGCAGACCGGTGCCGGTTCCCGCCACGGCCCCCGCCTCCCCCTGGCCGGCCGACGGCGCCGTCATCGTCTCGCACCTCGACCAGCGTACCGGCGAGGCCCGCGTCGAGGTCGAGTTCGCGGCCGGCTTCGGCTTCCGCGTCGCCCGCTCGCACAACTCGCTCGAGGACGGCTCCGCCCCCTGCGCCGCCGTCGCCTTCCACGGGGCAACGCAGGGCGAGCCGCGCGGCATCGTCGCCCTCGACCGCGTTCGCCTGATCGCTAACCGCATGCTCGAGGCCGCCACCCTGGCCGAGGCGATGCGCGACACGCCCGACGACGAGCTCGCGACGTTCATCCTCCGCGGCGTGGCCGCGGCCCCGGTTTCGGCGGCCTCGTGAACCCCGAAACTCTTGCCGTCCCGCAGGCGATCCACGACGAGCAGGACGCCAGGAGGCGCGAGCTCGACAAGCGGGAGGCCGACGCCTCGCTGACCGCCCACGATCGGCGCATGATCGCCGCGGCGAAGGTCCGCCGGCGCGAAGAGCTCCGCGAGGAGCTCCGCCGGCGCAACGCCCAGCCACCGGGCCCGACCCGCGCCGAGAAGGCGAAGGCCGAGAAGGCGGCGAAGCGCGCACGGGCGAAGGTGCGCAAGGCGGCGCACGCGGCCGGCAAAGGGCGCCCGAAGCGCACTACGTCGAGGGACGCCGCCGAAGCCGCCCTCGACGCCTTTACGCAGCCGCAGCCGGCACCGCTGCAGGTCTACGACGAAGCCGCCCCGCTCAACAAGGCCGTCGCCGCAGTCGCCAGGAAGCTCGACGGCCTCGCTGCCGGCCTCAACGCCTTCGCCGACGGCGAGGCGCCACCGCCGGAGAACGCCCCACTCGACCAGGCCGTCGCCGCGGTCGCCAGGGCACGACGCCGGCGGATCGCCGCGGGCGTCGCCGGCCTGCTCGCCCTCGCTGGTTCAGTGGAGCGCAAGCCGTCGTGAACCGCGCCCCCGCCAGCGAGCCACAGGAGGCCGCCCTACCACGCGAGAACCCCGACCCTATGGCGAGCCTGCGCCTACGGATCGAGGGCTACGTCGGCCTGCCACGGCCCCGCGCAGAGCTCCGCGACGACGCCCTCGAGGCGTCGCTCGAGCTCGACCGCGCCCTCGCCCGGCGCGACTGGCCCGAAGCCGCCCGCGCAGCGTCCGCGATCCTCGCCGCGGCCTCGCTCCTCGCCAACCCCGAACAGGCCGCCGCCGCGCTCGAATGGCGGCGCCCGACCACCCGCAGAAACGAGGCCCCCCGTTGAGCCAGCCCCATGAGGTCCGCGTTGAGTGACGGGTCTGGCTTCCGCGGCATGGGACCGTGGCGCGTCGCTGACCTCGTGCCGGTCGAGTACAACCCGCGCAAGATCACCGACCGCGCCGCCGCCGGCTTGCGCGACAGCGTAGACGGATTCGGCTTCCTGCAGCCGCTCGTCGTCAACGTCCACCCCGGGCGCGAGGGTCGCATCGTAGGCGGCGCGCAGCGCTGGCAAGCCCTCGTCGACCTTGGCGCCGAGCACGTCCCCGACCTGGCCGACGGCTCCCCCGGCATCGTCCTCGTCGACCTGGCCGAGCCGGAAGAGCGGCAGCTCAACCTCCGGCTCAACATCGGCGGGACGTGGGACCTCGAGGCGCTCGCCCGTGACTTCGACCCCGCGCTCGTCGCGTCCGTTGGCCTCGACCTCCCTGCCGTGCCGGACGACCTCCCCGCGACTGGCGGCAGCGACGAGGACGAAGACGACGGACGGCCAGCGAAGCTCGGCGCCGGCTCTGGCGACGCGCGCGAGACGATCGCCGCCGAGAAGCAATACAGGTGCCCCACCTGCCGGCACGAGTGGAACGGAGCGCCCAAGTCGTGACCGCCGCCCCCGTCCGCCTGGCCGACCTCGTCCCCGTCGAATACAACCCGCGCACGATCAAGGCGAAGGCCGCGCAGGGGCTCGGCGACAGCATCGCCGCGTTCGGCTTCCTGCAACCGCTTGTCATCAACCGGCACCCCGGCCGCGAGGGGCGGATCGTCGGCGGCGAGCAGCGCTGGCGGCAGCTCACCGCCAGCGGAACGAAGACCGTCCCCAACCGGCCCGACGGCTCCCCCGGCGTCGTCTACGTCGACCTCCCCCTCGACCGCGAGCGCGAGCTCAACCTCCGTCTCAACGTGGGCGGCGAGTGGGACACGACGAAGCTCCTCGCCGAGTTCACCCTCTCGGAGCTCGGCGACCTCGGACTCGAGGGCATCGGCCGCCCCGCGCCGCCAGACTTCCCGACCTTCGACGAGCTCGCCACCGACTTCTGCTGCCCCGCCTGCCAGTACGAGTGGAGCGGCAACCCGCGGCCCCCGCTATGACCCCGCGCAAGCCACCATACCGGCCGCTCCTCATGGCTGACGTGCTCGCCGCCGAGGGGCGCTCCGGCCTTAAGGTCGCGTCGACGTTCTCCGGCGCCGGCGGCTCTTGCCTCGGCTACCGCCTCGCCGGCTACACCGTCGTGTGGGCCAACGAGTTCGAGCCGAACGCCCAAGCGACCTACGCGCTCAACGCCCCGTCGACGATCCTCGACCCCCGAGACATCCGAACCATCCTCCCCGAGGAGATCCTCGCCGTAACCGGCCTCGAGCGCGGCGAGCTCGACCTCTTCGACGGCTCCCCGCCGTGCCAGTCGTTCTCGACCGCCGGCAAGAAGCAGAAGGGGTGGGGCAAGAGCATCGCCCACGGCGACGGCACGACGCAGCGCTCCGACAACCTCTTCGCCGAATACGTCCGCCTCGTCGACGGACTGCAGCCCCGCGTCTTCGTCGCCGAGAACGTGACGGGCATGGTCAAGGGGGTCAGCAAAGGCGCATTCCTCCGCACCCTCGCCGACCTCAAGGCGTGCGGCTACAAGGTCGCCGCGGCCGTCGTCAACGCGCAGTGGCTCGGCGTCCCGCAGGCGCGGCAGCGCGTGATCTTCCTCGGCGTGCGCAACGACCTCGCCGCCCTCGGCTTCGCCCCCGTCTACCCGACGCCCAACCCGTGGTTCTACTCGGTGGCCGACGCGCTGCCGTGGATCGGGAGGCACAGCGTCGCGCCCGCCCTGGCGGACTGGGTCGCCTCTGGACGCGATCCGTCAAGCACGATGGTCCCCGCGGGATCGTCGCCTTCGCCGACCGTCCTCGCCTTCGGGCCGACTGGCGGGGCCGGGGATCGCGTAGCCGGCGCCGTCGCGATCCATGACACGGGCAGCGCTCGAGGTGCGGTCAACCGCGAGTTCGGGCACGACGCCTGCCCCACCGTCACCGTGGGCAACGGCAAGGCCATTCACTACCAGACCCGCGGCGCCTGCGAGCTCCCCGGCCTCGACGAGGTCGACCGCGAGCTGATCGCCCTCGGCAAGTCGGCAGCTCGGGCGTGGGGCGAAACGAAGGTCGGCAGCTCGCACCCGGTCAACTTCTCGTCGAAGCGCTCCGGCGTCGACGCCCCGGCGTTCACCGTCGCGGGCTACGCCGGCAACGTGAACGAGGACGGGGTCGCGACCGCCCACGGGATGGCGCACCCGCACGAGCCGCGACGCTTCACCATCGCCGAGCTGCGCCGCCTCTGCAGCTTCCCCGACGACTTCCGCATGGCCGGCAAGTTCGCCGACCGCTGGGCGCGTCTCGGCAACAGCGTCCCCCCGCTCATGATGCGCGCGATCGCCGAGACGATCCGCGACCGGATCCTCTTTCCGGCGAAGGCCGCCGAAACCGCCGAAACCGCCGGCCCCACGCGCGCGGGCGAGGTCTGACCGTGGCCGCCCGACCGAAGGCCGGAGGCCGCGCGCAGGTTCACGCCAAGCCAAAGGCCGACCAGAAGGCCCCGCCGGCGTCGCCCAAGCCGCCAACGCCGCCCGATCGCACCGGGGAGCGCAAGTTCACCCCCGAGCAGATGATCGACGCACTTCGCGCCGCCCGCGGGTTCAAGTCGGCCGCCGCCCGCGCCCTCGGCTGCTCGCCACGCACGATCGACGTCTACCTCGCCGAATACCCCGCGATCGCCGAGACGCTCGAGGCCGAGCGGGAAGCGCTGTGCGACGCCGCCGAGATCAAGCTCGCCAGCGCGATCAACGCCGGCGACGTCCGCGCGATCGACCTGTACCTCAGCAAGTCGGCCACCGCCCGCGCTCGTGGCTGGGGCTCCCGCGTCGAGGTCACCGGCAAGGACGGCAAAGACCTCCCCGCCGCGTCCGTCGCCTTCGTCGTCCCCGCTCAACTGGAGCTCGAAGAATGGCAACGCCTCGCCGACCTCGCCCGCAAGGCCAGGCCGGCACCCTCGCCGGCAAAGTAGCGCCACCGCTCGACCCGCCGCTGTGGGTTCCTCAGCCGGGCCCGCAAACGCTCCTCTGCCAGTGCCCCGTGCCCGAGATCTTCTTCGGCGGCGCTCGAGGCGGCGGCAAATCCGACGGCCTGCTCGGCGAATGGTACGGCCACGCGATGACCTACGGCAGCAAGGCCCGCGGCATCATGGTCCGGCGCGAAGGTATACAGCTCGAGGACATCATCGCCCGCTCGCAACAGCTCTATGGACCGGCCGGCTGGCAGTGGAACGCCGGCAAAAACTTCTGGACCTCGAAAGAGGGCGCCGTCCTCCGCTTCCGGCACCTGTGGGACGAGACGGCCGCCGGCTCCTACCTCGGCCACGCCTACACCCGCGTTTACGCCGAGGAGCTCACCAACTGGCCGACGCCGAAACCGCTCCTCCTCCTCATGGCGACGCTACGGTCGGCGCATGGCGTGCCGGTCGGATTCCGCGCCAGCGGCAACCCCGGCGGCCCCGGGCACAATTGGGTGAAGGCCCGTTACATCGATCCCGCCCCGCCCCTCGTCCCGATCCGCGACGAGAAGACGGCACAGATGCGCGTCTTCATCCCGAGCCTGCTCCTCGACAACCCCGCGCTCTACACCTCCGATCCGACCTACGCCCTCCGCCTGCTCGACGTCGGCAGCGAGGCCCTCGTCAAGGCCTGGCTCGAGGGCGATTGGAACATCGTTGCCGGCGGCGCTCTCGACGACCTCTGGGGCCCGCACGTCGTCTGCCGTCCCTTCCCGATTCCCCGCGCCTGGCGCGTCTCACGCTCGTTTGATTGGGGCAGCTCCAAGCCCTACGCCTGCCTCTGGTGGGCGCGCGCCGACGGCGAAAAGCACCCGGGCGCCCCTGGCCTCCCCCGGGGCTACATGGTTCTGATCGGCGAGCTCTACGGCACGAACGGCAAGGCCAACGAAGGCACCCGCGAGCTTGCCGTCGAGGTCGGGCGGAAGATCCTCGCCGCCGAGAAAGACCTCGGCATCGCCGGCCGCGTCCACGCTGGCCCCGCAGACTCGGCGATCTTCGCCACCGAGAACGGCAAGAACATCGCCGACGACTTCCGTCGCGTCGGGGTCAACTGGACCGAGGCCGAGAAGGGCCCCGGCTCCCGCGCCGCCGGACTCGAGCGCGTCCGCCAGCGCCTCAAGGCGTCGAAGCAAAGGCCGCGGGAAGAACCGGGCCTCCTGATCTTCGACACCTGCCGGCACGCCCTGCGCACCCTCCCGACGCTCCCGCGCGACCCGCTCAAGCCCGACGACGTCGACAGCGACGCCGAAGATCACGTCTACGACGCCCTCCGCTACGCCCTCACCGGCTCCGGCCGCTCGTCCGTCACCGTCCGCCAGCTCAAGAGGTAAGGCCCCGCCATGCTGATCGTGTCCCGCTTCGGCCTCTTCGCCCTCGTCCACCGCCGCGGCGCGCTCGTCGTCCGGGCCCGCGTCCGCGCCGACCTCGAGGCGCTCCGCGAGCGCGCCGACCTCCGCCGCTCGCCGATCGACGACGAGTCCGGCACCGACTATCCCTTCCGGCTCTATCTCAACGCCGGGCAGGCGCGGAAGCTCGGGCGCCTCCTCTTCGACACGGTCGACTATCCCGACCTGACGGCCGCGCTCGAGCCTGACGTCGTCGCCCTCCGCGGCATCGCCTATAGCCGCGCAGAGGAGGAGCTCGCCGTCCTCGGGCAGCGCCCGTGCTGGCCTGGCCGGCCGAACGAGCCCACCGGCCGCCAGCGCAACCCGCCGCGCGGCAAGGGCACCGAGGCGCACGCGCGGCAGCGCGCCGGCTCCGACTAGGGCGCCACGGCTACCGAGACGGCCCGCAGCGAGTAGCGCACGCCAACGCCAGGATAGAAGACGACGTCGAACCGCGCGCCGATCCGCAGGCGATCGCCAACGACCGCCGAGCAGCCGCCGCGAACCTCCGCCAGGTCGACGAGTACGGGCAGCGGGGCGGCCGACCCGACCTCGACCTCGAGGAGGCACCCGCCCTCGTCGCCTTTCGCGGCGGGGAGCGCCAGGTGGATAGCGACGAGCTGGCCCGTTACCTTGGCAGTCGCGGTCTGACGGGGAACCGCACCAGCGACGGACGCGAGCGACAGCGAAAGCGCGAAGAAAGCGGCGGCGTATCTCATGGCCGCCATACTCCCATGCCTCGGCCTTGACACGAAACCACCCCCGGGGATCCTCCTGGGGATGGGTGACCGCTTCGCACGCTCCGCCGCTGCCGAGAAGATGCGGCGCTCCGCGCTCCTGCAGCGCGACCTCGTCGCCGGCTCCGACGCGATGCGCGCTCGCGCCGAGGAGTACTCCCCCCGCTTCGACCTCGAGGACCCCGGCAGCTACGCCCGGCGCCTCGCCCTGACCTTCCTATTCTCCGGATTCAAGCTCGCCGTCGAGGGGCTCGTCGGTCGCGTCTTCCGGCGCCCCGTCGTCCTGGGAAAGGACGTCCCCGCCGAGATCGCCGGCACCGAGCCGGAGAAGGACGGAGCAGGCGGCGAGGTCGGGTGGTGGGAGAACCTCGACCTCGCGGGCAACGCCGGCGACGTCGTCGCGCAACAGCTACTCACCGACGGGCTCGTCGGGCCCGGCCTGACGCACCTCCTCGTCGACATGCAGGCCGACGGCCCGGAATCCGACCGCCGGCCGTATTGGAAGGTGGTTGCCGCCGAGTCCGTCCTCTGGTGGCGCTCCGCCACCGTCAACGGGGCCGAGGTGCCGGTCGAGATCGGCCTCGACGAGCCGACCACCGTTCACGGCGACCAGGGCGAAGAGGAGACCGTCGCCCGCGTCCGGATCCTCTACGTCGGCCGCTTCGAGCTCTACGAGCAGCGCAAGTCTGACAGCGCGTGGGCCCTCGTCGCCGAAGGCCCGATGGTGACCGGCTCCGGCGAGGTGTGGGACGAGATCCCGTTCCGGACGTACTACCTCAACCGCACCGGGTTTATGCAGGCCGAGCCGCTGCTCCTGCCGCTCGCCGAGAAGAACCTCGAGCACTGGCAGGGCACCAGCGAGCAGCGCGCTGCGGTCAGCTTCGCCCGCCGCGCCGTCCTGCACCTCTCGGGCGTCTTCGACGACGGCGACGGCACGCCCAAGGCGCTCGGATCCGCCGTCGTCTACGAGTCGCGCGACCCCGCCGGCCGGATGACCTGGGTAGAGCAGTCCGGCACCGCGGTCAAAGTCGGGCAGGACGACCTCGACCGGATCAAAGAGGAAATGGCCGTGCTCGGCATGCTGCCGCTTCTCGTTCGCCCGGGCACCGTCACCGCGACCGAGAAGGCGATCGACTCCGCCGACAGCCGCTGCACCCTCGACCGCCTCGTCGTCGGCCTCGTCGACGTCCTCGAGGGCGCCCTCGCCCTCACCGCCAAGTGGGTTGGCCTCACCGACGGCGGCAGCGTCACGATCAACCGCGACTTCGGCCTCGTGCAGGGCGCCAGCGAGGACGCGAAACAGATCCTCGAGGCGCGTAAGGCGAAGGCGATCAGCGACGAGCGTTTCCTGATCGAGTGGAGGCGCCGCGGCCTGCTCTCTGACGACATGAAGGTCGAGGACGAGCTCGCGCTACTCAAGGCCGCCAGCGACGCGGCGATGGCCGGCTTTGGCGCGCCCCCGGGCCAGCGCACGGCGTTCGACCACCTCCCCGGCGCAGGCGAGACTGGCAACGCGACCGGCGGCGGGCAGACGGACCCCGGGGCCTTGCCGTCGTGAGCCATCGCCCGCCTCGCCGGCGGCCCGTAGCAGCCACGATCGCGCGGTAGGCGCCCGCCTATGCCTCCCACGGCAAACGCGGCGATCCTCGACGCCCTGACGGGGCACTCCGTCGGCGTCGAGCGCTACAGCGAGGGGCTCGTCCGGCGGATGATCGGGCTCCTCAACAACTCGCAGGCCGACCTCGCGAAGCAGATCGCCGCCCGCCTGGCAAAGTCCGGCGTCCTCGGCTTCGACCCCGGGCCCGTCACGACGCAGCGCTTGACCTCGCTCCTCGAGGCCCTGCGAAAGACGAACCTCGGAATGCACCAGGCGATCGGCCAGGAGCTCACCTCCGAGCTCAAGGCGTTTGCTGGCCTCGAGTCGGCCTATTCCGAGAAGCTCCTCGCCGGCGCGCTCCCGGGCGACGTCAAGCTCTCGTGGAATCGCCCCGCCCCCGAGCTCCTGGCCTCCGCCGTCGAGAAACTCCCGATGGTCGGGCACACGATGACGCAGGAGATCTCGGCCCTCGCCGAGTCGCACTTCGACCGCGTCGTCGGCGCCGTGCAGCTCGGAGCGGCCGAGGGGCAGTCGATGCCGCAGATCATGCGGCGCATCATCGGCAGCCCCGAGCAGTCGTTCGAGGACGGCGTCTTCCACGGCAACCGAAACCACCTCCGGACGATCGTTCGCACCTCGACGCAGCACGCTGCGAACCAGGCCCGCGCCGCCTTCGCCAGCGCCAACGCTGACATACTCGCCGGCGAGAAGTGGCTCGCCACCCTCGACGGCCGCACGACGCCGCTGTGCCAGAAGCGCGACGGCACCCTCTACCCGGTCGGCGAAGGCCCGATCCCCCCGGCGCACTACCAGTGTTTACCGGGGGACGGTTTGGTACTGGCCGTTGGCCGGGTCACGGGCGCCACGAAACGGCGGTTCGATGGTGAAGTCGTCACCATCGAGACGGCCAGCGGTAACGAACTCACCTGCACCCCAAACCACCCGATACTGACGGACGGGGGATGGCTCGCCGCGGGCCTCGTGAACCTGGGCGACCACGTAGTCAGCTACCGCGGCGGTCAGCGGCCAGCGGCGAGTCTGGATCACCAGGGCGAGCACCTGCCATCCCGCATCCAGGATGTAGCGGAAGCGTTCTTCGCATCGGGCGCGGTGCGCGCCGCCAAAGTGCCAACCGCCCCCGAAGATTTCCACGGCGACGGGAGCAGCAGCCAGGTCCACGTTGTAGCGACCCAGCGCGAGTTGGGGGACCGTCGCGACGCCGCGCTCGAGGAGCATAGCGGCGAGCTCGACCTCGTATCGGGACCGCTTCCAGGCGGGATGAGCCTGCCGCCATCGAGCGGTAGCCTCCATCCGGGCATCGCTCGGCCGCTTCCCGCGGCTGGCCTCGTGGGCGGCACCGAACAGCTTCTCGCGCTCCTCCGGCGTCGACCGCCCCCACCGCTTGCGCATCGCGTCCTGCCGTCCGCGGATTGCGACGCCGGAGGCGACGAGCAGCGCCTCGACGGTGCTAGCGGAGGCGCCGAGCTCCTGGGCGATGCCACGACTTCCGCCGACTCCGCGCCCCGCAGCGTATTCACCGAGGATCCAGGAGCGGTGCTCCTCGACGCGCTCGCGAGCGGCGCGGTGCTTCGCATCCTCGACCGAAACGCCCCGAGAGAGGAGCACGCGGGCGACCGGCTTGAAGCCGACCCCGAGGGCCTCGCCGATCGCGCGGACGCTCGTTCCTGCCCGGTACTGCTCGACGATGTAGTCCGCGTCGAGCGCCGACCATTTCTTGGTCACGTCTTCAACCTCCAGACCGAAAGCCAACTGTTCATCGCTGGCGGAATTGTAGTGCACAATTGCCGCAGCGTCCGTGTCCCCGTCCTCAAGTCATGGGAGGAGCTCGGCCTCGACGGCTCCTCGCTATCGCCCTCGACGCGCGCCTCGATGAATGGGCAGGTGCCGGCCTCCGAGACCTACGAGACCTGGCTCCGCAAGCAGCCGCACGCCTTCCAAGACGACGTGCTCGGGGCGACCAAAGGGCAGCTCTTCCGCTCAGGCGGCCTGACCGTCGACAACTTCGCCGACGCCTCGGGCAAGGTCTACAACCTCGCGCAGCTCTACGCGATGCACCCGCAGGCGTTCGGCCTCGCGGGCCTCCCCGTCAACGACGTGTGGGTCGCTCAGGCGGCCGAAGCCGCGAAGGCCGCGGCCGTGATCGCTCAGCAGGCGGCCGAGGTCGAGGCGATCGCCAAGGCCGCGCAGCTCGCGGCCGACCAGGCCGCAGCCGATGCCGCCGCACAAGCCGCGTCCCAAGAGAAACGGCAGTCGCCTCGCTTTTCGGGGTTGAGCGAGGAGGTTTCCTCTACGCTCGAGGCCGCCGAGCTGCGAATACGAGAGGACGCATTAGAGACCGGCCTCGTGGTCGACTCAGTTGGCGGGCGCGTCATCCGCGAACACACTGGTGGCTCAGTGAACCGTGTCAGTTTTCCGCCCGAGGATATTTCGGGTCTTCGGTACGCCGGCGGCGTGATGACTCACAATCACCCTTCGGGCGGGTCCTTCTCTGTCCAAGACGTAAACTTTTGGGCCGCGAACGGTCTGGCCGAGGTGCGAGCGGTCGGAATGCAAGGCGATCGCCACGTGCTCTATCGACTGCGCTGGGCTCGCGAATCGGCGCTGCAGCCAAGCGGCCGGGAGCTCGTCGTGACGTTCTTGGAATCTCAGCGCGAAGCTCGCGCCGCAGCCCTGCGCTGGCTGCGGAAGCGACTGCTAGCGGCCGGCCTGTCCGATATGGCGCACGACACTGCGGGGACCCTGGCCCGAGAGTACTATTGGCGCCTGTCTCACGGGACGATGCAGCGGCTAGCGGACGAATTCGACGGGCAGTTGATCTATGAGCGCATTTACTGACGCGCCGGCCCACATCGCCGCCTGGCCGCTCGAGCGCGCCGCAGCGGTTACCGATCGCGAGTTCGCCGCCATGAGCGACGACCAGGCGGCGGCATACGTCGACAGGTGCCTGGCGCTCGGTCTGCTGGTCGACCACTTGCCTGTCATAGACACCGGCAGCGAGAGCACGCCGCGGCCCCCACGCCCCCCCGCCTGACCCATTCGCCCGACCGCCCGCGGCCCGCCACGGCCCGCCAGCGCAGCCGCACGGCCAACTCCAGCCCGACCGCTTGACACGAAACCACCCCCGAGGATTCTCTCGGGGTGGACCTCCCCCGCTGCGCCGCAACCGCTCGCCCTGACGGAGTCCGTCGGGGTGGCCGCGGCGTGCCTGGGGACATTGCCGGCAGTGCCGGCGCGCGGCAGTGCCGCAGGGGCTCGACGTGAAACCGAAGCTGATCGTTCAATCCCTCGAGGACGTTCCCGAGGCTCTCCGCCCGTTCTACGTCAAAGACGCCGAGGGCGATACCTGGCGCCTGCAGCTCGACGAGGACGAAGACGCAGGTGACCCGACCAAGCTCGCCCGCACCCTCGGCCGTGTACGGACCGAGAAGGAAACGACGGAGCGCGAGCTCCGCGAGGCCAAGGCCGAGCTCGAGAAGCTCCGCAAGGCAGCTCCGAAAGCCGACCCGAAGCCGAAGACGGACGACGACGCGGCCAACGACCGCAAGGCAATGGCCGAGGCGCACCGGCTCGAGCAGGAGGCCAGCGCCCGAATCATCGCCGACCTCGAGGCCGAGCTCTACGGCGCGACCGCCGAAGCGCAGCTCAGCGAGGCCCTGATCGCCGCCAAGGTCACCGGCGGAAAGCGGCATTTCGCCGCCGCTGCGGCCGGCGTCATCCGGACGCAGAAGGGCGCCGACGGCAAGCGCCAGGTGCTCGTCTTCGACGGCCCCGGCAAGGACGCGAAGGTGCTTTACAACCCGAAGACGGGCGACCCGATGACCCCTGCCGATTGGGTCGCGGCCCGCGCCAGCGAAGACGACTTCAAGCCGTTTTTCCCCGGCACAAAGGCCGTGGGGAGCGGCACTCCTCCGGCCAATTCACCCGCCCGGGCTCCGGCGTCGACCATGTCCCCCGAGGACAAGCTCGCGCACGCCTTCGGCGCCACCTAAGGACCCCGCCGCACTAGGCGGAAAGGAAGGACCAGAACCATGCCGATGACCCTGATCGAGGCGTCCAAGCTCCGGACGAACACCACGATTCAGACCGCCGTGATCGAGATGTTCGCGAAGCAGTCGCCCCTCATGAGCCTCATTCCCTTCGACAACATCGAGGGCAACGCCTACGGCTACAGCCGCGAGGTGGAGCTCCCCGGCGTCGCGTTCCGCGGCGTGAACGAGTCGTACACCGAGAGCTCGGGCGTCATCAACCCCCTGACCGAGTCACTCTACATCATGGGCGGCGACCTCGACGTCGACAAGTTCATTGTCCGCACGCAGGGCCCCCGCGCCCGGGCGACGCACGTCGGCATGAAAATCAAGGCCCTCGCCGACAGCTGGAGCGTCAAGTTCATCAAGGGCGACAACGCCACCGACCCGCGCGAGTTCGACGGCCTGCAGGTGCGCCTGACCGGCTCGCAGCTGATCGACCAGGGCTCGACCTCGGGCGGCGACGTTGCGACGTTGTCGAAGCTCGACGAAGCGATCGACGCTTGCGACAACGCCAACGTCATCGTGATGAACCGCACCCTCGCCCGGCGTATGTCGCGGGCGGCCCGCGACAGCTCCGTCGCCGGCGATGTGACCTACACCCTCGACGGCCTCGGCCGCCGCGTCGTCAACTACGCCGGACTGCCGATCGTCACCGTCGGCAACGGCTCGACCGAGCCCCTCGGCTTCACCGAGGCTTGCCCTGGCGGCGGCTCCGCCGTCGGGACGTCGATCTACGTCCTCGCCCTGGGCGCCGGCATGCTCAAGGGCATTCAGAACGCCCCGCTCGAGGCCGTCGACCTCGGCGAGATCGACTCGGCCCCGGTCTACCGGACCCGCATCGAATGGTACGCCGGCATCGCCCTCGAGCACGGCCGCGCCGCGGTCCGTCTCCGCGGGATCAAGGATGGCGCTTGGACCGCGTAAGCGGCCCTCGCCACGCCTGACCCCACCCCCTCACCCTGACCCGCTAGGAGACAGATCAACATGGCGACGAACAACCACAACTTCACCTTCGACAGCGAGCTCGAGCTCAAGGACGCCGGCTTGATCGCCGCGTCCGCGGCCTGCCAGGTCGGCGCCGTCGACCGGATCCTCGACCTCGGCCTCGGCTATTTCGAGGGCCGGCTCGTCTTCGACTGGACGGCCCTCGAGGTCGCCACCGGTGACGAGAAGTACGAGGCCGAGTGGCAGCTCAGCAACTCGGCGACCTTCGCGAGCGGCAACGTCTGCGCCTGCGTCATCAAGCTGGGCGACTCGTCCGTCAACGGCAGCTCGGCCGACACCGCGTCGAGCGGCCGGATCGTGCAGCCGGTCTGCAACGAGTTCGCCGGCACCCTCTACAGCTACGGCCGCCTCTACCTGCGCATCGCGGGCACGATCGCGACCGGCATCAACTGCTCGGCCTTCCTCGCCGAGAAGAACCCCTAAAGACGAGGGCGCCTGCCCCGCCCTGACTGCGCACTGACTACCTCAGGAACGCGCAGCAGGGCGGGCGGCCCCTCTCACTCTTCGGAGAAGACGACCAGATGCGAACCGACCACTTCAAGCGCTGGACCGGCAAGGCTTACGTCCCCTCGTTCGTCTACGACCTCGAGACGGGCGAGAAGCTCTTCCGCTGGCCGGTCGACTGCCGCGAGCTCGTCGCGACGCAGCCCGACCGCTACAGCTTCTCGCCGCCCGTCGGCGTCAAGCCCACCGGCGACGAGGGCGGCCCGATCGAAGACGACGGCAGCCCGAAGGCCCCGCGCTCCGCCAAGGCGAAGGCCGCGAAGTCGAAGCCGCCAGCGAAGGCCGCGAAGGCCGCGAAGTCGAAGACGACCAAGCCCAAGCCGCCGCCCGACCCGGACCCCGACGACTTCGACCAGGAGTAACACCTCGCCTTGACCACCACCCGATACGCCCCCGGCTACACCGTCGACAGCTCCCGCCCCGGCTCCGCCAAGCGGGTCAACCAGGACCTCAACAACACCGGCGCCAACCCGCTTCGCACCGGCTACGGCGTCGGCCTCGTTCCGGCCGCCAGCGTCGCCGCCGGAATCTCCGTCGAGGAACGCGGCGACGGCGTCCTGCATCAGACCGTGCTCACCCTCACCGCCGTTTCGGTCCCCATGACCGACGCGACAACGAACGGCTGCCACGGTTCTATCCAGCTCTACGACTTCCCGCAGTGCCTCCTCGTTCACGTCGCGAGCAACCTCTCGCTCACCCTCACCGCCGGAGCGGGCGGCGTCGCCGACGGCGCCGCCGTGGTCGCCGCGGTCGGCACCGTCACCACCGCGACCGACAACGCCGCCCTGACGACCACCGAGGCCGACCTCGTCCCCTCGACCGCCTTCACGCTCTCGAGTGGCACGGTACTCGCGCGGAATGTCAGCACGACGGCTCTCGGCGCGATCGTCTTCGACGGCACCGCGACCGCCAAGGATGCCTGGCTCAACATCGCCGTCCCCGACGCCGACAGCTCGGCAAATGACACGATCTCCGTCACCGGGACTGTCATCCTGACCTGGATCAACGGCGGAGACGTCTAAGACGTGGCCCTGATCGTCGAGGACGGCACCATCGTTGCGGGCGCCGAGGCATTCGGCACCGTGGCAGGTGCCGACACCCACCACGCAGCCCGCGGTCGCACGCTCTGGACCGGCACGACGGCGGCCAAAGAGCAGGCGCTCCGCATCGGCAATGCGTGGTGGGTGGGCGAGGTCTACCGCCGCGGCTCCTGGCCCGGCTACGCCTCCTCGGCGACGCAGGCGCTCCCCTGGCCGCGCCGCGGCGCCTATACGGTCGAGGGCTGGCCTCTCGACTCCGACGCGATCCCGGCCGGCCTGCTCGTCGCCGACTACGAAGCCGCTTACCTCGTCCTGACCGGCGTCGACCTCTTCGCCGCAGTGCAGCGCGGCGGGCGGGTGCGCCGCGTCAAGGTCGGACCGATCGAGAAGGAATACGAGCCCACCGCCCCCGGGCTCGCCGAGTATCCCGCCGTTTGGGCCCCGCTCCGGCCGCTCCTGTGGCCGCGGCGCCTGCTCCTTTCCTGACCTCCCCCGCTTGACACGAAACCACCCCCGAGGATTCTCTCGGGGTGGCCGCCTCTTTCGACTACGCAGAGCTCGCCGCCGACGTCCTCGAGATCCTCGAGGAGTTCGGCGAGGCGGCGCTCTTCGCTCCGGCCTCGGCCTTCGACCCGGCGACCGGCGGCACCGCGGCCCCCGGCTCGACCTACGCCGCAACCTACGTCGCCGACAAGTGGGCGGCCGGATTCGGCGGCCGTCGCACCGCTGGCGGCGACCAGGGCGACGCCAGCGGGCGCCCCGTCTCGACGCTCTCGATTCTCGTCGCCGCGTCCGGCCTCGCTTACGTCCCCGTCGCCGACGACTTCGTCTACCTCGACGACGCCGCCACCGAGACGGCCCGCTATCGCATCCGCAACGTCGAGCACGTCACCCCCGCCGGCGTGGCCGTGCTCTACGTCCTCGAGGTCGAACGTTGAACGTCCCCGACGGCATTCGCGCATTCAAGGCACTCGCGCGCGCCGAGGGCGTCCGTCGGCAACGCATCGTCGCGACGGGGATTTACATCGACCTAGTCACGGCCTGGCCGGTCGACACCGGGCGCAGCCGCGCGGGCTGGATCGCTACCTCCGGCTCGCCGTCGACCTTCGCGCCGCCCGAGCTCGCCGCGTCGATCAAGGGGCGCAAGGCGAAGGCGGGCGCGAAGGTGGCCGCGATCTCCTCGGCCGGCGGCGGCATCGCCGCGGTCGACCCGAAGCTCGGCGAGTCCATTTGGATCGTCAACAACGTCGGGTATGCGGCCTACCTCAACGACGGGCACTCGCCGCAGATGCCGGCCGGCACCGTCGAGGCGATCGCCAGCAAGTGGCAGGCGCTCGGCGCGCAGCTCGCCGCCGCCTTCAACGCGGCATTCGGCGGCCTGCAGTGAGCACGAACGCGACGCAGTTCGTAGCCGACACCGTCCGGGCCCGTTTCGTCGCCCTGTGGACCGCCACGGCGATCTCGTGGGAGGCGTACAACGGCAAGCCGCTCGCGACCGTCGCTACCTCTCCGTGGGTCAAGCCGTCGATCAACACCGGCGGCGCCGCGTGGGTCGGCATCGGCGGGACGCAGGCGCGCGGCCGCACCGCCGGCGTCGTCGTCGTCGAGCTCTTCGTGCCGGCCGCCTCTGGCGTCCTCGTCGGCCTCGCCCTGGCCGACGACCTCGTCGACCTCTTCGACCGCTACCAGACAGGCGGCCTCAGCTTCCGCCAAAAGGGCTACGCCCGCGATGCCGGCCCCGCGGCCGGCGGCTGGCACAAGTGGCTCGTCTTCTGCCCCTGGATCTTCGACGCACTGCCGGACCGCGAGGGCGACGTGCCGATCAGCAATAGCCAATTGATCTACCAGGCCGCGCACGGCCTCGCGCTCTTCGACGCGATCGGCTTCCCCGCCGGCGTATGGGCGAAGGTCGCCGCGAACGGCTCCTCGGTTCGCTGTGACGCGCTCGTGACGCAGGTTCTCGACTCCGGCCGCTTCGTCGCGACCTTCTCGGGCCTCCTCGAGGCGCCGGCGCACGGCTTCACCGTGGGCGGGCTCTGGCTGCACCAGTCGACCGCTGGCGCCTTGACGGCTACCGAGCCGGCGACCGGCGTCGCGCAGCGTGTCGCCGTCGCCACCGACGCGAACCACCTCGCGATCGGCCCGCTCGAACAGGTGGCCCGATGACCCGCTGCGCTCGCCTCTTCGCCCTGGCGCTCCTCTCCGCGAGCTCCGCCGGCGCGCAGCTCATCCGCGTGCCGCCCGTCCGCACGGTCGCCACCCTCGGCGCCTGCGTCGACGCCTCGCCCAAGATCGTAGCGGTCACCGACGGCGCGACCGCCAGCGACTGCGCCACCGGGGCCGGTGTCTACGACGTGACGTGCTACTGCGCCAACGGCGCCTGGGCGGCCTCGGCGACCGCCAGCGGCACCGTCACGACGTTTTCCGTCGTCACCGCGAACGGCGTCTCGGCGTCGGTCGCCAACGCGACGACGACGCCCGCCGCGACGTTCACGCTCGGCGCGATCACCCCGACGTCGGTGGCCGCGAGCGGCACCGTCACCGGCAGCAACCTTTCCGGCACGAACACCGGCGACCAGACCAACATCACCGGCAACGCAGCGACCGCGACCGCCCTTCAGAGCACCCTTGGCGTGGCCGGCGGCGGCACCGGCGTTACCTCGCTGACGGCCTACGCGCCGGTCTGCGGCGGCACCACGACCACGGGCGCCGTGCAGAGCTGCGGCACGGGGATTGGGACCACGGGTTACGTGCTGACCAGCAACGGGGCGGCGGCGCTGCCGAGCTGGCAGGCGGCGGCGGGCGGCGGAGGGGTGGCCGGCAGCGATACCCAGGTCACCTTCAACGACGCAGGGACGGCGGCCGGCGATGCGGGGCTGACCTACGACAAGACGACGGACCGGCTGACGGTCGGCAGTGTCAGCTTTGGCGGCGGCAACGTCCTGCGTCCGAACGGTAGCTTTTTGCGTTCCGACACTCAGATGGAGTTGGCCGGCGGGTGGTACTACGGGACCACGATCGGGATCGATATTAGCGACTTCCCCAATGTCGTACGCATTGAAAGCCGCGACAAGGTTGCATGGGCGAATACCACGGATTACACGGCCACCAAGGATCTGCGCATCGGCCGCTACGCGGCCACAGTGTTTGAGGTCGACGGCGGATCATCGGGGGCCGGTGCTGGGCTGATGGTGCGCCCAGCCGCTACGCCGCCTGTCACCTGCTCGGGCGCCGAAGGAACCATGTATTTCGACAGCGACACCCACAAGCCTTGCTACTGCAACGGGACCAACTACGTGCTGTTCAGCGACGACACGACAGCCTGTTCGTAACCCAAAGGAGAGACACGCAATGCCCCCTATCCCCATCGCCCGCCCCGCCGCTCGTGTCGCTGGTTTCGGCTTCGACCTCCGCGGTTCCGGCGGCGGCGTCGGCTCCGATACCGCGGCCATCACCAGCGAGGTCCCCGGCAACTCGGTCGCCCTGTCGGTGGTCGAGGTCACCGACGCCAACGCATGCTTCATTCGCCTCGGCCCCGTCCGTGGCGTCACCCTCTGCCGCGAGTTCTACCGCAACGCGGCCGGCGACCCGATCGTGCAGGACCAGAACGGCAACGAGCTGAACGGCCCCTGGACCCAGATCTACTGACCCACCCACGCCCCGCAGCGCGCGCGACGTTGCCCCGCTGCGGGGGCCACCCCGCAACCTTCGACCAGAAACCACCGGAGCCGCCTATGCCCCTCGTCCGCTTCCTGACCGAAACCGCCATCGACCATTCGCCGCGACTCGGCGCGGACGGGGTGACCCTCAAGACTCCGCGCCAGATCTTCGCCGCCGGCACCGTGGCCGGCCTGACCCATGAGCTCACCCGCCAGGCGCTCGAGCGCGGCGCGATCCTCCTGCCTTTCGAGGAGGGCGGGCCCGAGCACCGCGAGCTCGCCGCAGCCGAGGCGCACCGCGCCACGGCCGCCGCGCGCCGCGAGAAGTCGACCAAGGGCGCCGGCCTCGTCGAGGCGTAAGCCCCCCTCAACGCCCCCGACACCGGAGAAAAAACGATGGGCGAAAGCAATCGCAGCCGCTGGCTCTTTGTGCCAGAAGTAACCTGGGGCGTCACCCCCGCAACGCCGACGATGGAGACGCTACTCCGCACCGGCGGCTCGCTGCAGGGCAACCGCAATACGACCGTTTCCAAGGCGGTGCAGAGCGACCGCATGCGGCGCAAGCTCTACAGCACCGGCAAGGACGGCAAGGGGTCGATCGAGGCGGAGCTCGCCTACGGCCAGCTCGACACGATCATCGAGCACCTCATGGCCTCCGATTGGTCGGCCGCGATCACCGGCACCGTGAGCGTCACGTTCGACACCACGGCCGACACGATCAACCGCGCGGCCGGCTCGTTCGTCTCCGACGGCTGGCTCGCCGGCATGCACCTCTACGTCGGCCCCGAAGCCGCCGACGCGGCGAACGAGGGTTACTGCCGGATCACGGCCGTAACCGCCACCGACTTGTCGGTCGACAAGAACCTGACGACCAATGCCGTCCCGGCGACCGTCACGCTTCGCAACGACGGCATGATCCGCAACGGCACGACGGCGAAGTCGCTGTCGATCGAGCAGGGGCACCTCGACCAGTCGCACTTCTACCTCTTCGCCGGCATGCGCGCCGGGCAGGGGTCGATCAGCATGAGCGCCAACGGGCTCGTGACGTTCAACGCCGACTTCATGGGGCTGTATCCGACCTACGCGGCGACGACCGCGGCCAGCGTCATCACGGCGGTCAACACGAACGACGCCTACGACACCGGCGCCGACATCGACGCGATCTTCGAGGGCGGCGCGACCTGCGCCGAGACGCTGACCGCGTTCGATCTCACCTTCACGAACAACCTGCGCAACCGCCCGCAGCTGCGCAGCGAGGCGCCCTCCGGCATCGCCTACGGCGTGCAGGACGTCACGGGCTCGCTCAGCTACTACATGGGCAGCTCGCACACGCTCGCGAACAAGGTTCTCAACTTCACCGAGTCGAGCGCCTACGTCCGGCTGCAGAACCTCAGCTCAGCCAGCCTCGACAAGACGCTGATCGTGACGCTGCCGCAGTTCAAGTACTCGGGCGGCGTCCCGCCCGAAGCCGGGCAGCTCGACGGCGACGTGACGATGAAGATGCCCTTCACCGCCTACTCGGGCGGCGCCGCGCAGCAACTCCAGTTCGACCGGATCACCCCGGCCGCGTAGCACCCTGGCCCCCGGCGCGGCACGCCCTCGCCGGGGGCTTTCGTTCACCCTCGACCAGCACCCCGGAGAAGAAGACAAGCATGGAAACACAGCCGCACGACGCACCGCCCGCCAAGGTCCCCGCGTTCTCGCTCGGGGCCGTCATCGCACAGCAGGAGATCGAAGACGCCGGCCTGTGGGTGCCGATTCAGCCAGGCGGAGAAGTCTTCCTGCGCTACCTCGGGACGGACGCCTGGCGCGAGAAGGTCGAGCGCGCCGAGAAGCTCTGGCGGAAGATGAACCCGAAGCGGAAGCCGAACGAGGAGATCCCTCGCACCGCGCTCCTGCAGATCCTCAACGAACAGTGCGTCGGCAACGTCCTCGCCGACTGGCGCGGGATTCAGGTCGACGCCAGCTTGCGCGCGCAGTACGCGCCTCTGCTCGACCTCGGCCCCGAGATCGACAACGCCGACGGCTCGGCGCGCGTGATCGAAATTCCGTTCACCCGCCGCAACGCCCTCTGGTTCCTCGTCCACATCCGCGACTTCCGCGATCAGATCTTTCGCCTCAGCAACAGCCAGGAAGTCTTCGCCGCGAGCGAGCTCGAGGAGGAGGCGGGTTTCTCCGTCGGTTCCTCCGCTGGCGCACCCACCGCGGGCGCCTGAGCAAAGAGAGCCTCGAGAACGTCGAGAAGGCAATTCGCGATGGCAACGCCGCTCCGCACCACCTCCCGCCGCACCTCCCCGGCTACCTCGCCGGCGTCCTGCGGATGTTTGATCGACTCTGGACCGAACGGCCCCTCGGGCAGTTCGGCGTCGGGGCGATCCCGGGCGGCGCGATGTTTCGCGAATTCGACGAGCGCGGCATCGTCGCCGAGTGGCACCGGCGCGACCTCGAGGCCCTCCTGCGAGCGCTGGACGCGGAGCACGCGCTCCTCAACCGTCGCGACGAGAAAGGCGCCCTTTTGCCGATCGACCTCGCGACGGCCAGCGAAGGGACCGAACACGGCCCCGCCGAGCCGGAATCGGCGGAAACGTGAAACCGCCTCCGCCGCCACCGCTCCGGGCGCCCCGCCCGCGAGCCTGGCGGCGGCTGGCGCTGATCTCGCAGCCCTGGCGCGGCGCTCGCCCGCGCAGAGGGTAGATCGTGCCTCCTGCGGCCTCCTGGCGCGTCGCCGCCTGGCGGTCGCCGCTTGACCGGCTCGACCGCCGTCCTCAAGCTCGAGGTCAACGCCGCCGGCGTCGTCTCCGGCGTCCTCGTCGCCGAGAAGGCCCTCGACAGCTACCAGGCGAAGGCGCAGAAGGCGCAGGGGACGAACGAGGGACTCGGCGGCAGCTTCGGCAAGGTTGCCGCCGGCATCGGCCTCCTCGGCGTCGCAATGAGCGCCTACGCGATCGGCAAGCAGGCGCTCGACACGGCGAGCAGCTTTCAACAGCTCCGCGTGCAGCTCGAGACGGTCTATGGCAGCGCCGCGCGCGCCGAGTCCGTCTTCGGCATCATCAAGAAATTCGCGGCCGAGACGCCGTTCGAGGTGCAGAACCTCACGACGGCATGGACGCAGCTCCGCCTGACCGGCTTCGAGCCGACCGTGCGCGTCATGACCTCGCTCGGCAACGTCGCCGCGGCGATGGGGAAAGACATCACGGACATCATCGGGGCCGCTCGCGGCGCGGCCCTCGGCGAGACCGAGCGCCTCAAGGTGTTTGGCATCGCGGCGAAGATCGAAGGCGACCAAATCACCCTCTCGCTCGGCGATATGAGCCGGACCGTGTCGAAGGACATCGGCAGCGTGATCGGCGTCCTCGAGGAGCTCGGAAACACGAAGTTCGCGGGCGGCATGGACCGGCAGGCGAAGACCTACGCCGGCGCCGCGTCGAACCTCCGCGACCAGCTCGCCGCCTTGGCCGACGAGGTCGGGCGCGGCGGCCTTCTCGACGCAATGGAAGACGTGACCCGCGAGCTCACCGAGTGGATCTCGACGAACAAGGAGCTCGCCGCCAGCATCGGCCGCGACCTCGGAACAGCGATCAAGGGCGCCGCGGCCGTCGTCCGGTTCCTCGCCGACAACTGGCGCATCCTCGAGGGCCTGCTCGTCGGCGCGGCCGTCCTCAAGGCGTCGCAAGGGCTGATCGGCCTCGCCGGCGCGCTTCGCCTGATCGGCCCCGCGGCCGTCGCCGCCGGCGGACCGCTCGCGGTTGTCGCCGCAGCCGCTGCCGGCCTGGCTCTCGCCGTGGGGACGCTGATCGTTGACGCGATCGACGACGGTTCGTCGGCAATGACGTCCTATGACGCCGTCCTGCAGACGCACTTCGAGCTCCTGGGACACGTCAAGGCGGCGACGGTCGACCTGGCGCAGGCCGAGCTCGACCGCGCCATCGCCAACCAGACCGCGGCCCGCGGCGAGATCGCCGACATCCAGGCGCAGCTCGCCCGCGCCCGCGCCGACCTCGAGCGCTACCGCAAGCCGCTTTCCGGCTCTGGCGGGAAGGTCAATATCGGTTCGGCGGATGACATCGCCGAGGCCGCGGCACAGGTCCAATTTCTCGAAAACTCGTTGAACATCCTCAATCACCGCTCGGCCGAATCTGGCCGGATCGTCGAGGAGCTCTTCGGGCAATTCCGCGAGCTTGCCGCCAGCGAAACCGCCGCGGCCGAAGAGGCAAAGAAGCTCGCCGCGGCAAACGCCCCGCTGTCGAAGTCAGAGCGCGAGGCGCTCGAGGCCCGCGACGCCTTCGCGCAGCTCGCCGCCGGCTTCTCCCCGCTCGCCGCCGCTCAAAAGAAATACGCCGACGGCATGGCCGTCGTCGAGACGTATCTGCGCAAGTTCCCCGGCGAGACGAAGGCTGCCGAAGCCGCCGTGCGGGAGCTCAAGGACGCGCTCGACCTCGTGACCGGCGGCGAGATCGGCCTCCCCTCGCGTTACTTCGCCGGCGTGCAGGGCGAGACCAGCGTGACGCCGCTCCCGGCCCCGGTCGCGCTGACCCCCGAGCAGCAGAAGGACGCAGTCGCGAGCTACGAAGTCGTCTACTCCGCGATCGACGAGCTGACCGAGGACCAACTCGACCAGATGCGCGCCGATCGCCAGCAGTACTTCGCCGACGAGGAGCGCGCCACCGAGCAGGCAGCGCAGAGCATCGCCGGCGCGTTCCGCGCTGGGCTCGAAGGCGACTGGTACGGCGTGCTGCAGAACCTGCTCTCCGCCTGGGTCGAGATGCTCACGAAGATGCAGGCGGCGAGTGAAGCGGCGCGCCTCTCGGCCTCCGTCGGCGGCCAGGGCGGCACGCCGACCGGGCAGGCGGTCGCCGGCGCCACCGCCGGCGCATCGTCGAACACGGCCGGGCTTGTCTCCGCCGCGGCGCAGTGGATCGGCATCTATTACGGCGTTTACTCCGCGATCTCCTCGTGGGCGCGCGACAAGCGGATCGCCGAAATGACCGGCAGCTCGTCGATCTCCCTTCGCAACGGCGAAGCCGACGTCACCCGGCTTTTCGACACCTGGCACAACGGGCTCGACCGCGTGTCCGGCGCGCTCGCCGACGGCATCAATGCGATGGTCGACCAAATGGGGATGACCTCGCGCCTCGAGGGGCTTTCCGATATCCGGATCACTCAGCGCAGCGACAAGTGGATCGTGGCCATGCGCGACGCCGCCGGCCGGTGGTCGGAGGCATCGTTCCGCTCGGCGCAGGAAGCGCTCGACTCCGCGATCGTGACCGCCCTGGCTTCGGCGCAGATCTCCGGAATCTCCCCCGAAACGCAGGCCGTGCTCGACCGTGCGGTCGGCAACGGGACCGGCCTGCCCGGCTCGAGCAACGTCGCATCGGTCGAGCAGTTGACCTCTGACCTCTCCTTCGCGCAGTGGGTGCGCGACGTCGGGATCTCCGACTTCGGCCGGCAATTCCGCGCCGAAATGGAGATTTTCCAAGACGCGATGCGGCGCGCCTTCGAGCGCGGCTTCCCGACGGAGTCGATCGTGCGGCTCGGGGACGCTTACAACCGCTTTTTGGCCGACAACCGAGCGCAGCTCGTCGCGACGATCGAGGGCCTCTCCGGCACCGGCAATGAATGGACGCAGGTAGTCGTCGACCATATCCAGCGAGTGCGCGACGCGATCGCCGCGACCCGAGACTACGACTCGGCCCTCGACGAACAGACCAACGCCAACGCCGCCCGCATGGTCGCGATTCAGGCGCAGATCGACGCGCTCATGCGGCAGCTTACCGACCCGATCGACACGTCGAAGAATCTCGACAACGGACTGCCCGACAACCACGGGCCGGCGCCCGACTATGACCCCGTGCGCGAGCTCGCGGCGCAAATGGACGCGGCGCTCTCCGCATTCATCGCCGCCATCAACGCCGCGGCGGCAGATCAAGGCACCGGCGCCCCGGGCGGGCCCGGCGACCCCGGCCACCCCGGCCGCGTCAACGTCGAGGAGACGCTCGCGCGGATCGCCGCCCTGCAGGCCGAGCTCGACGCGCTCGCGCAGGTGGCGCTCGACGCCGCCGTCGACGTCAACACGGCGACCGCCTCGATGATCCACGGGACCCGCGACCTCTTCGACCAGGGGCTGCGGCAATACCTAGACATCGGCAAGACGCAGCTCGAGATCGCCAGCGAGCAGGCCGCGCGCACCTTCGCCGACCTTTCCGGGCCCGACGGCGCGATTCAGCGCCTTCTCGACGAGAACCTCGCACTCGCCGCCGGGATCACCGACACGACTATGCGGACCGAGGCCGAGAACGACGCGCGACGGATCGCCGCCGGGCAGTTCGCCGAGCTCGCCGAAGCTCAGCGCCTGTGGGGCGAGGAGGCCGCGCGGCAGTCGGAGCAGCTGCAGGGCTCGACGCTCCTCGGCATCCTCGAGACGATCGCGCAGCACACCGACGACCCGGCTATCGCCCTCAAGATCTCTCAGCTCAAGTGGAAACTCGAGCTCCTCAACCTCGCGGCGCAACTCGCGATCCTCGACCGCATGGCGAAGAAGGCCGCAGTGGTCGGCGTCGAGCTCGGTCCCGACGTGACGCCCGTCGGGAAGAAGGGCGGAGGCGGAGGAATCGGCCCGCCGCAGCAGGGGCCCGGGCAGTCTGACCTCGAGTGGGTGCGCGCCCTCATCGCCTGGCTCTCGTCGCAAGGCGGGAACCTCGGCGGCGGCGGACGCGGCGGCGGCGCCGGACGCCGAGAGAGCCAAGCGGACTTCCGCGAGGAGCTCGCCCGCATGGGCCGGCCCGAGACGACGGGCCCGCTCGGCGACAGCCTCCGCGGCGTCAACGACCAATTCGAGGAGATGCGCAAGCGGGCCCGCGATCTCAAGATGGGCGACGACGTCCTCAAGCAGATCGACAAGCTCGAGGAGGCGGCGAAGCTCCTCCTCGGCAAGGACGTCCGCGCCGGCCTGATCTCCGACATTCGCAACAACCCGGTCGCCGACCAGCGCGGCGCGCTCATCAAGAAGCAGCAAGACATGATGGCGCACGCGGTCGAGCTCGGCCTCGACCCGAAGCTCATCCGCCGGTGGTTCCACCACATGATGGGCGAGCTCATCGAAGAGGTGCGCGACGCCAACGCCTCGTTCTCGGATATGACCGGGCTCGGGGACCAGTTCAAGGCGATTGCCGACAAGGCCGAGGAGCTGCGCAAGGGCATCCGCGGGCTCGGGAACGGGATCACCGACGCCGACGCGGCGGCGCAGGTCGCCGCCATCAACGCGGCCGAGCGGGCCCGTATGCAGGCCCTCGCCGACCAGACCCTCGGCGGGATCTTCGACTTTCTCGGGCAGCACACGACGGACCAGGCCGAGAAGGAGTGGGCCCTCAACGAGGCCGCTCGCCTCAAATTCGAGTACGAGCGGGCGATGTACCTGGCGCAGCTCGACATGCTGCACGAGCTCGGCTACGTCGCCGACGCGACCTTCACTCGCCTGCAGGACGGGCTCCTCGGACTCGACGTCCCGACCCCCGGCACCACGGCCCCTGGCGAGACGCCCGCCGACCCGATGGGCGAAGTCGCCGGCAACCTGACCGGCTTCGCCGGCAACGAGGTCGCCAAGCGCTTCGCCGAGATCTCCGCCGAGGCCGTCCGGCTCCGCGCCGAGGCCCTGCGCCTGCTCCGGGTGACCCCCGAGCTCGGCGCGGCCCTCGACGCGCTCAACGCGGCCGAGCACCGACTCGCTGACAGCCTGGCGAAGTCGACCGCCCTCGATGTTTTCTCGACGCTCGCCGACATGCTGCCCGAGGGCGAGCTCAAGGAGCAGGCGATCGCGCAGGCAAAGGAGCTCCAGTATCAGCTCGCCGTCGCGGAGCTCGCGCTCAAGATCGAGGGGCTCAAGGTCGCCGAGGCCGAGTGGGAGCTCGCGCACAACGGCCAACGGCTCGTCTCGCAGGAGATGCTCGACCTCATGGACGAGATGCTCGGCGACGTCCGCGAGGCCCACGACAACCCGCCCGCTCCGCCCCCGCCCTCGGTCGGCACCTACACCCCGCCCGACACGGGCAACGCCGAGCAGGTATGGGCCGACTTCCTCGCCACCGTCACCGAGCTATCGAGCACCGCCCTCGAGGGCGCGGAAGACGCCTTCCAACAGCTCATGGCGACTTTCCGCGACCTCTACGAAACGGCCGCGATCTACGGGCAGGGCGCGATCGACCTCGTCGACGAGGCACTCGGCGTGCAGATGGCCCGCTTCTGGCGCGACCTGACCGCCGATATTCGCGCCTTCTACGAAGCGCAGACCAACGGGCAGAGCGCGGCAGCCCCGATCTCGCAACAGCAGCGGATCGCCGACGCGCAGGCCGAGTTCGACCGCCTCGCGGCGCTCGCTGCCGGCGGCGACATCGAGGCGACCTCGCAGCTCAACGGGGCGTGGCAGAACCTCCTCGAGCAGGCGAGCCAGCTCGGCACCTCGTCGGCCGCTTATGCGCAGATCTACGAGGCCGCTTACGCGCGGATCCAAGCGCTGCTCGCGAGCGGCGTGCCGGTCGGCCTGGGCGACCAGGCGGCGCAGGCGCTGCAGATCGACAGCACGCGCATGGAAGCGATCATGACGACGATCAACCAGACGCTGCTCGACCAGCTCGGCGCGCTCAATCGCGCGGTCGCCGGCCTGCGCACCGACGCCGCAGCGCCCTCTTACGTCGGCATCAACCGTAGCGGGATCGCCGCGTGACGGCCTACGAGACCTTCGTCACCGACGCTGGCCGCGTCGACGTCTTCCTCGCGGAGGTCGCCTATCAGC
>CXWL01000565.1_pt1 | contig 53892 bp, 55 predicted proteins | sample 590931 | NCBI WGS metagenome assembly CXWL01 (sample SAMEA3498368, study PRJEB10139) | groundwater metagenome | biome: water well; material: biofilm material | place: Germany | collected 2015-04-27 | reverse complement strand
GCCTGAACGAGCGTCTCGCGCGAGACATTGGCGATGCTCTCCTGCATCTCCGACACCTGCTCGGGCGTCCAGCGGCCGTCGGCGGCGGCGCCGCTCTTCACGTGCAGCAGCTCGCGCAGGCGCATGACGACTTCCTTCTGGAACTGACGCAGGTCCAGGCCGTCGTCACGTACGGCGCCGATCTTCTCCAGGCCGCCGGTGAAGTCCGCGTGGATGGCGAGCAAGGCGAGGGCCGAGGCCCGCTCGTCGGCGATCAAGCCGAGACCCTCACGCACGGCCTCGAGCGAGGGCGCCTGCCCGTAGGAGTCGCAGATCTGTTCGAGGAGATTGATCGCGTCGCGCAGGGAGCCAGTGGCGACACGGCCGATCATCTCCAGCCCCTCACGTGGCACGGAAATGTCTTCCGCCTCGGCGATAAGCGCCAGCCGATCGGCCATCGCCGCCATGGGGATGCGCTTGAACTCGTGGCGCTGGCACCGCGAGACGATCGTGGCCGGGACTTTGTGGATGTCAGTCGTCGCTAGGATGAAGATGATGTGCGGCGGCGGCTCTTCGAGCGTCTTTAACAGAGCATTGAACGCCGGATCCGTGAGCATGTGCACTTCGTCGATGAGGTAGACCTTGTGTGCGTCGACGCCGGCCATCGGCATGTAGCCGCTGTTCTCGCGCAGCGTCCGTATGTCATCGATGCCACGGTTGCTCGCGCCGTCCATCTCTACCAGGTCCATGGCACTGCCGTTGGTCACGGCGATACAGGAAGGGCACTCATTGCAGGGCTCGCCCGGCTTGTTCTTCGCGCCCTTCTGGTTCTTGTCGCAGTTGATCGCCTTCGCCAGCAGCCGCGCCATCGTGGTCTTGCCGGTGCCGCGCGGGCCAGCGAAGAGATACGCGTGCGAGACGCGCTCGCCGGAGACGGCGTTCAGCAGCGTGCGGGTGACAACATCCTGGCCGGCGACATCGGCGAACCGCTGCGGGCGCCATTTGCGATACAGAACTTCAGCCGGCATGTCGGGTGATCCTCGGGAAACAGGTGCGCTGGGTGTGTGCCAGTATAGCGAGGGGCGTCGCGTGAAGGCGGTTGTGACATAACAGGAGAGCCTTGGCGCGCTACGCCTGTTGCTCCGGCGGCGGCGGATTCGGGCTGCTGTTCGGCGGGGCGAGGGCGACGCGGTTGCCGGCGAGGAGTTGGGCGATGAAGGCGGAGAAGACGTTGGCTCCGCTGCCATCGGTACCACCGCCGCCCACCATGATGTCGGGCGTGATCTTGAGGCCGGCCGCGGCGATCGACTTGGTGACTTCGATGCCGGCGAGGTTCATCTGCCCGACCGCGGCGACCTGCTGCTCGTAGGCTTCTGCGGTTGCGTGGCCGACGGCGAGGATCTTGGACCCTTCGGCGGCGCCTTCCAGTTCGACGGCGCGGGCGCGGCCCTCGGCGGTGAGGATGATCTGCTGCTTGGTCTGCTCGGCGACCTGGACGGCGATCTGGGCAGCGACGAGCTCGGGCTGCTTGTCGGCCTTGGCGCGGGTGTTGTCGGTGTCGATGCGCTTTTCTTCGGCCTTCTGCTGCTCGACGAACATCGCCTGCTGCTGGGCTGCGATGACCCTGCGGGTGTGAATCTCCATCAGTTCCTGTGGGAGGATGATCTGCGAGATGAGGACAGAGACGCACTCCACGTGGTACTTCTCGAGCTCGACGCGGGCGCGGGCTTCAGCCTTGGACTGCTCGTCGGCGCGGTCCTGCATGAAGGCCATTGCTTCAGAGGACGAGGCCTGGTTTCGGAACGAAGAGTCGATCATCGGGTGGACGACGTGGTCGATGAGGTTCTCAATGGAACCGATCTTAGCCACCATGAGCGGGGCCTGGTCGGGGCGGACGCGGATGACGACCTTGACGCTGACGCGCATCTCGAAGCCGTCGCGGCTGATGACGGCAAGTGGGTTGAAGAGCTGGACGCGGCGCGCGCTGGGGCTGCTCTCATCGTCGACGGGCACCATGCCTTCTTCGGCCCAGTCGATGGTGAGGTTGGTGGTGGGGATGATGTAGGCGATATAGGCCCAGCGGTTCAGGTAGTAGACGCCGGGGCCGGCGACCTCGGCCTGGATGCCGCGGAAGCCGGCCGGCACGACGTAGCGCTCTTTACCGGCGAGACGATCTTCGTGAGCGATGTCGGCCGGCTCGGCGCCGACGTTCGAGACCAATACAGCGACTTCACCGCGCTGGACGACGGCGACGCTGTCGAGCTTCACGTCGAAGGTCAGGGGGTTGATGTAGTAGGTGCCGGGCTTGAGCATGTCGAACTTGTGGCCCGCGCTGGCCGCCCTGGGAGAGGAAGGCGGAGGCGTCCTGGAAGTCGCTGTGGCCGAGAACGCTGGCGGCGACCAGCTCGCCCTGTGGAAGCGGGTCGCCGTCCTTCGCTGTTACCAACCCGACCTGGTTGGCCTGGACGACGGTGGCGGGCTGGATCTCGACCTGGAAGAGATCGCTGTTGATGCGGTACCGCCCCGGGAGCATGCACTCGATCTGGGGACCGCGCTGGCCGCCGCCGGAGACGAACGCCTCGCCGTCCTGGAAGGCCTGGTGGCCATCGACTTTGTGCGCGAGCAGGCGGCCGGGGACGATCGGCTGGCCGTCGCGGGCGTTGACGATGCCGACCTGGTTCTGGGCGATGACGACGGCCGTGGAGGTGCGGATGCGGAAGAGATACGTGTTGATGCGGTACTTTCCGGGTGCGAGGATGTCCATCTGCGGCCCCTTCTGCCCGCCGTTGCGGAGAAAGCCTTCGGCATCCTGGTACGAGTCGTGTTGCGTGACGCGCCGGGCGAAGATACGGCCCGGTTCGAGGGGGACGCCGTCGATGGATTCGATGAGGCCGACCTGATCTTCGCCGATGACGATCATGTCGTCCTTGGTGACTTTGTAAAGGAACGGGATCTGCACCTTCAGTCCCGGCTGGAGGACCTGGGCCTGGATGCCGATCTCGCCGGGCATGGCGACGACGCGACCTTCGGGGAGCGACTTCCCGAAGTACTTGCGTTCGCGGATGCCGACTTGCTGGCCGCCGACGTTGACGAGCATGCCGCTGAACAGCAGCATGAGCAACAGGAAGAGCGCCGCGAGGCCAATGATGATCAAGGTGAGGACGGAGGAATCCATGGGGGCTCCTTCTTGGGGCTTGCGGCTGCCGATGGCCACAGCCTCGGGCACGTGCCTCAATCTATATCCCGAGCGTTCGCGCGTCTATCTCCCAATTGGTTCTGCGGTTTGGGCAATACGGCGGTGGCGGCGCCGTGAGGCTCCTCGTGTTGTCAATAGCAGGATTCTTCGCCTCGCTCAGAATGACCGGTACGGGTGTGAGTTCATCAGAATGGCCGGCGGTGGCGACCGACGCTAGCTTGGGGCTGCTCGGCGCGCTAACCTCGTTCCACATCGATGGAAGGCTGGGAACTAAACACTGATGACCGACAACGCCCCCAAAGCTGTTCTCTTCGACCTGGGCGACACCCTCTGGCACTTTCCCAAGATGCCGGCGGCAATGGATATCCGCATGGAGACGATGCGGCGCATCAAGGGGGCGTTGGATCAATGGGGCGTCCCCCTGAATGAACAGCTGCGCTTTCTTGGCAAGGAAATACGCCTCGGGGTCGAAAAGACTGACCGGGCGTCCTATGAGTCCGATTGCGTGAGCCCCGACTTCAATGAGGTCGTCCGCCAGATCGGCAACGGGATGGGCCTCGACCTCACCTACGAGCAGGGCGCGCAGCTTTGGGATGCCTGGAACATCGGCGGCCTCACCCTCGGCCGCACGATGTTCGACGACGCCTTCGAGACGCTCGACTGGCTGCGCGACCACGGCTACCGTCTCGGCTGCGTGACCAATCGCGTCTTCGGCGGGCCGCGCTTCCAGGAGGAACTTCGTGAGCTTGGGCTCGACAAGTACTTCGAGTCCGTCGCCGTTTCCTGCGACCTCGGCTACATGAAGCCGCATCCGTTGTGCTACCAGTACGCTCTTGACGAGATGAAGCTCGACGCGGCGGACTGCGTGATGGTGGGCGATTCGTTGCGCGCGGACGTGCAGGCGTCGCAGGCGCTGGGGATGACGGCGGTCTGGCGGCGTATCCGCAAGCCCGATCCGCCGCACGAGGACGAGCAGGTGGGTGAGGGGCCGCACGGCGACGGCGCCGGGGCAGCGCCAGCCACGCGGGCGCAGACGGGGCGCGCCCTCGGGAACTATGCGGAGGGCGAGGGGGCATCGCCGGACTTCACGATCTGGAGTCTGACGGAGCTGACGGAGCTCCCTATTTTCAAGTAGCACTCAGGCAAACACGCTCCCAACTAAGAGGTTGGCTAGGTCTCCCCTCCCCATGGCGTGGAGAGGGGCCGGGGTTGAGGTGCTTCTAAGAGCGCAATCGCCCTAAAGACGTCCACGGAGCGCCGGCAGTCGAACGTGCAGGCCAGAAGCGCCAATCTGCTCACGCGCCTACAATGAAGCCCGTGAGACACATTCCCACGGGCACCCCCGCATGACCTTCCCTTACCTCGTCCTCGGCGCTGTCGGCACCGTTGCCTTGGCTGGCCTCTTCGCGCGGTTCAGTCGGCAGTGGCACGTCGCCGCGATCGGCGCCTCGGCCGGGATTCTCGTTCTCCAGCACTTCTACTTTCAGTACACGAGCGACGACGCCTACATCTCCTACCGGTACGCGCGCAACCTCTCCGACGGCATCGGCCCCGTCTGGAACAACGGCGAGCATGTGGAGGGCTACACGAACTTCCTCTGGGTTGGCATTCTCGCTGGCCTGCACAAACTCGGCGCGGATATCGTCCTCAGCGGCCGCTGGCTCGGCTTCTCGCTCGGCATCGTCGCCGCCGCCGGATGCTACGTCGTCACCCGAGAACTCCTCGGTGGCACCCCCGGCCGCGTCGCCGGGTTCATCGCCGCCATTCTCCTCGCCAGCAGCGGTGCCTGGGCCATGTGGGCCAGCGCCGGGCTTGAAGCCCCGCTCTTCGCAAGCTGCACCCTCGCCGCTGTCTTTCTGCACATTCGCGAGCGTCCTCGTCCGTCTGGACCGGTCGCGCAGGGCGCACCATCGGGCGGCTGGCTCCCGTTGTCGGCGATCCCCTGGGCCTTTGTCGGAATGGCGCGCGCCGATGGTGTCTTGCTCGTCGCTGTCAGCGGCTTCTTCAAACTCGGCGATGCCGTTCTGCGCGTCCGCCGTGCCCCGCGCGGTCAGCGTCTTCGCACCGCTGCCTTCGCCATGCTGCACGTTCTTCTGTGGACCGCGGTGTTCACGGCCGCCTACGCTCCGTACTTCATCTGGCGGTACAACTACTACGACTGGATCTATCCCAACACCTACTACGCCAAGGTCGGTGGCGAATGGAACCAGGTCGATCGCGGCGTAAAGTACGTCCTCGCCTTTCTCCAGGAGTCCGGCGGTTGGCTGCTGCTGCTCTTGCCGCTCGCCATCGCCGAGAGCGCCGTCCGCCGCGGCGCTGCCCTCTACGTACTCGTGCTTGCCGGTGTCTGGTTTGGATATACCGCGTACGTTGGCGGCGATTCGCTGCTCCGCTATCGCTTTCTCGCCCCCGTCCTGCCGTTGTACTACAGCGTGCTCGCGGTGACCGCCGTTTCCGTCGCCACTCGCCTGCGCTCCGCCATGCCGCGACAACGCTACGCGGCCGAAGCCATCGCCTCCCTCGCCTTCCTCGCTGCCGTCGCCGTGACGTTGCATCCGCAGGTGGTCGATGCCATCGACACTCGCGGCGAGCGCCGCGCCGTCGCTGACCGTTCGACCATCGGCCTCTGGATGCGGGACAACCTCGCTGACGACACCACGGTCGCTGCGATCCCCGTCGGCGCCATCGGCTACGAGTCGCGGCTTACGGTCATCGACATGCTGGGCATCACGGACGAGCACATCGCCCACCGCAAGCTCAAGATCGGCGAACTGGCGGCCGGGCACGAGAAGTACGATTCCGAGTATGTGCTCGACCGGAAGCCTGATATCATCCTGCTGTTCGACAGCTTGACCGAGGAGCCGCTCGGCGAGGCGGCGTACAACCAGCTCAGCGGCATCTTCATTCCGGCCGCGATCGACATGGTGAGCAACGAGCGCCTGTTCGAGGAGTACGATCGGCGCGCGGTAAAGGTGGACGGCAAGTGGCTCAATCTTCTCGTCCGAAAGGACGCAAGCAGCGTGCTGGCGGAGACACTCCCAGGGCCCCCGTGACCGCTGCCGCAGGTGCGGGGGCGCCTGGCGCATCGAAGCTCTGGGCCGGCCGCTTCGAGTCCGCCACCGCGGGCGTGGTTGAGGCCTACACCTCGTCCATCCAGGCCGATGCCCGTCTCGTCGAGTACGACATCATTGCCTCCATTGCCCACGCCCGTATGCTCGGCAAGCAGAAGATCATCGCCAGCAAGGATGCCGCGCAGATTGTCCGCGGCCTCGAGGAGATACTCGACGAGTGGCAGTCCGGCGAGTTCACGCTGCGCCCCGAACTCGAAGATGTCCACATGAACGTCGAGACGCGCCTGGCCGCCAAGATCGGCGCTGCCGCCGGTCGCCTCCACACCGCCCGCTCCCGCAACGATCAGGTGGCAACCGACTTTCGGCTCTACGTCATGCAGTCGTGCGCGGAAGCGATCGGCGCGCTGATACGGCTGCAGTCAGCGCTGCTCGATCTCGCCGAGGCCAACGCCGACGCGATCATGCCCGGCTACACGCACCTGCAGCGCGCCCAGCCCGTCCTCTTCGCCCACCACCTGCTCGCCTACGTGCAGATGTTCGATCGCGACGCGCGGCGCTTCGCCTTCGCCCACGGCATGATGGACGCCCTCCCCCTCGGCAGCGGCGCTCTCGCCGGCGTGCCCTATCCCATCGACCGTGAATCGGTAGCGGAGGAACTCGCGCTCTCGCGCGTCACCAACAATAGTCTCGATGCCGTCTCCGACCGCGACTTCGTGGCGGACTACATCTATGCCGCCGCCCTCACCATGGTGCACGTCTCGCGGCTGGCGGAAGAACTGATCCTCTGGTCAAGCGCCGAGTTCGCCTTCATCAAGCTGCCTGATGCCTTCGCCACCGGCTCCAGCATCATGCCGCAGAAAAGGAACCCTGATGTCGCCGAACTCGCCCGCGGCCGCACGGGACGCGCGATCGGCTCCCTCGTCTCCATCCTCACGACGCTCAAAGGCCTGCCGCTCTCCTACAACCGCGATCTGCAGGAGGACAAACCCACCCTCTTCGATGCCCAGGACACCCTTTTACCCACGCTCGATGTCATCACCCAGATGCTGCCAAACATCCAGATCGACGCCGCTAGAATGCATGCTGCCGCCCTCGCTAACTACTCCCTCGCCACCGACCTCGCCGACTACCTCGTCCGCAAGGGCCTGCCGTTCCGAGCGGCGCATGAAGCGGTCGGCAAGCTCGTCCGCCACGCCGAATCGCGCAAGAAGGAGCTGCACGAACTGACGCTGGAGGAGTTTCGCCGTTTCTCCCCCCTGTTCGAGAAGGATGCGCAGCGCATCGATGTTGCGTCGTCCGTCCGCTCCCGCGATGTTCCGGGCGGCACCGCGCCTAAACGTGTTCACAGCGAGGTCCGCAAAGCTCGCAAGCGCCTCGCCGGCTACATAGTCAACGCCCCGCACCCCGAAGCCCCGCAGCCCAAAGTCTCCCCCAAAGTAAGAAAGAGACCTGCGTCGAAATCAAGATCAACCGCCGCTCAGCCGAAAAGAAGGTAGGGCGGCCCCCCGCTCCCGAGCTAGCGACCATTCCCGACGACCGACGACCGACGACCTATGACCAAACTCGCCCCCTCCATCCTCACCGCCGACTTCGGGATTCTCGCCGACCAGATCCGCGCGGCCGATGAAGGCGGCGCCGACTACATCCACCTCGACGTGATGGATGGCCACTTCGTCCCGCCGATCACGTTCGGCCCGATCGTCGTCGAGATGGTCCGCAAGGTCACGAAGCTGCCCCTCGACGTGCATCTGATGATCGAACATCCCGAGCGGCAGTTCGACGCGTTCGCGGCGGCTGGGGCCGACATCATCAACTTCCACGTCGAGGCGACGCCACACGCCGACCGCCTGCTGCGGACCATCCAGGCGATGCAGAAGCGCGCCGGCATCTGCATCAATCCGGCAACGCCGCTGTCGGCTATCGAGCACGTGCTCGATGTCGCCGACCAGATTATGGTGATGGCGATCAACCCCGGCTGGGGCGGGCAGAAGATGCTGCCGGCGATGCTCGAGAAGGTCCGGGCGCTGCGAACGACACTCGATGCGCGGGGCCTCAATCCCGATATTGAGATCGACGGCGGGGTAAAAGCCACCAATGCCGCCGCCTGCGCCGGGGCGGGTGCCAGCGTCCTCGTGTGCGGCTCGAGCGTTTACAACGCCGAGACGTCGCCTCGCGAGAGTCTGGCGGCGCTGCGTGCGGCATTGGCGGCCACCTAACCGCGCACTGCGCCGTGGCTACTCGCGGTCATTCAGGACTGCATCCAACCCTGCCTCGGAAGTAATTTCCCTCGCTCGCTCGAGGAATTCCTTCACCGACCGACTCTGTTCACGCAGGGCCGCCATCTTCGGGCCGATGGGGTCGCTCGAGGCCGGCGTGTCGGCATACGAGCCGTGGAAGGCGAAGTAGGCCTGGTTGATGCGCCGGATGCGGTAACCGTTCGCCACGAACACCTGGCGCCGCTCCTCCATCAGCCGCTCCGCCTCCTCCACCCGTCCCGCGGCCAGCAGCGCATCCACTTCCGCCCGCAGTCCCCGCATCTCCTGCCCGAAATCAAACTCCGCCTGCGACCGTCGTGCGTCCGTCGCCGGTGCATCATTTGGCAATGGCCCGTCCGCCCCCGTCATTCTGAGCTCCGCGAAGAATCTTGTCTGAGTCACCCCCGCTGTTCGTCCTTTGGCCACCAAGTCCTGGGTGAGACTTGCGCTTTGTCCCTGTTCCTTTGCCGTCTCCCGAGAGACAAACGCCGGCGCCTGCGCCAACGGCCACCGCTCAAACACCAGATCCCCCACCTCATCGCCAACGATGTTCGCCACCGTCTCGTTCAGCGTCACCAGCTTGTCCCCGTCGTAGAAGTTCCGCCCCAGCGGCGCGAAATACAGATAGTGATGCACCCATTCGTGCGCCACCGTCTGCAGCGTCGAGTGATAGTCCCCGGCCGGCGGCACCAGCGCCGGATACAGCGCGATCGCTCCGATATCCACCACCAACGCCGACGTCGCCCCGTCCGCCTCTGCCTTCGCCTCCAGCCCCAGCCGCTCTTCGATCGTCAGGTCGCCTCGTACCAGCCGCTCCCCCGCGCGCCGGATCTCCCTTCGCGGCGACTCCACCAGCACGGCCGGAGCCTCCTCGAACTCGATGTTCACCGGCGGCCACACGACATCCCACGCGATATGCCGCGTCAGGCCCTGCTCCTTGATCATCGTGGTCAGGCGCTGTTCCAGGATCTCCTCCACGCTGTTCTCGATGTCCGCCCGCTCGGCCCGCAGCGCCGTGCCCTCTGCTCGTGCCACCGATACCGCCCCCGGATCCGTAGCCGCGTCCCCAGCAATCCGTTCCTGCTCGGCGATCAGCCTGTTCAGCTCGAAGAATCGCGCTATTCGTGCGTCCTTCTCCGGCTCTGAGAGATCATCCCGCAGCGTCGCCGTCGCTGCCCGCGCAAAGTTCACCCAGGAGTAACGGACGACAAAGGCAGGCGCGTTGTAGTCCGAAGGCCCGTCGGGCAACGGCAACAGCAGAGCCACCGGCACCGACCAGGCCAGCGACGCCAGCGTGAGACCGAGGAAGATCGAATGAGGAACAAGTCGTCGCACACGGAGAGTGTGCCACAACTGTTTACGACGAACGCAACGGAATCGGACGAAGAACACCGGACTACGAACTACAACCACGAACTCCCAGGCTATCCCTCCGCCCCCAGGGCCCGCCCACCCAGCACATGCATATGCAGATGCCCCACGGTCATCCCTGCGTCCTCGCCCACATTGAACGCCAGCCGATACCCCCGCCCCAACCCTTCCGCGTCCGCCAGCGCCGCCGCCACCGCGAACATCCGCCCCAGCACGGCCCCGTGCGCATCGCCCACCACGCTGCCGTCCGCGATGTGTTCCTTCGGTATCACCAGCAAATGCACCGGCGCACGAGGATTGATGTCCCGAATCGCAAACACGAGTTCATCCTCGTGCAGCGTCGGTGCCTGCATCTCGCCTGACCCCATGGAGCAAAACAAACAGGCGTCGCTCATGATCCCTCTGTTGTCTGTTGTCTGTTGTCTGTTGTCTGTTGGCTGTCGCGCGTCCAGTCACGAAACATTATCCCGGCTTCCGCAGCGCATCGTATGCCCGCTGCGATGCGTCCGCGTCAGCGAGGGTGTCCGCGCACACCACCAGGTAGTCCACCGCGAACCCGTGCGAGAACGCCTGCTCGATCAGGTCGTCGAACGCCGCGCCCGTTGCCCTCCGGCACCCGTTGTTCTCGATCTCCAACACGATCTTCGTTTGCCCGTCATGCTTCTTCAGGATCGCCGCCGCTTCCGGCGCTTGGCCGGGCGAGTTCGATTGCAGATAGAACCCGCGCTCGACGGCGTACTCCGTCACCGTCTCCGCGATGTCCTTGCCGACGTAGTTCTGCATCAGCACCAGGTGCGTGTCCGGGAATGCCTCGTCCCACCGGTCGATCCAGTACTGCACCGTCGCGATGTGTACGCCGGCCGAATATCCCGGCGGCAGCGAGTCCTCCTCCAGCCACCACACCATCTCTCCGTACGCGCCCATGCCGGCATTCGTCTGGAAGAACTCGATGTCGTTGTTGCCGTTGTAGCGGTCGCCGAGGGCCCGCAGAAAGGAGCCGAACTTCTCGTCGAACACCGCGTCCGTGGGAAGGGGCTGCCACGTCGTCGACCCGGATTCCAGTTGGTACGCCTCCGTTCCCGCCTCGAACACCCAGTCCGGCGTCGCCTGCGAAAAGTCGCCTTCGTTCGTGTACACGCGCGGCGCTGCCTTCCGCCCAGCCGCGTGCGCCGCTCCCAGCGCCGCATCGAGAGGGGCCCAGTTGTACACACCCTCCGACGGCTCGAGCTCCGCCCAGGTGAACAGCGGATTGATCCCGATGGCGTCGTCGGAGTCCAGCGCCACGGCGTGTTCGTCCCCGGAGAACTCCAGCAGTCCGAACCCGACGGGGTCTGCGGTCGGACACCGTGCCGCGGACACGCCAATCGCCGCGACGAGCAGCGAAAGCGCCGCCAGGAGCAAGGAAGGAGAAGACCGCAATCGCCCTGGGTATGGAATCAAGGAGCCCTCAGCCTAGGCACGGGAACGCGTTGCCATCCAAGTGTACGTGCCAAGGAAGCGGAACAGCTGCACGCCAGTGCTAACGTTCCGTTACCGCAGCCACATTTCTTGACAGACGCGATACGCTGACAGGGCAATGCCACCCTCCGACGAGAGCGCCGGCTGCCGCCTCAGCCTCGCCATCACCATGATGGCCGCGGCTTTTCACGTCGCGTTCTGGGTGTACCTCTCCTCGATGCCGATCGGTTCGTTCCACTTCGTGCCGACCCACCCTCAACTCGCCGCGATGGCCGCCCTGTGCACCGGTACGTACGCGTCCACTATCCTGGCCATTCTTATCAACCAGACCCGTCCAGATCGGCGGGATCGCCTGCCTCCTACCGAGGTCTTATCGCGTGAGTTCGAGTCTCGTGCGCGCGACGAACTACGAACTGCCAACTACAAACTACTGACTCCCTAAGACAGCCTCCGCCTCGATTTCCACCATCATGTCAGGCTCGATCAGCGCTGCTACGCCGACCATCGTCGTCGCCGGCCGGATATCCCCGAACACCTCGCCGTGCGCGCGCCCGTACTCCTCCCAGCGGGTGATGTCGGTGACGAACATGCGGGTGCGGACGACGTCCTTCGCGGAGGCGCCGGCGGACTCCAGCGCCTTGAGGATGATTTCCAGGCACCGCTTCGTCTGCCCGTACGGATCCCCCGGGGCTGCCGTACCACCGCCCTCCGCCACCGGCGCCGTCCCCGACACGATCACCCGATCGCCCATAACCACCGCTCGCGAATATCCGACCTTCGGCTCCCAGGCCGACCCGCTGCTAATGTTTCGTCTTGGCACCATTCCTCCACCTGAAATGAACTACAAACTACGGACTACGGACTGTAAACTACCGCGAGCATGCAACTGACCACCACCATCCTCCTCGACAACCTCACCTTTCCCGAATGCCCCCGCTGGCACCACGGCGCGCTGTGGTTTTCGGATGTTCACGCGCATTCGATCATCAAACTGACTGCTGGGGGCGAGGCCCAGCGCGTCATCGAGGACGCGCACCAACCGGCGGGACTGGGCTGGCTTCTGGACGGCGATCTTCTGTACGTGCGGATGGTCGACCGCACGCTCGTGCGCGTGCCGATGGATGCGGGGGAGGCAGCGAGCGTCGTCGCCGATCTAAAGGCGCTGGAAGGATGTCAGCTCAACGACATGACGGTCTCTGGAGACGGGCGCGCCTACATCGGTGGCTTCGGCTTCGACATCAACAAAGGCGAACCCTTCGCCACATCGAGTATCTATCTGGTGGATCTGAGCAATGTGGCACAGCCGCCCCCGGGTGTGAATGTGGCCACGAAAAGCCGATCGGTCGGCGCTGTGATCGCCGCCGACAACCTCCGCTTCCCCAACGGCATCGTCATCACTCCCGACGGCAACACCCTCATCGTTGCCGAGACCGTCGGCCGGTGCCTCACCGCCTTCGACATCGCTGCCGATGGCTCACTCGGCAACCGCCGCGAGTGGGCCGCACTGCCGATCTTCCCCGACGGCATCTGTCTGGACGCCGAGAACGCGGTCTGGGTGGCGAGCCCCACCACCGGCGAGTGCGTTCGCGTGCTCGAAGGCGGCGAGGTTACCCACACAGTGAAGGCCAAGGCGAAGGGCGTCTACGCCTGCATGCTCGGTGGCGCGAACGGCGCAACGCTCTACCTGTGTACGGCCACCACGACCGGGCCCGAACTGGCGAAGGGCATCAGCGCCGGCTGGATTGAGACGGTTGAGGCCGACGTGCCTCATGCTGGGCTTCCGTAGAAACGGACTCCGTGGGCGCTAGCGAAAGCGGCTGTAGATCCGGCGGACGGCCTGGAGGAACGGCTTTTGGAGCTGGCCGTAGGTGGCTTCGCCGGCCAGCTGTGAAAAGGACGTCGAGAGCGTCGGATACACCTGCACCAGGTTGCCGAAGTCCGGAGTGAGCCGCAGCTCCTTCTCGATCGCCATCGTCCACTGGCCGATCATGTCGCCGGCGCCAGGGGCGAGGATGTGGGCGCCCAGCACCTTGAACTTTGCGTCGGTGACGACGACGATTTCGCCGTCCGTGGCCTGCTCGGCCCGGGCGCGGTCGTTGTGGGCGAGCGACCAACGGAAGACCTTTGCCGCCGCGCCAAACTGCTCCTTCGCCTCGGCCGATGTCAGTCCGACGTGCGCCAGTTCCGGCTCGGTGAAGGTCGCCCAGGGAATGAGACTCGGCGCCGCTTTTGAGCCGGGGAAGAACATGTTGCGGAGCGCGGTCACGGCCTCAGCGCCAGCGCTGTGGGTGAAGAGGAACCGTCCGGCTACGTCGCCTGCTGCGTACACCGACTCCAAGCTGGTACAGAGGTTCTTGTCGACGATGATGCCGCGCGGTTCGGTGCGTACGCCCGCTTCTTCGAGCCCGAAGCCTTCGATGTTGGGTGTGCGCCCAGCCGCCACAAGTATCTCTTCGGCAGCCCATGACTTCGCCTGACCGGAGACCGTGCCTTGCAGCACCTTCTCGTCACCGACTCGCTCGGCGCGTGTGAGCATGACGTTGAGTTGCACGTCGATGCCTTCGACGCGGAGAAGCGAGAGGAGCTTGTCGGAGAGCGACGGCTCGTCGCGCTCGAGGATGCGTTCGGCGCGCTGGAGCACTGTCACCTTCACGCCGAGACGGTGGTGAGCCTGTGCCATCTCGATCGCGATCGGCCCGCCGCCCACGACCAGGAGCGACTTTGGAGCCCGCTCCTGCTCGAACAGGCTCTCGCTGCTGAGGTAACCGACCGCATCGATGTTGGCGATCGGTGGCGGTGTGGTGCGCGAACCGGTCGCGACCAGGAGGAACCTGGCGGTGAGCCGCCGTTCGCCTACCTGCACAGTGTGTCCATCGCGGAGCTGAGCATCGCCGTAGACGATCGTGACGCCGGCATCGATGTATTTCTGGGGGTTGTCGTCGGTGGCGGCGATCTCATGCTGAATGCGGCGGACGCGCTCGAAGACGGTGGCGGTGTCGACGTCGGGAGTGGCGCTGGGGAGGCCGAACTCGCTGGCGTGACGCATGGTGTACGCGGCGTTGGCGCTGGCGATGAGCGCCTTGCTCGGTACGCACCCCGTCCAGAGACAGTCGCCGCCAACGCGGGCGCGTTCGATGAGCGCCGCCTTCAGGCCCATCTTTGGTGCGGTGTTTGCCGCCACCATCCCGGCAGAACCCGCTCCGACGATGACCAGATCGAAGTCGTACTTCACAGCGGCCTCGCGATGAAGACAGCGCCCGCGTTTCCCGGGCCGAGGTGCGCGCCCATGCTGGGGCCAACGGTGTAGTCGATGATCTCGCCGACGTGAGGCATCGCCTCAACCCGCGCCCGCAGAGCCGCCGCGATCTCGCCGGCGTCGCCGTTGCCGATGCCAATGCGGAGGGACTTGCTTGCGGCACCTGCCGCATCGGCAGCGGCGCGAATGTGCGCAGCCATGAGATCGACGGCTTCTTCGAGGGTAGTCGCTTGTCCGGCGACCTTGATGCCGTCCGGTTGCAGCACGAGCACGGGGACGCCCGCGACTTCGTCCGCATCCCGAAGCCGGCCACCGCGACGGGCAAGGTCGAGCGCTTTGACGATGAAGGTGTTGCCAACGGCGGCGCCAGCCGATCGTGCGGCGTCCGCGGCTTGCTCGCAGGAGGCGCCCGCCGCGAGGGCATCGGCGGCTTCGAGCACGCAGAGGCCCTCGGCGAAGGAAGCTTGGCCGGTGTCGATGATGGTCACCGGGATGGGTGACTGCGCCGCCGCTGCCTGGGCCGAGTTAACCGTGCCGGAGATCCCCGCTCCGATATGAATCGAGAGGATTTGGGTCGCGCCCGCCTCCGCCGCTTGCTGGTAGCACTGCAGGATCTGGCCGGGGGATGGTTGCGAGGTGGACGCCTTCGCTTCCTGCCGCATCGCGGTATACAGCTCGCCGGCGTCGAGGTTCACGCCCTCGAGGTAGTCGTGGCCGTCAACGACGATCGTCAGGGGGGCGATGAGGATGTTGTGCCGTATTGCGAGCGCTCGTGGCAGCATGGATGCGGAATCGGTGACAATGGCCTTCGGGTCGGTCATGAGAGGCTCTCCGTGTATCCGGCCGCGGTCGAGGCTCCGGCGCCGATGGCGTTCTGCGCCTCCTCCATCGTGAGGACGATGTAGGTGGCCTTAGCGGCGACGCAGAGCTTACCGTCGGGATTGCGGAGTTCGGCGCGGGCGACGAGCGCGCGATCCTCGAACGACTCGACCCAGGCCTGCACGTCGTGGGTCGTGCCGATCATGACCGGGCGGATGAAGTCCACCTCGCAGCGGCGGGTGATACCGAAGCGCTGTTGCAGCTCGATGATCGCCCAGGCCATGGCGTCATCGAGGACGGCCATGCTGGCGCCGCCGTGCGTGTAGTTTGGGGCCCCCGAGTGCGCGGGATCAGGCGTGAACTCAGCGACGATGCGCTTCAGTTCGTCGTCGAGATAGAACTGCTGCTTCATGCCGCCTTCGTTTGTCTGGTCGCAGACGAAACAGAGGCTGGCGAAGTCGAAGGTGTTGGTGAGGGGCTTACGGGGCAAGCGTGGCCTCCGTGGCGCTGTGTGGCATGGGCTTCGTGTTGTGACCATTGGCTCTGGCGGTTGTCGTCTGGGCGGCGAGGGGTTCGTGATCTTCGCTCATGCCGACAGCCTCGTCCGTCGGAACCGGCGGTGCCGTGAGGAACTTATAGGCGATGATGCCGGACGAAGCAGCGGCGTAGATGGGCAGCCACTTCGTCGCTTTCGGTCCCCACAGATTGGACTTACCGGTCCGCCACCAGTACGTGGCGACGGCGGTGAAGACGCCCGACGCGAGATAGGTCGCGAGGCCGGCCTGTCCCTTCGAGAGCGCAAGTGAACCGCCAGCGAGGGCGAGGTCGAAGGGCATGTAGGCAGGGAAGCAGGCGATCGATGTGCCGGCGCTTGTGGCGACGCCCTTGCCGCCGCGGAAGCCGGTGGTGATGGGGAAGCAGTGGCCGGCGACAGAGGCGACGCCCGCGACGTACGCGCCGTCGTTGCCGCCGACTCGGCGGCCGACGATGGCGCCGAGGAGGCCTTTGAGCACATCCCCGGCGAGAATCACCAGACCCCATTTCGTGCCGAGGACCTTGGCCGCATTCAGCGCGCCGGGGTTCTTCGTGCCGGTTTCGCGTAGGTCGATGTGCGCATCCTGCCCTCTCCGCGCGGCGACATACTTCGACACAACGTCGGCTGTGGGGAAGCTGCCGATGAGGTAGGCCAATAATCCCGCGGTCAGGAGGCCGGTGCCGCGTCGTCGGTTCATGCGTGAGTACCTTGCTGAAACCGCACGGGATCAATTGTTCGGGATTGTACAGCGGCCAGGGTTCTGAGTGGTGTGATTCGGATCACTTTCGCGCGAGCTGTTTGGGCTGGGTTACACTGGCACCGTGAAACTCGGCTTCATCCTTGCCACCGTGCTGCTCGCGTTCGCCGCGACCGTCGGCGCTGCCTGCGAGAAGAGCAACGACGTCTTGATCTCGGAACAGATTCAGGAGGCACAGCAGGCCTGCGCCAAGGGCTGCGTCGACCCGCCGCCGGGATGCGTGCTAAAGGGAAATATCGGCCGAACCGGCTTGAAGTTCTTCGTGCCGCCGAGTGACGAGCGCTACGAGCTGATCATCGTGGAGCCGGCGAAGGGCGAGTACTGGTTCTGCACGCAGGCGGAGGCGCTGGCGAACGGGTTTCAGCCGGCCCCCGCCAGCGGGAACTAGGCGCACGCACCGGACGCAGAACGCCCCCCTTTATCCGACGATGCCCCGCTCCTTCAACCCGGCGATAGTGGCTGCGTCCATGCCGATGCCCGCGAGCACGTCGTCGGTGTGCTGGCCGGCGAGCGGCGCTGTCGTGCGGACGCTGCCCGGCGTGTCCGAGAGCTTGGTACCGATGCCGAGATGCGGGATCCTGCCCAGCGTCGGGTGATCGACCTCCACCACCATGTTGCGGGCGCGGTTGTGCGGGTCGTCGAAGGCCTCCTGGAGGGAGTAGACGGGACCGGCGCAGATGTCGCTCTTGATCAGCAGCTGATACCACTCGTCGCGGGGCTTCTCCTTGAACCGCTTCGTGAAGTAGGCCTTGATCTCGTCGCGCTTCGTGGGGTCGTACTGGACCGGGATGAACTGCTCGCACTCCAGCGCCTTGCACAGGTTCACGAAGAAGTGCGGCTCCAGGCTGCCGATGCTGATCCAGCCGCCGTCCGAACACTCATACACGTTGTAGTGGGGGACGGAGCCGTTCAGCAGCGTGTCGCCACGGGTGGGGGACTCGCCGCCGCCGAGGACGCCACCGGCGAAGCTCGCGAGCAGCATCATCACGCCGTCGGACATGGCGATGTCGACGTACTGGCCGCGGCCGGTGTTGTGGCGCGCCATCAACGCCGCGAGGATGCCGAATGCCGCGTGCAGCCCGCCGCCGGCGAAGTCGGCGATGATGTTCATCGGGATGGTGGGCGGTTGGCCGGGCCAGCCGATCATGCCGAGAGCGCCGCCGACGGAGATGTAGTTGATGTCGTGGCCGACGAGGTTGCTGTATGGCCCCGTCTGTCCGAAGCCGGAGAGGGAGCAGTAGACGAGACGCGGGTTGCGCTTGCTGAGGGTCTCATAATCGACGCCGAGGCGCTTCACGACGCCGGGCCGGAAGCCTTCGAGGACGACATCGGCTTCGTCGGCGAGCTTGTAGAAGATCTCGCGGGCTTCTTGCTCGCGCAGGTTGAGGACGATGCTGCGCTTGTTGCGGGAGAGGGTGTTGTAGGCGGCGACGCGCTCCGGGTCGGCGCCGCGGCCCATCACCGCCATGGCGGCCATCTTGCCCTCGGCCGGGGCTTCGACCAGCAGCACATCCGCGCCGAGATCGCCGAGCATCATCGAGGCGAACGGGCCGGGCGCCAGGCGCGAGAGGTCGAGAATCTTGATTCCTTCGAGTGGCAGCATTGGTTCAGGGGTCCCTTCAGTAGGTTTTGGTTTCGCGCCTGAAGGGTGTCGTCAGGGTGGTTGTGAGTCAAGCGGCGGTCAGCACGTCAGTGATTCAGTGCGCCGGTGAAGTCGGCGGGTCAGGCGGTTGGAGTCGGCATCAACTGGTGGGCTGACACTTACACGCAGAAGTGGTGTGTTTTCAAATTGCCGTTAGTTTGCGGCGACCCGGCGAATGGAGCACAGCCGCCCCCGGCTGTGGGTCCGGCAAAGCCGGACAGACGCGGGACAGCGCTCGTCTGAAGGATCTCATCGCGTGCGGGCTCGACAACCGCATAGCGAAAGGTATCCAGGCGTTAGAAGCACAACACTAGGACATCCGCGCCGCACGAAATACCCCGCCCCAGCCCTCCCCGTTGGCGGGGAGGGAGCCAGTCTGATGTCCTGCCGGAACCTTGATTGTCTGCCGCGGGCTGGTGATCGACGGCGCTTCCGGGCGCACCCCGCGATCGCACCGGGGAGCGCCGCCAATCACTGGCCCGCAGCAGAAGTTGTCTGCTGTCTGCTGCTGTTGTCTGTCGTTCCGACTACATGGCCATGGCGAGCTGGCCAGCGGAGGGGCCGATGGGTTCAGAGCGGACGAGGCCGAACTTGAGGCGGAGGCGCTCGACCTGCTGGTGGACTTGCTGGGTGTAGTTTTGGGGGGCGTACCAGCCCTTGTAGTACTTCGCGTAGCGGTCGGCGAGGTGTGGGTAGGACTCGCGCAGGAAGGGCATGAACCACTCCTTCGTGCCGGGGCGCAGGTAGAGCACGTTGTCATGCACGTAGCTGGCGCCGTGGTCGCGGGCGGCCTGCATGACCGTTTCCAAGTTCTCCGGCGCGTCGGTGAGGCCGGGAAGGATCGGGGCGAGCAGAACGCCGGTGCGGATGCCGCGCTCGGCCAGCTTCTGCATCGCTTCGAGGCGCTTCTGCGGGCGGGAGGTGGAAGGCTCGATGCGCTTCCAAACGTCTTCATCGAGGGTGGCGATGCTGAAGTTCACGCGGACGTCGGCCTCTTTCGAGAGGTCCTCGAGGACATCGATGTCGCGGAGTACGTGCGGCGACTTCGTGGTGATGCTGACGGGGTTGGCGAAGTCGCGCATGACGCGCAGGCACTGGTGGGTGAGCGAGTACTTGAGTTCGGCCTGCTGGTAGGGGTCGCAGGCGGTGCCGATGGCGATCAGCTCGCGGGTCCAGGCGGGGCGGCCGAGATCGCGGCGGAGGGCCTCGGCGGCGTTGATCTTGACGATGACGCGGGTCTCGAAGTCGCGGCCGGCGTCGTAGCCGAGGTATTCGTGGGTGCCGCGGGCGAAGCAGTAGGTACAGGCGTGCTGGCAGCCGCGGTAGGGGTTCATGGACCAGCGGAAGGGGATCTGGCGGACGGTGCCGGGAGTGACCCTGTTGACGATGGTCTTGCACTCGACTTCTTCGAAGATGACATCCGCCACAACTACCTCCTTGTGTCTGTCCAGTACATTTGTTCTACTAGCGGGAACGCCAGTGTATGACTTAGAACAAATGTTTGTCAAGGAGTGGGCGATGTCATACAGTAGACATAAGTTTAGTAGGAGTCGGAGCATGGTGCGGGGGTGCCTGGGCAACGGCTGCCCTGGCGGAGATCTTCCTCAAGCCCGGAACGGAAGTCCGGCTCGAGTACGACGCGGTGACGACGGATCGCTACGGTCGCACCTTGGCAGCGCCTATCGTCCGCGGCACGGATGGCACGGACTACAACATCTCTATCGTCATGGTCTACGTCGGGTTGGCGAAGGCGGCGTACTACGGCGACAACGCGAGGTACCTGGACTGGGCGAAGAACTCGGAGACGTGGGCGCGCAACGCCGGCTGGAATATGTGGAAGCCGGGCGGGCCGTTCAATGGAGCCACAGACTGTGGTGACGGTCAGGGCATCGCGCCGCCTCCGCGCGAGTCCGTGCCCGTCCCCGCAGCTGGCGAAGCGGGCGGGAACTGCGACGCCGCCTATCCGGACGTCTGCATCGCGTCAGCGCCTCCGGATCTGGACTGTCCCGAAATCATCTATCACCGGTTTCGTGTACTGGCCCCCGACCCGCACGGGTTCGACCGGGATAAGGACGGTGTTGGGTGTGAGGCCTAACCGGTTGCCGAGAAATTGTCGTACTCGCACGCGACGGATATACGTTGCGTGGAGTCTCCTGCGGCGACTCTTCGAGCGCGGTACAACGTCCGTCCGGCTTTGCCGGACTCACAGCCGGGGGCGGCTGTGCCACATGCTTCGCGTCGCCTCGACCAGTGGCAACTCGAGACCGACCACACATGCCGACGGGCTACTTCGCTCGATCTCCGAGGGCAACGCTGACGATTCAGGAATCCCGTACGAGCTTTGCGGCGAGGGCCGGCGATAACCTGTGGGCGGCGAAGAGCAGTCGCGTTTTTCCAATGCGGATTTCAAGTCGTTCTCGCTTCAGCCCCTCGACGATCGCGTGGGCGACGGCGTCGGGCGAGAGTTTGCCGGTACCGCGCCCGGCTGTCATCGACGTATCGACGAGCGGAGGAAGAGCCTCGACCACTCGCACGGACGTACCGGCCAGCTGGTAGCGAAGGGCCTGAGTGAACGACCGAAGACCAGCCTTGGTCGCGCAATAGACAGGGGAGCTCCGCTTCGGCACGAGCGCCAGCCCGGACGTCACGTTCACGATCGCGGCAGTCGGCCGAAGCAGCAGGTGGGGAAGGAATCCCTCGATAAGGCGGATCGGCGCGACGAAGTTGATCTGGATCTCGTCCTCGACGGGGCGCTCGGCGCTTTCCTGGGTGAAGTCCATGAGCGTCTGCGTGCCGGCGTTGTTGATAAGGATATCCACCGCGCCAAGGCGAGAGATGCTCTCCCGCACCAGCAGTTGGCGATCCGGCGCGGTGCGCAGATCAGCTTGAAGTACCTGGGCAGTGGCGAGTTGTTCCCGAGCGGCCTGAAGCCGTTCCGGGTCGCGCCCACAGAGCAGCACACGCGACCCTGCCGCGAGGAACGTCGTCGCCAAAGCGAGTCCGATGCCCGCGCTCCCGCCGGTGATGACAACGTTCTTGCCGGTCAGATCCACGGAATCCTTCTTTCTTGCCGTGTTGCTCCGGTCGCGATCGCTTCACGGAATCCTGATGGTGGAACCTCGTAGCATCGCCGGAAACAGCGCGCGAAATGGGCGTGGTCGGCGAACCCACAGGCGAACGCTATCTCGGCAAGCCCAAGTTCGCCGCAGCTGAGCAGCGCGGCAGCAGCTCGCAGCCGGGCTTCGGTCACCGTGGCGCGGAAGCTTGTACCCTCCGTCGCTAGCCGGCGCTGAAGTCCTCGGACGGAGAGACCCATCCGGTCGGCGGCGCGAGCCACGCTCCATCCGGCGGCGGGGTGGCCGCCGACCAACGACGCGAGTTCCGCCCCGTAGCCGAGGGAAGGTCGCGACGGCTCCGCTGAGGGTGAGAACCATGCGATGGGCGCAGGAGTGCGGAAACGATAGGTCCAAACGGAGGCGTCCGCGCCGCTCCACGCTTCGTCGCGCTCTGGCCTGTCTCTCGCGAATACCAACTCACTCGGCTGGCCCAGACTCACTACGAGCTCGTTGCACCCGTATGCAGACAGTAGCCCCGCGAACATACCGCAGGCGAAGACACTTTCCGCGCGTGTGGGCGGCTGGCCTTGTTCCGCAATGTGGCGCAACACGATGTGCTCCTGCCCCACGTCTAGTATTTGGGTCCGGTGCCGGACGTGGCCGAAGCGCTCGACACGCTGCCAGCGCTTTGCCACGCCGACAGGGTCGGCGGCGGCGAGAATGGCGTCGATGACTGGATGGGGCCGGACAGCGGCGATCGTCTTCCCGAGTTGGAGGATCCCGGCCCAACCGCGGCCTGTTTGCACCCGTAGGAGCACGTCGTTCTTCGACTCTTCTGCCGCGCGGGGTGGCTCTCCCGCGGCGGCGAGGCCCTCGTCCAGTATGCGAAGGAGGGACGGACTTATGACCTCCATATCGCGAATGTACCACCCCATGCGCCGCGCCCGCTTGAACGAACGCGACAGGCGGGGCTTCGGATGCCAATCCTTTGCACGCGACGACCGCCTGGCGAGGCCGCGGGAGTTCGCGCTCCTACGAGCGACGGGCTTCGACGTAGGCGAGAGGGATGGTGAGGCGGAGTTCTCCGGCCGCTGTCGCTTGCTCGTTCAACCGCTTCTCCAGCGCCTCGAATGTTCGTGTCAGCTCCTCGTCGGGGACGACCGACTTCCAGGCGGAGAGGAAGCCTATTTTGATGAGGTGGTGATTGAGGAGGGCGGTGCCGCTGGCAAAGCGCATGGGTAGGGTGCGCTGTTCGGTGCGGATGATCGTGAGACCGGCATTCTCGAAGAGGGCGTGGACGCTGGCGATGGTGGTGCGGTGCTCAACGTGGCGCTGGAGGGCTTTCGCGGCGTCGGTCAGGCCGAGCCGGGTGAGAGTGGCGGCGAAGGCTTCGTAGAACTCCTGCATGTGGCCCTGGAGGTTGGTGGTGATGGCAATGCGGCCGCCGGGCTTGAGGACGCGCGCGCACTCGGCGATGGCGGCCGGGGCGTCGTCGAAGTTGTTGAGGCCGAGGTTGGAGACCACGAGGTCGAAGCGGGCGTCCGCGAGGGGCATGGCGACGGCATCGGCGAGGACGATGTGGGCGTTGGCGGACTGCCACACCTGCTGCTTGAGGCGGGCGCGGGTGAGGGCGGGGCGCCAGGGGTCGATGCCGACGACGGTGCTGGTGGGGCCGAGGCGTTGGGCCAGTTCGAGGAGGGGGAAGCCGGTGCCGAAGCCGACGTCGAGGACGGTCGCGTTGGGCTGGAGCGGGAGGTGTTCGAGGAGGAGGAGGCCGGCCATCGCGGACCACAGGGGGAGTTCGTCGTAGGCGGCGATGGCGTCGGGGTTCCAGTCGGGGGTGAAGGTTAGGTAGTTGGTCATGCTGGGCCTCGTGGCGGGACTTTGCGGGATGTTGTGTGCCTCGACGACAGTGATGTGGGTACGGGACAAGATCCTTCGCTGCGCTCAGGATGACATGCCCGGGGGATCTGCGTCGCTGTTGCAAGGGCGACGGTCGCGCTCGGCGATTCGGCGCAGCTAAAGCTACGCGGCTACTGGTGGCAGTAGCGGCTTCGACGCGATCATCTTTGCCATTCGTCTCTTAGTACCGACATGACGACGATGTCGTGATAGGCGGCTTCGGTGTAGAGGGCTTCGCGGCGGCGGCCTTCTTCGACGAAGCCGGCCTTGCGGTAGGCGGCCTGGCCGCGCTCGTTGAAGTCGTACACGCCCAGCTCGACGCGGTTCATATTCATCTCGTCGAAGGCGAAACGGATGAGGGTGCGGAGGGCGTCGGTGCCGTAGCCCTGCGACCAGTAGGTCTTCTCGCCGATCATGATGCCAAGCTCGCACTTCTGTTCCTCGGGCACGGCTTTAGCGAGGTTAATGTTGCCGATGTGGTGCCCCTCTTTGGTTTCGATAGCGAAGAAGGGGCGGTCGTAAGCCTGCGGCTTGGAGACGAGGTCGCGTAGCCAGCCTTCCTCGGCGAGACGCGACATTTCGTAACGCAAGATGAGGTAGCGGGTGACCTCGCGGTCGTTGATCCAACGGGTGTTGCGGTCGAGGTCATCCATTTCAGGAGCGCGGAGGTTGACGAGGGCGCCTTCTAGCATGGTGAGCCTCCCCGAGGGTGACAGAGGAAAGCGCGAATGAGGCGGCCACGGGACGCAGCTTCGGTGGCGGATGAGGACAGGTCTTTAGACCTGTCCGTACGGCTGCGAACTCCTTCAAGCATCAACGGCCTCCTTACGTGGATGTAGTCGCTCGAACTCATCTCGGAGGACGCCCATGGCGAGTTCGTCGAGCCACTGGCTGTTGCGGTAGCGGCTCTGGCGGCGGCGGACCTCTTCGAGGAAACCGCATTTGCGGTAGCAGGCGATGCCGCGGGCGTTGTTGGCGAACACGTGCAGTTCAACCCGGTGGAGGTTCATCTCGTCGAAGGCGAAGCGCAGCAGGGCGGTGATGGCGTCGGTGCCGTAGCCCTGCGACCAGCAGTCCTTCTCGCCGATCATGATGCCGAGCCAGGCGTCGCGGTTTTCGGGCGAAGGCCCGTGCAGGCCGATCGTGCCGATCGTCCGGCCGTCCTTGGTCTCGATGGCGAAGCTCTGGTCGCCGAACTCCGGGGGCTTGGGCGTGCGCTCGCGGAGCCAGGCTTCCTCGGCGGCGAGGGACCAGAGGTAGCGGCCGCCCATGAACTGCTGAACCTCGGGGTCGTTGAGCCAGCCGACGGTGCGCTCGGCGTCGCCGGGTTCGCGGGGTCGGAGGGTGACCTTGGCGCCTTCGATCATGATGTTCCTTCCTTGGAGTTGTCCACAGAGGCCACAGAGGGGTTGGCTCGGATCTGGTTGCTGGTTCGTGCACTACCGCCTTGGACGTTGCTTCCTCGCTGGAACGAGAAAGCCCACCGTTTGGGTGGGCCTGCCGACTGGTCTGCGCTTGCTATGTTCAAGCGGGAGACGGTCTGGCAGGCCTCGATCCGTCGGTGTGAATCACCCCCGCGCAGGCGCGATCAAACGATGGCATATTGCCGAGAGATTCGCGTGCGCCGGCGGTCGTGAATTGCTTCATGGTTGGCTCCAGAGATGGGAGGGTAGCGGCTGGCGTGGGATTTTGCAACTGGCCGGGCCGGGTGGGCTGGGGAGAAGATCGCGAAAATTTGTCCGATTCGGCGGTAGATCACTTGAAGATCGCGCGGCGTTGGGTTACTACCTTACACAGTACAAAGCACACAGACCGCACAGGCACACATCAGAGGGCACGAAAGGAGTTCAGCCAATGACGTATGAGCGAATGAGGACGGACGACGACGATCCGATGTCCGGGCCGATGGACGACGGACCGTCGATGCCAACGCCGCAATTGCCGATGAGCATGCCGGGCCTACCGACGCCTGCGCCGGCCCCGGTCGCGACGAAGGCGGCGCCAAAGAAGGCCGCACCGAAGAAGGCGGCCAAGAAGGCCGCCAAGAAGGCCGCGCCAAAGAAGGCGGCCAAGAAGGCGTCGCCAAAGAAGGCGGCGAAGAAGGCCGCCAAGAAGGCTGCGCCGAAGAAGGCCGCGAAGAAGGCTGCGCCGAAGAAGAAGGCGGCCAAGAAGTCGGCGAAGAAGGCCGCGCCAAAGAAGAAGGCTGCCAAGAAGTCGGCGAAGAAGGCCGCGCCGAAGAAGAAGGCGGCCAAGAAGTCGGCGAAGAAGGCGGCACCGAAGAAGAAGGCGGCCAAGAAGTCGGCAAAGAAAGCCGCGAAAAAGAAGTAGGTCAGCAGAACCAATAGGACGGACGAGGAGAGGTGGTCATGACGGCCACCTCTCTTGCTTGCCGATTCGGCAAGCGATGCGTGCTTGCCGGGGTACCGGGGTATGGCGTACCATCGCGCAACGCCCGTAACGGGGAGTAGCGAGAGGATGCGCCATGTTTAGATTCTTTACCGGGTCGATCTTGGGGATCCTGAGCGGGATCTTTCTTGGAGTGGTGCTGATCGCGGTGATCTTCGGGGCGACGACGGCGGCCCTGATGGCGACGGGCGGGCCAGCCGGATGTGAGCCGGGTGGGGGCCCGGTGACCGTCAACCAGGCGAACAGCGATGCCTTCAAGCAGAAGTGGGAGGCGTTCGATCAGACGATCGAGAACGGTGGGACGGCGACGGTGTCGTTCAGCGAGAGCGAGATCGCCTCGCGTGCGGAATCCTGGGCCAACGAGCAGGATACGCCGTTTGAGGACATCCGCGCCTGCATCCACGACGGCAGCGGAGAAGCGACGGCGCGGCTCAAGGTGTTGGGCTTCGATGTGAAACTGCGGATCAAGGGGACGCTGGATCTGAGCGGCGACAAGCCCAGGGCGAAGATCGATGACATCAGCATCGGCAACGTCCCGGGTTTCATGATCAGGCCGGCAGAGGAGATCATCGACCGGGCGCTGGACGAAGCGCTGAACGACCTGGAGATCGAGCATGGGTACACGCTGACCTTAAAGAATGGGGAGGCGACGGTGGATGGGAAGCCGGTGGCGGCTACGCCGTAGCTCGGGCTGTCCGCAGATGACGCAGATGGAACAGATGAGGTTGCAATCGACCAAGGATTACGGAATGCGAAGTGATCCTAGGACGGTTCGACGCTGTACCGACAAGTCTTAGCCGACAGCCCAGTGGTGGTAGTACCACTAGATTCTTCGCCAGGGGCTCAGAATGACTTGGGTCGACTGCACTTCTAGGAATGAACGCCGAGGTTGGGCTCGCGGGCGGTTATACCATCCGCTTCCAGGGCGGCGATCTCTTCATCCGACAGGCCGAGGAGGTCGCTGAGGACCCACTGGTTGTGCTCGCCGAAGCGGGGGGCGGGGAGGCGGACGTGGGCGGGGGTCCTCGACATGCGCCAGACGGGGCCCTCCATATCCCAGGTGCCGGCGGTGGGGTGGGAGACGCTCTCCCAGAAGCCGCGGGCGCGCAGGTGCTTGTCTTGCATCAGGTTCTGGATCTTGAGGACGGGGGCGGCGGAGACGCCTGCAGCCTGTAGTTCTTCGGCGGCTGCGTTCTGCGTCCGAGTGGCGGTCCAGGCGGCGATGATGGGGTCGAGGTCGTCCTGGTGGTGGCGGCGGGAGACGACGTCGGCGAAGCGGGGATCGCGGATGAGGTCGTGCCGGCCGATGACGCCGCATAGGGCCGCAAGTTCGGCGTCAGAGCCGATGCTGATTGCCACCCACTCGTCATCACCCGTGGACGGATAGACGCCTTGCACGCGGGTGCGGTGGCGGTTGCCTATGCGTTGTGCCTCCGACCATGCGTCGATGTCGGCGGCGGGATTGTCGTGGAGTTGCATCTGCCAGGCGAGGAGGTGCTCGCCGATGTTGCCGATCATCGCCTCCCACTGCGCGACCTCGACGTGCTGACCGTCGCCGGTTTCGCGGCGATGGAGGAGGGCGGCGAGCGCGGCAGCGGCGGCGATCGCGCCGGCGTTGGGGTCTCCGTAGGCTATGGGCGACTTGTGCGGGCCCATGCCGGGATAGCCCGTCAGCGAGGCGAGCCCGGCGAGCTGCTCGACGTTGGTGCCGTAGGCGACGTTGCCCTTCTCCGGGCCGCTCTTTCCGTGCGAGGGCATCGAGACGAGGATGATGTCCGCCTTCGCTGCCCGCAGGTCGGCGTAGTCCAGCCGTAGCTTGCCGATGACGTCGGCGCGGTAGTTCTCGAAGACAAGGTCGCTCTTGGTGACGAGCTGGAGGGCGAGTTCGCGGCCACGTTCGCTCTGCAGGTCGAGGGTGATGCCGTACTTGTTGCGGTTGTTGTGGTTGAAGTAAGCGGCCTTGTCCCACCATCCGGGCGGACTGCCGGTGAGGAAATGCAGCGACCGCAGCATGTCCCACGATCGCGCCGACTCGACCTTGATGACCTCGGCGCCCATATCGGCGAGGAGGCGGGTGGCGGAGGGGCCGGCCCAGACCATCGTAAGATCGAGGACGCGGATGCCGGATAAGGGGAGGTTCTGGTGATTGGATATTGGAGAATGGTGGTTGGTCATACCACACCTGCGGCTGACAGCGTTGTGACGTCTTGGGGCGTTAGTTTGAGGAGATCCGTGTAGATGTCGGCGTTGTGTTCGCCGAGGAGGGGGGCGCGACGGGGTTCGGGCGGAGTGGTGGGCATGCGGGCGGGTGGGCCGGGATAGTGCATGGTTTCTGCCGCCGGGTGATCGATCTCGCGGAAGAATCCGCGCTCTTCGAGATGCGGAGAGGCGAGGAGGTCGGCCATGGTGTTGACGGGGGAGATGGGGGCGCGAAAACGGCCGCCGCGCTCGTAGGCTTCGGCTTTCGTGACGCCGGCGGTCCAGATGTACATCTGGGTCATGAGTTCGTCGTCGTTGCGGAGGCGGGCACGGTTGTCCTTGAAGCGCTCGTCGTCGGCCATCCAGTGCATGTCGAGAGCGTCGAGAAGTTGGGGCCAGTTCTTCGGCATCGCGTGGATGCCGACGTGGCCGTCGAGGACGGGGTAGATGCCGACGACGGCGGTGGACATGTTGCCCCGCCGGGTGAGCAGCGTCTCCGCCTTGCGGTAGGCGAAGTCGGGCAGGTAGATCTCGAGGATTGCCGCCATGACCTCCTGTCCGGCGACCTCAGCCTGCTGCCCGACGCCGGCCTGGTCGCCGTGGCGACTGGCGCGCGCATCCCACACGGCGGCGAGCGTCGCGCCGAAGGCCCAGGTGCCGGCCTGGTACAGAGCCTGATAACCGCCGTTCTGGATCGGCTCGCGGTCGGCGTCGCCGGTGAGGTAGTGCTGGCCGCCCGTGGCATAGGAGGTGAGGTTTGTGGCCGACCACTCGGCGTACGGGCCGCTCAGGCCGAAGGCGGTGACGGAGGTGGTGACGATCTGTGGGCCAGCGGCGGCGACGAAATCATCGTGCGTGAGACGCAGCCGCGCGAGTTCTGATCGCCGCTGATCGAGGACGACGGCGTCGCAGTGCGCGGCCAGCCGCATCACGAGATCGCGGCCGCTCGGGGTCTCGATGTCGAGGGTGATGCTGCGCTTGGAAGTGTTCAGCCAGAGGAAGAGCGCGCTCTTCTCGCGATGCGGGATGCCGCCAGGGAAGGGCCCGTGCCCCCGTGACTCATCGCCCGCGCCCGGACGCTCGACCTTGATGACGTCGGCGCCGTAGTCGGCGAGCAGCTTCGTGCACCAGGGCCCTGAGACGCCGGAGGTGAGATCGAGGATTCGGAGAGAGGAGAGTGGTGCGGTCACGAACGAATCGGTAACGGCGTATTGACGTGCCGCATATCGCGGATATTCGTGAACACGGAATGTCCAGCCGCCTGGGCCAGCGCGATCTGCTGGCGGTCATGGCTAACAAGGGGGATGCCATGCTCCATCGCGCTGGCAATAATCCAAACATCAGCGTCCCCGGCTCCACTCCCCAGGCTACGCCGAGGACGTAGTGCCTTGCGAACACCAATGACGCGGGCGTACCAGGCGCTGGTTGCTTGGGAATGAGGAAGCAAGACGATGCCGTGGCGGAGTGCGCTCAGCCGTTGATCTCGAGAAGGCGCATAACCTGCGCTCAGGAGCTCTGCATCCGCCTGAAACGACATGGCTGCCTTCCGCCCGACGAGAATCCGCTCGTAGGCCAGCGTGTGGTCGCTTTGTTTCGTCAAGTGGCCGATGGTGGATGTATCAAGGGCTAGGTAGTCGAGCTGCATAAATCCCGCGCGCTCAGGACTTTGACGGCCGGCGGATGGCCTTCAGGTGGCGCTGGAACTCTCGCAACTCGTCCTTGGTGCGCCAGACTGCGCTGGCCAGGGCAACGTAGTCGGGTGGCGGCCCGTCCAGCCCCTGATCGCGCGCGAGTTGCTCGATCGCTTTCGGTGGCCGATATATGTCGTCTCGCGGAGTCGTAGGGCGGTGCTTCGTGACCATCGATCTCTCCCACAGGCATACTACCGAAAAGGCCAGGCTCGGGCCGTTTGTCACCGCTAAGAGCCAAACCGCGCGCCCACATCCTGCGCCGCGCGGAGTCCCGACGTGAGCGCGGCCTCCGTGTACGGCCCGACGAGATAGTCGCCGGCGAAGAAGAGGCGGTCGCTGCGGTCGGTGCGTTGTTTGAAGTCGGCGAGGGAGCGGATGTAGCCGTGATAGAACTGCGGCACCAGTTCGGGCCAGCGGTGGACGGCGTGACGTTCTGCTTTGTCGAGGCCACGGAGGGGGAGCTTACGCAGTTCGCCGTGAGCCGCTGCGATGATCTCGTCGTCGGACTTGTGCATCAGTTCGGCGGCGTAGGCTTCGCTTAGGGCGCAGTTGAACATCGTCTTGCCTTCGGGGACGGCGCCTTCCTTCGGGTTCTCCATCGCCATGCCGTAGAGCTTCACCCCTTCCTTGCGGCCGATGCCGAGGCCGTAGATGCCGGGGTCGGCCTCCATGTCCGAGGTCATGACGAAGACGATGATGCTGGTGGCGTAGCGCACGCCTTCGAAGAAGCGGCGCTCGGCGTCCGGCAGCGTGTCGCAGAGGCGGGCGACGTGGTTGCCCGGCGTGGCGACGACGACGGCGTCGGCGGAGAGCGTCTCGCCGTTGATGAGCGTGACCGATGCGCCATCGGCCGTCTGGGTGATGCGCGAGACTTCGGCGGCGGTGCGGACTCTGAGTTTGCCGGCGAGGGTCTGGGTGAGGAGGCCGTTTCCGCCGTGGAAGGCGCTGAGACGGAAGCCGCCGAACATGTAGTCGATCGTGGCGAGCACGAAGGCCCGAGACAGGTTCTCCGGCAACACGGTGAACGTGGAGGCGAACGGCGGCTCGATGATGTAGTCGAGCACCTCGCGGCCGAAACGGCTGAGAGCCCAGTCGTAGGCGGAGGCATCGTCGAGGGGGGCGGCCTTCTCGATGGCGTAGAAGTCGAGCAGTCGCTTGTTGCGTCGCAGCTCGAGCACGATGCGGGGGAGGCGGAGCTTGCTCGACCAGGAGAGGTCGCGGGCGCGCATGATGGCCTTGTAGCCAGCGTAGTTGCCGCTGACGAACTTGCCGTCGCGCAGGGTAGCGCCGCGGCCGGTCTTCAGGCGGCGCACCTGAGGTTTCAGGCCCAGCTCATCGACGAGGGTCTTCATGTTGCGGTAGCTGCTGGCGATGAACTGCGCGCCGCGGTCGACAACAAAGTCGCCGTGGCGCTCGCTGCGCATGCGGCCGCCGGCGGTGTCCTCGCGCTCGAGCACTTCGACGTCGAAGCCGTCTTTCTGGAGGGTGTAGGCGGCGGTGAGGCCGGCGATGCCGCCGCCGACGACGATGATCTTCATGCCGGGGAGTTTACAGTTGGCGGTTCACAGTTCACAGGGGCAGCCGTGCCTGGTGGAGACAGCGCCGCCGCTACGGATCGATCGGAACTATGCGGGTCAGGGTGGGCTGGAACAGTGACTTACCGGATGCATCCGGATACCAAATCCAGGAGCGCGCCTGGGTCGCGCCGTCTTGGCCCCAGAGGGTGTAGTCGATGGTCGTCCTGGCTCCCGGAGCCAGCGTTAGGTCGGGATACTTCGTCAGCAGATCGACAGTCGAAATCGAGCGCACCTTGCCCGTATCGTCGTACATGCCGGCGCAGATTGCCGGCACGACCGTATGTGAACTGTTGTTGCGGACCGTCAGGCTGACGGACACCTTGCCGGCCTCGGCGGCGAACTCGGCGGAATAGCTGACAATCTCCAGATTTAGCGGCGGCGGCGGTTGGGCCGAGGCCGTGCCGGAGATGGGACGGACATCGAATGACGCATGCGGCGGTAGATGCGGCTGATCGAATCGCACGCCGAATCCGAGGTGGCTCTGCGGTGAGAGGTCGCCAGGGCAGGTGTATGAAACATTCTGTGCGGCGATAACGCCTCCCGCGGCGTCGTAGAGCGTTGCCCGAAGGACGATGTCCGTTCCGTACACGTCGGTATCGTTGTACATCTCACCGAGGATGTAGGTGTAGCCGTCGCTGTCTGTGCGGACGACGGCGTTCTCGACGCAGCGGGCTCCCATCGACAGCACCGCAGCGGTAAGGAGCAGAAGGACAAAGGCTGGCCGACCTGGAACTCGCATCGTGGGCCTCCTCGCTCGTGTCGACGACTGTACCAGTTGCAGCCCGCCGTTATGCGGGCGGGCCGAGGAAGCCTTCGACCATGCGGTCGTAGGCGAGTCCCCAGGGTGGACGCAGAAAGCCCAGCGCGCGCACATCCTCGAACCAGTTGCCGAGAGGGGAGCGGCGGTGGAAGGTGCCGCCGCCGATCACTTTGCAGATGCGGCCCATCGCGGTCTCGGCGAGTTCGGCGATCGCGGTCTTGCCTTGCAGCACGCCCAGGGGAGTCTGGCCTGCGGGGCCTGTCTCGACGGCGCGCACCATGCCCTCGTACGCCTGCTGGATGAGCCAATGTTCCATCTCGGCGCGTGCCCACTCGAGGCGTTCGTACGGCCGCATCGACGCTTCCTTGCCGCGAAGCGACTCGCGCGCGTTCTCGAACGCGGCGTCGCAGATGCCGACGATCACGGCGGCGAAGAGGCAGCCGACGAAGCCAAACGATGCCCCGAGCACGGACTGCAGGCCGCCACGCCAGGCGCATCGCACGACGGGCACACCATCGAACTGGAACGCGTGGCTCTGCGTGGCCGCCATGCCGTGCCCGTCCCACTCGGCGATGAGCTTCATGCCGTCGGACCCGTCCCAGTTGCGGCGGGCGTCGAAATAGAAGAGCTCGGGCCCCGTTTCGCCCTCGGGCAAGGCGGTCGTGATCATGAAGCTCGAGATGCCGGAGCCGCTGCCGAAGTGCTTTTGGCCCGAAAGCAGATATCCGCCCGATCCATCGGATTTCGCGAGCGTCTTCGTCTTCGCGATGTCACCGCCGCTGCCCGGCTCCGAGGTGATGGTGCCCCACCAGTGGCCATCGAGGGCGGCGCCGAAGACATCGGCGCGCTGGCGATCCCACGCGTCCTGATCGCCGCCGACCGCATGCGGCGAGGCGAGCCAGAAGGCGAGCACGGCCGGATGCATGGATGCAACGAGCGCCAGCGACGAATCGCCGCCCGCGAGCGTCCGCAGCAGCTCGCAGATCGGTCGCGTCGACTTCGCCGCGCTCTCCCAGAGACCGCCCTGTTCGGCCGGTACGCCGGTCAGGAGGAAGCCGGCCTCTGCGAGTTGATCGAAGTCAGCACGATCGAGCTTGCGCCTCTGCTGCCGTTCGCTTCGCTGCGTGGCGAACGCTGCCGCGATCTCACGCACGTTCGTGCGCACTGCTTCTGAATCTGGCCGCATCAAAGCCTCCCTGCTCATGGAGCGTCTTGTGTCCCTACCGCATACACCCGCACCGGTTCCCCGACGCCCTTCATCTCTCGCAGCGCAGCGGAGATCCGTGAAGTGAAGCGGAGCGGACAGCGAGCGTCGGTCTTCATCCAGATCATGCTTGCCCCCGCACCGCATACACCCACACCGGCTCCCCCACACCCTTCATCTCTCGCAGCGCAGCGGAGATCCGTGAAGTGAAGCGGAGCGGACAGCGAGCGCCGGCCTTCATCCAGGTCATGCTTGCCCCCGCACCGCATACACCCGCACCGGTTCGCCGACGCCCTTCATCTCCTGCTCCCCGCGATCCTCGAACTCCACCCCCGCCGACGAGCGCGCCATCCCCCGCACCACGTCCGACACCAAAATCTCCCCCGGTGCCGAAAGCCCGCAGATCCGCGAAGCGATGTTCACCGCCCCGCCGAACACATTGCCTTCTTCGCGGATCACATCCCCCGCATGTATCCCGATGTGCAGCCCCAGCTCAGACGCCGCGCTGAGTGCGAGGCAGCGGCGCGCCCCTCGATCGCCTGCGCCGCCGAACCAAACGTCGCCAGCACCCCATCCCCCAGCGTCTTCGCCTCCACCGTCACACCACCGCATTCCCGGATCGCCGCCCGCAGCCCCGCATCCAGCGCCCGCGATATCTCCCGGAACCGCGCGTCACCCAGTTGTTCGGTCAGCTCGGTAGACGACACGATGTCCGTAAACAAAATGACGGCTGAGCCGGTCGCGTGTTGCTCCGGCGTGGGGACGCGACCCTGCGTCGACGGGCGGCTCGCGTCCGTGGGCCCATCGCGGAAGAACTCCTCAATGGCCGAGTTGCGCGAAGTCAGAACAGCGGTGTATGTGTTGGCGCTCTCGCCCCCCACTTCAAGGAAGCGCGCGCCGGGGATCGCCGCTGCGTACGCGCGAGCGACCTTACTGTTGCGGCTGCCTGACACAATCAAGGTCGGGCAGGAGACGTTTGGCAGATAGGGCGTTGCGTCCCACTCTCGCCACGCAGCCATGAATCTGAGATAGTCCGCGTGGTCGATGCTCTCGCGGATGAAGCGGGCGAAGGGGAGATCGGGGTGCGCCTCCCAACCCTGCAGGAACTGCGCGTGCGTCTCCGTGAACACCTTCCAGTTTGTGGCGGCGAGTGAGCGGACTGCGGCCTGGTCCTTGTCGGTGAGGAGGTCGGCCAGCCGCAGACGTGCCGCGCCCAGTAGCACGAGACGTCGAATCCGGCAAGGTTGGCGGGCAGCCAGCGCCGCCGCGGTGTGTGCGAAGTTGATGCCGAGGAGATCGAACTCGTCGAGGTGCAGGCTGTCGGCGACGGCGATGACGTCGCCTGCCCAGTCCTCCATCTCCTGGCGTTCGACGCCGCGCTGCGACATACCGTAATTGCGCGGATCCCAGCGGACGAGCATGCGATCCCCGGCGACGCGCTCGTAAAACGCAGCGATGGCAGGGATGCGCGGCTCAAGTCCAACGTGCGAGAACGTGAGGGGTGACGAGACGAAGAGCGGCCTGCCCTCGCCCAACGTCCAGTAGGCGATGCTCACTCCGTCCAGGGTCTTTGTGTACTGGATCTGCGGTTCGCTGGTCATTCCCTGCCCACCACCGCATACACCCGCACCGGCTCCCCAACGCCCTTCATCTCCTGCTCCCCGCGATCCTCGAACTCGACGCCCGCCGACGAGCGTGCCATCCCCCGCACGACGTCCGACACCAAGATCTCCCCCGGCGCCGAGAGCCCGCAGATGCGCGAAGCGATATTCACCGCCCCGCCAAAGACATTGCCCTCTTCGCGGATCACGTCGCCCGCGTGCAGCCCGATGTGCAGCCCCAACTCCGATGCCGCCGACAGTGCCAAACACCGGCGCGCGCCATCGATCGCCTGCGCTGCCGACGGGAACGTCGCCAGCACCCCATCGCCGAGCAGCTTGCCGTCGATGGCGGCACCACCGGCTTCGCGGATCGCGGCGCGGAGTGCGGTGTCGAGGGCGCGGGAAGCGTCGCGGAACGCGCTGTCGCCCATGCGCTCCGTGAGTTCGGTCGATGAGACGACGTCGGTGAAGAGAATGACGGCGGTGCCGCCAGGCGCCGCCGTGGAGGAAGGCGACGCGACGGATCGTGGTTCGTCACCTTCCTTCAAGAACTGTTCGATGACTCTGGCGGTTTCGCCATACCCTTCGAATCCACGGCTCGCTATTACTACTCGAGCATCGGTGATGCGCGACCCCAGCTGACGCAACATATCGCCGCTTGGCACCGGCATGTCATCGCGGCCGATGACCAGTGTGCGTGCCGCGATCTTCTCGACGAAGGCGGTCGCGTTGTACGTGGGCGTCGCGGCCGCGAATCCGCGTGCCTGTTCGGGAGTGGCGTTTCTCGCGATCGCCTCCGCCATACTGGCAGCCGAGGGATCCCAGCCAACCACCGTCAGTGCCATAAGCGACAGGTATGACTCCCAGTCCTCCCGCAGGACAGCCCCGAGAGCGCGCATACGCGGGATGCGACCCATCTCCGCCGCGCGGGCGTACGTTTCCCGCAGCACGAGGCTGGTCACGCGATCCGGGTGCTCCGCCGCGTATTTCATGATGATCGGACCCGTCATCCCCATGCCGTGCAGCGCAAACCGCGTCCAGCCGAGCCGATCGATCACCGCATCAAGATCGCGTGCAAGGGCCTCCATCGAGAAGTCGCTGATGTTGCGGTCAGAAAGACCGCAGCCCCGAAAGTCAAAGGTCGCCACGGCTCGGGCAGCCGAGAACGCGTTCATCGGAAGGCCTCCCGGATGCGCCTCGCGAACGTGAGAAAACGGCGCCGCCGGACCGAGGATGAGCGGAGTGCCCGGGCCGTCCCCTTCGACTGCGTAGGCGATGCTGACGCCGTCCGAGGTCGTGCAGTAGCGGATTTGTGGTTCCATGGCGAGAGTATTCCAGATTCGCGAAGCTCACGGTGGCGAGGAGGCGTAGGACTCGGCCAGCCAGCGCTGGACATCGGCGTCGACATCGGATGCCGCTCGCAGCGTAATGCCGTGCGCGATGTTGCTGGTTGAGTTCGATTTCGAGTAGGCCAGGCGGGGATGATCGAGGCGGCGGGGGAGCATGATCAGGAGTCGCATGCCCGCCCGGCGGAGCCGGAGGGAGGCGAAGGTGCGCCCGTGCTTGAGGAACAGCCCGACACGTACCGGCTCGACCTTCACATCACCGACTTGTGGGAGGAGGGCGAGTATGGCTTCGCAGATCTCGCGCTGGAGGGGTGTGAGCAGTGCGAGGCGATCTTCGAGCGAGGTGACGGGATCGCAGGTGTGGGATTGTCCCGTGCGGCGGAACTCGCGGCCGCAGGCGGGGCAGGTCCAGGGTTGTCGTTGTCCGGATCGCGTGGTCATCGAAGTTTGATAGTGGGGTGGCGGCCGAGTGCCGGCCGCCACTCCTGCCTTACTTACAGGTGAATGTGCCGCTTATGGTCTCCGGCTTTGAACCCGGCGTGACCGGGGAATCGATCGTGCCGGTGAACTCGCCCCCGCTGAGGTCCGGCTTCACAGTGACGGTGATCTCGTCGGTAGTGCCAATCGAAGCATACGGCTTGGCGTCAACGACGAGATTGAAGACTGCGTCTGTGATCGCTTCGCCGGAGTCGGCAGGCGTTTGGCCACCTTCGATGATCCCGATCCCGAGTTCGAACATTTCCAGGGAAACGGAGAGGCCCTTCCCGCCGCTGACGCTAATTTCTGTGCACCCGCCGCCGCCCGTGAACTCGATGGTCTTGCCCGCGAGCGTGACGCTCGCGCTTGCGTCGCCGCCGCCCGCGGTCGGAACGGACGCGGTGGGTTCGTCGTCACCGCCCACTTGGGTGGGTTTAACATCGGTCGCTGGCTTTGTGGCGACCGGATCGCCGCTGCTGCCCCCATCATCCTTTTCGTCACCGCCGCCGCACGCCGACCAGGCGAACAGGGTCAGCAGTAGCGCACCGATCAAGATCGGCCATCGAAAACCCGTCAACATGTGTCTCACCTCAGGGCTGGCGGGGCCTGACGATATGCGGAGTGTAGTCGAAAGAGACGCGCGGCGAACCCTCGCTATGCGGTTAGCCTTTCAGGGGTCGGTTGGTGGTCGTTGCGACACCAAACTCGGGGCCGCAGGCGGGGCAGGCCCAGGGCGTGGGCGAAGTTCGCGGTCGCTCGTGGCATGGTGCAGGGTCGCAGAACGGGCGTGGAGCGGGTGGATCTCGTCGAGGAGACATCAACACTGTCGCATCCAACATTGAGGTGGGCGGAAAAGGTCCTTCGCCGCGACTCAGAGCTTGTGAAGAAAGAAATCGCCTGAAGTCCGTCCTTTGCCAACACCACTTCGCCCAAGCTCCCCCTCTCCACCAACGTGGAGAGGCCGAAGGTCTGGCGACAGCCACGACAGAAGATCTGGCGCCAGCCACGAGCCGAAGGTCTGGCGACAGCCACGAGGTCGGGGGGTGAGGTATTCGTGCGGCCCGATGTCCGGTCGTGCGAGGTGTCAGTCACATATGCACCGGCTCCGCGTATTGACGAACTGGCATTCCAGTACTATACTCCAACCAGAACAAACGTTCTCTACCCAGGCCCGCCGCCACCCCAGTCAGTGCCCCCGCAAAGATCCAGAACAGACCGGACATAACTAGAATAACGAGCAACGCAAGCCCCGGACTGAAGACCCCGGCCCGAGAAAGTCAGCAGATGTCAGCAGCCACAGCTTCGCAGCTTAACCAATTACATGGTTGACACATTATTATTCGGAAACTTTTTTCTCGCACAAGAATTTCCGGAGTCCACCACCGAAGCAGAGAACCAACAGGCGGGCAGGGATCCGCCAGGAGCGCCTCTCTGCAAGTGAATGCTCACCCCGCGACGGCGCCAGCAGTTTCCTTCGCAGCGAATTGGGGCATCACTTCCTTCGCGAACAGCCGCAGACTATCGAGAACCTGCTCCTGCGGCACCGTTTCGGCGGCGTTGAGGAGGAAGTTGATGCGGTCGGCGCCGACGGACTCCCAGCCCTTCACCACTTCGGTGATGCGCGCCGGGTCGCCGATGCAGATGCCTTCGGGGACGCGCGGCCCAGCGCTGGGCGACTGCGACTGCTGCCGGAGCTGCGGCAGCAGTCCGAGCGACGGGTACGAGCGCGAGGGGTACGCCTCGCGGGCGGCGAGCAGTTGGGCGGCGAGGTAGTTGAAGGTGCCGGAGAGGCGCTTGCCGGTGTTGATGCCGGTCTCGCCGTCCTCGTGACAGTAAAGGAAGTTCACGGTGTTGACCTGCTCGTTCACGAAGTCGCCGATGGGGTCGCAGACTTTGATGCGGCGGCGGTACTCGGCGATCTTGTGCTCCTGCTCCGCGAAGCCACCGAAGGTGAGGCCCAGGCTGCCCATGCCGCGGTCGGCGGCGTCCAGCTCGGTGCCGGGCGAGGTGACGGCGACCCACATCGGTGGGTGCGGCTTCTGGTAGGGCTTGGGGAGGATGGCGCGCGAGGGCATGGAGAAGGCCTCGCCCTGGTAGGAGAAGCGTTCCTGCGTCCACATCTTCGGGAGACAGCGGACGATCTCGTCCCAGGTCTTCTTCGTCGAGTCGGGGTCGGCCTGGAATCCCGCCAGTTCGGTCCACGTGGCGCTGCGGCCGGTGCCGAACTCCAGCCGGCCACCGGAGAGGATGTCGAGGACGGCGGCGCGCTCGGCGATGCGGACAGGGTGGTTGAACTGCGGCACGCAGACGACGATGCCGTGGCCGACGCGGATGTTCTTCGTCTGCATGGCGCAGGCGGTGAGGAAGAGCTCCGGCGCGGAGGAGTGCGAGTACTCCTCGAGGAAGTGGTGTTCGACGCACCAGACCTGGTCGAAGCCCAGTTCGTCGGCGAGGCGCACCTGTTCGAGGGCGTTCATGTAGACGGTGCGCTCGGACTCGCGGGTCCAGGGGCGGGGAACGGAGAGTTCGTAGAAGATGCCGAATTTCATATGGCGCCTCGCCTTCCGGTGGCCGACTCGCCCGAACCGCCTCGTAGCGCGGGCTTTCCAGCCCGCGCGGTCGTCGTCGCCGCGGCAGTGGTTGGGAGCGTAGCAGGGTGGTTTGGGGGAGGGCAACACCCTATCGCTCATCGTCCGTGAGGTCTATCTTGATCGCCCAAGTGCGGAAGTCTGAGGAGGATAGATATGGTGAAGGCGGCAGTGTTTCGGGGGGCGCAGCAGCCTCTCTATATCGAAGACGTACAGCTTGATGCGCCAGGGCCGCGGGAGATCCTGGTGAAGACGGTGGCGGTGGGCGTGTGCCACAGCGACCTGCACTTCGTCGACGGGCTCTATCCGATGGCGAACCCGGCGATTCTCGGCCACGAGCCCTCGGGCATCGTCGAGGCGGTGGGGTCACAGGTGACGTACGTGAAGCCGGGGGACCACGTGATCGCCTGCCTCTCCGTCTTCTGCGGCGTGTGCGAGTACTGCATGACGGGGCGGCCGTCATTGTGCCAGAGCCCGGACACGAAGCGCGGGCCCGCTGACCCGCCGCGCATCTCGCAGAACGGCGAGCCCGTATACCAGGGGCTGAACCTCGGCGCGTATGCCGAGCAGATGCTGCTGCACGAGAACGCCGTCGTGAAGATCCGCGACGACATGCCGTTCGACAAGGCGGCACTGATCGGCTGCGGCGTGACGACGGGCGTCGGCGCGGTGCTGAACACGGCGAAGGTGCCGGCGGGATCGTCGGTGGCGGTGTTCGGCTGCGGCGGCGTCGGATTGGCGGCGATCCAGGGGGCGTACATCGCCGGGGCGCGCATGATCATCGCCGTCGACTCGATGGAGAACAAGCTGGCAATGGCGCGGCAGCTCGGCGCTACGCACGTCGTCGATGCCTCGTCGAAGGATGCGGCGCTGTCGATCATCGAGATCACCGGCGGCGGCGTGGAATATGCGTTCGAAGCAGTCGGCCTGAAGGTGACGGCGGAGCAGGCGTTCCGCTCGCTCGCGCCAGGGGGGACGGCGACCGTCATCGGGATGATCCCGGTCGGCCACAAAGTCGAATTGGACGGGTGGGAGTTCCTGCGCGAGAAGAAGATCCAGGGCAGCACGATGGGCTCGAACCGCTTCCGCGTCGACATGCCGCGCTACATCGATCTCTACATGCAGGGCCGCCTGAAGCTTGACGAGATGGTGAGCCGCAAGGGTCGGCTGGAGGACGTGAACGACGCCTTCCGGGCCATGAAGGCGGGCGAGGTCGCGCGCACGGTGTTGATGTTTGATTGAGGTGAGTCGTTAGTCGTCGGTCGTCAGTCGTCGGTCGTCAGTCGTCAGTCGTCAGTAAGCAGGCCTTCGTCGGCTCGGATTAGAACTGGGTCCCCTATGAGGTTCTGTTGGGGCTGTCGCATGTGGCGAAGGTGCCGGTCATTCCGAGCCGTGCGAGGAATCTAGTCGCACATAAGGACGGTGCCCTCGATGGGCGCAGCTGACTGACCAAAAAGGGAACCCGCTCGTTGGAGCGGGTCTCTCTTCTTGTCTTGTGCGGGGCTGCGGTCGTTACTAGGCGGTGGTTCGCTGGCACTGCTGGATTCTCTTCGCCCGGGGCTCAGAATGACATGGCAGCGGACCTCGATGGTCGGCTCGGACGCTAGGGCGTGCAAGAGGGCCATTCGGCCCTTTCTTCTGTGACCTTTGGGACTCCCTCCGCCCTCAAGTTGGGGCTTATTCTAGCGATCACTAAGATAAGTATCGCGACGCGAGGCCAACCCTACCAAAGGAGGGGACCATGACTCAGGCGCCCACGATCCCACGGGAATTGCTGCAGAAGGCGATGGTGAAAGGCTGGACTTCCGAGCATGCTGCGGAAGACACGATTTCGCGGGCGCTGGCGAAGGGATTCACGCTCGAACAGCTCGGCGTCGCGCTGGACATGGGCCTCACGCCAGAGCGGGCGCATGAGTTGCTGGAGACAGCGCCGCTGTTCAACCGTGAGAACGGTGACGTGTTCTCGGACGAACAGCACGAGTACATCGAAGAACTGAAGAAGGGGCGCTACAGCCTGGAGTGGCTGCATGACCCGCGTCCCAACTGGGGCATCCGCGCGGTGATGCGCAACCCGGAGCGGGGGCTGACGCTGCAGGACATCAACAAGGCGTACGCGGGCGAGCCGGAGGACAAGCCTCAGTACCGGGTGATGGCGCCACGCGGATCTGTGGTGGATCCGGATGTGCCGGACATGGGATACACGTACAACCAGAAGTATCAGGTTTGGTCCGACAACGTGGTGGCCCTGTACGAGGAAGCGACCGCTCGCCAGTGGAGCGCCACTCGCGACATCCCTTGGGACGAGCTGAAGCCCCTGCCGGACGACCTTGAGCGTGCACAGTGCCAGATCGCCACGTTGCTGACCGAGGTCGAGATGATCGCCTCGGACTTTCCGGCGAAGTGGCTGTGCCAGATGAACCAGCACTTCCATGAAGTGAAGATGTTTCTCTGCACGCAGGCGATGGACGAAGCGCGGCATCTGGAGGTGTTCCGGAAGCGCGCGCTGGCGAACGGCGGTGGCCTGATGCGCTGCCTGAGCGGGACGGAGGAGTTCCTGAAGACGATTCTCCATGCCCCAACGTACGTGCAGGGTTCGTTCCTGATGCATGTGCTCGGTGAAGGTCTGATCCTCGACATCTTCCGCAGCGGCGAGTTCTTGGCGAAGAACAAGACCGAAAAGGAGATCTACCGGCTCTGCATCCAGGATGAGGCGCGGCATGTGTCCTACGGGACGATGCACCTGAAGTACTTCCTGGAGCATCACCCGGATCGCGAGCAGGCAATCGCCGAGATGCATGCGCTGGCCGAGGTTGCTGAGTTGGGCATCCCGGGATTCCTCACCAACCCCTTCATCATCGAGCCACTGGCCGTGCTGATGGGCGATGGGGTGAAGGGCATCGATAAGGGCATGGAGGCCGTTCGCATGGTGTGGGTGCGCATGCGCGAGGAGTACCTGAACCGCTGCGCCATCGCCGGCTTCGATCGCCGAGACGTCACAAAGGTGCCGGCGCTGGCGCCGTTCTAGTTGGGAGGCCAATCATGGTGCGATTTCCTTCGGTCGAATGGTTTGAGGAAGTAGCGAGCCTGAGCGCAGCGGACACCGAGCGCTTGAAGAGGCTGGGGTATCTCGATGCGAACGTCGGGATCCTCGTCGAGGATGGCGATCGGAAGCATGGCTTTGTGTTGGAGTTCGCGGGCTATGTGCCGAGGCGTGTTCAGAAGGTCGGAGATCCGATCGCAGTGTCGGACTTCACGATCGCTGGCAGCCTCGCCGCCTGGCGGGAGATGATCGAGAACATCGCCGAAAACGGCGAGGCGGATCTCGCGCACACGTTGAACCGCCTGACGATGGCAGGAACGCCACTCCGCCTGCTGGCGAGCGACCAGTTACGGTTGGACCTGTTCTTCCGGTTCAACCAGTCATTCCAGGCATTCTTCGAGGCCTCTGCCGGCGTGGTCACGGAGTACCCGGCGCTGACGCCGGTCTGAGATAACGTCGGGCGGCGGGGCAGCGTGCATTGAATTGCCGCCCGTCACCCGGCCAGATGCGCCCGGATCCGGCCCCCCGGATCCGGGCCGCTCTCCCAAGAGGAGCGAGCAATGTCCTACATCATCTCAACCGATTGCATGGACTGCGGCGTGTGCGAGTTCATGTGCCCGGAAGGGGCCATCTTCGAGGCGAAGCGGCAGTTCGTGATCAGGAGGGATCTCTGCACGGACTGCGGAACCTGCGTTCCCTACTGCCCCGCCCGCGCCATCGTCCATCGGGACGACTTCGAGGCGCGCCAGCAACGGAGCGTGCACAGCGTCCTGGGTGCCGCGTTGCAGACCGTGAACTGATCGCCGCTGCCGCGCTGGCGGGAGTATGGCGGGCGGGCGCTCCCGGTTATCCTGAGTCCGTGACAACGACCGCCGTCCTTCTCATCTCATGCGCCGACCAGAAGGGGTTGGTGGCGGCGGTATCCGACTTCCTCTTCCGGAACGGCGGGAACATCGTCCACGCCGATCAGCACACCGACCGCGAGGAAAGGGTGTTCCTGCAGCGCGTCGAGTGGGAGATCGACGGCTTCGCGATCGCGAGAGATGGCATCGCTGAGGCGTTCCGGCCGCTTGCCGAGCGCTTTGGCATGGCGTGGGATCTGCGTTTCTCGGACGAGACACCGCGGGCGGCTATTCTCGTTTCGAAGATGCACCACTGCTTGTATGACCTGCTCGCCCGCTGGCGGCTGGGCGAACTGCAGTGCGCGATCCCGCTGATCATCTCCAACCACGACGATGCGCGCTCGATCGCCGACGAGTTCGGCATCACCTTCCATCACCTGCCGGTCACGGTGGCCACGAAAGACCAGCAAGAGGCGCAGATCGTCGAGCTGTTGGAGCGCGAACGGATCGACCTGACGGTGATGGCGCGCTATATGCAGGTGCTGAGCGACGGCTTCGTGAGCCGGTACCCGAACCGCATCATCAACATCCATCACTCGTTCTTGCCGGCGTTCGCGGGGGCGCGGCCATACCACCAGGCGTACGAGCGGGGCGTGAAGCTCATCGGCGCGACCGCGCACTACGCGACGCCGGAGCTGGATCAGGGCCCGATCATCGACCAGGATGTCGCCCGCGTCAGCCACCGCGACTCCGTCGATGATCTGATCCGGAAGGGGCGCGATCTGGAGAAGACCGTGCTGGCGCGGGCGGTCGGGTTGCACCTGCGGAACCGGGTGCTGGTATATGGCAATAAGACGGTCGTGTTTGACTAAGGCCCGACAAGAACCAGGATCTAGGAACCAACAACTGGCACCTACTCACCCGGCTTGCGCGGCGGCGGCCGCCTGGGCGTTCATGTTCGCGGTCATTTCTTCGAGCGTGGGGAACTGCGCGAACTGCACAGTCATATCGTACGACGGCATTGCTGCTTCGTCACGGCGCTTTTGGTAGGCGGCGAGCGCATCGGTGAGGGGTTCGCGGCCGGAGAGGCCGGCATCGAGTCCTTCGGACAGGAACTCCGCATCGCGAAACGCATCGGCGATACCGAGGCCGGTGACGAAGTCCTTGTGGTAGCCGGCGTCACCGCAGAGCGCCCAGCCGGGGCCGTAGGGCTGGCGAAAGAAGTTCTCCGTGTCGGCGGTTCCGATCCAGCGCTCTTCGCGCTTGCCCGCTCGGACACGCTCGGCGAATGCCGCTGAAGCCTGCTCGACGAGGCGATAGAACATGGGCTCGATGTCGGCGCGGTAGTCGTGGAAGAACTTGCGGTCGGTGCCGGCGCCGATGCAGGTGAGGCGGTCGTTGGTGGGGAAGGCGAGGACCCCGGCGTCCGGGCCGACGTAGGCTTCGGCGCCGCCGTCGGTGAGCGGGACGCCACTGAAGTAGGAGTAGTAGCCGCAGGTGAAGGCCGGGAATTCGTTGTAACGCGCGGCATCGACAGCTCGGGCGACGATCGAATGCTGCCCGTCGGCGCCGATCGTGAACCGCGCTTGTTCCTCGACGGTGATGCCGTTCGCACCGCGGCCGCGAACGCCTTTCACGACACCGTTTTCGACGAGAACTTCCTGCACGGAGAAGCCTTCGCGGACTTCTGCTCCGGCATCGCGGGCGCCGTCGACGAGAATCTTGTCGAGCACTGTGCGACGGGGGCAGATCGGATCGGGCATCGACGGGTCGCGTGGGGAGGTCACTGGCACGCCTTGAAGGGTGAAGGTCATCGACGGGATGGGCGGGCAGTTTGTCTCCATGACGGCGTCGTACAGCCCCCATTCCTGGAGGCGCTTGACGCCATCAGGCTGGATGAAGTGAGTGGACATGATGTCGCTGGGGAACGTCGCGCGATCGACGACCAGCACCTTGTGGCCTTGCTTGGCCAGCAGCATGGCCAGTGGGGAACCAGCGCAGCGGGCCCCCACGACTATTGCATCGTACATAGTGGCACCTCCGTTTCGGGCGATGTTTTCGACGCCAGTGTAAGTCCGGAGTCAAGTTCTAGCAGCCCTTCCGGAGTGCGGTTTTCGTAAGTTGAAGGGGGTGGTGATCGCCCGTCAGGGTCTTGGCGCGAAAGCAGAAGCGCTCAGCGCACGGAACTGATGGGACGAAGCTGAAGCTTCGTCCCTACGTCCTGCAACCTCACTACGTTACTAACTGCTGGCGACGGGCGCGGTCGATGGGGCGAGGGCGCCGGTTGCGCCGTACTGCGCGAAGAGGTGGCCCCACGGCGATTCCTGCAGCCAGCGCTCGTAGACCTTCTTCTCCTTGAGCGGCCAGTGGTAGTAGTCGTGGAAGACTTCGCTGAACAGGATCGGGCCAGCGACGAGCGGCGTGTGCATGATCGCCTTCTGCATGAACTTCGTCGGGCCGAACCAGGCGAGGTAGCCGAGGAAGCTGTGGATGTGGCCGCCGACCTTGAACTGCCAGTCCTCTTTCGCCACGTCGACGTCGCCGACGATCTCGATCTCGCTCGGGTCGCCGACGCCGAGGCCTTCTTGATGCGCGAGGCGGATGTAGTCGATCTTCATCGGGTCGAAGCCCATGATCTTCGTCGCGACGGCGTCGATCGCGGTCTGGTCGGCCGAAGCGAGAATCACGTTCTTCGTCGTGGGATGCATGATGCGCGGGCCGGGGCCGTTGCCCGCGGTGGTCCCGTCCATCGTCGCGAAGATGCCGGTGTGTATCTCTTTCTGAATGGCCAACAGGTCGACGAGCGTCTCGTGAATGTGGCTGTGAGTGTAGTGGCGGTTGGTGTTGAGGAGGCCGCCAAAGGCGTTCTTCATCGCCCCGGTGGTGGTGGTGTAGATGTGGCACTTCATCGTCGGCAGATGGACGATGTTCTTGCCGTGGAAGTAGTCGGGGATCTGGATGCCGTCGGGGAAGATCTTGTCCAGCGCGAGCATCTTGCGTTTGGGCTTGTAGACCTCCCAGTTCATATCGCGGAAGTTGAACAGGGTCGGGACCTCGTGGTGTTTGAACACCGGGAGGTAGTGGTTGAGATCCTCACCTTTGAAGGCGTTGGTGACGACGGTCTTGTTCTGCACGCACACTAGGTCGTTATAGCCGGCCTTCCGGAGCGCGACGACCGCGCCTTCCAACTGCCACGGCGTCGAGTTGGCCGACGGAAACGGGAAGTGCCAGGAGATGTTGTCCTTGAGGATGGTCGTGGCGGACTTGTCGAGCGCCTCGGTCATGCCGGCCATGTGCATGAGCCGCTCGTAGTCTTCCAGGGCAGTCTCCGGCTTCGTCCGCAGAATCGCTACTTTCGCCTTGGTCGCCAAGTTCAACCTCCGGGTGGTTCGTTAGCGGGTTAGTCAGTCAGCACTTCAGCTGGTCAGCGCGTCAGCAGGTCCGCTTCGCGCCCCTTCTGATGACAGGATAGCAAACAACATTGGGAGAACTCGCTGGCGATGCAGCGACTGCATGAGAGGCGACCGCGGCGTATCCTTCGCACATGGCCAATGATGTCTGTTTGACCTTCGATCTGGAGTTAGAGGGTGTCAGAGCGACGGCTGCGGACACCAACGGCGTGGTGCTGACGGATGCTTCGGCTGGCTACGCGACGTTCATGTTGCAGGCAGGATGGGCGGAACAGCGGCCTGAGGAGTGGTGGAGAGCTTGCGTCGAGGCGATCGCGGCGGTGGGACGCGAGATTGCGCTCGCGGATGTTGGTCGTGTCGCCGTGCAAGGCGAACTGCGCGGCGCGGTGTTTCTCGATGGCGAGATGGAGGTTATCCGCCCGGCGCTTCTCAGTACCGATGCGCGGTGGGGCGCAGGGTTTGGGTCGGTGGTGCAGTGGCTGCGGGGAAATCAGACGATCGCCTTCAAACGGGTGCAGCATCTGCTGACGCCGCTGTCGTACGTGCGGTTCCGGCTTACGGGCGAGCTGGTTGTTGACCGTGATGATGCGTCGAGCACGGAGCTGTTTGATGTGGGCAGCGGCGACTGGTCTGCGGCGTTGTGTGAGGGGGCGGAGATCAATATGGATCTGCTGTCGAAGGTCGTCGAACACTACAGCCTTGTCGTGCGAGAGGACATTCCCGAACAACTCGGGCTGCGTGCTGGAGTGCTCGTTGTGTCGGGCGAAACGAATTAGCCGTCCGCCGGAAAACCCTCGCGCATGCGGCCGCGGCGTAGTTCGACTGGGATCGACAACAGCGTGGCGACCTGGGCGATGTGGATCAGGTCGTGGTAGGCGATGTGGTGGAGGACGTCGGCGACGGTGATGAGGCCGGCGACTTCGTGGCGGCCGGTGCGGGCGAAGTCGTCGGGGGCGAGGGCGCGAAGCCAGACCAGCGACTCTGCTCTGGCGGCGGTGTACTCGTCGAGCAATGTTGGCAAGGGCCAGATGCGCATACCGGACGATTCCAGGATGGCGTCTTCGTCGACGTTCGGGACAACGGGGTTGTCGCTGGCGAGGATCCACTTCACGCGCTGGACGTTGGCGGCGTAGTGGATGGAGAGCAGGTGGGCGACCACGTCGCGCGCTGACCACCCCTCGGGGCCTTGCGCTTCGACGGCTTCGACGGGCATGCCTTCGAGGAGAGCGCGGAGGACAGTCGGCGTGCGTTCAAGGGTCTGGAGCACCGATGAATGCAGCACCTTGTCCTCATTCAAGATCGGAAGCCTTCTTCAGACCTCGTCGCTGCATAACGTAGATCCTTCACTGCGTTCAGGATGACACTCTCGCTCATCCATCCGCCCGCGTATATGTGCCCGCCTCTGCGTCGTAGATCACCCAGGCGCTCTTCTCGGTGTTCTGACCGCGGGGGTCGAGTTGGGTGCGCAGGATGTGCAGCTCTTCCTCTGTCGGAGAGTCGAGTGTGGCGACAGTGTCGGCGACGACGGGTGGATATTCGCACTCGGACAGCACCTGTTCGACCGTCACCCACGGGGCGATGGCGATGAGGCGCAGCTTGCGGGCGGGGGTGTAGTCGTACATCGCCCATGGGGTAACGACGCGGTAAGGGCCAGTGTCGGGCGGGAGTCCGGCACGTTCGCGCGCGCCATCGGTGCCGTCGAGGAAGCCGGGGGAAGAGATGAAGTCGACGCGCTCGACGAACTTGCGCTTCTCCTGATCGGTCATCAGGATCGTCTTCCAGCAGAGCGCGGCGATGGAGTCGGCGCCGCCGGGGCCGCCGAAGCGCCGCGCGCCGGAGCCGTACTCGCCGATCGCGGTGGAGTTGATGTTGCCGTGCTGGTCGACCTGCAGGGTGTTGAGGAGGCCGTAGTCCATCAGGCCGAGCTGGGCGTGGTTGCCAGCGGTGTTCATCGTGCCCCAGGCGAGGGCGCGGTATCCCGCTCGCGACGACACCATCGTCATCACGGGCTCGAACGGCAGCATGGGTTCCGGCGCGATACAGCCGTCCTCGGTGATGTACTGCGCGTTCGGGGCGTAGAGTTTGATCCCGAGCAGCGCGGCGTACATCGGCGAGCCGCCGCCGGCCACCCAGTACGTCTTTCCGTCGTCCACCATGCGGGCGACGGTGCAGATCTGCATCTCTCGCTCGTTGAAGGAGGTCGCGCGGGTGCCCGTTGTGGGGTTCATTCCGAGGTCGGTCGACATTTGTCGCTCCATGCCGCATGGACAAGTGCAGGGCTGCGCCCCATGATAGGCCAGAGCCGCCGCCGGTGCGAGTGGGGAGGGTTCGTTACGCGGCGGCCCGGCCGGGAGCGGGTTCGACTCCAAAGATCGGCTCGGGGCTGCTGAGGGGGCTGGACTCGGGGCGGCCGCGGGCGAAGCGGTGCTTCAGCGACAGCGCGGGCCGCTCGACGATGCGGTGGGACAGTTCCGCGGCGAGCAGGGTCAGGCTGCCAGCGACGAGAAGTTGTACCGGCGCGTCCAGATGCCGGAACCAGAGGTCCATGGGGAAGTGCCAAAGGTAGATGGCGTACGAGCGCTTGCCGATGTAGGTAAGCACGCCGTTCCCGAGCACGCGCATGGGCAGGCCGCCGTCGACAAAGGCGCCGGCTAGGACAATCAGCGAGCACGACACGCTAATGGCCGGATAGCCAAAGCGAAACAGAAACACCGCCCTGTCGGTCGAGAAAAGCATCAGCGTCGCGAGGTACAAACTCGCCAGCGAAACGCTCACGTAGTAAAGCGGCTGCCGAACATGCTCCCGGTGTACGAGCCCTGAAGCAAACAGCATGCCGGCCATGCTGCCGATGAGCAGGCCATGGGCCCGGTAGTCGCTGCCGAAGTACAACCGGCGCCAGTCATTGCCGGCCACCAGCGGCACCGAGGCCGAGAGCGCGGCCAGCGCGGCCAGGACGACCAGCACCACCTTGAATGACGCTCCGCACCTCAGCATCACGGCGAGTGCCGCAGGCCATAGCAGGTAGAACTGCTCCTCGATCGATAGCGTCCAAAGATGACCGAGCGCGGGGGAATAGACCATGTCGAAGGCTGTTGGCCAGTTGTAGAAGTACGTGACCGCAAACCCGGCGTTCGCGAGCGTATTACCCACCGATGGCTCTCTGGTGAAGGCGGCATCGCGGAAGGCGATCTGGATGAACGTGACCACGCCCACGAACACGAACAGCGCGGGAGCCAGGCGCAGAAGGCGGCGCAGGTAGAACCAGCGCAGCGAGAGTGACCCCGACCTCTGCCACTCCTCGACAAGCAGCGAGGTGATGAGGAACCCGCTGAGAGCAAAGAACAGGTCGACGCCAAACGAGCCACCGGGCAGCAGCGGCTGGGTGTTGAAGTGAAAGAGCACCACGGCCACGACCGCGATACCGCGCAGGCCATCGAGGGCCGGTCGCCAACCGAGGATGTTCGTGCGTTCCATCCGTAGGGATCATCGGCACCGGGGAGCTGCCCCGATACAAGACCCAGGAGGCTGCGGGTGTGCAGGGCCGGTTCAGGTCGATGCGAAGAGCTAAGGGCTCAGAGCCAAGGGCTACCGGGCTAACGGCCTAACCCCCAACAAGATCCCGCGTGTGCTGCTCGACGTGCTGCACCGCTACGAACATGATCACCTCCGCGAGCGTGCCCTGCGCGCCGCCGGCCGAGCGTGTCTCCTGGGCCAACAGGTCGTCCGAGCAGGACTCGACGGCGGCGATGGTGCCGGCGCGGTTCTCGCGAAACTCTTGCACCAGCTCCTTCACCGTCTTGTCGGCGCGGCGGGCGACCTGGCGGGCGTTATAGTCGTCGATGGGGTTGCCCGCCGGCGCTGGCTCCCCAGGCGCGCCTGGCTCAGCCTGAGGCCGCGCCGCCGCGCGCGGTTGGTGGGCGTTCTCGACGAGACGTTTGTACGTCCACTCGATGCTCGCCATGTGGGCGAGGATCTGCTTCGCGGTCCAGCCGTTCTCGTAGCGGCCCTGGGCGAGGGCGGCCTCGTCGAGCCGCTCGACCTTCTTCGCGAGGTCATCGCCCGTTTTCTTCAGGGCGGCGATCAGGTCTTTCTTCGTGGGTGCGTCTGCCATGTGGTGCCTCTGTCTCTTCCCGGGGGATGGGACAGGTCTAAAGACCTGTCCTTATGATCGTGCCGCAACCTACACGGTGCCCTTGTTTCGTTTGTTGCAGTGCTGGGACGGAGCTATCACCGCAGGCGACTCTTCGAGAAGCTTCGTCCCTACGTCGCGCGGCGTTGTCCTATCGTACCGCCATTGCCTCAACCAAGGACCGGGCGGAGCTTAGGCTCCGCCGCTACTTTTCCTGCTCGCTACTTTCCTGCTATCGATACCCATCCTTGATGGTTTCATTGTCACGCAGCTTCTGTAGGCGCTCCTGGCCGATCAGCTTCTCGAACATGGCGGCGTCGTCCGCGAACGGGGTCACGTACTTCTCGACGTACGCCTCCACCCGGTCGCCGGCGATGGCCCCGAAGGCCTCGATGACGCCCGGGGTGTCGCTGCCATAGTAGCCGCCGCAGTTGCCCGGCCACGATCCGAAGGGCGCGTGTACCACCGCATCGACGGCGTAGTAGGGGATGCTGGTGCGCCCGGGATCGCGGCGGATCTCTTCCGTATCAATGATCTCCTCGGCCGAGACGATCACCTTCTTCGACGCCATCGCGCAGTCCTGGTGCGAAATGCCGGTGCCGTACACACGCGCGTTACCGTAGATATCGGCCTGTTGCGCGTGGATGATCGAGACGTCGGGGTTCAGCGCGGGGACGATGGTGATCGGCTTGCCGGTGTACGGATCCTCGACCAGCTTGCAGCCGGAGTACTCGAAGCCGTCGGTGCCGCCGAAGGAGCGCACGGGCAGGAACGGCAGCCCCATCGCCCCCGCCTGCAGCCGCAGGGTCATGACGACGTTGCTGTACTCGTAGACCTCCAGGCGACCGTCTTTCACGCGGTTGTCCACCGCCGCCCCGGGCCAGAAGAAGCCGCAGTCCACTTTTGTCGCGCATCCGGCGCCGGCGAGCAGGCCGATGTCGACGTAGGTGAACTTGCCGCAGAGCCAGAGGTCTTTTTTCTGCTGGCGGATCACTTCGCGGATCAGGGTCGAGGGGCCGCGCTGGAAGTAGTTGCAGTCGTAGGCGAAGTAGTCGCCGTCGGCGACGTAGCGGGAGACGGCTTCGGCGGCAGACATGAGGCGCGGGACGAGGGCGCGCTGCTTGTGGTCGCGCACGTAGGCCCGGAAGGCGTCGGGATCGACTGCGAGGAAGGGGGCCTTGCCAGCGGCGAGGACGTTCATGCGGGCAGGATAGGAGACGTAAACACAGAGGCACAGAGACACAGAGGATCGAGTTGGCTTTCAGTGAGGTCTCTGTGGCGCTATCGCAGGAGAGAGCAACAGCAGTCGCGGCTGGCACGCGGGCGCGAAGGTCGATGACGGTAGCGGCAGGGTGGGTCATAGTCCTTGCCTATCCATGAGCGTCGCTACCTGTGAGTCGGGCCGGTTTTCTTGCAGGTCCAGAAAAAAGTTTCCGAATAATAATCTGTCAACTATGTAATTGGTTAAGTTGTGAATCTGGGGCTGCTGCCGTCTACTGACATTCCTGGCTCTTGGCCTTCAACGTGGGGTGCGTTGTCGGCCGCTATTCTCGGGTCCTGGTCAAGTGAGTCGCTTGGCGCGGAGGCCACGTCGGACTGTTGGGTGGCGAGAGCCGTGGCACGGACGATGAGAACAAATGTACTACTGACAAGATAGCTTATTGAGCCGGTTGGGTGCAAGCTCCGTCCCGAACACTGCTGGGACGGAGCTAAAGCTTCGTCCCTACGTGTCGTATCGGAAATTAACCGGTTATCGATTGTTTCCCTGGATCAATTCCCGTTATGATCGGGCGTTGAGGACGGACATCACATTTCAGGAGGAACTTCGATTATGCGTTTGAACAGACGGCTTCTTCTGCTGCCGGGCATCGCGGCGATCATCGCTTCGATCGCCCTCGCTGGCATCAGCTTCTCTACGCTCGGCGAGCCCGCCCTTGCCCAGATCGCCGACCCGACGACCGATCCCTGCCAACAGGCTATGAGCATCGGCGCTGGTGGCGAGGTCGCGGCCCTTGCCCAGCAGCAACCCTGCGAATCGCCGACCGAAGAAAAACGCCCGAAGAGCCAAACCCCGACCGTGAAGCCGACCGAGGTCCCCAAGACCGACGTGCCCAGCACAAGCACTCCCGTCCCGCCGCCGCCCCCGCCGCCGTCTGGTGGCACGCAGGGTGGTGGCGTTCGCCCGCCGGACACCGGCACAGGTGGCGCCGGTAGCGCCGGCTCGCCCTGGTTGTTCGTTGCCGGTGGGCTCGCGCTTGCGGTCTTCGGTGTGGGCAGCACGGCCTTCGGATTGCGCCGCCGCTAAGCGCGCGCGTTTGAGATCGATGATGGGAAGGAGAGGACGAGCGTTGTCCTCTCCTTTTCTCTTTGGGTCCACCACGGATCGGGGCTCCGGGCAGGCAGAAGAGCACGAAGAGCACGAAGGTTCTCTTGATGAGCCAGATCGCCGGTGTAGGGACGAAGCTTCTCGAAGAGTCGCCTGCGGTGAAAGCTTCGTCCCGAACGCCTGCTGGGACGGAGCTAAAGCTTCGTCCCTACTTGATCGAGGAGACCCTCCGGCCATGTCATTCTGAGCCCCTGGCGAAGAATCTTGCCGGTGACAGCTCAATGCTTGATTTCGACGCCCGAGTGAACGCTTGGATGGGACTGTGCGCACCTGTAAGACTGCTGCGCGATCAGCCGTGGTTGTTCCCTACGACCTCGATGTCACGGACAAGATTCTTCGCTTCGCTCAGAATGACAGGGCCGGAGGGACGTCGGGCGACAACGCGGCACGCGGGAACTCCTGGCAGACATAAGACGACAGTCTTTCTCTCTTCGTCACGTCATCCGCGCGTAGATCTGTTGACATGACTGATCGATGCCCGTAGCCTTGTCTTGACATGCTCGTGGACAGCGAGCCCACCACGCTTGCGAGCGGGGTAGACAACTCCGCGCTGGTCGCGGGACAACCCGCGCTGGTTGCGGGGTAGCACATCGAATGGAGGAGATGCTGTGAAGAGACGCAATGGATTGCTCACGATAGGCGCCGGGGCGGCGATCATCGGGCTTGCCCTGGCAGGAACCACGTTCTCGTTCTCGCGTCCGGGCGTCGCCCTGGCGGGAGACCCGACGCCCACGCCGGCCTGCGACGCCACGGCCACGCCCACGGTACAGGTCATCACTAGCAACAACAGCAACGGCAACGTCAGCGCCTTCCAGGCGCAGCCCACGAACACGCCGATTGCTACCTGCACGCCGACCAGGATCAAGACGCACACGCCGACCATCCCGCCGACGGAGGAAGCGACCGACACGCCGGTCCCGAAGACCAACACCCCCGTCC
>CXWL01000944.1_pt1 | contig 53919 bp, 50 predicted proteins | sample 590931 | NCBI WGS metagenome assembly CXWL01 (sample SAMEA3498368, study PRJEB10139) | groundwater metagenome | biome: water well; material: biofilm material | place: Germany | collected 2015-04-27 | reverse complement strand
GCATCGCCTGCACCGGCTTTGGAAGCCTGTGCGAAGTGACGTCCAAACAGACGCTGTTCTATATCGACCGTCAGGCGCGCTTTCTCATGGTCGGGCGCCTGTATGACATGGAGACGCGCCAGGACCTGACCGCCGCACGCCTGCTCGCGCTCAACCCCGACCTCTTGGCCGCGGGCGGTGCCAAGCGCGATGTCGCGACCGAGGACGAGAAACCGCAGCAAAGGATCGCTGCAACCAGGGTCTCGCTTGCCGAACTGCCCGCAGACGGTGCAATCCATTGGGGACCGGTGAACGGTCCGAAGGTCATAGTCTTTTCCGATTTCCATTGCGGTTATTGCAAACGGCTTTCAGCCGAACTGGTCGCGATCGGTGCGCGCGTCGAGGAACGGCCGATCTCGATCTTCGGCAAGGACAGCCGCGCGCTGTCGGAAAAGATACTCTGCGCTACCGACCCGGCAGCCGCGCTGCATGCGGCGTATGCTGGCAAAAGCGTGGATCGCGGCCTGTCATGCTCGACCAAAGGGCTCGATGCCAATGAGGCGTTTGCGCGGGCGAACGGCTTTGGCGGCACACCCGTCATCGTCCGCCCGTCCGACGGCGTGGTTCTCGAGGGTTACCGCCCCGCCGACCAGCTCAAGGCCTTCCTGACAAGCGCCAAATCGACCGCTCCGGCGAAAGGCAACTGATCCGATGCACACAGACATCCTCAAAGGCGCATGCCTGGCAACCGCGCTTCTCGCCAGTGGCTGCGCGACGCTTGGCACCAATATCGAGAGCAATTTCTCCTGCCGTGCGCCGAGAGGCGATTGCGCGCCTTCTAGCGTCATCGACGCCCGCGCAACAAGGTCAACGGAAATTGCCAGCCCGTCGCTCGACACCGCGCGGCTGCGTGCCGGGATCCAGCCGGGCGATGTTGCCCGCACCGGCGACCGGGTGATGAAGATCGTTTTTCCAGCCCATGTCGACGAGAGTGGTGTCCTTCATGACGAAGCGACCGCCTATGCGATTGTCGAGCAAGGCGACTGGAAAGCAGCCGCGCGCAGCGCGCCTTCGACCCGTTCGGCGGTCTCGCAGATCCGTGCCCAATTGAAAGCGGCGAACGCCGGCGCGTCAACACCAGCCTCCGCCGATCCCGACATTCCAGACATTTCTACACCTCAAGACGACCCATTGCCATTGGTCTCGCGTTCGGTCCTCCCCTCCACGACGCGCGAGGCCATATCCGGAGCGCATGCTCCGGCGATCGAGGGGCTCGACATGTTTTCCCCCTGGCATGCCCGAGCCCCTCGATCCACCGATCTGGCGCCGCCAATCGTCTACCCGACTGCAGAGGCGATAGCGGCTGCCCGGGATATGATCGACGCAAAGCCACCAGCGAAGGTTTCGCCACAACCGCAAAGCGCGAAGGACCCGCGCTGATGTCGCTCTCCTTCGCCACGCTCAAATCGGGACTTTTGACGGGCCTGCTCGGCGATGCCGACGCTCCCGAGGCAGCCCGACCCGCGCTCGCGCTCGACATGCTTTCGGATTATCTGCCCTACCGCGTCTTTGATCCGGCGAGCCGGCTCTATTTGAACGCAGGCTCGCGCGGGTTCATCCTGAACGTGGCCCCGCTGATCGGGGCCGACGAACGCACCGGCGAGATTCTTGGGGCATTCTTCTCCGAAGGCCTGCCGCCGGGCGCGTGCCTGCAGGTGCTCCATTATGCGAGTCCCAGGATTAGCCGGATCATCGCGCCCTGGTTTGCCCCGCGCTACCTTCAGGGTGGCGTTTATGAAGCGATCGCGCGCCACCGCGCGAAGCGGCTCTATAAGCTCGTCTGGCAATCGGGATCGGCCGATGCCCCTTTTCATGCGCGACACCACCAGGTCATCGTCTCGGTCGGGGTTCCCGAGAATGGCAATGTCACAAACGAAGAACTCGGCCATACCCGCGACGGGCTGGTCGGCATGCTCAAATCGCTCAATCTCACAGTCAACGAAGTCGAACCACACGAGCTGATCGCGCTGATCGACGACCTGACGTCGCCGACGACCGCACCGCAGGACGATCATGTTCCCTATAATGCGCTCGACCCGATCGCCCACCAGGCCATCCGCCGCGATATCGAGATGATCGTTGAAGAAGACCGGCTGCTCCTGAAGACCGAGCGCTTCCGCGCGACCGGCGCGGTCTTCGACGGCGCCCCCGAAATCGGGGCGATCTATCCCGACACGTTCGACGTGCGCCATTTCGGCGTGCGCAACATGCCGCAGCGCTGGGCGCCGTGGGAATGCGCACGGCTGATCGGCGACCTCTTCACCGACAAGCTGCGCTTCCCCTGCCCTGCCGCAACGATGCTCTGCCTTGTCTATCCCGATCAGGAGGCCGCGAGCGCCAAGGCGGGGTTCAAGTTCATGCGCACGACGAGCCTTGCTGCGACCAGGAGCGCGAAATTCCTGCCGCGTATCGCCGAACAATCCGCCGAGTGGCAACATGTTCAAACCGAGCTCCAGGAAGGGCGGCGCCTGGTGCGCGTCTTCTACGGCGTCACCGCCTGGTCGCCCTTGGGCGATGGCGACCGCAACGAGCGCGCGATCAAGTCGATCTACAAGGCGGCGGGCTGGGATCTCTCCGACGAACGCTTCCTCCAGATCCAGGGCTTGCTCGCAGCGATGCCCTTGACGCTTGCCGATGGTCTGGCGCGCGACATGGAGCGGTTGAAGCGGCTGCGCACCCTCTTGTCGACGACCGCCGCCAATATCGCACCGATGCAGGGCGAATATCTGGGTGGCCCGCTCCCTCACCTGCTCTTCGTCGGACGTCGCGGCCAGCCCTTCTTCTGGTCGCCGTTCGAGAACGAGGCCGGCAATCACAATATCGCGATCTGCGGCAAATCGGGCTCGGGCAAATCGGTGCTCTTGCAGGAAATGTGTGCAGCGCTCCGCGGTGCCGGCGCCAAGGTCGTGGTCATCGACGATGGCCGCAGCTTCGAGCATTCGGTCAAGCTCCAGGGTGGCCGCTTCGTCGAGTTCACGCTAAAGTCGGGCTTCTGCCTCAACCCCTTCTCGATGGTCGATGCGATGCGCGCCGCCGAAGACGAGGATTACCGGCTCGACTGTTTCGGGATGATCAAGGCGATCATCGGCCAGATGGCGCGCTTTTCAGCCCGCTTAAGCGATACCGAGCGCGGCCTGATCGACAAATGCGTCAATCAGGTCTGGGAGGCGCATCAAACATCAGGCTCGATCACCAGGGTCGCCCAGGCGCTTGAGACACTCGACAACCCCATCGCCGCCGATCTCGCAACCGCGCTTGCGCCATTTGTGACGGGTGGCACTTATGGCGGTTTCTTCGAAGGCGCTGCAACACTCGATCTTGAAGACGATTTCACCGTCTTTGAAATGTCCGATCTCTCCAGCCGTGAGGAGCTGCGCACCGTCGTCCTGTCGGCGATCATGTTCATGACCAGCCAGGCAATGACGCGAACACCGCGCTCGACGCGCAAGCTGCTCTTGATCGACGAGGCCTGGAGCATGCTCAAAGGCGGCTCGATGGGCGAGTTCGTCGAAACCTATGCGCGTACCTGCCGCAAATATGGCGGCGCACTCGCAACCGCCACCCAGTCCTTGAATGACTATTACAAGTCGGACGGCGCGACGGCGGCGCTCGAGAATAGCGACTGGATGCTGATCCTCCAGCAAAAGCCCGAGACCATCGCCGATTTCAGGAAGAGCGCGCGGCTCGACATGGACGACCGCACCGAGACGCTGATCCGCAGCCTGAAGCGCCATGGCAGCGATTACAGCGAGGTTTTCATCAAGGGCCCCGAGCTCGAGACCATCGGGCGGCTGGTGCTCGACGATTATTCGGCAACGGTCTTCTCGTCCTCGCCCGACACCTTCGCCGCGATCGATGCCGAACTCGCGCTTGGCAGACCATTGGAAGTCGCAATCGAAAACGTCGCCCTCTCAAAATCCCGTTCCAGCACCTGATGAAAGGATCCACCTCCATGCCACTTTATATCTCCACGCCCTTCGACCATGACGACGCGCCTGGCACATCGATCGAAAGCCGACGGCGCTGGCCCCGGCTGTTCGCCGATAGCTGCTATCTTCTCCTCAAGAGCATGTCGTTCACGCTCACCACCTTCCTGATGGTGCTGGGCCTGCCGCTCTTCTTCTTCCTGGCTGTGTCGGGATGGAACATGGAGCTTCTGTTCCTCCAGCTCGACAATCTTGCGTCGCGCTATGTCGATGCCGATCATGCGCGCCAGCTCGTCTTTTCCGACCAGTTGCGCTCCTCATTCTATCTGAGTGTCGCGCTCGTCGCCTTGTGGCGGATCCCGGGCTTTGTAAGCCGCCTCTCCTTTCGCCGCCAAGGGAAGGATGAAGCGTGATGCAGAACATATCAGATACAAAACCCCTTGTGTCGATGCGGCGGATCGGCGGGTACGCGCCTTCGACGCTTGCGGTCATGGCCGCTGTCCTCACACTGAGCCTGTGGGGCACATGGGCCACCGACCAGCTGCTCGACTTGGGGCACCGCAAGATCGTCACCGTCCGGCTCGCCCGGGTCATGGGCGAGTTCGTCGAGGCCGAGGCGCGCGGCGGCGCTGACCCGCAAGAGACAAAGGCACGCGTCGCGCAATATCTCGCAGCAGTCCAAGCCTCGGTCGATGCGCTTGGGCGCGGCGGCACGACCGTGCTCGTCGCCGAGGCCGTAGTCGCAGGCGGTGCACCCGACATGACCGATGCGGTGCGCGCCGACGTTACCCGCCGGATGGGAGGCAAACCCCATGCCGCCCGTTGAGAACGCCGCCATGGCTCGCGCATCCGCCGCGCCGCGACTGGTGATCTGGGGCGGTCTTGCTGGTGCCGCGCTGGCACTGACCACCCTGTCGGCGTTCGCGCGCGATCATGCGCTTTTGATCAATGTCAGCCCGAGCTTGCCCTATTGGGCTCTCTGGCTCGACCGCGCGATCGTACCAAAGCGCGGCGACATCATCCTCTTCGATCCGCCGCCTTCGCCGCTGCTTGTCCGGCATTTCGGAGCACGGCCACACCCGTTTGGAAAACGCGTGCTGGGGGTCGGCGGCGACCGGGTGACCGAGGTCGATCGCGCCTTCTTCATCAATGGGCATAAGGTCGCGCTGGCAAAACCACTCACGCGCGCAGGCGAACCGCTCGCTCTCGGGCCGACCGGCATCATCCCCACCGGCTGCTATTTTGTCGGAACCGGACACAAGGACGGCTTCGACAGCCGCTACGGTGCGATCGGCTGGATCTGCCGAGCGCGCATCCTCGGGGTCGGAAAGGCCATATTGTGAAACGCTTCGTCCTTGCCGGCACTCTGGTGCTGGGCCTGGGCATGCCCGCAGCGCAGGCGCGCGACTATGGTCAGGCCGGCACAATTTTTCCGATCGTCGAGCCCGACCTGCTCGTACAAATCAGGGCGAAGCTCACGCATCTCGAGCAAACGGGCGAGACCGCAAGGCTCAACGCCGAGTTGAAACGGCGCGCGATCGCCCGCGTCAACCGGCCAACACCGGTCGACGGGCTGCAATTGGCCAGCACGGAGCGCCGCTGGACATTCGATCCGACGATCACGCTCGACGCCGACGTCACCGACGACAAGGGTCGGATCATCCTGGCGAAGGGCATGCGCGTCAATCCGCTCGATACCGTCCTGCTGCGCCACAAGCTCGTGTTCCTCGATGCCGACGACCCCGCCCAGCTTGACTGGGCGCTCGCATCATTTCGCGCGAACGACGCCAAGCTGATCCTTGTTGCAGGCGCACCGCTCGAACTGATGAAGGCGAAGCAGCGCCGCTTCTATTTCGATCAGGGCGGAAGCCTCATGGCCCATTTCGGCATCCGCGCTGTCCCTGCAATCGTCGAGCAGCAAGGCCGTCTGCTCGGCATCCGCGAACATGTCCTTCCAAAAAAACAGACGAGAGGCTCATGACCAAACTCCTCATTTTGCTGCGCAGCATTTTTGGCGCGCCCATAATTGGCCTGATGCTCACTGCGTCGCTCGCGCTCGCCGGCCCCGCACAAGCGGCGGCGGGTCCCGGGCGCTGCACCGGCAAGTTCGTCAACCCGATCACCGACATCTGCTGGTCGTGCCTCTTCCCGCTGTCGATCGGCGGGCTGAAGATCTGGCCGTCGCTTAGCGGACGCCCCGATACCGACAATCCCGACCTCCCCGTTTGTCTGTGTGGTCTCAGGCCCGGCATCGCGCTGGGCTTTTGGGAGCCGGTCCGGCTCGCCGACGTCTCGATGAAGCCATGGTGTTTCGTCAATCTGGGCGGATTGAAGCTCGATCCCGGGTTCGACATCGGCTTCAAGACAATGGCGGGGCCTTCAGCGGTCGGCGGGATCAGCCAGTACAATTCGAGCTGGCACATTCACTGGTACGCCTATCCGCTGATCTACTGGATGGAGCTGGTCGCGGATTTTCTGTGCCTTGAAGTCGGCTCGGTCGATATCCTCTACATCACCGAGATCGATCCCTTGTGGCAGGATTCCGAACTCACCGCGATCATCAACCCCGAGGCCGTACTCTTTGCCAATCCGCTCGCGCTTGCCGCATGTGCTGCCGATTGCGTCCTTGCAACAACGAGCCTGCCGTCCGACAAGCTCTTCTGGTGCGCGGGCTGCCAGGGATCGATGTATCCCCTCAACGGCAATATCTCGGCGACGATCGGCCATGTCCAGGCCTCAAGGCTTGCGCTTGCGCGCTTTTCGTACAAGCTCCACCGCGAACTTGTCGCCTGGGGCACGATGGGTTCCAAAGGCCTGTGCGGCAAATATCTGATGCCGGTGATGAGGAAGCAGCAATACCGCTTCCAGGCAACCAACCCCAATCCGCAAACCAAGGGCAAATATGCGTGTGCGCCGATCGGCGCCTCGACGACCTTCATGTCGGCGGGCCAGGTCTATCCCGCCATCGGCGAGGATATGGGCTATCTCGTCTGGCGCAAACGCAATTGCTGCGCGCTATGAACCGGCCACCTTTTCACACCCTGATATTCGGTCTGAGCGCCGTTGCCGCCTTTGCAACAGCGCAGGCGCAAAAAAATGGCGAGACCAGGCTCGATCTCGATGCGATCCGCGCACGCGCGGCCGAACAGGCAAAAGATGCTGAAGCCCTGGCCGCGACCGTCCGGGCCCGGAGCGCCACAGCCCTACCCGAAGCCCGGGCGAGCGCCGAACAGGGCGGTGCCAATGGCAAGCGCTTCGCCGCTGAAGCGAAAGCCCTGCCCTCGCGCGATGGCGATCTTGCCTTCGATTTCGACAGGCTGATCGCCCAAACCGGCCAGATGGCCGAGGCCAGCCTGGGGACGGCGCCGCGCTTTGTCGGCTTTGCCAGCATCTCGATGCCGCCAGCGGCCTTGCGCCAGATGATGCACGATGTGACACGCGCCGGCGGCGTCGTTGTATTTCGCGGTCTGCCGCAGGGCAGTGTCAAGGCCCTGACGGCAGCGCTGTCACGCGTACTTGCGCCTGGAGAACGGCTCGATGGCGTCGGGATCGATCCACGGCTATTCAGCGCATTCGGGATCGAGGCCGTGCCGACCTATGTCATGACCACGAGCGATTTCGACCTGTGCGACGGGTTCGATTGCACGACGGCCGTCCCTCCGCATGACCGGATCAGCGGCAATGTCAGCACGGACTATGCGCTCGAGACATTTGCCAGTGGCGGCGGTCCAGGCGCGCGCCTCGCCGCGCTCCATCTCGCCCGACTAAGAAAGGATGCGCGATGACCACGAAGTTCTGGATACGCGTCTTGCCCGCGCTCGCCCTCCTCGCATCGCCCCTCGCCGGTTCAGCACAATCGGGCACCGCCGCCGCGCGGGCCGACGGCAAGGCGTTCGGCAAGGAAAAGGTCAGCGTCGCGCAAAGCACCGCAACCACCGCGCCCGATGCAACGCGCATTCCCAATTTCTCCAACGCGCCCTCCGAAAGCGGCTATTTCGACACGCCCGACCAGATGGCACCCGACGCCGCAAACGCTGCAACAAGCCATGAAGGCTACCGGTCGATGCGCTCGTCGCTTGATACCCGTGCCAGGTTTGCACCGGTCGATATCGAAGCGACGATTGCGCGCGGCAAGACGGTCAGCGGTGACCCGCTCGCCTATACCAGCGGGATGAGCGTTGGCGGAACGCAGGGACGCTGTGTGCCCTTGCCATCCGCGGTCGTCTCGCCGGGGCGCTACCAGGCGACCTGCAACACCGGCTATGTCGCAATCGACCAGACGCGAAGCTGCAACATCGCGCTCCAGGTCTCGGCCACCCGCACGACCGATTATCTCTACTGGTGCAACGCCCCTCCCGAAGATGCAGGCAACGGCGTCGATGATTGCACATTGTTCGACGTTCCCCAATGCCGCCAGACCGGACAGCATCCAGGCCGATGCCTCCAATATTCGATCGGTTCGGACGGGCGCCGGTTCTGCAGCGAGCCGGGCAGCCCCGTCCTCGAGATGGCCTGCAGCGATGCGATTGGGGGCGGAGCAATCATCACGACTGTCCCGCGCGATACGATCAATGCCACACGCGATGAAAGCCAGTGCGCGAGCCTCGCCAGCGATACCAGCTGCACGCCTGGTCAGGAGATCTGCACAGACAGCGGCCCGGTGACGCGAACGATCAATGGCGTGGACGTTACCCAACCCTGCTGGGCCTGGATGCGGGACTATAAATGCACAAGCTTTGCGGCTGCCCAGGACTGCGCGACGCTCGAAGCAACGCCGGGCTGCACATTGGTGCGCGAAGATTGCATCACCGAGGAGGCACCCCGCCGCACCTTCGAGCGCATCTATGACTGCCCGCTGCCACCAGCCGCCGCAAGCACCAACCAGTTTATCTGCGACGGCGATATCTACTGCATCGACGGGGCATGCGAGACCATCGCACGCGAAGCCAATGACGAGTTCAAGGATGCCGTCGTTGCCTTGAATGCCATGAACCAGGCGCGCAAGGAGTTCGACCCCGGCAATCTGAGCCTGTTCAAGGGCGAACGGGAGACCTGTTCGTCAAAAGTCTTTGGTGTCCTCAATTGCTGCAAGGGCAAGGGGTTCCCGCTCATCCCCGGCATCAGCCTCCTCGTGGCACTGGGCTGCGATTCACAAGAAGTGCTGCTACACCAGCGCGATGCGCAAGGCCTGTGCGCCTATATCGGCACCTATTGTTCAGCCAAAATACTCGGCATCTGCACGACCAAGCGCAAAGCCTATTGTTGTTTTGAATCGAAGCTGTCGCGCATCTTGCAGGAACAGGGGCGCCAGCAACTGGGCAAGCCGTGGGGCAAGCCCAAGATCGAGCAATGCGCCGGCTTCACGATTGACGAGTTCGCCCGGCTCGACCTTTCCACCATGGATTTCTCCGAGGTCTATGCAGAATTCACCGATGCCGCGCGCCTCCCCGACGAACTCGCCGCCGCCCAAGCCATCCAGCAGAAAATCGAGGCTTATTATGCAGCACGCCGCAACTAACTGGCTGCGCCAGGGCCCACTTTGTTTTGGTGCCATGGCGGCGGCCATCGCGCTCGTCGGCATCTCGGCTCCGCTGATCGCGGCACCGGCGACTGCACCTGCAGTCGAGATGCCGGACAGCAACGACAGCTTTTACTGCCGCGAACGCAAGCTTGGCTATTGGTTCTACTGCACCAGGCCCAAGCCTCCGGCGACGGACCAAGCAGCCCCCGCGCAGCCCAAAAGCGCTGCCGAGCAACTGGACACGGTCACCACAGAGCTGCGCGAACTGAAGGCGCGCGCGATCCTCGCGCCGACGCCAGCCAATGTGACCGCCTATATCCGCTTCCAGCGCGACCAGCTGGACCGGGCGTCGCTCTTCAGCGATGTCTGGCAGCGCGCAATCTGGCAGGATCCCGACCTCGATTATACCTTGCAGCGGCCCGTCTCGACGCTCGGCAAGCGCCAATGGGAGGATACCCGCTCGGCCGAACGCGACCTGGCGATGCGGACGCTTGCGAGCCGGTACGGGCTTTTCTATTTCTTTGCGCAGAGTTGCGGCGCCTGCGACGTCATGTCGCCGATCATCCAGTCGGTCGCAGGCAGCTGGCACATCACGCTGCGCGCAATCTCGACCGACGGCGGGCCATCGCGCTATTTCCAGCACTATACCGTCGAAACCAATCAGCGCCAGCGGATGGGGATCGAGCCCAGGGTCACGCCCGCCGTCGTTCTGTGGGACGCCCAGACCTCGCGCGCGATCCCGATCGGCTACGGCGTCATGTCGGCCGATGAACTCCAGGATCGCATCTACCTCCTGACCACGAAGGAAGCCGGACATGATTATTAGGTTCAAACGAGGTGTCGCAATGCTCGCCGCTGCCTCGCTCATCGCGACAAGTGCTGCGGCCGATGTCGGCGGCTCGATGGACAGTTTCCTGTCCGATATGGGCGGTGCCGCCAACATCAACGGCCCCAGTGCCTATCAGGGTCAGGCGGCGGGCTATTACAGTCTCGGCAATGTCTGGACGCGCTTTCCCCAAACGACGACCAGCATCGCGAACCTCCAATTGCCCAAGGCGCGCGCCGGATGCGGCGGGATCGACATCTTCGCAGGCTCGTTCAGCTTCATCAACGCAAGCGAGATCGTCGCAATGCTTAAAGCCGTTGCCAACAACGCGGTCGGGTTCGCCTTCAGCCTCGCGATCGACACCGTGTGTCCCGAATGCTCGAAGATCATGCAGGAATTCTCGCAAAAAGCGCAGCTGATGAACAATTTGAACATCAACAGCTGCGAAATGGCACAGGGCCTTGTCGGCGGCATCTGGCCCAAGGGCGATCTCGCCGACAAGGCGGTGTGCGAGGCGATCGGCAATTCCGAAGGCATCTTCACCGACTATGCCGCCGCCAAGCACGGCTGCGGCACACGCGGCCAGCGCGCCAGCACGACCGCGCAGGGCTCAGCCAGCTTCGACGACGTCAACCCGGGAGTGGCAAGGAACTATACCTGGCACATCCTCAAGAAATCGGCGTTCTTTGCAGCCAATGGCCAATTCGACCGCGAGCTTGCCGAATATGCAATGACGCTCATCGGGACGATCATCTACATCCCGCCCAAGGACGACCAGCCTGGCAACTTCATTCCCTTTGCAGGCGATGCGTCCTCGACGCTGGTCACAGCGCTGCTCGATGGGACGCAAGGGGCGCCCGTCAAGATCTTCCAGTGCGACGAACCCGACAAATGCTTGAACCCGACGTTCCAGTCGTTGAGCCTTTCGACCTCCAAAGCGATCCGTCCGCGCGTCACAGCCTTGATCGACGGGATGGTCCAGGCGATCCGAGACGATACCCCCATAACCGGGGCGCAAAAGGAACTTCTGCAGGTCGCCTCGGTCCCGCTTTACAAGATCCTGACCGTGCAGGCAGCGTTCGGGCGCGGTATGCCGACCGACGACCGCGAAACACTCGCCGAGATTGCCAGCGTCGATTTGCTCTTTGCTCTCCTCGACCGGATCGTGGGCGAAGCCGGGCGTTCGATGTCGACCTTTATCGGTGCCGATGAGGCCAAGATCGCGATGTGGCAGGGTCAGGTCAATGCGGTCCGCACCAGCCTCGCCGACCGCGAGGCCAATACGCATCTGCGGGTGGGCGCGATCATGCAGATCATCGAGAAGACGGCGTTCATCGAAAATGTCCTCGCATCCTCGATGTCGCCAGGGATGGCCGCCTCGCTCGACTGGTCGCGCGCGGTCCAGAACCGCGCGCTCGTCCACTAGGCCCTCAAAGAAGGCGCACGAAACATGGTCGAGATTTTCACGATCGGCGGCGGCGATTACCTGGTGAACGTGCTCCAGGCGGTTGCCGCCTGGACCGGCGATGGCGGCTACAAGAGCCTGCTCCAGGTCGTGATGGTGATGGGGCTGGCCTTGTCAGCCATCACGCTCGCCTTCAACCAGGACTGGCGCGCCTGGATCAACTGGTTCCTCGGTGCAACCTTGATCTATTCGTGCCTGATGGTGCCACGGCTCGACGTTCGCGTGACCGACCGCATCAACCCCAGCCTTGCCCCCGCACAGGTCAGCAATGTGCCGCTGGGCCTTGCGCTGATGGCGAGTTTTACCAGCCAGATCGGCGATTATCTGGTGAGCGCGTCCGAGGTCGTGTTCGGACTGCCTGGCGATCTCAACTATTCGAGAAACGGCATGATCTATGGCGCACGCCTGTTCGATGCGACGCGGAGCTTGCGCATCTCCGATCCCGAATTTGCCGCCAATCTCGACGAGCATTTCCGCCAATGCGTCTTCTACGATGTGCTGCTCGGTCGCTATTCGATGAAGACCATCGCCGACAGCACCGACATCTGGACGACCATTGCCCCGGGCAGCCAGGCACGCGCCCAGCGCTTCCTCACCCGCGACGCCGGGGGCACGGTCAGCGCGTCGATCATCACCTGCCGCGAGGCCTATACCGCGCTGAATGGGCAATGGCTCGGCATGATCGATGCGATGGGCACGCTGTTCGGCCGCCAGCTTTATCCTGCGCAGACGGCGGCGCTTGCCAAGGCCAAGCTCTTTGCCGACCTGCCCATCGCCTATCAATATCTGACCGGCGTGTCGGCGAACGCCGCCGAGATCTTCAAACAGACGCTCACGATCAACGCGATGGGCCAGGCGATGCACACCATGTCGGGGTCGAGCGGGGCGGGCAATGTCGATGTCTACGCGCAGACTCGCGCAGACATCCAGACCGAACGCACCTACAGCTCGATTGCGAGCAACGCGATGAAATGGGTGCCACTTTTGAATGTCGTCCTGACGATCCTTTTCTATGCGCTGTTTCCCGTGATCTTCCCGCTGTTCCTGATGCCCAAAACCGGCCCGGTCGCCTTGAGGGGCTATGTAACAGGGTTCTTCTACCTCGCGGCTTGGGGTCCGCTGTTCGTGATCCTCCACATGATCCTGATGTTCAAGGGCGCGGCCGATGTGTCGGGCGCAGGCGCAGGCGCCGGGCTGACGCTTGCAACATTTTCCGGCATGACCGACGTCAACAACGATATCGGCATCCTTGCCGGCTATCTGATTGCCTCGGTGCCGTTCCTCGCAGGCGGGATCGCCAAGGGCGCGCTTGCCATTTCGAGCCAGGCGACATCCTATCTCAACCCGTCGCAGAACGCGGCCGAGGAAGCCGCGCGCGAGGCGAGCACCGGCAATATAGCACTTGGTAATACCAGTCTGGAGAATTCAACGGTGCTGACGCGCCAGTTTGCCCAAGGGACGACCGCGCCCTCGTTCACCTATGGTGCCGCCCAGACGCGCGGCTATTCCGAGAGCGGCACCCTGACGACGAGCTTTGCCGAAGGCAGCTATGACCAGCTTCCCAATTCGCAATATCCGTTTACTCCGACCCTGGGTCAGGAGTTTACCTCGCGGCTCTCGACGATGGCCAGCCAGAGCCGGGCGAACAGCGAAACATGGTCGAACATGGCGTCGCAATCGACCTCGTCTGCCGTCACCCGGTTCAAGGAACTGCGCAACGCGTTCACTTTGGGAAGTTCGCTCGAAAAGGCGGTTGGAGAGAACAATGCCAACAGCATCCAGAGCGCGTTCAACGAAGTCGATCAGGGTTCGCAATCCTTGCAGCGCCAATATGGACTTTCGCGCCGCGCTGCGGACGACATCACGACGTCGTGGTTCCTCAATGGCGAAGCCGGAGCGGGTGCTGGCGTGCAATCCGGAGCGTTTAACGCGAGCGCTTCCATCAAGGGCGGCAGAAACCAGAATTGGACCGACAGCGATATCGGGATCGCTTCGGAAGATCGAAGCCGCATTACGGGCAGTCTCAAACAACTTTCGGACAGCCGTAACTGGTCAAGCACGCGCGATGGCTTTGTCCGGACAGTCAGTTTGACGAGCAACGCGTCACTATCGACAAGCGCCAGCGGCCTGAACACGTCACTTACCGAAGCACAAAGTTATTCGGCTGAAGCCCGGCGCGCGGAAGAAATTGCAAACCGGCTTGAGAAGCAGGCGTCATTCTTTGAAGGCAATAGCGCTTCTGGCTCGCTCAATCTGTCGCAGGCCTACCGCGAATGGGGCATGAGCGAGATCGAACGCAACCGCGATTATTACGGTCAGGGGCGGTTCGATGACATTGACTTCCAGTTAAGTGCGCAGGGTCAGGAGTTGCAAGGCAGGTTTGTCGGCGCGCACGCTGATCGGCTGCGTGATGACATCGATGACAGGCTGATCCTCGCTCCCAGTGAGCGCGTTGACCGGATCCCGATCTCGGGCCGGGAGAATGTCAGGCAAGGCGTATCCCTCACCGATGGTGATCGGATACCCGGTGGAGGCGTTAGCGACAGGGTGAACGAGGTTGGCGCTGAGGTACGAGCGCACCAGGCTCAAGGCAGAGACCGCATCGGAATTGTTCGCCAGCATTTGAAGGGCAAAACAAGTGGAGCCCATGGTGCCAGCGCGGAGGCAGCCGATGAGGTCAAGGAATGGAAATGAGACTCTGCTATGTCTTCAAGACATCCTGGTAGATCACAAACGCGGCGAAGACTGCGAACAGCGATACGACAAATACGGCAAGCCGCCTGCCCCATGGATCGGCCCATGCCTTCTTCCAGCGATATTCGATGAGGCGGTCTTCAGCGATCGCACGGTCGATTTCTGCAAAGCCAGACCTGGGAGGTCGGGTGCCGGCTTCGGCGGCTTTGGTGTCGTCTTCAAACGACGGGGTCGGATTTTGGCTCATGGGTGATCTCCAGTCTCACAAACGGCTTCGCCCTTGTCAGGCCCCCTCGCCTCTTGATACGCCGGGCAGGAGTTGGCTGATGACCGGATTAACTCCCTTAGGGGGTGTTCACCACGCCTTGCGCGACATATGGTTCGCCCGCGACCCGAGGGAGAGCAGGAAACTGCATCCTCGTACTGATGCCCGGCGGATTGAATTCGCCGGGCATCTTTGTGCCCGGTTCGGGTTAGCCAGCAGGCGCGTATCCGGCATTGAAATGTTAACCGGATTTTGTTACAAAACATCGGATATAAATCCTTTTATACGGAGTATTTGTAACACGATGCCAGCACACGCAACAGAAAGCGCCCTGCTTGAAGCGGCATTCCAGATGTCGCCGATTGCGCGCGCGCGCGACCTGAGATCGCAAAGAATTAGCGGCACCGCGATTGCGCGTGCAGTCGAAGCAGGCCAACTGACGCGCCGGGGTCGCGGTCTCTATCAGCACACAAATTCGCACATCGATGCCGGACAATCACTCGCCGAAGCAACGCAGCTTATGCCCAAGGGTGTGATTTGCATGATGTCGGCGCTCGCCTGGCATGGCCTTACTGACCAGATGCCGCGAAAGGTGTGGATTGCGATTGGCCAGAAAGACTGGGCACCAAAGCGGGCCAACCCACCGCTCAGAATTGCAAGAATGACCGACAAATACCTGCGCCAGGGTATTGAGCTTCACAGCATTTCCGGCGTTGACGTGCCGATATATTCGATCCCGAAAACACTTGCTGACGTGTTTCGGAACAGCCGTGCGATCGACCGCTCGGTGGCCATCGAAGCACTTCGCGCAACACTCGATCAGAGGAGAGCGACCCCTGGCGAAATCGCCGATGCAGCAAATCAAGGCGGCGCTTGGAACGCGATGCGTCCCTATCTTGAAGCGCTGACGTCCAATGGTTGACCGCCTGTGGAATATGAGAGCGCTTCATTCTCAAGGCGATTTGCTGGCTATGACGTGGCCCCCCGATTTTTCTCCAAGCTTGATTTAGAGCTGGAAGCCCTGTTGGCGCCCATTTTTAGGCGCGACGGCAAGGGAATGTGCGACATCGGCCTCATCCATCGTTTGCAATGAGCTCGATCGCCCGGATCGATTCAAGAATTTCGTCGAGGGTTGGCGCGGCGCCAAAGATCATTGCCCGCGTTGCCTCATAGTCCTGTTCGAGAGCTTTTATCATTCCCGGTGCGGGAAAAAGGGCAAACGTCCCTTTGTTGGCTGAGGCGAGATCATAATCGGGCCGATTGAAGAACATGCGCGCGTGCCGGACACAATCGGCACCCAAAGCCGCATCCTCGACTGCCTTTTGGCCAACAGGTGAGGTGAATAGTGAATGAAGGTCGTAATAGTGCCGCGAAACGCGCTGTCCTGCCTGCCGCAGTTCGTCACGCTTGGCATACCAGCTTCGCAGCCCGTGAGCGATGACAACCTTGTCCCAGAAAGTCCGTTCGGGCTCGATCGTGGCGACACCGGTCACGGCAAGATCGAGCCCGTCGACATCTTCGGCAATGTAAGGACGGATTGTCATGGCTCTGTTGGGGTCAAGCGCAGACTTGGCACCGGATTCAATCCTTACTGCGGGCTTGATATAGTCATTCCGCACGGCATCGAGTGAGGGATACCAAATGAGGAGGGTCTGACCGTCTCGATCGGCAGGATCGATCTCGACCGACGCCGCGCCGTTCGTTGCAGCCGCCAGCCTCTCGGCAAAATGATCGCGTAGCGAACCCGAGATATAGGCCGCGCACGCGTCGCGGATGGCGTCGAGTTTGGCCTGGCGCTTCTTGTTGGAAAGCGCTTCGAGATCTTCGACAGAGGCTGCTTCGCCTAAATCGTCGCGAAAGACAGTGACGTCGATGTCCTCGGAAAAGCGTTGAATGAGGTCGTACGCCTTGGAGAGCGACGTGCCACCCTTGAAGAGCAACCTTGGGCCGCCCGCAGGTTGCTCGTGGTAGAGTTGGTGCAAAGCCCAGCAGACCCAGAAGTCCTTTTCGATATTGCCAAGCGGTGCCCCGAGCCGATTTGCAGCTGCGAGAAACAAGCCTCTTCGGTCTTCTGCGGAGGCCGAAATGATCTCTTGATAGGATGATCCACTCATGCTGCGGACGCTCCGGGCAAGGCGATCAAGTCACGCAGAAAATCCTGCATCCAGATCGGAAGCGCCGAGAGGCCAGCCTGCAAATCCTTGCGGATTGCCTTGCCGTGTTTGGGATCTTCAAAATGGCGCATGAGGATGTCGGCGACACGCTGCCTTTCTTGCTGCTTGCCGAGCATGTCCTTGAGCCAGTGGAGTGCCTGCACGACCCGCATGGCCGGTCGACCTGCCCAATAAAGCCGGCTTGGTGCTGCGTGTTTGAACTTGATTTCCTGATTGCCGAGCTTGATCGATTTCAGCCTTGCATCGACCATGATTTCGATTTTTGCAGGAACGGCGGTTGTAAGGCCAAGATCGTTGGCGGCCGTCATGCCGTCGATTACCATTCGCGCATTATCACGGCGTGTAACCGCCTGGATGACGGCTCGGTAGTCCGGAACGTTTTTCTTGCCTGTCAGAGAATTGAGTGTCGGCCTGTCGTACAGGCCGCGGTCGATCCGGCGGAGTTCGCCGGCGGCGTTCAATCGCTGTAGGGTTTTGTCGATCAGATCGCGATTTCCGAGATCGGCAAAGTCTCCAGGTGTCCAAACCGAGCCCGGCTTGCGACGCACACGTCGCATTATCATCAACTTCAGGTCGGAATTGTTGGCAGTCGAGTGCGCTGACATGTCCGAAGCATACAGTATTTTTCGGACATTCCTAGCATCAAAATGTCCGAACATTGTTACACACTTCGGACAAAAATACCCAATGACTACTCACCCCTTGTTGCTGGCCGAAAGGAAACGGCTCGCTTTCGGCCAAACAGCAGGCATTGCGGCAAACAAACCCCTCAAACTCGCCTTCCAAAGGAGGTCGGCCAATGACAGCCAATTGGCCGGTCTATCATCACCCGTCTGGACGTTCAGGCACAGCACATGATCACCTGAACGTTCCCACCAATGGCCCAGCGAACACGTGACCTGCATCCATTCAAGTGATCGCCGGGTATGCTTTATGCAAGAGCGGGGCCGGACTTGCCAAGGCAGCTGCGGGTCGAGGGGTAATGGCATAACCCTTTATCAGCTTTCCGCCGCGTGATCGGAAGTGTTCGGCACGCCGCCCGGGGTCAACCAGCCTTGCGGGATTGTTGTCAGAAGCGAGACTGGCGATGATTTCCCGTCATGGGACACAACGTAGAGCGTGATCTTGTCTGCGATTTCAAAGTCCGGATTATAGCGGGCGCCTCGTGGCATTCCGGACCCGCAATCGGCTGACCCTTGCCTATGCCTGATCCAGAAACGCACTCACGCGCTTCAAAGTTTTCGCCCTTGGGCGTCGCCCCGATCTCAAATCCCCGACAAACCTCGGATCTCCCACGACCATGCGACCGAACCGTGACGGGGCGAGGTTGGATGTCTCCAGATAATGCTCGATCTGCTCCAGAAGTTGCATGGTGCTCCGACTCACAAATTGCTTGCGTTCTCTCTACGTTCCTAGTAGGAATCTTTCATATTGTCTAGGGCAATTCCTAGAATCGATTCGAAGGATGCGACGATGGATCGCCAAAGAATAGAATTAGAGCGCCTGATTCAGGAGCGCGGAGAGGAATATTCCTCTCTATCGCGGCTGATCGGACGCAATCAGGCCTATATCCAGCAGTTCCTCAAGCGCGGAACGCCGCGCAAGCTCGACGACGAAGACCGGCGGGTCCTTGCCCGCTATTTTGGCGTCGATGAAGAAGTGCTGGGTGGCCCCCCCAGCACCAACACCAGCATGACGGGCCTTATCGAAATCCCCATACTCGATGTGTGGGCCTCGGCCGGTCACGGTGCCATTGCCGAAGTCGAGGCACGACACGCCCGCTTCGCATTCGACGAACGCTGGCTCAAGCGGTTGACCGCAAGCCGTCCCGGCAGCCTGTCGGTGATCCGCGTCGATGGCGATTCGATGGAGCCGACCTTGTCGGACGGCGACGAGGTCATGGTCGATCTTTCGGACAACGCGACCCGTCTGCGCGACGGAATCTACGTCCTCAGAAGCGACGATGCCCTGGTCGTCAAGCGGGTTGCATTGGGGCCAAAGGGCAAGCAGATCATGATCGTGAGCGATAATCCGGCCTATCCCCGCTGGGACGATGTCGATCGGCGTACGCTCCATATCGTTGGGCGCGTGCTCTGGTTCGGACGCAAGGTCCAATAATCGCAAGCAAGGTCATGCATTGCGGGCAAGTCAGGCGGCGCACCCGCCGCTAACCGCCCTGCCCGTCGGCTTCATCGTCCATGCCACTCTAGATCCCGATCTCGTACGGTTTGACCATCGTCTTGCCGAGCTCCGGTGCATCGCGAACTGGCGTACTCCCGGCCTCGCCCTTCGCCAGGCCCTTCGCAGCAGCGGTGGTGAGTTCGCGGGTCACCTCGAGCGCCGAGGTCTTCATTCCCGAATTTCGTTCAACCGCCGTTTCGAGCCGCGCCGCATTGTCAACGATGAGCGTCAGGCCGTCGCGCAGCCGCGTAATCGTCACAAGGAAGGTTTGCTGGTTGGACAGGTTGCGCTCGCGGCTGTCCATGACGGCAATCCCGCGGTCAGACGTCAGTCCCTGCGCCATATGCGCGTTGAGGGCGTAAGCGAGGTCGAGGCGCGAAAGCATCGGATCACCGTGCTTCAGGACATGGTCGATGCCGGTCGACGTCCTGATCGCGACCGTTTTTGCATCGATCGCGGTAATCCGCGCCTGATCGGCATTGAGCAAGCCGCGTTTGTGATCGGTGTCGGTCCAGCGGATGCGGTCGCCGGGATGGAGGGTTACACTGCGCGCCTCGAACAGCTTGAGCGGATCGTGGTCGCCTTTCGGCTTCAACCTCCCTGGCCGAAAATCCTCAAGCCGTCCGTGGCGATCGCGGAGCCTGACCAGGCCCTTTTGCACATCGGACGCGACAACCACATGGCGACCGGCGTGCAGGCCTTGCGTTCGCTGATGGCGGTCGAACTCGACCACCAGCCCCGGCGCATAGGTGCTGGCGTAACGCAGTTCCTCGCGCGTGGTGCTCACGCGAACCAGCGTATCGACGCTGAGCGATGGCTGTCCGAGCTCGCCATTGGCCTTGAGTCCGGTTTGCACGGCTTCGTTAACTGCGGCACGAAGATTGCGACCCGAGGCATAAATGGACGTTGCCTCGCGTTCGACAGGAGACAGCGCCAGCCAGGTCGTGGCGGCTGAAATTGCGCCGCCCTCCGCTACTTCGACGATATGATCCTTGAGGACCGACATGGCCTCGCTGACATTGCCGCCTTGCGCTGCATATTGGGCGGCGCGCAGTGTCTTGTCGCGCGCGCGTACGTTCAGGTTCATGATCGCGGTATCGACGCCAGCCGCTTGCATGATGGCGAACGGTTTGCCGGCGTCCACCGCTCCCAGTTGTTTGCGGTCGCCGATCGCTGCAAACCGGCCAACCTCGAGCAGATTGGCAAGCCGCACCAGTTTTTCCTTGTCGGCATTGCCGACCATCGATGCTTCGTCGAGCAAGAGGATTGCCCCTTTGAGCGAGGCGCGAGCCTCGATCAGCCGGACCGCGTCGACAGTGTCGCCCAAAAGCGGCGCATGGATTTTCAGAAAACGCGCGATCGTCATCGAGTTGATCCCGGTATCGCGCTCGAGCATCTGGACGAGCGTATTCTGGACCGCGAGCCCCAGTACCGTGTGCCCTTCTTCGCGCACGACATCTGCTGCCGGGCGCAGCAAGGTGCTCTTGCCCGCGCCCGCAATCCCCTGAATGGCAATTATCCGGTTGGCCGAGCCGATCAGCAGGCGACCGGCTGCTTCCTGACCTGCATTGAGGCGCAATCCATATTTGAGTTCGGCCAGTGCCTGGAGCCGTTCGCCAGCCTGAGCCGGGGTCAGTATCGGCTGCACCTGTCCCCGTCCGGCATCAACCGCACCGATGATCCTTTGCTCGAGCGCGATGGCATCGGTAGTCGTCACAAATTCCCTGTCGGCACCGCGTCCACGCACGATGAGGCCAGCCTCGACGAGCTGGTCGACGCGCCTTTCGACGGGCGCGATCGTCGTCGGCAATCCGAAATCGAGCGCCGCTTTATAGACGTCGGTGACGGCAAAGGCGGCTTCGCGTTCGGACAAATGCCGTATCGCCGAAGCGACGGCCTGGGCCGCGGCAATTTCGCTCCGCTCTTTCAAATGGGCGCGCGCCGGCACCAGCGGGTCGCCTGGACGTGCACCGAGCCGCTCGGAAAAATCGGCAAGCCAGGCCCGCCCGCGTTCGGACAGTTTTGCGACGGCGCCCGACAGAAGCGCGACGCCGCCGATCGACGAAGCGGCGCGGGCATTGGCGCGCGCGGTTATACCAGAAAAATCAAAGCCGATCGCTTGTCCAGTTTCGCGCCACCCTTGGGCAAGCGCATCGCGGTCCTCGACAACCGCCTTTGCCGCACGCGTCATCAGTGTGGCAGCGTCGAATGCCTGCGGCGTCTGGTGGGTCATGCCGCCGACGGCCTCGAGGATTTCGCGACGGCGGGTACTGAACGCCATGATGGCCTCGCGCGGGACGCCTGCTGCTTCGAAATTGCCATGCTTCAACTGGGCGCCGACTTCATAGCCAAGCCTTTCGACACCCTCGCGAAAGCGCGCCATCGTCATGCTGTTGAGGAGGGTATTGAGGCCCCAGAGCTTGTCGTTGCGGACCGCGCGCCACTTGCCGTCAGGGCCCTGGGTCAGGTTCGCGACAACGGCATGGATATGGACATTGGGCTCCTGGTTGCGGTTGGTGTCATGCTGGAACAGGCCAATCACCAGATTGCCCGTTGCGACAACGCGCTCGCGGCCCTTGACCTCCATCCGGGTTTCAGTGGCATTCTTTTCGGCCCAGGCCAGCGTCTCCTTGACCGCCGACCGGTAGGCATCAAGGATGCGGTGATCGCCGCCAACCAGGGCAATGAGCGACCAGCTTTTTGGCAGCGAGAAGGTGAGATCGACCCCGGCACGATGCGGTCTGTTTTCACTGCCAACCCGCTCGCCGGTCGGCAGTTCGCCTTTGAGAACAGCCTCGAAGGCCCGACTTTCGATCAGGCCTTCAAGACCCAGTTTCTCGGCACCCTTGCCAAACCACGCGCCCGACCGGTCGGCATCGCTTCGCGTGTAATAATTGTCGGCGGCAAAATAATTGGCAGCGCCGCCCGCCGAACGGACATTGGCAACCGAGAGCATTACTCGAGCCCTTCGCAAATGGCTTTGGCCAAGGCACTGCTCACAGGTCGATGTCGTATTCGCCAATGTCGAGAGGCTCGCGTTCGACCGCGACTCCCTCCATCAACGTCTTTTGCCCGGTATCGCGGCGATCGCCCAATGGCCGGATGTTGCGGTCAGGCATAACGGTCCCGGGAAGGCCCTTGGGTGGTGCGTCGCTGCGCCCCCCATTCATTTCGGTGGCATCGTCCGTTTTCGCATCAGACCCCATGCCGCCAGTCTGCGATCCATGCGCGCGGGGCGCCTGCGGCGTATCAGCCGTCTTCGTCTCATGGCCATGATTTGCAGCCCCGCTACCAGGCCCTGCGGCATCAAGACTTGCCCCGACCATCGCGTCCCGGCCTCGGGCTGCCTGCGGATCGCCTGCAGAAGGTTCGCCCGGAGAATCCATAGCAGGTCGTTCGAAGGTGAAAGCCTGCTGGCGGCGCTCGAGCGGCTTTCCAGCACCATCATCATTGGCAGCCGGAGGATCATCGGGATGTTTCTGCGCGGCAGTTCCCTTCGGGCCATTGGGCCTACGGGAAGATGTGTCGCCAAGGCCTGACGCCCCGTTGTCGTCCGCGCGCCGGATGAAGGGTTCAGCGCGTTTGGGCCAATGGCGATGCACGAGTTTGACGGGTGCTGCGGGAAAGCCATCGGGGAATTTGAGATAGCCCGACAGCCTTGGCAGGTTCATCAACTGGTCGGGCAGGAGCAGCGGTTCGATCTGACGGCGCGGGGTCAGGCTTACCGCATCGCGGGCATTGTTGTAGCCATAGCTATAGCCTTCTTCCATATCCCGGACCTGCCGGTGTCCGATGAAGTCGGAGCACCAGGTGGCGGTTTCGCGGTCCGCTGTTGCGAGCATCAATTTGGTGCGGGCGAGCGACGACAGGGTCATCGCCATATTCTCTCCGTATACTTCTTTGAGCTTGGCAAAAGCGTGGATACCGGTGACGATGGCCCCGCCGAAATTGCGCGCCGTCTGAAGGCCCTTTTCCAGTGCTGGCAGCCGGTGGAGCGCGCCCAGTTCATCGAGGATGAACCAGAGCCGGAGGTCATGCGTCCGCTCCATCGCCATGAGCGTATTCATGGCTATATCCATCCAGACCGTGAGCAGTTGCGAAGAGACGCTCATGTCGACGTAGCGGGCCGAAATGAACAGCATCGATCCTGGTATTTCGGCATCGCGCACCCACTCCTTGATCGAGAATTGCGGTCCGCGATCCGGCAGAAGTTTCAGCGCTTTTGCATTGGCATTGAAGACCGCACGGATTGACTCTGCCATGCGGGCAGCCTCGGGTGCCGTGAGCGGATCAGCGACCGTTCCCCGCATCAGTTTATGAACCTGGCTGAGATCCGCCGTCATCAACTCGCGAGCGAGGTCTGCGTTCGAAGCCTTGCCATCGCGCTTCAGCCTGAGGCACATTTCAACGAACAGGAGCCGCGCGGCAAGCACCCAGAACTGCTCGGATCCGCCACCGTCATGGGGCACCAGTGCTTCTGCTGTTGCCGAGAATTCTGCTTCGTCCTGGCACTCGTCGAACACGCTCCATTGGGGACAACGGGCATCGAGCGGGTTCAATATGATGTCGCAATCGCTCTGGTAAAACGCTTCGATGAACGCGCCGGTCAGGTCGAAGATGACGGCCCGCTGGCCTTGCGCGCGCGCCTGGCCAATGAGATCGCGAAGCGCCACTGTCTTGCCGGTCCCGGTCGTGCCGATAAGCATCGCGTGGCTCTGTTCGAGCCGCCAGGGAAAAGGCACGCCAGCGATGCTCGCGGGACGATAGATACCGGCAGCATCGAGTTCGGATCGACGGGCAAGACGCCACTGCCAGCCCATGAGTTCGGACAGTTCGCGCGCACGTTCACCCGCATTATGGTCGGCGATTTCGCGCTCGAGTTCGGGCAAAGTCACGAGCATCGCACCACGCTCATGTTTGCGCTCTTTTGACTTCCCGCCGAACCGCGCGGCGAACCCGTAAAAGGCGATAAAGCCGGGGATCAGGATGAAGGTGCCAAGCGTCGCCGCCGACCAGAGCGCGGCGACAAATCGGCCCCAGGCCTCTATCGCTGGCGGATAGGAATGGAGGTGTGAAATGGCCAGCTGGACGGTGCCGCCCAGCCCGGTTTCGATGGTTATGAGCTTGGCTGGATCGAGCTCCATGAAGGCATAGAGTTCGGCATACACCTGCATCCAGACAAGGTAGCGGTCATGGTCCGAAAGCGTGCTCGAGACCTCCCACCAGCCAAGCCCCGTCAGGGTCGCGAGGGCAATCAGTAACGGCCCTTTGAGACCGGCTGCAAACATGAACCCGAAATGGCCAAGGAGCTGGCTGCCGCGGGTGAAGTTGACGAGATTACGCTTCATCGCCGCCTCCCTCAATCGAGACTGGATTGACCCCACGGCGCGCCAGCTTGCGGGCATAAGCCTGATGGGTTCGGTGCCTGAGTTCGGGATCGGGGTGGCCCGCAAGCAGGGCGTCGAGCGCAACCGTGGTGAAGGTCAGATCACGGGCAAGGCGCTCGGAGGCCTGGTCTTCGATACCCGATATTTCACCATCCCTGCACGCATGGATGACAAGGAGGCGGATCCACTCGCTCACACTGATTTTAACGAGGGCGCAGTGGGCACGCACCAGCAAGACAATGTCGCGCGGGAGGCGTGTTTGGACGGGTATTCGTTGTGCCATGACAGGCTCCTTGAGAGTAAGGAGCCTGGTCACGCTTTGCGAAAGGCGAGATTGTTCTACTTTAGTTCCGCTGCGCCGTCAACCATGTCGAAAGCCACGGCAATCCAACGGCTTATGGATCAAGCGCTGTGAAATCGCTTTGAATTCCGGCAGCGCTGCGCTTTCAAAGCGGATTCGACACAGTGGAAAAAATGCCATATTATCCATCTATTTCAACGCTTTAATGCCTGAGACCCGTCGCGTAGGGTGTGCTCAGATTTTCCATACTGCGGGGTTATAGACCGGATATGGGATTGACCGAATCTGAGTGGAATGGCGACTGTTGCCTGCGGGCCAGCCAGGTCGCCGGACCCTGACGACAGGATCGGGAATTTCGCAGGCGCTCATGAAGGTCCGCGAACATAAAAAAAGGGAGGAAGTCTGGGCGGCCTCCTCCCTCTTGAGTGTCAGTATTCGTCGAGCAGCTTGCCCAGGACGGTGTGGACGACACGGTCGCTCAGACGCTGTGTCAGTGCCCCGTAATCGCCTTCGTCGATTGCGATATAGCCAAGCTCAGTGTCGGTGATGATATGCTGGTTGAAGGAGCTGTGCAGGGCGCGCCTGTGCGCTGTATCGAGTGCCGCGACATAAGCCTGTTCGGTGAATTTCGTGACAAATGCATGTGCTGTGGAACCGTTCATCATAACCTCCTGATGTCTGAAGCGAAGCAACAGGGAATTCGTGATGCGGCGGTGTTGGCCGGGTCAGGGATCGCGCCTTCGCGCGACCGCGCCAGCGGCGATGGGGGTCACGATTTTTTCCGGCGTCGCACTGGTATCGAAGGACCAGGCAGCAGCCTCGATCGCCGGAAAAAATGGTGGGGCCCCGTCGTCCTTGACGCGGTCAATGCCGCCGCATCATCCTTGGAATTCTGTGAGAGAGACTATCCCCCAAGGTTGGTCGCTGAGCCTGAGCACGTCGCCCTGCCGGCGCATGAAATTTCCATTTTCCTACAGGCCTGTTCAGATGCGATAAGAGCTTTGGAGGGGATGGATGGTCATCAAAGGAACAACAATGGCCAAGACAAAACCAACATCCCTCGACGCCCTTCAAAAGCTCCATGCTCAACGTCACGCGCTCGATCGGCGCGAGGCCGAACTCCGCAATTTGGCGGCCAGCGAGATCGGGAGGATCGTCATCGAGTGCGGCGCGGAACTGCTCGATGCTTCGCGGTTGAAGGCGTTGTTCAGGCATGTGACGCGCATCGGGCTCGACGAGGCGCTGTCCCTGCTCGGGAGTCAGAAAGCGCTGCCAGCACGTCATGGATCATAATCCGAACACGCCAGACGGGGAAGCGGCTGGATCGTTTAGAGAGCGGCGGCGCGGGCTCGATGCCCCCGCCGCCGCTCCTTTGTTGCTATGAACAAAAAAGGCCCCGGTGACGCATGCCACCGAGGCCGGAAAGTTAGCGGGAATGACGATCAATCGTCGATGTCGGGCGCGTCTTCGTTGCTGCCATTGCGGCCCTTGGTCAGGAAGTCGACCTTGTCGGCGAGGATCTCGCAGCCGTAGCGCTTGACGCCTTCATTGTCTTCCCACTGGGTGTAGTGGAGACGGCCCTCGACCGAGACCAGCTGGCCTTTGACGCAGTATTTGGCGACGTTCTGGCCAAGACCGTTGAAGCAGGTCACGCGGTGGAATTCGCTGTCCTTGGCAGTGTAGCCGCTATCGTCCTTGTAGGTCTTGCCGTCCTTGTCGCGGGCGGGCCGGTCGGTCACCACCGAGATCGACGTGATGGACTTGCCGCCCTGGGTGGTGCGGGTTTCCGGATCGCGGGCGATACGGCCGGTGAGGATAACGAGATTGGTCATTGTGCTTCTCCTGAAAGCCAAGTCCGGGACCATCCCGGGCTTGCGAACCTGGCAGAGAAACAGGCATCGGCGGATTGCACCGCAAGCGCAGCGAAGGGGAACCTGCGCGGTGCCGGGTGGTGCGGGCAGCCTTGGTCGCAGGCCAAGGCAACACGGCCGGCAAACCGCGCGGGTTGCAACCCGCCAGGGACTGGTTCACCAAGGGTTCGCGGACAAAGCCGGGCATGGCCACGCGGCCACTGGCGAGGAGACGGCGTACCCATCTTCCAGGACTCGACGCCGATCGCCGCAGGAACACCCTCAGTTGCAACTCGGCACAATGAATCGGAACCTGGCCGTCACACCACCTCACATCGGCCAACCTGCCTTTGGCTAGGCTGCTCTGGCGAGGGCGCATTCCTCCAGAACCGTCCTCAACTGCTCCAGACGTTGCCCCTTCATCATCCATGGCCTGGGTTCGATCAGACGCGCCCAATCGGCAAAGGAAGGGATGAAGCCAAGGTCCTCTTGCACATGCTGCTCGCCGATCAGGCGAACCGGAACCGTGCGGCCATCGCCATTGACGATAGTCGCACCAAACAGCGTTTCGAGCATGAAGATACCCTCGGCATGATGGCGCAGAGCGCGGTGCCTGGGATCGGCCAGAATGGACTTCGACTGATCGAACCATTGATGGAGTGCGAGATAATCCTCGGGCAACCCGCCCCATTTTCGGATCGAAGAGACGGCATGATAATAACAATGGGCCATCACCCCGCCTCCCCGATTTCATCTTCATGATAGACGCATGTGCGCAGGCTGCAGCCAAGCGTCATGGTTCGCGCGGTCACATCGATGCGGAAAGTCCCGAATGCACCTTCGTTGATCTCCCAACCCGGGTGATGGACTTCAAGGGCGTCGTAAACGAGGATTTCCAGGGCTTCGGCAAGGGGCTTGGTCTCACGGCGGATATTGTTCCCGCGGCCGTCGAAATCCTCGATCTCGACATCGATCCCGGGACAGTCAATCCGGATGGAATCGGCAGAAAGACAAACCGGTTCATCGACACTGCCACTATCCGCCATGCCGTCATAATCGATCTCGACGGCGGCAATCCCGGCTGATGCCAGGATTGGCATCACGACAGCCTTGTTGCGTTCGAACATTGCCTGAGCAGCTTTGTCTCGCGCTGCCCGCTCGGCAAAGAATTGCGTCATCCAGTCACTGGTCCCGGTCATGTCCTTGTCCTTTTGAAGAATGGCGGCCGGTAGCCAAGGTTCTGGCCGGTCACCTCCCCCAACGCGCCCTCAGCTTTGTTGGAAATCGCCACCGCGCAGCGATGGCGTGTCTGCACAGCCGCCAGCGTTTCAACGGGAGAAGGACACCGGCATGTGAAGGAAACGGATCGCAGCGCGAACCCGGTAATGGACTCTCCTCCCAACAAAAAACGGCACCCTGAGCGCGCGAACGGACCAGCGGGAGTGACCGGGCTTCGAGACCGGGCGGCACTTGTCGTCCGGTTGCGAAACCGGGCGCGTACGCCCGGGCGCAAGCCAGAGTGCCAGCGGGGGCCAACAGGGACGCCGGTCTCTGGCGAGCATCGCGCCAGCGGCGCGCAAGCCAGTGGACGACCTCCCCCTTCCCCGCGCCGCATTTTGATGCGCTGCCGGTATCTGCCAGTTGCTTTTGCGCTGGTGGAACGTCAGTGCCCGGCCCAAGCCGTCTATATCAGGCCTGCGCAGCCCGATTGCGACAATCCGCATGTTGGTCGAGGCGGGTCGCGGCTCGATTAACCCGCCTGCAAGGATTGACATCCTATGGTGAAAACACCATAGGACTGAGCGTGGGTAATGCTCCAAAACCTCTCGTCTGGATCGGCAATTGCCAGAAGGAATTGCGAACATTTCCAGAGGATGTGAAGGATGTGATGGGATACGCGCTGCATCTCGCCCAGGCAGGCAGCAAGCATGAAGCGGCCAAGCCGCTTGCGGGGTTCGGTGGCGCGGGCGTTCTCGAGGTGGTGGATGACCATGTCGGCGACACCTATCGCGCCGTCTATACGGTCAAGTTCGCGGACACGGTGTATGTGCTGCACGCCTTCCAGAAGAAGGCCAAAAAGGGGATCAAGACCCCCAAGCAGGAGATCGACCTGATCCGGGGACGTTTGAAACTGGCCGAGGCGGATCATGTCGCCAGGGCTAAAGGAGACAAGGTATGAGCAAGGACATGATCCAGCGCGGCAGCGGCAATGTATTTGCCGATCTCGGTTTTGCCGACGCCGCAACACATAAGCTCAAGGCCGAACTTGTTCACAAACTCGACGGCATCCTGAAGGCACGTGGCCTCAATCAGAGTGAAGCGGCGAGGATCGTCGGCGTCGGGCAGCCCGATCTTTCCAGGCTTCTGGGGGGACGATTCCGCGAGATGTCGGTCGAGCGGTTGCTCCGGATGCTCACGCGGCTCGAATGCGATGTCGATATCAACGTGCAATTCGAAGGGCACGCCGTTGGAGAGGCAATCCATCTCGATGCCATCGCGGCCTGATTGCGCCGCAGAACTCTCCATCGCCTGATCATCGAAGCGCGCTCCGGCTAGTATGATCAGCCGAGCAGGGCGCCGAAGCGCCCTGCCCGTGCGGTCACGGACAAGCCCTGGGGTTGGTTCCGAGCGCTCCGCGACGATCGACCACGGTGACCTTGCGCGCCTTGGCATCGATTACGAGACGTTCAAGCACGCCATTGCCCGGAAACGCGACCAGATAGCGCGGATCGAGCGAGAGCATCTGTTCGTTGCGCTTGAACCCGGCACGGGCACCGAGCCGACTGTCGAGCGCAAAGGTGATCTGCGCCACGTCGCGGCGCTCGGCCCAGGAGGCAGCCAGCCGGTCGGCACCCTTGGTATCGCCGCCATGGACGAGAACCATATCGCCGACGCGGTCGAAAACCTTGTCGAGCGTCTCCCAGATATTGCTCGCAAACGCCTTGGCATCGTCGTCGGTCGCATGGCGGACGCGGCCTCCAGCAAACACGACGGGCGTGCCTTCGGGCATCGCCGCCCGGCGGCGCGACGCTGAGCGGGCTTTGAGGAAATCGCGGCCGGCAACGACCGCTGAAGTCAGCATTGCGCCATGATTGAAGCGTGAACTCGAGACGGGACGCCAGGACGACCCGGTCTCGTTGATGTAAAGTCTCGCTGCAACCTCGCGCATGGCTTCGAGCGCGACCATCGAGGCTTCGGAGCCTTGCGCGCGTTCGATCTGGGTCTCGAGTTCGGACGTGTGGATTTCGGAGCCATCGGCATTGGCGATCAGCAGGCGGATTTCGTCGGTCGCGCGGTCGATCTGCTCGTTCTTGCGCAGTGCCGCGCGGTGGAACAGGTTGACAAAGCCCCAGGCCAGATCCTCGACGTCNNTCGGTTGGAAGCAACGGGTTGGCGGCAATCGTCAGTCCGCCGAGATCGAAGGCCTTGAGTTGTTCGGTAAAGCTCGCGTGCATGGCTTGAACCTTTCTTGTCGTTTCGCGAAGCGGTCCATTCCGCCCGCGAGACGCCCAAAAGGGCCGGTTCAAGTCACGCAGCGCACCGCGAAAGCGGGAAACCCCCGGCCAAGGCTGGCGCGGGCCGCCGGACGCGCAAGCGGACGGCAACACGGGCCGCAGTCCGGCGGGTTGCGCCGCATGACGGATCGGCCCCAAGGGCCTCTCTCGCAGGCGGGCATGGCACTGGCGCAAAGGCGTGAGGTTCGGGGATTGTGAAGGCGCCGGTCAGCAAAGCTCAAGAGCGATGGCGCCCCGCCTCCAGATAATCGCAGACCGTTGTCAGGCCTGGGAGGCTGCTGATCAGATCGAACGGACGCGTGCGAAGATCAGTTCAAAATGGAGCTGCACACGTTTTGATCAAGCCTGAAGCGGCTTGGTCACGGCCTCGCCCAGTCGGTCGACGAGCGTGATGCGGACGCCAGCCCGGCCTTGATTCCAGCGCCACAGGACCAGATTGATACCGTTCTGGTGTTGGAGGCTTGCGTAGAGCAAGCCGTCGAAGCCCTGTTCGACAAGACGTGACGCGAGCAATTGAGTGGGCGTATCCGACAGTCCGAACCAGCGCGCACCCAGATCGTCCTCATGCAATTGCAGTGCGGCAAGCGTGTCGGGTAGCCGCAGGTCGAGCACGCGCGCGCTGCTGACATCGAACGCGCACAGAAGGCCGGGCCGATCGAACAGGTTCTGGGTGTATTCCGCATAAGCGGTGTGCGGATCCAGTGCACTGTAGAACGCGCTTTGCCCAAGCGGGTTGAAACGCCCGCCGTGACGGCGTGCGCCTTCTCCTGACAAGGGATCATGCGCCCATTTGGGCGGCACGACCCGAAAGGTTCGGGCCGAAAAGCTCGCTCCGGGCGACATGATCAGGCGTAGGCGCCGTCTTCGAGTGCATCGAGCCAGGCGAGCACGACGGCAGCTTCGCCGCCGCGCACGAGATCCGCTGCGCGCTTCTGGCCAAAAGCTGCAACCGGCTGGTGGCGAAACCACAGAACAGCGCGCGCGAGTCCGCCGCTCAAGTCGCTGGCCCGCGAGAGGATCGTCGCTATCGGGCCAAGCCTTGACTGGACCTCGGGCGAACGGGGGTTGCGCGTGAGAGTCGTACGATGGACACCAACAAGGTCGGCAACCTCGCCGAGCGTCATCTGCAGCATGTCCGCCAGGCGCTTGGGATCGAGACCGGCCACATTGTCGTCGCCAAGCGCGTCAATGACAGGGTCACTGAATGCAGTCGCCATAAATCACCTTCAAAACATCAAGATATGATGTAATTGTGTAGCCCAAGAGTTGCACGAATGCAACCGGATTAGCATGATTGCTCGCGTTTGCGGTAAAAACTCTCGCCATTCGACATTGTCCCGACCCGGTCGTAATCGCCGAAAAGGCCTTCGAAGCGCGGCGCGATCCGGGCGAGCCAATGCCGCGCCCGGCCCGCACGTCTCCGGTCTGCGTCATAATAATAATAGGCGCCATCGTTACGCTCGACGACCCAGATCGCGACCATCGATCCCAGGCACGAAATACCGAGATCGGCATACGCGTTGCGCAGCAGCACATGGTCCTCGCGTCCCCGCCACATGTCGCAACGGTAAAACGATGGAAAAGCTCTACTGGCATCGTCGATGACCCTGTCGACGAGGCATTCGAACTCCCATGCCAACGCATCATCGTCATCGGCTTCGGGTTCCAGAACCGTAAAGCAGACCTGGGCGCCGGTGGGAGTGCTGATCGATCGTCCCATCCTCTCTCTCCTCGAATGAGTGCGCACTCAGGCGGCAAGCGCCTGAGCCTCGTCGTCGATCCCGGATTGGGGCACCACATGCCCGCCGAGCTGCAACAGCAGGCTCGCGGCCTCCTCGGCGCGCGCGGCCGCGGTCAGGATGGCCCGACTGTCATCGCGCAGGAGCGTAAGCCAATGACCGATATAGCTGGCATGGCTATCAAGATGCGCGACTGGCAGGCCAAGTTCGGCTCCGATAATGGCGCTGGACATCTCGGCGACAAGCTCCTCGGCGGCATAAGCCTGGCCGCCGAAACGGTTCTTCAGGTCGCGGGCCAGCCGCGAGCTATGCCCGGTCCAGTGCGAGAGCTCATGCGCTAGCGTCGCATAATAGTGATCGAAGCCGTCGAACAGCTGCGCGGCCGGCATCGTCACCCGGTCGATCCCCAACTCATAATAGGCCTCGCTCCCATAGTGCCGCAGTATCGCTGGAATCCTGGCAAAGAAGGCATCGAGCCTTTCCGACCGACCTGCGGGCTCAACCGCTTCAAGCATGTGTTTGGGGTGGAAGCGTTCGGGCAGGCCATCGATTTGGTCGACGTTGAAGACGGAATAGGCCTTCAGGACCCGGCGCGATTGCTCGGCGACCTCTCCGGTCTCGGGCACCTCGACCTCCTTCGAATAGTTCTTGTAAAGACAAGCGATCGTCGACGTCTCGCCTTTGCGAACCTGACCGCCCAGTTTCGCCGCCTGGGCATAGGTCATCCAGGTCGGCGAGGCGAAGCCCGCGCTCTCGGCCGCCATCCACAGCCAGAAGATATTCATGCCCCGATAGGGCGTGCCGCAGGCGCGCAGCGGCCGCGAGACGGGCAATCCCCGCCACGGCTGGATCCAGGGCCTGGTCCCAGCTTCCAATCTCTCGATGATTGCCGCTGTAATACGGGCGGCGGGCGATTGCGCAGGTGCGCTGAATTTGCGGGGCATGCCGGTTCTCCTGAATGAATGACGGGCCATTTCGGCCCGTACGCAGAGCGCCGCCTCTCCTCTCAAAGCTTCCACCGACGAAAAGAGCGGCCCCCTCGAATTCTGAGGGGGCCGCTCGCTGTCAGCATCGCTAACCTGTCAGGAGGAGATCAGGCCGCGATGTCGACAATTTGGCCGGTGGAGCCCGGATCGCAAGCTTCGCTTGCATCATGGGCGGCGGGCGCCCCGGCGTCTGCATCGTCCTCCGCCTTGACCACCGACGCTTGCACTACCGGTGCAGCTGCGAAAGTCATCGCGACCGGGACCCAGGCCAGTGCGCGTTCCTTGACCTCGACCTCGGTGATGAAGTTGCCCGCAAAGATGCGCTCGGCGCTTGCCGCGAGGTCGCCCTTCTTCGCATTGGAGAAGCGACTGCTGAGCGTAGTGCCACCGATCTCCTTCAATGCGTCGAGGATGACCGCCTTCGACACACGGTCGAAGAAGTTCGCCGCGGTCGGCCGCCACCAGGCCGCCATATCGATCCCGGTCAGGCACCCGAGATGATCGTGGAAGCGAACCGCGCGCTGCCCGCTGGTATTGAGGCTTGCCTCAAGCGTGCGCGCGACGACGAAGCCGAGCCATGACGCCCGCATGTCGTCACCGAGCGCGCGGAAAAGGTCGAACCGCGCGGCCTGGGTTTCGCCCGCCTTCCAGCTTTCATCAAGACCACCGCGCAGGTCGGCGAGTGCCACGCTTGCACTTGCATCCTTCGCCTCGAACCCGCGAACCGGACCCGCCGCGACCGGGCCCCGGATTGTCGTTCCCCAAACCGAGCGCCAGTCCATGGTGTCGGCATCGGCAAGCATGAAGACGAAGATGTCGAGCGCAAGGCCCGGATCGCTTGCAACATGAAGCGCAAGGATATCCCTGCGCTGCATCGCGAGTTCGTCGACCAGGCGCCGCGACATCGCAGCACGCCCCGGCTTGGCTTCACCCCCATTGGTCACGACCTCGACCGCGTCATCGCCAGTGTCGAGGACGATCTCGGCATCGGTGAAATAATGCGGCTGAAGGACCGGCGCACCATCGCGACCGAGCGTGAGGAACATGCCGATCTCGCGTTTGATATCAGGATCGAGAATCGGCGGGCGGTTCCTGATCTCACCGGCTTCGGCATCGATCTTCTCGATCTCGGCTTCGGCCACAGCGATACTATCGTCGTCGGACTCTTCATCTTCGAGGATCGCGGCCTGGGCGTCATATGCATCGTCAAGCTCGGCGATGCGCGCGACATCGGCCTCGCTCAGAGGCGCCGGTGGCACGGGAACCCGTTGCAAACCGTCGAGATGCTCGTGCGTCACGAACACATCGAGCGTCGGCTTGACCCAGGCAACGCCCTCAGTTTCGGTCATGGCCTTTGCCAATTCCTCCATCTTCGCCGACGCAAGTTGTTCGAGCAGTGCGATGTCCGTCCAGGACTCGCTTTCATCGTCGTCGAACAGTTCACGGTCGATGCGGCCGCCAGCCTCGACATAGGCATCGCGACCGACGAGACGGGCGCGCGGGTCACTTCCAGTCACGGTCGCGTTCAACACCATTCGGCGGATGCTGTCGGGGCTAGTGCCGTAATAGGCACTTGCAACCTGTTCGAACACGCGCGTCTGGATCGCCTGATCCGAGGTCGCACCATAGGCCTTGGCGATATCAAGCGTGATCTCGCCCGCCGCCAGCGCCTCGAACACGACAGGCGCTAGCGAGGCAAGCCGCAGCCGGCCTTCGACGAAGCGGACCGTCAGGCCGAAGCGCCGGGCGACATCGGTGACGGTGGCATCGGTCTCGATGATGCTGGCAAAGGCCTGCGCTTCGTCAGCAGGGTTCATCGCCAGGCGGTGGAAGTTTTCGGCCAAGCTGACTTCGCGAATCTCGGTCTCGTCGGCGTCGATGACGAGACAGGTTATAGCCATGTAGCGCGGGATCACCTTTTCGGCAGCAAGTGCGACGAGCTGACGGCGACGGCGCTCCCCGGCCTCTACCTCGAACTGGCCTTTCTTGCCTGCACGAACAACAAGGTTCTGGAGGAGACCGCGAGCTGTAATGCTGGCCTTGAGTTCGGCATCGGCCGCCTCATCGTGCCGCCTGCGTACATTGCGGGGGCTCGGTACGAGTTTGTTCAGTGGAATTGACTTGATCATGATGATGCTCCTGATTGACGAGCCGCTGCCCCGACCATCGGGCCAGTCAGGCTCGCTCAGGCAAAAGCCACCTCCCCTCTGAGATCGAAGCGGAGAAGACTGGATCATGACCAGAAAATGCAGTGATCAGGATTTGAATTATGCCGGGTCCGGCGTGATAACGCCCGGATCGCACAGCTGCATGACCGAGATTAGCCGTTTGCTGATCGTAGGGGTACTGGATCTGCCGCAAGGAGCGAAGAGCCGACATTGTCGGATCAACGCTCGACGACAGCAAGCGCTGACATTGCTGCCGTTTCGCGATCAAGGCCGGCTTCCAGAAAGCGGACGCAGCCGGTGCGAGCCTCTTGGCGACGTTGCACCCGATGCTGGCCATTAAATTCCGCCTGTTGGCGTCGGACTGGCTGAAGGCCGACTAAGCCGTCGATTGAAAATTTGGTGAGTATTTGCCGGAGTTTGGGACGAAAGTCGGTTGTGACCGGCACAGACATCCTCAACCGCCATGTTCCCTATGATCGCAAAGCCAGATTCGATCTTTGGACGGCTCACGAACTGCCTTCGCTAAATGCATCGACACCATGCCATCATGGCATTTCAATCAGCGAACCGATCAAGCCAGACAGTTTTCCATCGAAAGACAATTCGAAGGAGAAGGACATGCTGCGCCGGATTTTACCCGTTGGTTTGACGCTTTATATTGCGTTTGTTTTCATCCAGTCGCTTTTCTTCAAATTCACGGATTCGCCGGAAACCCAGTATATTTTCGGGACACTTGAAGCCTGGGGCACGTCGCTCGGCTGGCCGGGGCTGTTTTCGCATCAGGGAATTTTTTCCCAATATGTGGTTGGAACAGGGGAACTGATTGCCTCCATTCTGCTGCTCGCCGGCCTGACGAACCGCTTCCCTACCATACGCGTCTTGGGAGCTGCCATGGCGATGGGAGTCATCTCCGGCGCCATCTTTTTCCACTTGTTCACGCCGCTTGGTGTTTCGGTGCTCAATGCCGACGGAACGCATGATGGCGGCGAACTCTTTGTACTTGCCTGTGGCGTCTGGCTCGCATCGGCTGCGCTGCTTTGGCTCGGCCGCGACACGTTTGCTGGACTGATCCCGCAGATTCGCAAGGAGGCCTGAAGCGATGTCCGACACGGTTTTTCCAGTCTTGTTGACGGTTGCCGACAATCCGCTGTTGCTGGCCGTCATCCTCTTCGGCGCGACATTTGTCGCTGAGGACATCGCTACAATCGCGGCCGGCGTTCTGGTTGGACAGTTGGGCGCTTCTTCGATTGCCGCATTGTCCGGTGTCATCCTCGGGACGGCATTGGGAGATATAGCACTCTTCATGGTCGGTCGCTGGGGCGCGCGCACGCGATTGGGAAAACGCTTGCGCATGCGCACGGATGTCTCCCGCGCAGAAGGCTGGGTCAGGGATCATACATTGTGGCTGGTTTTTGCAGCACGCTTCCTGCCCGGCACCCGTCTGCCCGTTTTCACGGCCAGCGGTTTTGTACCGGCGCCGGCTTCGGCTGTTTTTGCAATCATCGCGCTGACAACCCCGATCTGGACCGCCGCCCTGTTTGAAACCGCGCGAAGGGCCGGTTCTGCGGGCGCCGAACAGTTGGTGACATCGATTCTGCCACTCGGCCTGATGGTCATCCTTGCAAGTTTTGCCATCCGGCGCCGGGCCTTGGCCAGCTGACAATAACCAGTATGAGGGGAGATCATTGATGGACGCACACTATCAACGCCTGGCTGTCACAACGCGATCCGGGCCTGCCATTGAAGCAATCGAGAATTTCGCAAACGAACTCCTCAGTCATGGCAGCCATTGCCGCATCATATTCGATGCGCTCACGGCCGACCCTGAATGCGCGCTTGGTCATGCCTATGCCGCTGCGCTTCATCTGACAGCAATGACGCGTGAAGGCCAAATACAGGCCGCCCCGCATATTGCGGCTGCAAGGCTTTTTGCGCCAAACACAGGCGAACGCGAGCGCATAACCGTCAATGCCATTTCGGCCTGGAGCAACGGCGACGACAAGCGCGCAATCGCCCTATTTCGCAGCATCGTCGAAATCTGGCCTCATGATCTTGTTGCGGCCAAATTCTGCCAGATCCTCGAGCTTGGCTGCGGCGATGTGGCCGGGATGTTGAGAACGTCAGCAATGGCCGCATCGGTCGACGGAAGGGCTGGCTTTGCACTGGGACTTCATGCTTTCGCACTCGAGCAGAATGGCAATCCGGATCTCGCGCTTCGCTTTGCCCAACGCGCAATCGAGGCTACGCCGGGTCGCGATCCCTGGGCACAGCACGCCGCTGCCCACGCGCTGGCGGCCATGGATCAGCCCGTCGAAGGACGTGCTTTCCTGCATGCCCATGCGAACGACTGGGATCGATGTTCCTCATTCATGCTGACCCACAACTGGTGGCACATGGCCCTTTTTTCCCTCGAGCTTGGCGATAGCGCCGGGGCGCTCGACATGTTCGACGAGCGGATTTGGGGTGTGCGCAAGGAGCATTGTCAGGATCAGATCAACGCCATTGCCCTGCTGGCACGGCTTGAAATGGCCGGTGTAAAGGTCGGTTGGCGCTGGGGCGACATTGCCACTTATGTTGAAAGGCGCACGAACGACCGCATCAGTGACTTTCTGGATCTTCACTATCTCTACGCCCTTGCACGCGCTGGAGACGACGTCGCAGCCGATCATCTCGCCGAAGCCTTGGATCTCAATTCATTGAGCGGACAGCTATCAGGACTGGCGCGAGGACTGGTTGCGCATGCGCGTGGCGACTATCTCGCAGCCGCAGCAGCATTGGGGGCCATTCGGCCCTATTTGGCGCAGATTGGCGGCAGTAACGTCCAACGCGCCTTGTTCCACGAAATGTTCGCCCACAGCGTTTGCCACCTGCGCAATGTGCATCTCGTTCAAGCCGACTCATGGAAACAGGCAGCATGAGATGCCATCCTGTCTCGAGCGCGGGCATGCCTCCAATCAGCCGGGATGAGCCTGCTCTTTCATTCTTTGAATTCTGGCCCGCCTGGCTCTTCTATATCCCGGTTTGGCTTTGGATAGTGGTGTTGATGATCCGTTACCGCAGTATGCGCCTCCCGATGCTTGCCAATCCGGACTTTCCTGCCGGCGGCCTTGTTGGAGAAGAGAAGAGCAGCCTGTTCGAGCGATTGGGAGAGTCCGAGCAAAAAAGCTTGCCTGAATGGATCCTCGTCACACGTGATCGGTCCGATTCGTATGTCCAGTTGCCATTGGTGGAGTGCCGGATGCGTGCGGCTGGCCTTACCTATCCTGTTGTTGCCAAGCCCGATATCGGGTGTCGCGGCGCCGGGGTTCGCCCGATCCGCGATCGTGCAGAGTTGGTCCGCTATCTCGCCAACTACCCTGTCGGGGAGAAGATCATCGTCCAACGCATGGTCGATGTCGAAGGTGAAGCCGGTGTTTTCTATGTCAGAGAACCCGGTGCAGCGCAGGGCAGGATCATCTCGCTCACGCTCAAATATTTTCCCCATGTGGTCGGAGATGGGCAATCAACCTTGCGCGAACTGATTCTTGCGGATCCGCGAGCAGGGCGCATTCCGCACATCTATTTCAAACGCTTCGAAGGCGAGCTGGAGAATATCCAGCCGGCAGGCTTGGCGCGAAGGCTGGTTTTTTCTGGTTCGCACAGCAAGGGCGCCATTTTCAGAAATGGAAACCCTTGGATAACCGAAGAGATGCGTCAGCGGTTTGATGAAATCGCCGATCAGATCAGCGAATTTCATTTCGGGCGCTTCGATGTCCGCTTCGCCGATTTCGAGGCATTTCGCCTCGGGCAGGATTTTGCAATTATCGAGTATAACGGTGCAGGCGCCGAAGCGACACATATCTGGGACTCGCGCACGCGCCTTTTGGAGGCCTGGCGCACCCTTTTCATGCAATTTTCAATCCTTTTCCGGTTCGGCGCTGCCAATTACCGACGCGGGTTCAGGCCGGAATCATTCCGGCGGTTTTTTGAACGATGGAGACGTGAAAAATCTCTCGTGGCACGCTACCCTCTCACTGAATGAGCCTGCCACCCCCCATTGACTGGACCAATGCCGGGATCGGACCCGGGCCGGACGTACCCGTCGACAGGCGCGTCACGCGCGAGAATTGGCGGCTTTACCCGTTCTCGCGTTGGGCCTTTCAGCATACGCGAGAACTCGTGCCGTCCCGTGCGATTCGGCGAAGCAACGCGGTGCGCGCCTTGCCGGAAAGTCTGGCCAATCTTGCTGAACTCAACGTTGATGGTGTTAACTGGGAAACGTTCGTCACCGAGACCTACACGGATGCGATGATCGTGCTCCACAAGGGCGCAATCGTCTATGAAACCTATCGCAACGGGATGACGGCCGAAACGCCGCATCATTGTTTTTCCGTCACAAAATCCTTTGTCGGACTGATTGCCGAGATTCTGATCGCAAATGGCCTGCTTGATCCTCGAGCCCTGGTCACTACTTACATCGCCGAGCTCGCCGAAAGCGGATTTGCGTCGGCCACGGTCCGTGACGTGATGGACATGACGGACGGCGTCGCTTTCGATGAGGACTATTCCAATCCGGATGCCGATGTGCATCGCTATTCGGCAAGCTACTGGACGCCATCTCAGGCAAAAGGCGGCGCTCGCGAAACTCTCGCCAGGCTTGTCAATCGCGATGCGGAACCCGGCACGGCCTTTTCCTATCGGACGCCCGTGGCAGACGCGCTGGGCTGGGTGATCGGACGTGCGACGAACCGACGCCTTGCCGACCTGTTCACCGAACTGCTGTGGCAACCCGCGGGATGTGAAGATGATGGGCATTTCCTCGTGGATACTGCTGGCCATGAAATTGCCGCTAGTGGCCTCAACGCAACGGCTCGCGACTTGGCTCGGTTGGCGTTGCTGATGTTGGACAATGACAGCCCTGTGCCGGCAAAGGCGCGGCAGAGCATATTCGAAGGCGGAGATCGCGCGCTGCTTTCAAGATCTCGCCATGCCGTACGCGGTGGCGGATCCTACCGCAGCCAGTGGTGGGTATCACACGACGAAAACGGAGCCCTTGCAGCGCTCGGCGTCTATGGCCAGCGTGTGCATATTGAAACTGAAACCGGCCTCATTCTGGTCCGCTTTGGATCACACCCGCTGGCCTCCAACCTCCATACCGATGCGGTGCATCGGCAGGCGTTGGAGGCGTTGCGGGGATTCCTGCGTTAGACGGCCGCTACATCGACGAGTTTTCCGCCCATCGCTTCATGCAGGATAAAACCTTCAAGCGGATCGAAATCGCCACGCCATGGGCCATTTTCGAGCATCTCGGTGGTATGTCTGTAGCCGGCTTCCCACCGCTCGCGAATGCCGCTCGGGCTGAAATCGACGTCCTTGCTATGGTCTTCATTGTCGAGTTGGGGTGCCAGCAGCCGAACGACATGCATCCGGGTGACGCAACCATAACCTGCCAACTCTTCTACAGCCTTTGCAGGAACCGAGCCTGCAGGAACCATAGAGGCCAGTTCGGTGATCACGTGGCGCAGCTTGTGCAATTGCCGCTGGCGTTTGATGTGCGAGTCAGCCCGGCTTGCATATTGGATATCCTTCTGCCGATTGGTCACTTCCCAAATGGATTTGGGCTCGTCGCCATGCGGATTGAAAAGGTGGACGGCAAAAACCACCGCATTGCGACGCGGGTGTTCGTCGAAAACTGCCTCGACCGGTGTATTGGAAACAATGCCGCCATCCCAATAGAGCTCATCATCGATACGAACCGCCGGAAACGCTGGAGGCAGAGCGCCCGAGGCCATGACATGGCGGACATCGAGCCGAGTGTCTCGCGTATCGAAGTAGCGCATCTCGGCAGTCTGGACGTTGACCGCGCCGACTGTCATCCGGGTTTCGCCATCGTTGATGATGTCGAAATCGACGAGGTCGTTCAGGTTTTTGCGCAACGGTTCGACCGAATAATATCCGGCATCGTCAGCGCTAAGAGGCATGTGTGCGCTCAGGAACGCCATCGGATTGGGCGTAAAAAAGGCCGGTATGCCGCCCATGATTGCACTCATTGTACGGCCTGCGTTTCCGAACAGACTCCCGAACGGAGTTTCGAATTCCTGACCGTGCTCCATCCGCTTCCAGAACGCCTTTAACGCGCCCATTCGATCTTGCGGCTTGTTCCCGGCGATCAGCGATGCATTTATCGCGCCGATCGAGGTGCCGATCACCCAGTCGGGCTCGATACCGGCTTCGTGCAGGGCCTCATAGACACCGGCCTGGTAGGCACCAAGCGCGCCTCCACCCTGAAATACGAGTACAGTTTGGCCATAGTTTGCGAGTTCGTCTTTAAGGTTGATTGTCATCTTGTGTTCCTTTCAAATCAGGCGTTCAGCAGCCGCAACGCGGGGCGGGGAATGAGGGTGGCGGGGAGATCGGGGGCAACATCGCCAGTGATCAGTCTGGCTCCGCGTGCGAAGGTCAGATAGTTCCACAGCCAGTGGAGACCCACAACGAAGCGGTTGCGGAAGCCGGCCAGGAACCAGATATGGGCAACACACCACAGGGCCCAGGCGAAATAGCCGGAGAGCCTGAAAAGCCCAAAATCGGCGACAGCGCGCTTGCGGCCGATCGTCGCGAGATTGCCAAAATTACGGTAGCGGAAGGGTTGGACAGTCTTGCCGCGCAATGAGGCCCGAATGATCTTGGCGACGTGCTGACCTTGCTGCTTTGCAACGGGGGCGACGCCGGGAAGGCTGCTGCCGTTTGCATCCATGCAGGCCGCTGTGTCGCCAATCACGAACACGCTATCATTTCCGGGCAGCATCAGGTCTGGTCCGATTTCGACGCGGCCGGCACGGTCCGGGGTCACGCCAAGCCATTCGGCCGCGCGCGAAGCCTGAACGCCTGCGGCCCAGATCGCCGTTGCAGCTGCAATGAACTGATTGCCAACGATCACGCCTTCAGCGGTCACCGACTCGACCCGCTCGCCCAGGCGCACTTCAACGCCGAGTTGCTCTATCGCTGTCTTGGCCTTTGCAGACAGGGTTTCCGGAAAGCTTGGAAGCAACCGCTCTGCGTGCTGAACCAGGATGATGCGTGAACAATGCGGCGTGATGCTGCGAAAATCCTTTGAGACCGATTGACGCGCCAGTTCTGCGACCGCCCCTGCCATTTCGACACCGGTTGGTCCGCCGCCGATAATGACGAACGTCAGCAGCGCCTGCCGCTTGGCCGGATCGGTTTCGGTTTCGGCCCGTTCAAGGGCCATCAGTACCTTGCGGCGAACCGCCGTCGCATCTTCAATCGTCTTGATGCCGGGCGCGAATGGAGCCCATTCGTCACGACCGAAATAGCTGTGACGTGCTCCTGTCGCGAGCACCAGCCATTCATACGCCATCGGCTCACCCTCACCGAGGATGACATGTTTGCTTGCGGTATCCACGCCGTACACACGGTCGAGCACAACACGTGTGTTGGCGCTGTTCTTGACGATGGAACGGATCGGGGCAGCAATGTCCGCCGGGGAGAGACCCGCGGTTGCCACTTGATAGAGCAGCGGCTGGAACAAATGATGGTTCCGTTTGTCGATAAGCGTCACATCAACGTCCGCCGTTCGCAGCCCGCGGGCGGCAGCCAGCCCGCCAAAGCCCGCGCCGACGATCACGACATGGGGGCGTTTTGTGGCCATCAGTGACATCGTTGTGCTGCAAGTTCGGCTAGAATGCCGCGCGGCGCCGGGCCATTTGACGCATTCTGTCGAGCATTGCGGGGTTTTGCCAGGAAGATATGGCGGACGATGGGCGGAACGGCCGGGCCGTGTGTGGGTTGCTGGTACATGTTACTGCGCCGTCCAACCGCCATCGACGGGCAATGCTGTGCCGGTGATGGAGCGTGCAGCATTGCCGCACAGGAATGCAGTGAGGGCCCCCAGTTCATCCACTTCGGCGAAGCGTTTGCTCGGCTGGGCCGCCAGAAGAACGTTGTTGATCACGTCATCGCGACTGATCCCTCGCGCAGCGGCGGTTGCCTCGATCTGGTTTTCGACGAGCGGCGTCCAGACATAACCGGGGCAGATGGCATTGCATGTGATCCCGTGTTGCGCGCCTTCGAGCGCAACGGTCTTGGTCAGGCCAAGAACACCGTGTTTCGCCGCGACATAGGCGCTTTTGAAAGGTGATGCGACCAGGGCATGGGCAGAGGCAATATTGACAATGCGCCCCCAGCCCGCGGCCTTCATTGGGCCAAATGCGGCACGTGTCGTGTGAAAAGCCGATGACAGATTGAGAGCGATAATCGCATCCCACTTTTCGGCCGGGAAATCCTCGATCGGGCTGACATACTGAATGCCTGCATTGTTCACGAGGATGTCCACACGGCCCATCAGCTCTATTGTATCCGTGACCAGTGCCGTGGCACCGCCGGCATTGAGAAGATCGGCACCATGATAGCCAACACGAACGCTGGCATCGGCAGCGAGCGTTGCGCGCACCTTTTCAATCTCGGCTTGTTCGCCAAGGCCGTTGAGCATTACGTCTGCCCCGGCTTGAGCCAGAGCACGAGCGATGCCAAGGCCAATGCCGCTGGTTGATCCGGTCACGACAGCGACACGCCCCATCAGGGGCAAGTCACGGTCGACCAATGTTTCTGTCGCGATATTCATGAGCCATCTCCATTGCGTTTTGCTGATGTTGGAGAGGCTTTTGCAGCGTGCCGTCATGAAGATGAAATGCCGTTCGTGCATGGACTCGATGCACATAATCGAATGTCCAGAAAGGTCAGGTCATCCTATTTGAAGGTTCGTCACCGGGTCGGGCATCCCCCCCCCCAATCCCCTGTATCCCGGGCCGGTGGCAACTTTCGAATTCATGAACGCACAAAGGAAATGATATGACCAAGACTTTGATTGCGGCGTTAGCCGCGACCGCCCTGGGCGGATTTACAACCCCCGCCTTTGCCGGCGAATGCCCGGCAGGAAATATGGGTGCGAACCCCCTTACAGGTGCAGCAACAATGCCAATGGGTGTCACCGATACCGTGCTAGGCGCGGTTGACCTTGGCCCGGAAATCAATGTTGAAGGCCGCCAATTGCGGACGCGGCGTCTGGTCCTTCAGCCCGGCGGCGTTGTGCCGATGCACAGTCATGTTGATCGTCCTGCACTGATCATCACGGTCAAAGGCGAAGTGACCGAATATCGCAGCACCTGCACGACCCCGATTGTTCACCGCGCCGGAGAGATTTCGCGCGAAGCCGGCGGCATTTCACACTGGTGGAAGAACACCGGCAAGACCGAGGCCGTCCTTCTGTCGTCGGATGTGTACCACGGCCAGTAAGGCCCCTTTGAATGCGACCGTGTGCCCCCTCATACGGTCGAAACCCCCGGTGAACCCTGCACCGGCACACTGGCGCCCCGCCTTCCCCCATTCCCGGCGGGGCGCCAGACCAGGGTTCAGGAATAAATTGATGAGCAATGAGTTATTGTCCACGGCGGCTCTGTCTGAAAACGAGGATCGGTTCGAACGCGGCCTCAAAGTCCTTTTCGATATGTCATCCGAAAAGATGGATCTTGTTACCAACCGACTTGCCGAAGTCGCACCCGACTTTGCCAGACTTGTGATCGAATATGCTTTTGGTGCCATTTTTGCGCGCGACGTGCTGGATATGCGAACGCGCGAACTGATTGCCGTCTCCGTGCTTACGGCACGTGGCGACTCCATCACTCCCTTGCGAGCCCATATTGCTTCCGCACTGAAATTTGGAATTTCACAGGCAGAAGTGGTTGAGTCGATGATGCAGGTCTCGATCTATTCCGGTTTTCCGGTCGTCATCAATGCATTGACGGCCTGTCATGATCTGCTGACCATGGCTGAGGATCCCAATTGCATAGCGTGCCCGGATCCGGTTCAGAGCACCGAAGTCGGCCATTCATGATACCGTGCTTCCCGGATAAACGCACCGACCGCCGCCGAATGCGGCCGCCCTCGCACCGTCGCCAGAAAAACAGTGCGATGATATTCGGGATTGACCAGAGGCCGCACGACCACGTCAGGGTCGGTCACCGAGGATTCGGGAAAGAATCCGAAACCCAGTCCGGCCTTGATCATTCCCTGAACCCAATCGTCGCGAGGCGAACGGAAAACGATCCGTGGTTCAATGCCTCTGCTCTTCAGATCGTCACCTACATAGCGGAAAACCTCGCATTGCGACCGGCAGACATAGGGTTGCTCGTGCAAGTCTGCCCCACGGATCTCCGGTTCAGCCGTCAAACGATGGTTTGGAGGAAGAAGAATAACGAACTTTTCGCTGAAGATCGGAAGCTGGTGCAACGTGTCCGGCAGGCTTTCATGGCTGCCCACGAAAGCGATTTCGAGATCTCCCTTTTCCAGGCGCTCGACCATCTGGGGCGCACTGTCATCGATGACCTGGATCTCGACATCCGGATTATTTGCCTGAAACCGGGGCAACAGTCCCGCCACGAGCTGCGGCCCGATCGTGCACATCACGCCGATCTTGAGCTTGGTTTTCGTCAGGCCTTTGACGGCCTTTGCCAAATCCTTGGCGGCGCGCGCTTGTTCTTCGACGCCCTCAAGATAGGGCAACATGATCCTGCCGAGTTCCGTGAGGTGCGAATTACCGCGTTCGCGATTGAACAACGGCCCTCCAAGCTCGTGCTCGAGTTGCTGGATGGCGCGGGTCAACGCCGGCTGCGTCACGTTGCACGCTTCGGCCGCGCGCGTGAAGTTCAGCGTTTGGGCCAACGCCACGAAATAGCGGACCTGCTGCATTTCCATAAGTGCAATCCCTCCCACGGGCCAACTGGTGCACTCGCCAAACCGTGGCATCCTTCCCTGATAGAATAGAAAGGAGATCCGACGATGACAATCAATCAAGTTGTGAGTGCTGAGGCCCGACATCTCTCTGTTCGCTTGGCATCGACAGAAGGTGACATCATCGCCGCACAAAGATTGCGATGGGAGGTTTTTTGTGCCGAACGCGGTGCATCAGTGGAAAATGGAATCATTGGTCTGGATGCCGATCCATTTGACCTGGTATGCGACCATCTCCTTGTCGAAGACAGCGTTGGAGGAAAACCCACGGTGGTGGGAACCTATCGTCTTCTGCGTGAAAGCGTCGCCCGCGAGCGCGGCGGCTTCTACACCGCTGGCGAATATGTCATCGACGCTCTCGGCGGACAGTCAGAGGGACATCAAGAGCTCCTTGAACTGGGCCGCTCCTGTGTTGCACCGGCCTATCGTGATGCCGGAACGATCCAGCTCCTGTGGCGCGGCATTGCGCACTATCTTGAGAAACACAGCATTTCGATGATGTTTGGTTGCGCCAGCTTTCTTGGGACAAACCCCGACGATCATGCCGACACGCTTTCCTATCTGTATCACAATCACTTAGCGCCCCGGCCGCTTCGCGCGACAGCCCATGCTGCACGATACGTCGAAATGGCACGCCTTCCCATCGGCGGCTATGATCCCCGCCAAGCGATGCGAAAGCTGCCGCCGCTCATCAAGGGCTATCTCCGGGTCGGGGCGATGGTCGGTGACGGTGCGGTGATCGATGCTCCGTTCAACACTGTCGACGTGTTCATCGTAATGCCCGTTGCTGCAATTTCTGAACGCTATCTCGGGCGGTTTGGGGCGGCAGCATAAGCGGCCAGCATCTGTTCGCGAACCATTTGGGCTATTGGCTTGCGTCCGCCAGACGGCGCAAAAACTGGCGGAAGAAAAGCAACATTCGCCTGAACCGGCCTACAGGCAAATCGCATTGCGCTCGGCAGCAATTCATCCTCCCCGATCCAAGCGACTTCGCGCATCCGTTCGGGCGAAAGTGGTCCTCCATCGACGTCGAGGTAACGCAGAACGATCGGTTGGACTGCCCGCGCTGCGTCCGCCGCGGCGAACAAAGTGGTGCGGAATGGCAGGATGGTTGAGCCGTTCGATGTCGTTCCTTCGGGGCAAAGGATAACGGAGCGCCCTGCCGACAGTCGCTTTCTGATCATGCTCGCCTGATCATGGCTTTGACCGCGCCGATCGCGGGTGACAAATACCGGGTCGAAACGTCGAGCCAGCGCGCCGATCCAGGGCCAGCCCAGGATATCCGATTTGGCAACGAAGTCTGCATCGAGGGTCGCCATCATCACTGGAATGTCTGCCCAGCTGATATGGTTCATGATGTAGAGAGTTCCTGCAACTTTCGATTGCTCGCCGGATTGTTCAATCCGGATCCCGAAGCCATTCACAATGGTCTTGAAAAAGGCCTGCTCATGATGGCGGGCCTGGCTGGATTTCTGGGGAAAACAAAGCCATGCAGGTACACGCGACAGGGCCAATACGAGCGATCCGACAGCGCGTGTCCGTCCGAACATCCGTCTGGTCATGCCCTATCCTTGTCCGAGCGCTTTCTCAACCTTGAAGGCGATCCAGATCGTTGCACACATCGAAAAAATCGCAACCCACGCATGCATCTGGAAAAGAGGCATGCCAATGAGAATGAGGCCGTCATTGCCACCCGGTATGAGGGCGCTGCCCCAACCCATCAGCAATCCACCTGTAAAGCAGCGGGCCATGCCAGAAATAGTCGGCAGGCGGCTGGACAATCGCCCCGCCGTCCAGCCACCAAGGGTCGCCCCGCCAAGCAAGGCAACAAAAAGGATCACCCGCCAATCGGCATTGTCCGACATGCCCATGGCCAATCGCGACAACAGATCGGTATAGGCCCAGGCGCCTACGCTCAGCAGCATGATGACAAAGGTAATCCCGATGATGAGGGTTGCCTCATGCGGAGCCCAGACATGTTTGGCGACACGCCTCTCGCTTCGGATTCTGCGCAAAATACCAATGATCCGCCAGACGGCGTACAACGCAAAGACGATCGCAACCCAATCGGGAAGAAGGGTTTCTGTCCGAACCGGAATCGGCATGATTGTCCCAAAGGTGAGCATCATGCTTGCAGCGCCTGCGAAGAATCCGATTGGCGTCAGCACATAGGACCAGTCGCCCGAACCAAGTCGTGCAATCGCTCCGAACACGCATGCGCGATTGATATAGGCTCCGACACCCAGCAACGCGCCGCCAGCAACCGTCCAGCCGGTCACCGCGAAACCGCCTGGAAGGGTCGGGATAAAGCTGATCCAGCGGGCGATCAGCAAACACCCCGCCACCCAGAGCGCCGCTTCTGCCAACGCAATGAGGCGACGGGCGCTGCTTTGCTCGGCAATCTCGCCAATGGCGGCTACGGTGCAGGTTGCGCCGCGCTGGATGGCATAACCCATCAGGCCGGCACAAACAGTAGCAAGAAGAAACGTCAGGCTCGCCAATGCGACCATCATTTGGTCGCGCTCGAGGCGATCGATGCGGCAACCTCGCTCGCCATCGCGAACTGTGCCGTTCGGTTGGTTATGGAATAGCGATCTGCGACATACCCAAAATCGGTCCAGGCCACGCTGATACTGCCATCGGCTTCCTCCAGAACCAACATCCGCACCGGCCAGTCGAGACCTGAATAGGGGTTTGCGCTGAGGAATTGAACACCTAGGGGCGGGTTGCCGAAAAGGATCAGCTTTGACGGGCGGATCGTAATATTGGCCGCCGCCCCAAGCTGCGATTGATCAATCTCGGCAAAAAACTTGATGCCTTTTGCAGCGATGTCCGCTTTCAGGCGAGCGATCGTTTCGTCCAGACCATATATGCTTTTGATCCGCAAAACCCCTTTTGCCGGCGCCGTAGGAGCAGCCGCAACCGGTGCGGGTGCCGCAGCATGAGCTGCGGGTACGATCATGAAGCTGGTTGCCAGAAGGGCAAAAATTGATTTGGTCATTGCGATTTCCTTGTGCTTGTCAAACGGGCATGAGCCGATGAACTCGATCTCAATATCGCTTTCGCACTTTGATTGATTGGACGTAAAATGGCCTTTGGGCATGGCGTCTATGCTCGTCGGCTATGGTTGGGAAAACGAACCGCTTCGTTTTCAGACAACCCAATCCCCTCATCAGGTGACTGACTTGGAGCGCGAAGCAGCCACAACCCAGCCGGTGAACGAACGACTGCCAACCCTCAGCAGCACCTTGATAGCGGACTGACAGGACTGTCCAACTTTGGCGACAGTGTTGCCTCGATCACGGCACCAATAATAATGTCCGCATTCAGGCAGCATCCTCGTCGCAATTAACAACCAACGTGAGGCGCATTTCGGTCATCTCACAATGCGTGAGAGGATGACTGCAGCATCCATGACCGGCACAAACAACCTGGTCTGATACCGGACGATCTCGGTGAAACAGCCTTGCGCCTTGTACCAGTCGAGCCGCGCGGCACTCCACCCGGTGATCTCGAGACGCTGGTTGCCATTGAGGAGCGACCGCTTGAGCATCAGTGCCTCAGGACCGGCGATCGGCATCGGTTTGCCGGTCTGCAAGACGAGGTTCCCGAGTTCGTCGGCCGGAATCGTCATGTCGATATCGAGCCCGAGCACACTGGCCAGTTCTGGAATGCAGATGGCAGGGATCTCGCGACCCAAGAGCGAGCGTCCATCCTTGGCCGCGATCCGGCTGACGCGAACAAAGTCGCCGGGCAGCTTGTCCCAGACGGGAAGCAGCAAGCCCGTCGCGAGATGGATGCGCTCGCGTTTGAGCGTTGCTACCGCCTCGTTCGCCTCATTGCTCCAGAGCATCTCGAACACCGGTAATTCAACAGGCTCCCAGTTGCTTTCCTCGAGTTGGTCAACGGTCAGGTATTCACGCTTCAGCGGGCGGATCAGTTCGAAGCGCTCGACCCGTTCGCCATCATCGGTCAGAAGGCGGCGCGCCCGGATGAGCAAGCCGACGCGCCCAGAACGGCCATTCTTCAACGGCCGCTGGTCTTGGCCTTCGAGACCATGGAAGTCGCAGAGCCGTTCAAAACTGAGCGGATGAAGCGCACGCGCAATCTCGATTTCGAGCAGATGAGTCGTGGCACCTGACGCCGCATCGGTCCTGAGCAACCGCTCGTGCAGAACCTCAAAGCTTTCGACCGCGATGGTCTCAACACCCAGATCGAGCGTGCCTGCCTTCGCGGCGGCATCGACACGCGCCTCGACGAGCCCCAGATATTCCTCGAAGATGGTATTCTGGAGCGCGATCGGCAGCGCCAGGATACGGTTGAGCCAGCGCTGGATGGTGGGCAGGTCATCAACCATACCGCCATCCTTCGCCGCGATCCGCAGGCCGGACAGTTCCTCAAAACGTGCAAGCGACACCGCCTCGAGCCGGCCTTCGAACAGCAAACCGAACCAACGGTTGAGCGCGTCCTTGGCATAGACGCTCTCGAGATTGTCGGCGGGGTTGAACAGGTTCTGCCCGCCGGTCTGACGCTGGCCGCGGGTGAGCGCGCCCAGGCTGTCGAGCCGCCGTGCGATCGTCGAAATGAACCGCCGTTCGCCTTTCACGTCGGTCGTGACCGGGCGGAAGAGCGGCGCACAGGCCTGGTTGGTGCGATTGGTGCGTCCCAACCCCTGGATGGCGGCGTCAGCCCGCCAACCCGGTTCGAGCAGGAAATGGACGCGGCGCGCCTGGTTCTTCGCGCCCAGATCGGCATGATAGCTCCGGCCCGTGCCTCCCGCATCGGAGAAGATCAGGATATTCTTGTCGCCGTCCATGAACGCTTGGGTTTCGAGGAGATTGGCGCGTCCGCTCCGGGTCTGGAGCTTTTGCTTGCCATCGGGGCCGACGATCAGCCGCCGCGCCCTGCCCGTCACCTCGGCGACCTGATCGACGCCGAAGCGTTCGAGGATCGCATCGAGCGCGGTTGCGATCGGTGGCAGTGCACACAGTTGCTCGATCATCGTATCGCGCGCTGCAAGCGCGCGGCGGCACAGGACCGGATTGCCGTCGGCGTCGGACATCGGCTCCGAGCGCGGATCGCCATTTTCATCGGTGAAGACCTGCATCAGGCGCACAGGAAAGCTCTTTGCCAGATAGTCGATCACATATTCGCGCGGGGAAAGGTCGATTTCGAGATGCTCGCGTTCTTCGGGCGTCAGGTCTGCGAGCCTGCGATTGAGCATCGCTTCGGCGGTCGAGACCAGTTGGATGACTACGGCGTTTCCGGCCTGAAGGGTCGTTTCGATGGCGGGAAGCAGGCTTGGCAGTTTCATCGACAGCAGCAGTTGTGCGAAGAAGCGCTGCTTGGTGCCCTCGAAAATCGAAAGCGCAGCGCTCTTCGCGCCGCTGTTCAAGGTATCACCGCTTTCCTCGTCGACGATGCGCGTGGCTTCAAGTGCCTCGTGCAGATTGCCGTGGATGACCGCCCATGCCGTGGCATAGGCGTCGTAGACCGCGATCTGGGGTGCGGTCAGCCGATGTTCGAGTACCTCATATTCGACACCGGCGAAAGACAGAGCCCGGGCGATATAGAGGCCCATGGATTTGAGATCGCGGGCAACCAGTTCCATCGCCGCAATCCCGCCCTCGCGAATGTCGGCAACGAACTTTTCCCGGTTGGGAAACGCCGTCTCGGGACCCCAGAGCCCGAGCCTTGTCGCATATGCGAGGTTGTTGACGTCCGACGCGCCGGTAGCGGATGCATAAAGTACGCGCGCGCGCGGCAAGAGGTTCTGCAGCCGGACGCCAGCGATCCCCTGTTCGGAACCTTTGACCCTGCCACGGCTGCCCTCTCCGCCCGCCGCATTCGCCATCGCATGCGCTTCGTCGAAGGCGATCAGTCCTTCAAAGTCCTCACCGGTCCAGTCGAGGATCTGATCGAGACGCGTGCAATCAGCCCTGCCTGAACGCAAAGTCGGATAAGTGACGAACAATATCCCCTCGCTCATCGTGACGGGTGTGCCGAGTTTCCATTGGGAGAGCGGCTGGATATCGAGTGGCAATCCGCCGAGCGCCGCCCAGTCGCGGCGGGCATCTTCGAGAAGCTCCTCATTCTTCGACAGCCAGACATGGCGACGCGAGCCGGTCAGCCAGGCATCGAGCATGATGCTTGCAACCTGGCGACCTTTTCCAGCGCCCGTGCCGTCGCCCAGAAAAAAGCCTGTGCGGTAAACATGGCCGTGTTCATTCGCCGCGAGCGAACAGCCCTTGTCGTTGGAGAGATAGCGGCCCGGCAGGTCGCGCGCGAAGGCGGCAACTGCATAGATGAGCGTTTCAGCCTGTGCCTCCGACAAAAGCCCGCGCTCGAAGAGATCAGCGGGAACGGTTGGCTGGAGTGTCGGGACGGGTGCTGCGATCGAGCCCATCGCAACCGATTCCACCAGCATCGTCGGATGGGCCGCAGCGCCGGGTATCCTGATCCTGCTGGGCCGGTAGGGCAAATAATGTCCGACCTGGGCCTGGATGGGCGCAGGCACGTCGAGCACCTCGAATGCCAATGCGACGGCGGTGCCAGAAGCGGTCGCGCGAGCCCTTGGCGGCGCGACGGGGCGGACATGCCCGCGCCCGGCGACCAACCGAAAGCTCGCCGGGTTGACTGCAAGGCGCGGCGCGGCGGCGCGAACAGGCGACGAGGTGCGCAGCGCCAGGGTATCAACGAGCTCGCCCAGGTACCGAACCCCTTCAGCCTTGCCGACAATCGGCGGATCGTCACTCTCCAGCTTGTCGAGAACGATCAGACGGGTGGTGATGCCCGTGCCATGCCGCACAAAGGCGCGCTCAATCGACACATTCAAAAGGATCGAGAAATTTCCGAGATTGCGCTCCTTGAGCGTTTCGGCGTCGAACCATTCGGGCATGATCGCCACAAGGCGACCACCTTCGCGCAATCGCCGGAATGCCGAGCGCAGATGACGCGCACCAGTCTTGCCATCGACGCCCCGTTCTAGCCCGACCGAATAAGGCGGGTTCATCAAGATGGTCGATGGTACGAGCCTCGGATCGAGCAGTTCGTCGATCAACTCTCCATCATGGCTGCTGACCGGCAGTTCGGGAAAGGCGGTGTGCAGGCATGCGCGGCGAATGGCCGATATCTCGTTGAGTACGAGCCGCGCGCCTGCAAGCTTGGCCCAGATGGCCAGCATCCCTGTCCCCGCAGAGGGCTCGAGCACCAGTTCGTCAGGCTTTATCGCCGCCGCGCGAGCCGCCAGCCATGCCAGCCGGAGCGGCGTTGAAAATTGCTGGAAGGTGACCTGTTCCTCGCTGCGATTATACTGGATGGGCACCAGCGCTTCGAGGCGGTCGAAAGCCGTGAAGGCCGTGTCGGAAGAACTCTCAGGCCCGATGCAGGCATGATCGCGCAGCCAGAGCAGCTGGGCGAGTTCGACCGCCGCATGGGTATCGCTCAACGACCAGCGATTATCAGCATCGGTGGCTCCGGTGATTTCGGTAAAAATGCCGGACAATAGCGTCCGCGTAATGCGTTCGCCGCCTGCCAGGAGTTCGGCAAGCCGGCGCGCAACCGTAATGGCAGGCAGTTCTTGTGGTACGAAGTCGAAAAGGCGAGCGGACGTATTCATGGGATTCCTCCTGACGAAGCTCCCGACATCGCGTCAGAGCGTCATTCGAAAGGAAGCCCCCTTTCCTCTTCGCGCATCAGGCGACCGCACTTTTGGCAAGGGCTGCGACGAGTTCGTTGTTCCAGTCATTGCCTGGCGTCGGTGGCCGGTGAGCAATGATCGTGCGGCCCGCCCGAGAATAAGCATTGAGCCCCCGTTCGCGGGCAAGATCGCCGCCTTTGTCTGCATCGATAAAGAGGTGAAGTTCGCGGAGGCTGTCGGGAACCGCGACGAGACCAAAACGCTCGTTGCCAAGTGTTGCCCAGCACGGGACGCCGGTGAGCATTTCCGCCGACAGTGCGCTTTCGATGCCTTCGGCAAGGCCGAGTTTGCCATTGCGAGGTTCGGACAATCGAACAGAGCCGCTTCCAAGCGACCCAAGCGCCCGCTTGGGTTTAGGAAACCCCGCCTTTTGGCCGGTGCGACCATCCAGGAATGTG